>Ga0074195_1000295_pt1 | contig 108940 bp, 103 predicted proteins | sample EPASupsiteHSE623_FD_64525 | JGI IMG/M metagenome (GOLD analysis project Ga0074195, IMG submission 64525) | Bioremediated contaminated groundwater from EPA Superfund site, New Mexico - Sample HSE6-23 | ecosystem: Environmental > Aquatic > Deep subsurface > Groundwater > Contaminated ... | reverse complement strand
CGTCCACTACCAGTTGTTTTGCCGCCTTGTCGTCAAAGCCGTACCGTTCGCCAAAGGTGAACATCTCCACCACCGCCTTTTCGTGGCAGAAGCGAGTGAGATCGTGCAGGGTCCGGCATGTGTCGGACCGGAAAAACGGGGAGGCTGGATCGGTCAGGTTAAGCGGGGTGATGTGGGCCAGAGCCTGGGTGAGCACTTTGTACACCGGGCTTCCAGCCATGAGATTGGGTTTGGGCGAGGCCAGGGCCAGCAGGGGTTCCACCCGGCCGGCATAGATCTTGCCGGCGGTGGCGTCCACAGTAACCAAACTGTTGTTTTCCAAGGTTGCCAGGGCCTGTTTCATGCCGAAAATTGCCGGTATCCCGAATTCGCGGGCCACGGTGGCGAGGTGGGCCGCTTGCTGGCCGGTTTCGCTGACCACGGCTACCGCCCGGTTGAGGAGGCTGGCCCAGTCCGGATACGGCGTCTCGATGACCAGCACCGCGCCCTTGGGAAAGCGCAAGAGATCGAGGTTGGAGCGCACCATGAACACCGGGCCGCAGCCGACTCCCTGACTGGCGCAGACTCCTCCGGTCAGGAGCGGTTCGGGCAGGTCATTCGCTGTTGCATGCTGCTCGCCGGTCTCCTGTGCCCCTCCGGAGGCAGGGCGGCCAAGGGGGCGGGATTGCAGGATGTAGAGCAGGCCGGAACGGTCGATGGACCATTCGATATCCTGGGGGGTGCCGAAATGTTCTTCCAGCCGCACCCCGGTGGCCGCCAGCTCCGCCGCCTGAGGTTCGGTGAGAGTCAGGCGGGAGGTCGGGGTTTCCGCGGCGGATTGCCGGTGCAGGATGGGGTGGGGCGGGGTCCGGCTGATCCGGAACTGCTCGGTGGCCCCGCTGCCGTCCACCACCGTGGCGGCAAGGCCGGGCGCCGCCTGGATGATGACATAGGGGCTGCGCGGATCATCCGGGGCGCGGGAATAGAGCACCCCGCTTATGGCTCCATCCACCATGCGTAGGCAGCCGACGCACATGTGTACGTCCAGGTTCCGGTAGCCCCGTTGTTGCCGGTAGACAATGGCCTGGCTTTTGTACTTGCTGGCCACGATTTCCTTGTAGGTCTGGACGACAAATTCGCGGCTGACATTGAGCTGGGTCCGGTACTGCCCGGCAAAGGAGACGTTGCTGCTGTCCTCGCCCAGGGCGCTGGAGCGCAGGGCGACCAGCAGCTCGTCCTCGGAGCCCGTGGCGAGCTGTTGGTGGTGGTTCAGGATCGCCTCTTCCAGTTCGGGGGACAGCGTTGCATTGCTGATCAGGTTTTGAATTCCCGCGCTGACCGTGTAGAGCTCTTCCAGGTTATCGAGATCCAACCCTTTCAGGCGGCGGTTGATCTCAACCTGCAACGCATCGGCCTCAATGAAATGGCGGGAGGCCGTTGCCGTAATGACAAAGCCATCCGGGGTTCTCAGGCCGAGCCGGTTTCTGGCCTCGCCCAGGTTGGCCATTTTTTCCCCCACCTGATCCACGGCGGAGGCGTCCACCTCCGCCATGGAGAGGATAAGCGCACCTTCCGCGCTGGGGGAACGGAGGGCGATGACCTGTTCGAGCTGCTTGGTGATGGCCCGGAACGGCTGGTCCAGCTCGGTATACCGGCCATCGGCCAGTCTGGTCAGGTGGTGGATCATTTTATAGATATTGACGGAAAGCGCAGTGCAATTGCCCCGGACAAAGGTCATGCCGAAGGAACGGCCCGCGGTGAGGGCTTGTTCCATCTCGGCCATCAGTTCCAGGGCGTTGTTGTTGGCGGTGAGCAGGGCGCGGAAGTCTTTATAATGGGCGCGGAAGGCAGCCTGCAACTCGGCGGGCTTCAGCCTGGGCTTGGTGCGGAAGAGCGAGGTCAGTCGGTCAAGAAGGAAGGTCATGTTCTGGTCGCCTGCGTTGGGCTGCTTTGGGAAGTTCTTGCCTTTCAGCATAATGGAAGCAGGCCCATCGAGGGAATAAAAAAGAAAAGCGGGTGAAAAGGAAAAAAGAGAACGCCCAGGCGCGGAGGCGCAGGAGTGGATGAATTTCACAAGAAGGCTTTTTTGCGCCTTCGCGTGGTCTCTTTCCAGCTCCGCGTGTCCCGGGATCGAACCTTCCGGGACACGCGGACAAATCAACAGGGGTTTCTTTTAATGCTCAAGCTTGAGCCCCCATCCTTCAAACATGAAGAGGATGGCAAACCCGAACCACATGGTGTAGATCACATAGCCAGCCAGGGAAAAGATAACCAGCACCGCCTTGTCCTTGATGCTTTGCGCCTCGATTCCGTAGTAGTTGTAAGCCGGCTCAACGGTTTTGGTCCGCACCTGATAGAGCATTTTTGATTCCTTGAATTTTTCCTGCTTGGTCAGGCTTTTTTCCATGGATTTCAGTGCGTTATACCAATCAAACATTACCTGCTTTTCGTTTGCGCCGTATTTGGCGCTCACCGCCTGGCCGTCATTGGCGAACATGGCGTCCGCGTCCGCGAGCACCGCGGTGAGGATCCCGCCGAGATCGCCACTGACCGTGATCTCCTGTTCGCCGGCCTGCACCGTTGCTCCGGCATGCTGCAGGATGGTGGTCAGCCGCTGGGCGGAAAGACTCTCGCCGGTTTTAATGTTCAGGGTAATCATCTCCCCCTTGTAGGCTTCGGCCTTTTCCCTGGCGGCGGGAATATAGTACGACGATTTCTTGGAAATGGAGTTGTACATGTTGTCCATGTAGTCCAACATGTTCACCTTCTTGCCTTCGCCGGGGTACAGGGGGGAAAGCAGCAGCGCGAAAACGATCCAGAAACCGACCATCATCACCAGGCCGCCGCCGAATTCTTTTTTATTGGCAATCATACGTGAGCCTCCTTGCTGGCATGTGCGTCACCCTCTCCCTTGAGGGTCTTGATATTGGAGAAAAAGATGTAGAAAACCCAGAGGGCGAAGGCGCCTAGCACTACAAAGAAGATATAGGTGCCCACGGTTTCCAGGAGTTTGCCGGTTGCCGTGGACATGGGGATCATCTCCATGCTGGCCAGTTTCGAGGGCAGGGCAAAGGCCCGGTTGACAAAGCCGGCCGAGGTGGCGACGGCGTATAGCCCGCAGATGGTGGCGCCGCTGACCACCTTGGTGATCAGGGAGCCGACCTGGATGCCGACCAGGGAACCCAGGAGCATGCCCATGGCCAGGGTGTAGAAGATGAAGCCGTAAACCGCATACTGGCTCAAGCCCGCATAGCCTGCGGTGAAGATGATCTGGAAGATGTCGGTGCCCACGGTGGTGGCCGAGGAAACGCCCAGCACATAGACGAAGATGGGGAAGGTCAGAAAGCCGCCGCCCACGCCCATGATGGCCGCGGCCAATCCGACGATGAAGCCGCTGATTACCAAAAAGAGCCAGGAGATCTTGCGCCCCCCCGGAGTGACGCCTTCGTCAAACTGGATCATGGGGGGCAGGTTGACCCCCTGGAGTTTTTGCGCCAGATTGGTCATGCCCGAGGTGTTGACCGGGGCACTGCTGGAACCGGCCTTGGCGGGCTTGGTTTTGCGGGTTTGGCGGAAGAAATCCATCAACGCATAGGAGCAGAGAAAGCCCAGCATCAGAACATAGATGGTGGTGATGAAGGCATCGCTCAGCACCGGGTTCATCTCGTACAGGGTCCGGTTGACCCAGCCGCCCAGGGTGGCGCCGCCGATGGAGCCGATCAGGAACACCACGGCCAGGGCCACGGAGACATTGCCCAGTTTGCGATGCAGAACGCTGCCCATGATGGCCTTGGCAAAGATGTGGAACAGGTCGGTGCCCACCGCGAGGATACCTTTGACCCCGGCGCTCATCAGGGCCGGGGCGATGATGAAGCCGCCGCCCGCGCCGATGCAGCCGGTGATCAGGCCGGCGACGATGCCGACCCCGATGGAGGCGAAGAAGATGGTGGGGGTGTAGAAGGCCGGGGCATAGGCGGTTTTGCCGCCGATCATGCCGGGCAGCGAGCCCACTACTTCGTCGGCAAAGGCTATGCCGCCGATGAGGATGGGGATGAGCAGCAGGCCGAGGATGATCAGCCGCCTGCGGTCTCGCAGGATGGTGTTTGAGATGTCCATTTCCCATTTCGCGTGGGCGCGGGCGCCCGCCATCATGAAATGGTGCAATTGCCTGAAGAACTTCATAGTTGTACTCCTCCCTTGTTGAATAATAAAAGTAACTGTCCGGCAGTACTCCATCTGCTTCGCAGTCTCGCTGTGCTCGCTTAGCTGTCATCGGTCCGCTCATGTGCAACAGCACACTTCGCGGGCCTCTTTTTCGCATCTGCAGCACTGCTGAACAGTTACAGCGCGTGTTTTTTGTCCAATTCCGGCTACTAATAAAAAAACCTTGGTTCCCATTGGTTGCAGTGCTTCTAGGTGTTTGGTCCTATGGGCTACAATCCCTGGCCGCCTGGAGTTTTTCCAGCAGGGTTTCAAATTCCACCGGCTTGAGCAGGTAGTCGAAGGCCCCGTTCTTGATGCCCTCTTCTCCTTCGCTGGCAGAGGCATGGCCGGTGAGGATGACCACCCGGCTTTCCGGGCGGATCTTCTTGATTTCCCGGAGAACCTGGCCGCCGTCCATGTCCGGGAGGCGCATGTCCAGCAGGATCACGGCAAAGTCGTTGGCCGCCACCCTGGCGATGGCGGCGCTGCCGCTCAGCACCCCTTCTCCGGCCCAGCCCCGCTTGCGCAGACGTTGCACCAGGGTGGAAACGAATTCCTCTTCATCATCAACGACCAGAATGGGAAGTTCCGTCATTTCCGTTCTCCTGTTTCGTTGGCTATCAGGCAGGCAGCGGGAAATGGACGCGGAAAACGCAGCCGCCCTGCCTGCCGTTGCGCACCTCGATCCCCCCGCCGAGCCGTTCGACGATGCTGTACGAGATGGCAAGCCCTATGCCGGTGCCGCTTCCCGCCTTTTTGGTGGTAAAGAACGGTTCGAACACCTTTTTCAGCCCCTCTTCCGACAAACCCGGCCCGTTGTCGGCAAACTCCACTGCAAGCTGCCCGCCGCCGCGGCTGGTGCTGATGGTGACCGCGCCGTCATTGCCGATGGCGTCGAAGGCGTTGTTTAAAATATTGAGAAACACCTGCTGCAACTGGGCGCTGTCCGTGGTGATCGCAGGCAGGGCGGGGTCGAGGTTGCGCCGGATGGCGATCCGGTGATTGGCCGCCTCCTTTTCAAGGAAAGAGACCGTTTCCTCCACCAGGATGTTGATGTTGGCCGGCGCTTTCAGGCCATCGGTGGAGCGGGAAAAACCCAGGAGCCGGTGGGTGATGGTGCTGGCCCGCTTGACCTGGGCCTTGATTTTGGCAAAGGCGGTCCGATATTCTTCGGTGTTTTTCAGGCTTGCCGGATCTTCCTCGTCCAGGAGTTCGTCCAGCCAGCCGGCCTGGTCGCCGATGATCTGCAGGGGGTTGTTGATTTCATGGGCCACATTGGCCGCCATCCTGCCGACCAGGGCCATTTTTTCCGAATTGCGGATGCGGTCGTAGAGCACCATCCGCTGCTGGTCCGCGTCCTCCACCTTGTTCATCATGGAGCGGACCAGGAAGGTGGAAACACCGAGGATAAGCAGGGCGGCGCAGGCGATGATCAGGTGATCGCGCTGCCGGGCCCGGTAAAAATCGGCGAGCGAGGTGTTGATATCTGTTTTCAGCACCAGAGTCCAGGCGTTGTTTTTCATGCCGGTGGTGGCGTACAGGGCGCCCTGGGAGTGATGGATGGTCAGATCGCCTCCCGTGGCAAGCAACCCTTTTTCCCCGGCGGGAAGGGCGGTGAGCCCCAAGCGACTCGGCGTCTGCAGCTCGCCCTGGTGGTTGAGGATGAAGGCGTCCCCGCCCGGCCCTACCTCGGCGCTGGCCAGCAGGGCGTTGAACAGCTCGGAATTGATCGTGGCCCGCAGAACCCAGGAGCGGGTGGGGTCGGTCACCGCCACGATGAAATGCGGCACCCCCCGGTAGCCGGTGAACACGTCGCTGATGTATCTGCCGCTCTGCATGACTTCGGCGAACCAGCGCGCATCGGCGTAATTCTTGTCCCTGAGATCCTCGGCAAAGGGGCCGACGTAGTTGCAATGGCTGCCATCCTGGGCGATGAGGCCGAGATCGACGATGACTCCCTGGCGGTTCATGGCCTGGAAGAGTTTTTCAAGGTTGCCGGGGGTGCGCAGCCAGGCAAGGTCATAGAGTTCCGCGTAGCCGGCCAGGATATTCTCCTGGCTGTCGAGGAAGAGGTCGATGATCTCCCTGCGACTGTTGGCCAGACTGGTCAGCTCAACGGTGGTTTTGTTCAGCCATGATTTTTGATAAAAATGGGAGGCGGTCCAACTGATGAACAGGAGGGGGATAATGGCCACCAGAATGACCACCACGACAAAAAGCCGCTTCTGCCGCGCATAGTAGGACGCACGCGAGCGGACCTTGAGGGCGCTGCCGGGGATGGTGGCGGTATACATTTTCATGGTTGGCCGGCATATTCCTGAAGCGGGGCGGCAGAGGCGAGGCTTTCCAGTCTTTTCAGCTTCCGCCAGAGGGAAACCCGGTCTATGCCCAGAACCTGGGCGGCCCGGGACTTGTTGCCCGCCACATGGGCCAGCACCCGTTGCACATATTCCTGCTCCAGTTCCAGCAGGGTGGGGAATCTGCCTTCCGGCGGATACCCCTCAAGCAACTCTGCGCCGGCCAGGGGGCGGATCTCGATGCCCTCGCCGCTGACGATGAAGTGGCGGTTTATGGGGGTGGGCTGTTTGCGCATTGCTGTCCGGTCCTATTATTTCAGCATGCCTTTGGCGGTTTCATATTCCCCCGCTTCGGCAAAGGCGGCGGCGGTGGCGGAGCTGTCCAGCAGGTTCTTTTTTGCCTGATGGGCGGCCTTGATCCGTTCCACCAGAATCTCGATGTCAACGGGCTTTTTCAGGTAGTCAAACACCCCGAGCCGTCTCGCCTCGGCCTCGTCCAGATCGTTGCCGTGCCCGGTCTGGATGATGACCTGGATGTTGGGGTAGATCTGCCGTACCCGCCGCAACACCGCCATGCCGTCGATGCCCGGCATTTTCAGGTCGAGGACCATGACATCGGGCTCTTTTTCGCCCACATAGCCCAGGGCCTGCTCGCCGTTGAGCGCGGTCTTGCTGCCAAGATCCCGCAGGTCAAGGCGCTCAGACAGGGTTCTGATGAAATCTTCCTCGTCGTCTACCAGCAGAATTTTGATGTCGTCCATGATGTCCTCAAGGTCGGTTGGCGGGCAGCAGTGGTGGGCTGTCCTATGGTTTCTTCCGGTCGGAGGGGCGTTTTGCCTCCTCATCGCCGTCCAGCAGGGAGAGGGCGGTGTCAAATTCTCCGGCTTGGGCGAAGGTCGCGGCAGTCATCGCGTCTCCGAAGCGCCTGAACAGGGATCTTTTTCCCTGCCGTTTTTTCCTCCGGCCAAGGGCGGCGGAAATGGAGTGTTTCAGGGCGGAGGTGTCAAAGGGGGCGATGAGTTCATCGGCGGCTCCGGCCTGCATCCCGGCGATGGACAGCGGGATGTTGTCCGACCGGTTGATGAGTATCACCTCGGCCTCTGGTATTGTCTCTCGGATGGCGAGCAAGGAGTGCAGCCCCTCGCTGCCTGCCTGCCGGATGTCGAGCAGGACAATCTCCGTCCCGAGAGGGGGCAGGGGGGGGGATTCTCCGGACAATGCCACCGTTATTCCCCAGCCTTGCAGCAGCCCCTGCATTGTTTCGGCAAAGCCTGCGTCGCTTGAAACAATGAGCGCGGTCGCCTGCATGGTCGCCTGCCCGGATTCGGTTTTTATCGCACCGATTCCGTGGCGAAAACGCCGTAGGTCATGCGAATGCCGCCCAGTCCCAGCGATTGAAGAAAGTCCTCACCGCCCGGTGCCGGGCGGTGAGGACTTTCGGTCAGGATAACGGCCTCGGCATGAAGCCCTTCTTCGGCAAAGGCGGCGGCCATGAAGATCTTTTGGAACTGGTTGATCGCCCTGCTCCGGATGGAGACCGGCGCCATGTTTTGGGCGGTTTCCCATTCTCCTGCCTCGGCAAAAGTGATGGCTGTCATCCATTTCTGAAAGGTGTTGAGTGTTTTCATGGCAACCTCCGCAAGTGTTGAGCTGTTTTCCGCGCCCCGGAACAGATGGGCGCTGTTGCTTTGTGATAATACAAGGATCGTGCCATGGTTTTATTATGAGTGAAAACAGCCAGTTGATAAAACAGAGGCGCCAGTGAAACAAACAGGTAGAACATTGTGAAACAAAAAGGAACATAGGGGGCGGAGTGGGGGGTGTGGCGGATCGTGCCGAGCGAGGTTTGCCGTTCGGCCGGGTCGCAGGCAATGGGGAAGTGATGCGATGTTTCTCCGTTGTGGCTTGGGGAGCGCGGTGTGCCACGGGGTGCGGAAAAAGATTGACTTCCTGGTTCAAGATGCGGTATTTGAAACATGTGAGGACAATATGAAACATTGTTGCGGGTTGCAGCCTGCTTCTTGTGTTCCCTCTCCCCAGGACTTCTCCGCCCTGTATAAGCGTAGATTCCGGGGGGGTAGGGCTTTTGCAAGAGGATCAACGGTCTGAGGTTAATGGTGGAAAACCCAGAAAACGAAAACTTTTGTCCCGATCTTATCGAGATCCTCAATGGGGTGCCGCACGGCATCGCCCTTGTCGACCAGGATCTCCGGATCATCATGATGAATCGCTTTCTCGAAGCGCTTACCGGCTATTCAGGCGAGGAGGTTCGCGGCATATACTGCGACCATGTGCTGCGCACCGGTTTCGGCAGAAACGTGCAGGTGTTTCGCCAGGCCCTGGACTCCGGGGTTGCGTGCAGCATCGAGGGTGACATCCTCGGCCTGAACCGCAAGAAGATCCCCACGCGTTTTACGGCCACCCCGGTTGTGGAGCCCGGAGGCCAGGGGCAGGCGTTGGTTCTGGTCCTTGAAGACATCGCCGACTGTCAGAAGACAGGAGGCAAGAAGGAGGTGGGGACGGCCAAGGGGCTGCTGGGGCATAGCCCCAAGATGCAGGAAATCTTTGAACTCCTGCCGGTTCTCGCCCAGACCGATTCCTCGGTACTGATCACCGGCGAGACCGGCACCGGCAAGGACATTCTGGCCGAGGCCGTCCATCTGGCTTCTCGCCGGAGCAAGTATCCCTTTATTAAGGTGAACTGCGGGGCGCTGCCGGAAAGTCTGCTCGAATCGGAGCTCTTCGGTCATGTGCGGGGGGCGTTTACCGGAGCGCACGCCGACAAGCACGGCATGTTTCAGCTTGCCCAGGGCGGCACCATCTATCTTACCGAAATAGGCGATTTGCCCCTGCCGCTCCAGGTAAAGCTGCTCACCGTGCTCGACGACCGGGAATTCTTCCCCCTGGGCAGCCAGAAGAAGGTCCGGGTTGATGTGCGGCTGATCACCGGCACCCACCGCGATTTGAAACAGTTGGTGCAGGAGGGCAGGTTCCGGGAAGATCTTTTTTTCCGCCTTAATGTTCTGCGGGTACACCTGCCGCCCTTGCGCGAGCGGGATGGGGATGTGCGGCTGCTCATCGACCATTTCCTCCAGATGTTTGCCGCCAGCTTCAAGAAAAACGTGAAAAAGCTCTCCGCCCAGGCTGTGCGGCTGCTGGGCAGCTATCAGTATCCGGGCAATGTCCGTGAGCTGCGCAATATCATTGAGTACGGAGTCAATATCTGCCGGGGCGAGATCATCGAGATCGAGCATCTTCCCCCCTATGTGCCTGCCGACGCGGGCAAACCGCCCAGGGCGGCGGCCGCAGCCGTTGCCCCCGGTTCTCCGGAATCCGGAAACAAGGGTTCCGGCGGTACGGAGAAGGAGCTTCCGGACAACGCTGTAAGCTGGAGCGCCATTGAAAAAAGGAAGATCCTCACCGCGCTCATGCAGACCGGCGGCAGCCGCACCGATGCGGCCAGGGTGCTTGGCTGGGGGCGCACCACCCTGTGGCGGAAGATGCGAGAATACGACCTTGGGTAAAACAGCATGAAGATCTTGGCAACCTTGCAGAATAACGATATTGCACCGCGTTTCGACCTGGCCACCGAGATTCTCATCGCCAACATCGTCCGGGGAAAGATTTCCGGTGAGCCGCGCACGGTGTTGCTCCCCGGACCGGGGAGCGATGCGCTGTGCAGTCTGATCATCAAGGAAGAGGCCTCCCTGGTGATCTGCGGCGGCATCGAGGAGGCGCATTTCCAGTATCTGATTTGGAAAAAAATAGAGGTGATCGACAGGGTGATCGGTCCTGCGCCTCAGGCCATCGCGCTGGCCATTGCCAAGCAACTGCGGCCGGGGGGTATTGTCCGGACGGAAAGCAAGAGGAGTGCCCACTCATGAGCAAAAATCGTTCAAGCAAGCGCAATTGCCCCATATTCTGCGGCCTGTACGGCAAGGATCTTTCCCCCCAGGCCCGGTACCGGTGCATGTGCAACAGCCTCTTCATCGTGATGCTGGCCATCACCCTGATTCCCCTGTCGATTACCTCGGGGCTCAACTTTTTCCAGTATCAGCAGCTCGTGCGGGAGGATTCCCGGGCCAATGCCCGCTGGAACGCGGAAAGCGCCAGGGCGACCATCAACGCCTACCTGGAAAAACTGGAGGCGGCGATCACCGTGGTTATCGACACCTATAGCTTCGAGGATCTTTCCGACCCCAAAAAGCTCGAGCAGCTTTTCCGGCAGCTCAAGAAGGAGCATCAGGGGCTGGTCGATCTGAGTGTGGTTGGTGCGGACGGCATCCAGACCGCCTATGTCGGTCCCTACCGGCTGGTGGGCAAGGATTACAGCGACAGCCTCTGGTTTCATAAGGCCCTGTCCCGGCGGATATATGTCAGCGAGGTTTTTACCGGGTTCCGCAATGTTCCCCATTTCGTGGTGGCAGCCAGCAAGAAGGATCCATCTTCGGATCGGTACTGGGTGATCCGGGCGAGCATCGACACCGAAACCCTGGATCGCTTTCTGGCCCTGGCCGACACCGAGGCCTTGGAGGATATCTTTCTTATCAATGACAGCGGGATTCTGCAAAGCGGTTCCCGTTACCATGGCGACGCCATGGAGAGTTTCCAGCTCACCCGCAAACCCAAGCAGAGCGACGTCCTTATTTTCGAGGAGATGCGCGGCAGCAGCAGCTTCTACCGGGCCGTGAGCCGGATTCCGAACACTCCCTGGCTGCTGGTTCTCGACCAGCAGGGAGCCGAGGCCAGGAAAATCTGGCACATCTTCAAGGGGCGGCTGCAGCTCACCCTCGGCCTCTGCTTTCTTGCCTCGGGGGGGATGGTTTTCTGGCTTTCCCGCTTTTTGGCGGGCAAGTTTCGGGAGGCCGATGAAACGCGGGACTCGATTTTGAGCGAAACGGAACATTCCAACAAACTTGCCTCCATCGGACGGCTGGCCGCGGGCGTTGCCCATGAGATCAACAACCCCTTGGCGATCATCGCGGAAAAGGCCGGGTTGATGCAGGATCTGGTCGGGCTGGAGCAGGACTTCCGCCATCGGGAAAAGTTTCTCGATCAACTGGCTTCCCTGCAAAACGCGGTGGTCCGGGCGAGAACCATCACCCATCGGCTGCTCGGCTTTGCCCGGCGGATGGAGACCTCCCTGACCCTGGTGCAGCTCAACGCGATCATCACGGAGGTCTTGAGTTTTCTGGAAAAAGACGCGGCCTACCGCAACATCCACATTATCCTGCAACTCCAGGAAAACCTGCCGGTCATCCGGGCGGACCACGGTCAGTTGCAGCAGGTGTTTCTCAATGTGATCAACAACGCCATCGACGCGATCCGCGGCGACGGCGAGATCCATATCACCTCCCGCCGCGAAAACCAGAAAACGGTGATGGTGGCCATATCCGATACCGGGCCGGGGATTGCCCCGGATGTGCTCAAGCACATCTTTGATCCATTTTTCACCACCAAGGGCAACGAGGAGAAAAAGGGCACCGGCCTGGGGCTCTCCATCACCTACGGGATCGTGCAGAAAATGGGAGGCAAAATCGAGGTGAGCAGCGAGATCGGAGTGGGCACCACCTTTATCATCACTTTTCCGGTTTACAAAGAAGGCAGCGAGGAAGAAAGCAATGACAGCGCATAGGATTCTGATTGTTGACGACGAGCTTGATTTCGGGACAACCCTGGCTGAGCGGTTGGAGCTGCGGGGCTATGCCGCCAAAGCGGTGAGCGGCGCCCAGGAGGCGATGGGGGCGCTCGCTGATAATTGGCGGCCGGATGTGGTCCTCCTCGACCTGATGATGCCGGGAGTGGACGGCCTCGCCACCCTGGACCTGATCAAGCAGCACGACCCTAAAATTCAGGTGATCATCCTCACCGGACACGGCTCCACCGAGAGCGGCATCCTCGGCATGCAGCGCGGCCTGTTCGATTACATCATGAAGCCGGTGGATATCGGCGAACTGATCGCCAGGATCAACGAGGCCGGCGCTCAATAAAGGGGATTGTCCTTGACCGCTAATGTTTTTTTGGTATGGTTTGGCTTGGGCGAGGCAGTCAGGTGAGATCTGTGGCGCACTGCCGCAGGGGTCATTTTTTTGCGCATTCTTTTCAGCCATCCTCTTCAACATGAGAGAGCCGATCATGAGTACATCCGATACTATCAGTATAGCCTCCGGCGCTGTTCTGGCGAGCCTGGTGTTGCCTGTGGCTGCATGTGCCGCCGGGGGCGGAGCCCATGCCGACATGGGGGTGTCCCTTCCTCTGTACAGTGTCCTGCCGTTTGCGGGCATGCTCCTGTCCATCGCGCTTTTTCCGCTGCTGGCGCCGAAGTTCTGGCATCATCATTTCGGCAAGGTTTCCGCCTTCTGGGCCGTGGTGCTGGTGGTTCCCCTCGTGCTGCAGTACCAGGGGGGCGCAGTGTATGAAATCCTCCATATCGTGCTGGCCGACTATGTTCCGTTCATCATTCTGCTCGGCTCTTTGTATACGGTGTCAGGCGGGATTCTGCTCAAGGGCACGCTCCGGGGCACTCCGGCGCTCAACACCGGAATTCTCGCCATCGGCACCATCCTGGCCTCCTGGATGGGAACCACCGGCGCGGCCATGCTCCTGATCCGTCCGCTTTTGAGGGCCAATGCGCACCGAAAGAACCGGACATTCATGGTCGTCTTTTTTATCTTCCTGGTCGCCAATGTGGGCGGCTCGCTCACCCCTCTCGGCGATCCTCCCCTGTTCCTGGGATTTCTGCGGGGCGTGCCTTTTTTCTGGACCTTTCATCTTCTTCCCCACATGCTGGTGGCGGCAGGCATCCTGCTGGCGCTCTATTATCTGCTGGACAGGCATTACTACCGCCGGGAAGGGATCACCGCCGCGCCTGACGACGGCGCCCAAGAGCCGATCCGCATCGAAGGTTCATACAACTTCATCTTTCTTGCCGGCATCGTCGGGGCGGTGCTGATGAGCGGCATGGCCAAATGGGGCGACATCTCGATACTCGGCATCCACCGCGGCGTGCAGGATGTGGTCCGGGACGGCTTGCTGGTCCTGATGGCGGGGCTGTCCATGGCGGTAACCCCCAGGCCCCTGCGGGAAGCGAACGCTTTCACCTGGTTTCCGATCCAGGAGGTCGCCATACTCTTTATCGGGATTTTTCTGACGATGATCCCGTGCCTCAAGATACTCCAGGCAGGATCGCAGGGCGAACTGGCTTTTCTCATCGCGGCGGTGCGGGAACCGCTCCATTATTTCTGGATTACCGGCATCCTCTCGGCCTTTCTCGATAATGCCCCCACCTATCTGACCTTTTTGAGCACGGCCATGGGCGGGTTTTATCCCGGTGTCGCCGAAAGCGAGGCGGTCATGCTCCTGATCAAGGAGAATCCCCTGTATCTCCTGGCCATTTCAGTAGGTTCGGTGTTTTTCGGCGCGCTTACCTATATCGGCAATGCGCCGAACTTCATGGTGCGGTCCATCGCAGAGGAGGCAGGCACTCCCATGCCCACCTTCTTCGGGTATTTATTCAAGTATTCCGCGCCCATTCTGGGGAGCGTTTTCGTCGTGATATCTCTTCTTTTCTTTATCTGACACAAGGGGGCCCGCCATGAAAATAGAGAAGATCTTGTTCCCGACCAAGTTCAGGGAATTCGCTTTCGAGGCTCTTGAGTCCCTGCTCGTGCTCAAGGATGCCGGCTTGCGGGATGTTGTGCTGCACTATGTCATTCCGCGGGAGGAAGTGGGATTTGTCCCGTACGGCGGCTATTTGAAGGATGAGGAGGAGCGGCTGCGGGAAGAGACCCGGATCCGCTTTCAGGAATGGCAGCAGGCTCTTTCCGCGCACGGGATAGGGAGTAAGATCGTCATCGAGGTGGGGGATCCGGTTCCCAACATCCTGGCCCTTGCGGAAAAAGAAAAAATCGATCTGATCGTTGTCGGGAAAAAGAAGAAGACCGGCCCGGAGTTGTCCTTTGTGGGCTCCCACACCCTGCAGTTGATCACCCGCAGCACGGTGCCGATTCTGGTGAGCAAGCACATGGTGGAGTATGAATCTTCCGGGGAAATGGTGACGCGTCTCAATGATACAATCTTCCAGAGGCCTCTTTTGGCCACGGATTGGTCGGAGCCGTCAAGCCGGGCTCTCGAACTGCTCTCATCCTTGAAAAACATTGTTGACGCAGTGTCCGTCTGCCATGTCATCGGGGTAAAGATTGCCAAGAACCTCGACAAGTCAGGGCTGCATCTCCTGGAAAAAGAGAGCCGGGAACGGCTGGCCCGCTATTGCGAAAGATTGACCGCCGCTGGCATTCCTGCCGAGCCGCATCTTGGCGCAGGGAGGAGTGTCCTCGAAATAATTCGCCTTGCCCGGGAGACCCATGCCACCATGATCATGATGGGGACCACGGGAAAAGACCGGCTCCATGAATTTTTTCTGGGGAGCAATTCGCACCGGGTGGCCGAGGCCTCGGAACTGCCGACGCTTTTGGTGCCTTAGCCTGGAGGGGTTCGCAGAAATTGCGGCCTGCGGTTGTTTTCCCACTTTTTATTGACATGCTTGAGCCAGCCATTGTAAACACAATGGAATTTTTTTCGATATACCGCCTTGTTGCGGGCTGAAGCGCAACAGGACAGGGCTAACCTTCGCCGGACAGAAAATACCTTTATGGAACAACGAATCCGGAAACAACAGCGCGGTTTTTCCGTGATGGAACTGTTGATCGTCATGATCATTCTCCTGCTGCTTGCCTCCCTGGTCGGACCCAAACTCTTTGGCACCGAGGGGAAGGCTCACCAGAAGACGGCCAAGACCCAGATCGAAATGCTCATGGCGGCCATGGAGGCGTTTCGCCATGATGTGGGCCGCTATCCGACCCAGCAGGAAGGGTTGGCCGCCTTGGCCGCCGATCCGGGGGTGAAGAAATGGGACGGCGCTTATCTGAAAAGGGCCGTGCCCAACGATCCATGGGGAAATCCCTATCGCTACAAGAATCCAGGCGAGCATGGCGCGGTGGATATCTTTTCCTACGGGCGCGACAATCAGCCGGGCGGGGAAAAAGAAAACGGTGACCTCGGCAGTTGGGAATGGGGAAGGCCCAAGGCGACAGGAATGTGACCTGCGCCGTTCACCTTGGAGCAGCGCAGGTATTTTTTTGGGCTTTGGGAGAGAAAAAGAGGGGTGTTGATTCGTCGGCCAGCGCATGCTTTGGAGGCGGTTGAAGCAGATTCTTCAACCGCCTCTTTCTTTTTCACCGTGCGCTTATTTCCCCACCAGCCGCTCCAAAATCCTGTAGCTCCGCGCCACCATGTTCCTGGGCTCCACCATGAGCCCGGCCTGGATCATGGCGTTGTCGAAGATCTGCTCCACCACGCTTGCCGCCACCTCACCATCTTTTTCTTTCAGCCCGGCCAAGCCCTTGATCAGGGGATGGCTGGTGTTGATTTCGAGGTTCTTGCCGCCGAACTGCTGCAGCCCCTGGCCGGAGGCGCGCATGATCCGTTCCATACTGCTGGTGACAAAGCCGTCGGGGTTGACCACCATGGCCGGGCTGCCGGTGAGGCGTTTTGAGGCGATGACCTCTTTCACCTGCTCGCCCAGCACCTCCTTCATCCAGGTGGTCAGGGTCTCGGAGTCCTTTGCAGGCATGGCCTCGTTCCGGGCTTTTTCCTTGTCCGCCTCGGTTTCCGTCGGCGCCTCGGGCAGATCGAGATCGCCGCGATCGGCGGAGAGCAGTTTTTTCTCGGCAAACATGCCGAGGTGGCTCATGGCGAAATCATCGATGGGCTCCAGGGTGTAGATCACCTCAAGATTGCGTTTTCTGAAGGCCTCGATGTAGGGGCCGTTTTCAATGGCCTCCCGGCTGGGGCCGTTGATGTAGAAGATTTCCTTCTGCCCCTCGGGCATCCGCTCCACATACTCGGCCAGGGAGGTGAAGACCCCTGCCTCGGTTTTGGAGGACTCGAAACGCAGGAGCTTGGCCGCCTCCTCGCGGTAGGCATAGTCCGAGATCACCCCTTCCTTGATGAACATGCCGAAGTTCTTCCAGAATTCGGTGTACTTTTCCGGTTCGCTCTTGGCCAGCTCTTCCAAAAACTTGAGCACCCGCTTGGTCACCACCTTGTTGATCTTGGCGACCAGGGCGCTGTCCTGCAGGGCCTGGCGGGAGATGTTGAGCGGCAGGTCTTCGCTGTCGATGACCCCGCGCAGGAAGCGCAGCCATTCCGGGAGGATGGTCTTGCTGTGCTGCTCGATCAATACCCGCTGGCAGTAGAGGTTGACCCCCGGTTCCATGCGGCCGAATCCCATGGTCTCGAAATTCTCTTTGGGGATGAAGAGCAGGGTCTTGATGGCCAGGGGGGCGTCCGCGGAAAAATGGAGTTTGGCCAGGGGCTCGTCATAGGCATTGGCGATGAATTTGTAAAACTCGGTGTAGGCCTCCTCGGTGATCTCGCTTTTGCCCAGGGTCCAGATGGCCTGCACCGTGTTGATTGCCTCGCCCTTGAGCTTGATGGGGAAAGGAACAAAGCTGGAATACTGCTTGATGATCCTCCGGATGGTCTGCTCGTTGGCATACTCCTTGGCCTCGTCGGTGAGTTCGAGGACGATGCTGGTGCCGCGCCGGATGCCGGGGCACATGGCGATGGTGAAGGTGCCGCCGCCGTCGGAGACCCATTCGTGGCCCATGTCGTCCATGCGGAAGGAGCGCGATTTGACCGTGACCTTCTTGGCCACCATGAAAGCGGCATAAAAGCCCACGCCGAACTGACCGATCAGGTTGACATCCTTGCGGTCCGTTTCGGAAAGCTTGCTGAAAAAAGTTTTGGAGCCGGAATGGGCGATGGTGCCCAGGTTGGCCTCCAGTTCGCCCCGGTCCATGCCGATGCCGGTGTCGGTGATGGTGAGGGTGTTCGCCTTTTCGTCAAATTCAATACTGATTTCCAGGGGGATGTGGCTGTCGAAGACCTCCTGCTCCACCACGCTCTGGTGCCGGAATTTTTCCAGGGCGTCCGCGGCGTTGGAGATCAATTCGCGCAGGAAGATCTCTTTTTCCGTGTAGAGCGAATGGATCACAATATCGAGCATCTTTTTTACTTCGGCCTGAAACTCCTTGGTCTCTGTCTGGCTGGCGTTTTTCTCGGGACTCATTGGTTCTCTCTCTGGAATGGATTCGTTTGGGCTTTGCCGGCGCATGCGCCGGTTGCCGGAATGGTTTTTTTGCCGAACCCGGCAATGTGGCTCAAAAAATAATCATCTCGAAGCCCCTGTCAAGCCGGGGCAGGCTGAGGTTCGCAACTAGCCGCACTGTTGGTGTTTTTGTAATGCCTCCTAAATATTTACAACCGTGTCCGAATATGTGATAATCCACCCGTTGGCATTATGTGCATGCGCCCCCATGGGCTCCAGACCTTTTGAATCGGGAAAAGTAATGATCGATGTAGCCGCCGAGTATGTCAGGGATGTCGAAAAAATAGCGCCGTGCCCGGAGGTGGCGCTGGACGTGCTGTCCATGGCCCACGCTCCGGATTGTTCCATTCCCAAGCTGTCGGAAAAGATCGAGCAGGACCCGGGACTCACCGCCAACATGCTGCAGATGGCCAACTCCGCCTACTTCGGCCATATGAAAAAGATCAACTCGGTCAAGGATATCATCGTCCGCATGGGGGTGGATGCGGTCAAGATCATCTCGATCACCAGCGCTTCGGTGGGGCTGCTCAGATCGCCCCAGGCGGCCTATGCTCTGGGGAGGGGCGAGCTGTGGCGTCACTCCTTTGCCGTGGCCATCCTGGCCAATATCATTGCCCGCAACGCCAAGGCCAGGGATACCTCTGCCATTTATACCGCCGGGCTGCTCCATGACGTGGGCAAGGTGATCCTTGACCGGCCCTTGCAGGTGGCGAGCTACAGCCGGGATGAAAACAACGAGCAGGAGGATCTGTTGACCATGGAACGGCGTCTGCTGCATACGGACCACGCCGAGGTGGGCATGGCCCTGTTGGAAAAATGGGGTCTGCCCGAGGCGGTTGCCGTGCCGGTCGGTCTGCACCACGACCTGACCCAGCCCCAGTCAAAAAGGCTTGGGTCCAAGATCATCTACCTGGCGGACGAATTGGTGCATCTTACCGAATACGACGCAGGCAGTTCCGGGGACTTCTTCTTTGACGTGCTTGCCTATGAGAGCATGAAAGGAGAGCTGCCCCAGGTGCCCAATTTTGAAAATAACATGCGCTTGATTATCGAAGAGTTCGTCGACAAATATCAGGATGCCGTTGCTGTGTTCAGCCTCTAGCCCGGCGGCGGCCGGAACTTCCCTCTCCATGCGCTACTATCTCGCCACCGGCGCTCTGCTCGGGCTTGGCGCCGGCCTTTCTCCCGGCCCGCTTCTGACCCTGGTTATTTCCGAATCCCTGCGGCGCGGGGCGGCAGCCGGGATCAGGGTGGCCCTGGCCCCTCTGGTCAGCGATGTGCCCATCATCATCTTGGTTCTGCTGGGGTTGGGACGCGTTGCGCCCGCCGGCATGCTGCCCGGGATTCTGGCCCTGGCAGGCGGGAGTCTGGTGATCTGGATGGGAGTGGGGGAGTTGCGCAGTACCGGGGCGGTGGCTGTCGAGGGTCGGCCGCAAGCACACCCGTTCCGCCGGGGGGTTCTGGTCAATGTCCTCAGCCCCTATCCCTATCTGTTCTGGCTGGGCGTGGGCGGGCCTATTCTTCTCAAGGCCTGGGGCCACAATCAGAGTGCGCCTTTTGCCTTTCTGGGGAGTTTCTATCTGCTGCTGGTGGGGAGCAAGGTGCTCCTTGCCTGCGTGGCCGGGCGGATGGTTTTCTTGGGCAGCAAGGGCTACCGCAGCACCCTGCGGGTTCTTGGTCTGCTGCTCTGCCTGTTCGGCCTTTCCCTGATCGAGGAGGGGCTCACCCTCTGCGGCCTTATCCCTTAAGCCGCTTCCCCGATCAGCACCGCCTCCTGGATATGCATGAGCCGGTCGATGTCCAGAAGGATGGTCACGCCCTCGGCGAGTTTGGCCATGCCCAGCAGACATTGGCTGTCAACCACGCTGCCGAATTGGGGCGAATCTTCCACCTCCTGCTCCTTGATGGCGACCACTTCGGAGACCGCATCGACAATGATGCCGATGAGCCGGGAGCCGGTGAGGCCTGAAACCTCCACCACGATAATGCAGGTGCGGGCATCGTACTCCGCGCTCTCCATGCCGAATTTGCCCCGCATGTCCATGACCGGGATGATTTTATCCCGCAGGTTGATAACCCCTTTGAAAAAAGGCGGCATCTGCGGCAGTTCGTGGACGGCCATCAACCCGATGATCTCCCGGACATCAAGGATGCCGAGTCCGTACCGCTCCTTGCCCAGGGTGAAGATCAGGTACTTGCCCTCGCGGGAGGCAAGGGACTGGCCGATGCCCAGCTTCCGGGCCGCGCCCCGGGGCGCGGTGGTTTCCTGGCCTCCTGCTGAGGCGGTCGGCGCATGCTTGCAGGCGATATCGGCAAAGCGGGTGTCGATGAATTCGGCCAGATTGATCCGTCTTCCGATCTCCATCTTGCTGGTCATGTAGTCCTGGATGGTCTCCAGATCTTCCTGGACCGGATAGAGATTGTCCGTGGTGATCCCCTGGGGGTCGGAGAGCACGGTGCGGAGCAGGGCGGGTTCGAGGCCGATCTTTTTTTGCGGGTCGAGAAAGGTTACGGCGATTTCCGCCGCCTCGTCGACATGGTCGCGGATATAGAGGCCGGATTCCACCAGCATGGTGGTGAATTCCTGCACCGCCTCGGGATACTTGGTGAGGATCTCATCCCGGAAGACCACCACGCAGCAGGGGTGATCCTGCCAGACCTCGCTGGAGAGGAACTGGCGCTCGGCAATGCCCGCGGTAATGGCCCGCGAGCCGATGGGCTCGGCCACCAGAAAACCGCTGGCCTCGGCATTGTCCTTTAAAAACTCCGGCATGGCCACCGGCGGCACCACGTCGAAGAGGACGTTGACCGCTTCCTTGCCCGCCACCCCCGGGCGCAATCCCATCTGGGTGAAGTACATGTGGGCCAACATGTTGTGGATCGACATCTTGTGGGGGATATAAAAGGTCTTGTGCTTGAAGAACTGCTGGTACGGCTTGGCATACTTGCCGGTCTTGTTGCGCACGCAGATGCTGCCGTTGCGGTGGGCGAAGAGCACCAGCTTGATGGGCACCCCGTAGCTGAAGAGATCCATGGCCATGGGAGCCAGGATAAAGGCGCCGTCCACCTCGCCGTTTTCCAGGGCGTTTTGCACCGGGTTCCAGCCCGGCATGCAGAGGGTGTCCAGGCTGAAGTGCCGGGGGGGTTTCCGGTCCGAGGCTATTTGATGCTTGAGCACGCCCAGGGCCAGATGGTCGGTGATCTGAATATGGGCCATCTTGAGATGGACTTTGCCCTCGGCGCTGATCTTGGGGCCTTCCTCTTTCTTTGGGGCTGCGGCCTGCTTGAAGCCAAAAATCTCATCGATGAGGATCTTGAGTTCGTCCGGGGTAAAGGGCTTGGCCACCACGCCGTTGGCCCCGGCCTCCTTGGCCTTGGCCACATAGGCCTTGTCGCCGTGGCCCGTGGCCATGAGAAAGGGGAGGGTCTTGAAACCGTCCTGGCCGCGCATCCATTGCAGCAACTGATAGCCGTCGCAGTTGGGCATGGACCAGTCGCTGATGACCAGGGCGATGTCGGGTTCGGCGCCAAGCTTTTCCATGGCGTCGTTGCCGTCCACCGCCTCGACGATGTTGGTGAAACCAACCTGGCCGAGAATCCGGGCTTCCATCTTGCGCATGGTCCCGGCATCTTCAACGAGCAAAATCTTCATCTGGGGATCAAGAGCCATTGTGCCACCTCCTGTGGTCCAATATAGATGAAGAAAAGTGTTTCGACAAGTTCGGAAAATTTTCCGGGCGGTCCCGGCGCGAAGGTTTTATATTGGGGACGCAGGGTATAACGGCTTTCTCTTCAGCTCAGGATATGTGCATGACGGAAAAAATTCTCTACACCCTCCATGAAACCCAGGCGCTGCTGGAGCAAGGGGCGGTGCTGCTGGTGGATATCCGCGATCAGGATACCTTTGCCGAGGGGCATATTCCCGGGGCGATGAACATGCCGGAGATCTTTTCTTTCTTAAGCGAAAGCAGTCCGGAAGGGTTGGCCGCCCTGCAGAACACCTTCGGGGCGAGGTTCTCCCGGGTGGGCGTCACCCATGACCGGAAGGTCATCTTTTACGAAGACAGCTTCGACACCCGGTATGGCGCTTCCTGCCGCGGGTATTGGTTGGCCCGCTATCTCGGCCACCCGGATTGCGGCATTCTCGACGGCGGCTTCTGGGCCTGGCAGCAGTATGGCCTGCCCGAGGAAACCGCCGAAATTCCGCCCAGCCCCAGCCGGTTTCTCCCCCGCCCCAACACCGCCCTGATGGCCACCAGGGATGATGTTCTCGCTGCCCTGAGCGACCCGCGAACCATTCTTCTCGACAACCGGGATGCCAATGAATGGCTGGGCCATACCTCCTCGCCCTACGGCTTCGATTTTGCTCCCCGACGGGGAAGGATTCCCGGCGCCCGCTGGATTGAATGGTACAGCTTCATGAGCCGGGATGCGATTCCGGCCTTCCGGCCAGCCCATGAAATCCGGGCCTTGTGCGCCAGCCAGCAGATCTATCCGGAGAGCGAGATCATCATCTTCTGCTTCAAGGGTTCGCGGGCGGCCAATACTTATGTGGCATTAAAGCTGGCCGGTTTCAACCGCTTGCGGGTCTATTTCGCCTCCTGGAACGAATGGTCCAGGGATCCGAGCCTGCCCATAGAGAGCGGTGAGCCGCGGGGCGACTGATTTCCCGGCTTGTTTCAGTTTTCCTCCGGCACCTCCTCTGCGGGGCTTTTTTCTTGCCAGCCTTGGGGGAAAATGGTCAAGTGGCGGCGAACCCGCCCATTCCCCCCCCATAACTCCAGCCGCGTAGCCTGTTTCATGGAATTTTCCGCAATCCTGCTCATCGCCCTGGCCCTGGCCGTGGACGCCTTTGCCGTGGCTCTGGCCGCCGGGGTCAGCCTGTGCCAGGTCGATAGGCGGCAGGTGTTCCGCCTGGCCTTCCACTTCGGCTTTTTCCAGGCCGGGATGAACATCCTCGGCTGGCTGGGCGGTCTCACGGTCCGCTCCTCCATCGAGGCCTTTGACCACTGGCTCGCTTTTGGCCTCCTCGCCTTCGTGGGGATCAAGATGATCTGGGAGGCGATCCGGGAGGAGCATGAGGCGGCAGAAGGAGCGGACCCCACCCGGGGGCGGATGCTCATCACCCTTTCGGTGGCAACGAGCATCGATTCCCTGGCCGTGGGCTTGAGCTTTGCCGTGCTTGAAGTCAGCGTCTGGCTTCCGGCCTTGGTCATCGGCCTGGTCGCCTCGGCTCTCACCGCGCTGGGTCTACGGCTGGGCTGTCTGCTGGGCGCGGCCTCGCGGCTGGGCTCCCGGGCCGAGATTGCCGGCGGCCTGGTTCTTATCGGGATCGGCTTCAAAATTCTCCATGAACACGGGGTGTTATAGCTATTCGCCCTTCCGGTTCCCATACATTTCCATTGCATTCTACAAGGGGCGCTGGTATGTTTTTGCGTCTTGAACTTCCTTTATAATTACTGTCAACACCACCCTGCGGCCCGCGCCGCTGGTTATGGGAGAACCTGTGATGAGTATTCGAGAAGATGCGATCAGGGGCACATGCACCCCTCTGTTTGAAAATTGTGCCGCCAACGAGAACATCGCGGTCCAGGCCCTGATGCAGGGGGTGGCCGAGGGCACGATCTGTATCCCCAAGAACAAAAACCACCAGTTCGACCGGATCATGGCGGTGGGCAAGGGGCTGTCCACCAAGGTCAATGCCAATATCGGTTCCTCCAAGGATTATCCCGAGGTGAGCCAGGAGCTGCAGAAGCTCTGCGTCTGCCTCAAGGCCGGGGCCGATACGGTGATGGACCTTTCCATGGGCGGCGAGCTGAATGAGATTCGCCGCGAGATCCTGGCAAGTTGCCCCATCCCCCTGGGCACCGTGCCCATTTACCAGAGTATTGCCGAGGTGGTGGAAAAGCAGAAGAAAAAGATCGGCGAGGTCACGGTTGCCCAAATGTTCAAGGGCATCGAGCAACAGGCCCGGGATGGTGTTGATTTCATGACCATCCATTCCGGCATCACCAGAAGCACCATGGACCGGGTTCGCAACCATAAGCGGCTCATGGGCGTGGTCAGCAGGGGCGGCTCCTTTACCATCGAGTGGATGAGCTACAACAACAAAGAAAACCCCATGTACGAACAGTTCGATGATCTGCTGGCCATCCTCAAGGAGTACGAGGTCACCCTGAGCCTGGGCGACGGCATCCGGCCCGGCTGCCTGGCCGACGCCACCGACCGGGGCCAGATCCAGGAACTGATCCACCTGGGCGAGCTGACCCAGCGCGCCTGGGAGGCCGGGGTGCAGGTGATGGTCGAGGGACCGGGGCATATGCCCCTCAACCAGATCCAGGCCAATATTCTGCTCCAGAAACAGCTCTGCCACGGGGCGCCCTTTTATGTTTTGGGCCCCCTGGTCACGGACATCGCTCCGGGCTACGACCATATCACCGGTGCCATCGGCGGGGCCATTGCCGGGGCGGCAGGAGCTGATTTCCTCTGCTATGTCACCCCGGCCGAGCATCTCAAGCTGCCCAGCGCCGAGGATGTGCACGAGGGGGTCATGGCCTCCCGCATCGCCGCCCATGCGGCGGACATTGCCAAGGGCCTGCCCGGCGCCATCGACAAAGACATCGCCATGGCCAAGTGCCGCAACAATCTGGACTGGAAAGGCCAGATCGAGCTGTCCATCGACCCGGAAAAGGCCCGGCGTTTCCGGGAGGAGGGGGGTTCCTACAAGGGCGACGCCTGCAGCATGTGCGGCTCGTACTGCGCCATCAAGGTCTACAAGCAGGCCACCGCCCCCGACCGGCAGCAGAAATAATTGTAACTGATCACGGTAAGCCTCGAAAGGTGTTACCCCCCCCCTATTTAAGCGGCCCCACGGTGCCGCAGATGCGTGTATCAATTGTCGGCAGCAGTGCCGACCAAGAGCCCTGTTCGCTATGCATCAGGTATGCGGACAGGGCGATGACAAAGCAAATGCGGTGCTCTGGGCCGCGTGCAGAAATAATTTCGTCATCACCACAGAGGAGGACGCAGCGCATGACCGAATTTCTGGGGCAGATTGTCGATTTTCTCAACAGCACCAACGTGCCGCAACAGTTCCGCGAGGTAGACTTTAAGGGACTTTTCACCAACACCTGGTTTCTGGTCCCCTTTATCGCTTTTATCTGCTACAACCTCTACAAGCAGGCCGTGGATACTCTGGTCCTGACCGGGCTCGGTTTCGGGCTCTGGCTTTTCAGCGGGAGCCGCTACATGGAGGGATTGGTGGTGGATGGGACTCTCCAGATCGGCAAGATCTTGCCCGTGGCCGGGGTGTTCATCGGCGTCATTGCAATCGCCGTCTATTTCCTCTTCATGCGTTCCGACTGATTGTTGGCAGGGACGCAACAACCGTGAGCAACCGGATTGAGGAAATCCACGCCCGCCTGCTTGATCATTTCGGCCCCCAGCACTGGTGGCCCGGTGAAACCCCCTTTGAGATCATGCTCGGCGCGGTTCTGACCCAGAACACCAGTTGGCGCAACGTGAGCATGGTCATCGAGGCATTGCGGCGAGAGGGGCTTCTCTCCTTTGAAGCCCTGGAAGCCCTGCCCCTCGAGGTTCTCGCCGAAAAAATCCGGCCTTCGGGGTACTACAACCAGAAGGCCAAACGCCTCAAGGGGCTTTTCGCCGCCATCCGGGAAGAGAGCGGGGATCTCGAGACCTTTTTTGCGCAAAACACCCAGACCCTCCGGGAAAAACTGCTGGCCATAAAGGGAATCGGCCCGGAAACAGCCGATTCCATCACGCTGTATGGCGCGGGCAAACCGGTGTTCGTGGTGGATGCCTACACCTATCGCATCCTGCTCCGGCATGACCTCATTGCGGAAGACGCCGGGTATGAAGAGATCCAGGATCTCTTCCTGGGCAAGCTGCCCACCGACGCCCAGCTCTTCAACGAGTACCACGCCCTTCTGGTCCGCCTTGCCAAGGAATACTGCAAAAAAACCAGTCCGCTCTGCGATGGCTGCCCCTTGCAGGGGGTTTAGCCCAAGGGCTGATTTTCGGTTGACATGGGTTTCTAAAACCAAGTAAAGAGCTTTTGCTGGTTTGAATTGTATCGTGGCGGTGTGGACTCCTGATTTTCTTGTCGCCTTCCCCCTTTCTCCTCTCCCGTCAACTCAAGCGAGCGGCTGTTGTGTTTCCGGAGTTGCCGCTGGGCGGCCCATAATAATGAGATGCTGGCCGGATAAAATTCCGCCCCGGACAGGAGGCGTACCGACATGCTTACCGTGTACAAACGCTTTGATCATCAGTTGCAGATCGTCACGGACAGCGGGCCTGTGCCAAGATCCTGGATCCGCATGGTCAACCCGACCTCGGAGGAAATCAGTACGGTTTCCACCTCCACCGGAGTGCCGGAAGACTTGCTCCGCGCCGCCCTCGACTCGGAAGAACGCTCCCGTATCGAAATCGAAGACAACTGCATGCTGGTGCTCACCAATTTTCCGGTGCTGCGCGGGCCGGACATGTACGACACCCTGCCGCTTGGCATCATCCTGACTCCGGACCAGGTCATTACCGTCTCCCTGGAAGAAACCGAGATCCTGCCCGGCAACATCGTCGGCCCCGGAGCCCCGGCCTATTACAACACCGGCAAGCGCACCCGCTTTCTTTTTCAGATTCTCTACAAGACCGCCAAGGTGTATCTGCGCTTCATCCATCAGATCAACCGCCAAACCGACGAAATCGAGCGGCATCTGCGTAAATCGATGAACAATGCGGAGGTTTTCAGGCTGTTCGACATGGAAAAGGGCCTTACCTACTTCACGGTGGCCTTGCGCTCCAACGGCCTGGTTCTGGAGCGGCTGCTGCGGCTCAGAAAGAACAGCGCCCTGCAGCATTTGCTGCCGCAGTACGAAGAGGATGAGGACATCCTTGAGGACGCCATTATCGAAAACCGTCAGGCCCTTGAGATGGTGCAGATGTATTCCGACATCCTGAGCGGGATGATGGATGCCTTCACCTCGGTGATCTCCAATAATCTCAACCAGGTGATGAAGCTGCTCGCCTCGGTGACCATCCTTCTCTCCATTCCGACCATGATCGCCAGCTTCTGGGGCATGAACGTGGGCGTTCCCTTTCTGGATCAGCAGGTTGGCTTCTGGTACGTCCTGCTGTGCTCGATGTCGCTCACCGGCGTGGCCGGATATGTCCTCTGGAAAAAACGCATGTTTTAGGGGAGGTGTGTTCCCTCCCCTGTTCGTGCTTATTCATTGCCCGGGCGGTGTTGTTGTCCGTCCCGCCAGAGCAGTTGGCGGCAGACGCCCCGGATGATCTTGATTTCCTTCGACTTCAGCCCGATCCGCCCGAGAAACTGGCGGATGCTCTTCATCCAGTAATCGTCCTCCCCGTTTTTCAAAAACCCGATGGCCGTGAGCGTTTCTTCCACATGGCCGAACATCGCCTCAAGCTCCTGTTTGTCGCCCTGCCGGGGGGCCGAAGCGGGAAAGGCGTTGCGGTTCACCGCGTCCAGGACGCAGTAATGGAGTTCGTGGCAGAGGATGGCCACGGCCTGGGCCAGGTTGAGGGAGGAAAAATCAACGGTGGGGATGGTGGTGATCTGGTTGCAGTAACGGAGCTCCTCGTTGGCCAACCCCCGGTCTTCCGGGCCGAAGAGCAGGGCGACCCGGTTGTTTGTAAGCTGGGGCAGAACCTCGCCCATGAGTTGCCTGGGGCTGTTGACCGTGGTCCGTTTTCTGCCCTGGCGGGCCGAGGTGCCCAGCACCCAGCCGAAGGGGGCCAGGGCCTCCCCCAACTCCCGGTGGTGTTCCAGGGTGTCGATGAGATGGGCGGCCTTGGCGGTGGCCAGCGTGAGCATTCTCTCGCGGTCCGGTACTTCCCGGCAGACGAGGATGAGCCGGCCAATCCCCATGTTCGCCGCAACCCGCGCGGCGGAGCCGACATTTTCGGCAAACTTTGGGGAGACCAGGACGATGGCCGCCTGCGCCATCCGCTCCCGCACCGTATCCTGCACCGCCTCGTTCATTTGTCTGGAGCAGGTCGCTTCTTTGGTTGGGCAACGGATTTTTTCCGAGGCTTGGCCTGGCTTGGCGTGCGTTTTTTGGGGGCAGCCTGCACCAAGTCCGTGGCCCGGGCCAATTTTTCCTCCACGCTGAAATTGATCCGCCGCCTGGGGATCTCCACGCTGGTCAGCCGCACCCGCACCAGATCGCCGATCTGGAAGACGGTCTTGGTCCGCTGGCCGATGAGCCGGTGGCGGCCCTGCTCCAGTTCGTAATAATCGTCGCGCATCTCGGTGATGGGCACGGCGCCGTTGACAAAGACCTCGGTCAGCTCGACGAACAAGCCGAAGGCGGTGACCCCGGAGATGATGGCCTCAAAGGTCTCGTCGATCTTGTCGGCCATGAAATGGACCTGAAGCCGCTCCACCATCTCCCGGTCCGCCTCCACCGCCACCCGCTCCCGCTTGGAGAGAAAGGTGCCGGATTCCTCGGTGGATACCGCTTCGGGGCCGGGTTTTTCCCGCCCCTTTTTTTGCAGGCTGGCGGCCAGGGCCCGGTGGACCATGAGGTCCGGGTACCTGCGGATGGGGGAGGTGAAATGGGTGTAGTGGGTGGCGGCCAGGCCGAAATGGCCGAGATTGTGGGGAGAGTAGCGGGCCTGCTGCATGGTGCGCAGCAACAGGTTGCTGATGATGTACTCCTGGGGGGTGCCCGCCGCCATGGCCAGCACCTTGCCGAACCACCCGGGCGAGCCGGTGCCGTCGTCCACCGGGAGCCCCATGCTCTGGGCAAACTCGGTGAACTCCGCCACCTTGAGCGGGTCGGGCGGTTCGTGGATGCGGTAGAGAGAGTCGATCTTGCCTTGCTCCAGGGCCTCGGCCACCGCCTCGTTGGCCGCGAGCATGAACTCCTCGATGAGCTTGTGCGCCTGATTGCGCTCGCTCCGCTTGATGGTCTGCACGGTGTTGTCCTCGCCCAACACCACCAGGGGCTCCGGGAGTTCAAAGCCGATGCTCCCCCGCTTGGTGCGCTGCTTTTCCAGGCTCAGGGCCAGCCGGCCCATGCGTTCCAGATCTTCCACCATGTCGGCGTACCGGCTGCGCACCGCCTCATCCTGATCCACGAGAATCTGTTTGACTTTTGTATAGGTGAGGCGATGTTTGCTGCGGATGATGCTCTTCATGAAGCGCTTGGCCAGCCGGTTGCCGTGCTCGTCGAAATCGAGCACCGCGGTGAAGGTGTAGCGGTCCTCGCCCGGCACCAGGCTGCAGAGGTTGTTGGACAGCCGTTCCGGCAGCATGGGGATGACCCGGGTGGGGAAGTAGACGCTGGTGCCCCGCTGGTAGGCCTCCCCATCCACCGGGGTTTGCGGCCGCACATAATGGCTGACATCGGCGATGGAGACATAGAGCCGAAAGCCCTTTTTCAGCGGCTCGATGGCCACGGCGTCGTCAAAGTCGCGGGCCGTCTCCCCGTCGATGGTCACATGGACCACCTTGCGCAGGTCGGTGCGGGAGGCAGACATTTTCACCTCCGGGTCCAGTGCTTCCACCTGGGCGGTCACCTCCTGGGTAAAGAAATGGGGCAGATCGAACTTGCGGATGACCATCTCGGTCTGCACCTGGATATCCTTGGGGTTGCCCAGCACTTCGAGGATGATGCCGTCCAGGTTCCGCTGCCCGGCGGCAAAGGAGGTGACTTCGGCCAGGACCGCGTCGCCGTTCTTGGCCCCCCGGCTGTCCTCCCTGCGGATGATGAGATTGTATGGGAAGCGGCTGTCCTCGGGGGTCACCAGGCCGGTATTGCCCCCGGCCATGTAAGTCCCGACCAGCCGGGTGGTGGCCCGGCTCAGGACCGCGATCACCCGTCCTTCGTAACGGCCCTGGCGGCGGCTCATCAACTGGACCAGCACCGTGTCGTTGTGGGCCGAGCCGCCCAGCATGCCGGGCGGGATAAAGACGTCCTGGTCGATCTCCAATTCGGCCGGGGCCTCGGTGGGCGCGACAAAGCCATACCCCTTGGTGGTCACGCTGATCGGGCCGGCAAAGAGCTCCACGCCTGTGCGCAAGGCAAAGGTGTCCCGCTTGCAGGAAAGAATCTTGCGGCGGCAGAGATCATCCAGCACCCCCAGCACCTCCTGCCGGTGGCTCTTGCTCAACCCCAGGGCCGCAAACAGCTCGGGCGCGGAAAGCGGCATCGCCGCCGTGTAGAGCCGGCCCAGAATCTCGCCTTCAAAGCGTGCTTCCTGGTGGTGCCGTGCCGGTTTGCCGCCCTCGCGCTGCCGCTTTCCCGGCCGCCCCTGTTTGCTGCGGAAAACTTTTCTTCTCTGTGTCACGAGCGTGCCTCTTATGGTTTTTGTCTCGGTCCGGCATCACGCAGGATAGCGCCGCTATTTTTTTCAAGAAAGGGAAAATCATTGCACAAGGGCTAAGAACGAAATACCCTTACAAAATAACCTGACAACTGTGATTATAGCGTATTTGCAGGGACAGGGCATCCCATTTACCCATGACCGGACAAGAAAGACAACGACCATCCATGGCCCCTTCCAAAAAATTCAACATAGCCGCCTATTGCGAGCGCATGGAGCAGCTTCTCGGCGGGCAGGAAGGACCGGCCAAGGTCTTCTGGGAGGCGTTGTCCTTTGCGGTTGCGGCCCATCAGGACCAGCGGCGCAAGTCCGGCGAGGCCTATGTCAGCCATCCCCTCCAGGTGGCGAAAATCCTCGTTGAGGAGCTGGACATCCGCGACCCGGAGCTGCTGGCCGCCGCCGTGCTCCACGACACGGTGGAGGACGTGCCCGAAGTGACCAGCGAGGTGATCGGCGAGATTTTCGGCAAGAACATCGAGATCATCGTCGATGCCTGCACCAAGATCGCCAACTTTTCCGGAAACAAGCAGACCTTTTACAAGCTGGTCCACCGCAAGCTTTTTTCCGGGGCCGCCGCCCATCTTGAGGTTCTCTTGATCAAGCTGGCCGACCGGTTGCACAACCTGCGGACCATGGGCTCCATGCCCAAGGACAAGCGGCAGAAAATCGCCGAGGAAACCCTGGACATCTACGCGCCTCTGGCCAAGGTCATGGGCTTGAACTCCATCAAGCGCGAGCTGTACACCCTGGCCCTGATGTACAAATTTCCCCGGCAGAGCCAGAAGGTGCTGGGCGCCATCAAGCGGCTGCAGATGAGCGAAGAGGTGCTGGCCATCAAGCGCGCCCTTGAGGAGCGGATGAAGGAGGTGTGGATCACCCACGAGATCCGCCTCAACCCCAAGGGGCTGTGGGCCTACTTTGATCCTGCCCAGAAGGTGCTGCACAAAACCATCGCCAACCCCCTGGAATTCATCATCGTCACCAACGATATCCAAACCTGTTACCGGATCCTCGGGGTCATCAACCAGAACTATCCGCCCATCCCGCGCACCATCCGGGATTTCATCGCCAACCCCAAGGCCACCGGCTACCAGAGCCTGCATGTCCGCGCCAATATCAAGGGGCGCAACTACCTGTTCAAGATCCGCACCACCGAGATGACCACCTCCTCCCGCACCGGCCTGGTGCGGGAATGGTTTGCCCACAAGACCGTGCCCTCCAGTTTCGAGGTGGAGCTGCGGGAGATGCTCGACATCCTGGGGACGGACGAGGATCTCTCCTACCGGGAGATGATCGCGGTCAGCGGCAAAAAGGCCATTTACACCTATACCCCCAAGGGCGACCCCATTGAGCTGCCCGCCCACAGCATCGTGCTGGATTTCGCCTTCAAGGTGCATACCGATGTGGGCAAGCGCTGCATCATGGCCAGGATCGGCAAGCGGCAGGTGGCGCCCGACGCCCTTCTCGAAGACGGCGATCAGGTGGAGATCATCTGCCAGAAGGAGCCGGTGCGGTTCGAACCGGATATCCAGCACCGGTGCCAGACCCCCAGGGCCCGGGCGGAATTGTCCAAGCTATTCCGTCAACGGCGCGAGTGGCTGGCCAGGATGATCGGCGAGAGCATCCTCCGCCAGGAACTCAAGCGCTATGGGTTGCCCTATGAGATTCTCGAAAATCCTGGCATGGCAGGCATCATGGGTCCCCTCGGAGCAAGGGAGCTGCCGGAACTCTTTCTTGGCCTGGGCGAGGGGAGATTTCGGCTGCGGGAACTCATCAGCGAAATCAAAACCCGGTTGTATGCGGCAAGGGAAACCCTGCAGCCCCCCACCGGCAGCCTGAACCGCATCGAGCTTTCCACCCTGGATCCGGTCTGCATCAAGTTTTCCCGCTGCTGCAACCCGGTGCCCACGGAAAAAGGGCTGTACGGCCTGCTCAGCGAGCGGGGGCTTTCCGTGCATCAGAAGGAATGCGCCACCATCACCTCCCTGCATGTCCAGCGGGAGGATGTGGTGGAGGTGCGCTGGCGGCTCAAGGAGACTCCGGTGCCCAAGCCGCAGAGCATCCTCATTCTGGAGGCCCCGTCCCGCAACCGCGTTCTCATGATGCTGGGCGTGGCCCCGGAAGAGATGAGGATCAGCGAGATCGAACTGCTCTCCAGCCAGCCGTCGCGCACCTCGGCCTGGCAGATCAACTTTCAGGTCGACACCCTGCAGGGGCTCAAGAACATCCTCGTCCACCTGGGCAAGACCGGGATGACCTTTGAGTTCGGGCTGGAGCAGTAGTAAGCGTTCAGCAGCACCACATCTGCTTCGCAGTCTCCGCTATCGCTCGCTTAGCTGTCATCGGCCTGCTCATGTGCACCAGCACACTTCGCAGGCCTCTTTCGCGCATCTGTAGCACTGCTGAACGCTTACTTGCCGATAACCGTCATCGCCGATGGATTAAAGTTTTTCCCCCATGGCCAGATCCTCCAGGCCGTCGCGGTCCAGGATGGTGATCCGCGCGCCTTCGCTGCTGATCAACCCCTGTTTGGAAAGCTTGGTCAGGATGCGGGAGAGGGTTTCCGGGATGGTGCCCAGCAGGCTGGCCAGTTGGGCCTTGCCGATGTTGAGCGTCACCGTGTTGCTGTCCCCCTGCTGGGTGCTGAGGAAAAGGATGTGGGCCGCCACCCTTCCCGGCACCTCCTTGAGAGAGAGATCCTCGATCAGACGGGCAAATTTTTTGAGCCGCATGGACAGGGTGGCCAGCATGTTCATGGCCAGGGCCGGATTGGTCCGGATCAGGTCGGTGAAGGCGCGGCGCGGGAGGAAGAGAGTCCGGCTTTTTTCCAGGGCCAGGGCATGGGCCGGGAAGGTCGAGCCCATGAAAACGGCGGCCTCGGCAAAGGGCTCCCCAGGCCCGAAGATGTGGAGGATCTGCTCCTTGCCCTCCATGGAAAGCTTGTAGATCTTGACCAGCCCCTCCATGACCACATAAAATCCGGCGCCCGGATCGCCTTCGGCAAAGATGGACTGCCCGCGGGCGTAGTCCTGGAGGGTGATGATCATGGCCAGTTCGTCATACTGCTCGGTGCTCAGGCCGGCAAACAACGGAACCTGCTTGAGAAAAGACATGAGTTCCATGGGTTACTCCTTTTGGGTCGGCGGACACGTCATGGCCCAGGCCAGGTTGTCCGCAAAAAAACAGAGCACGGGAGTGTGCGCAGGGCGGGAATTCTGCGCTCTGCCCGGGGCAACAGTCAGCGCCAGCGGGTTTTGCGGAGTGCCTTGCCCGCCGAGGCTTGCAAGCAAGCGAATTTCCAGCAGGCCGAGCAGGGGGGTGATCCTGACCATCTTGCGCATTGCCTCCTTGGCCGTCCACAGCATGGTGAGCCGCTCCGTTTCCGAAAAAGAGAGGGGCAGCGAGGCATGCAGGATATCTTCCTCCTCCGCAAAGACAAAGCGTTCCTTTACCCGGAGGATTTTATCGCCGGGTTGCTGGATGTCAAGGCCGCAGGGGAGATTTGCCGCCAGGGCCGCGGCCAGCGGCCCGCTATGGGAGATGGAGATGAAGGGCGGTACGGGGTGCGTCCCTGCCGCCACATAGGGACGGCCATCCTCTTCGGTCCGGATCGCCAGCTCCGGCCACGCTGCCGGGGATTCGTCCAGGATTGCCGCCGCCGCCCATTTGGCCGCCATTCGTCCTCCCAGCCATTCGAGCCGCCTTTTTTTCAGGCGAAAGCCCGCCCACTGCGCCATCTCGTCTGCGTTCAGGCATGCATGCGCCTCCCCGGACTGCTGGTCCGCGAGGGCGGCAAGCCGCACCGCCCCCAGCCGCAATTGGGCTGCCGGGGCAAAGTGGCGCTGCCAGTCCTGCCGGTATTCCTCAAAAATGGCCTGGGCCAACGCCATTGTTCTCTCCTTGGATGAAAATCCTTGCTCTTGTCCGTAAGTTTTTGTAAGGATGAGCTAATATGTCTCAGGGGTCAACCATGACTGCAATTGATTTCGGCGTCATCGCCATCATGCTCATCTTTCTTGCTCGCGGCATCTGGGTCGGTTTCATTCGCCAGTTGGCCTCCTTGGCCGCGCTCATCCTCGGCTACCTTTTTGCCGGACGGTATTACGAACAGATAAGCCCGCGCCTTTCCTTCCTTATCCCTTCGCCGCAAATCTCTTTCCTGGTGACCTACGCCCTGCTGTTCCTCGCGGTTTTCGTGGGAGTCCTGGCCATTGGCTATGTGCTCAAAAAGGTCATGAGCCTCTCGCTTCTCGGCTGGTTTGACCGGTTCATGGGGGGCCTCTTCGGTCTGGTCAAGGCGGGAGTGGTGGTGACCGTTCTCTTCATGGTGATGTCCGGGCTGCTGGCGGACTCCAACCCGTTGATGACCAGTTCCCTGACCTCACCCTATCTGTTCAAAAGTTCGAGCTTCCTGCTTGCCTCTGTCCCCGACCGGAATTTGCAGCGCCATCTACTGCCCAGGGCGCCTGCCATCGGCCGCCCTGACCTTGCCATACCAGCGGGCAAGCCGGTCCGGATTGAACCCGCAGTAAAAACCAAATAAAATAAGCTGATTCACCGCGGTTGTCCGCATCAGTCCCAACCGTTGCCAGCGCCGGGCTGAGGTGAGGGCCGGGCTTGCGAGCAGGGCGATCCGCCCCATTTTCCGCAAGCGGAGCACCAACTCAAGATCTTCCAGCAGGGCAAGCTCCCGAAACCCGCCCATTGCCTGAAACCGGGCGGCGGGGAGAAACAGCGCCTGGTCGCCATAGGGGAGCCCCAGCCAACCGGCCCGCCAATTGGCGCACTGTTCAAGGAGTCTGAAGCGCCAGCCTACGGCAGCAACGGCGAAACGGAAGGCGCCGGCCACGACCCCCGGCTGCTCCAGGGCTTCGTGGATGTGCGCGGCAAATCCTTCGGGCAAGGTGGTGTCGGCATGGAGAAAGAGGAGCACCCTGCCGTGCGCCGCCCGTGCCCCTGCGTTCTGCTGACAGCCGCGTCCCCGCGGCGCCTCTATCACTCTGGCCCCGGCGGTCATGGCCAGGGAGGCGGTTGCATCCTGGCTGCCGCCATCGGCGACAATCACCTCCACGCCCGGCTGTCCGGCCAGCCCGGCCAGGGTTTCGCCGATGCAGTCCGCCTCATTGAGGGTCGGGATGACAATGGAAATGTCGTAGGTCTTCCTGTCGGTCGACATCGGCAAGGGGTTCCAGAAGGTGGGTGGAAAGATTCAGTTCGTGCGCCTGTTTCAGGGTTGCGGCCAAGACCTCTCCGGTGCCCCAGGGGATCCCGGCAAAAAGAGCGGGGGCCGGCCGGCTGAGGCCGACAAGGTAATATCCCCCGTCCATGGCCGGGCCGAGCACCAGCTCCCGGGATTCCAGGGCTCCAAAGGCCTGGGCAAAAAGAGCGGGGCTCAGGCCTGGGCAATCGGCGCCGACAACCACCACCCGGCGGCTGCCCTGGGCAAAGGCCACGGCAAAGGCCCGGCGCAACCGGTCGGCCAAGCCGCCCCCGCCCTGGTCCAGGCAGGGGATGTCGCCGGAAAGCCAGGCCGCCATGGCCTGCCGGTTCCCGTCTGTATAGCGAATCTCCAGGCCAACCGGATATTGGCCCGCAAACCGGACCATCCGGGCGACAATCGTTTCGCTCATCCGCCGCTGCAGGGCGGCCGCGCCCTCGGCTCCCAGGGCCGGGATCAACCGGGTTTTTGCCCGTCCCGGCTTGGGATACCGGGTAAAAAGAATGAGCCGCGCCTGTCTGGCTTTCTCCATTTTGTGTTCACTCTCCGGGCCGGGGGGGGCTGATGGGAACATCCTTGCCGCAGGGTCTGTTCTCCGCTATACTTGCCACCAAGATCCTTCCCCAACAACCCATCACCATACCAGCCATCCCGTGACCGTCAAAAGAAAAAAGAAACGCCCGGACCCATGTTCCTACCGGGAGAGAATCTACCGGAGCCGTATCGCGCATGGCGGGCTGGTCAGTTTCGAGGTGCGGATCCGGGAAACGGATGTGCATATCCTTTCCGGCACAGACCTGCGCGAAGAGGCCACTGCGGCGGTGTTCCGGTATCGCGGCCAATTGGAAGGCTACATTGCCCGTTATCCGGAATTCGCCACCTCCCTGATCCCTCTTGCCGCGGACCCTACCGCCCCGCCCATTGTTAAAACCATGCTCGGTGCGGGCCTGGCAGCGGAGGTCGGCCCCATGGCCGCGGTGGCCGGGGCCATGGCCGAGTATGTCGGGCTGGATCTGCTGGCTGCGGGCGCAGGCGAGGTGGTGGTGGAAAACGGCGGCGATATCTATTTTTGCCGCAACCAGGAAAGCGTGGTCGGAATCTTTGCCGGACCTTCGCCGCTCAGCAACCGGGTGGGGTTGAAGATTCCGGCCAGCCGCATGCCCCTCGGCATCTGCACCTCTTCCGGCACCGTGGGTCATTCCCTCAGCCTGGGCGATGCCGATGCCGTCACCGTCCTGGCCAAGGATACGGCCCTGGCCGACGCGGTGGCCACCCTGGTCGGCAACATGGTTCAGCCGGGGCAGGGGCTTGAGCCTGCCCTCGGCAAGGGTTCCGCCATAGCGGGGATTTTGGGGGTGGTCATCATCCGGGGCGAGGAGTTGGGCGCCTGGGGGGAGGTGGAGCTGGTGCCGCTGGGTGAATGAACCCTGGGATCTCCGGTGATTTTTATTAGCCGTTCCAGGTTGTCATGGTAAAACCTTTGTCCCTGAAAAGGGAAAGGCACGCCTCCGCAACTCCCTGATCGTAAAATGTGCCTGTGTTCTTTTCAATCTCGGCTAGGGCGAGATCCGTCCCTGGAGCGGGCCGATAAGGGCGGTGGGAAGACATCGCCTCGACCACATCGGCAACGGCAATGATTTTCGCCTCTAACAGTATGTCATCATTATGCAAACGGTTCGGGTACCCGGACCCGTTTATTCTCTCATGATGCTGCAGGATTATTTGCGAGATCGGCCAGGGGAAGTCTATTCCCTTCAGGATATCAAATCCGACTTGGGGGTGCACATGGATCAATTCTCTTTCAATCGGGGATAATTTCCCCGGCTTGTTGAGGATTTCCGCCGGCACATATATTTTCCCCAAATCATGTACTATCCCCGCCAGGTGTATCCCTTCGATGATATCAGCCGGCAGCCGCATCTCCACCGCAATCGCACATGCCAACTCCGCTACCCGTTTCTGGTGTCCAGCGGTATACGGATCTCGCGTTTCAACCGCCATGGCCAGTGCCCTGATAGAACCATCGAGAGCCTGCTCAAGCTTCTTGATCATATCTTCCAACTGCTTCTCTTTCCGCAGAATCTGTTCTGTTTTCTCGCAAACCTTTCCTTCAAGCTGCCGGTTCAGCAGCAAAAGTTCCTCGTTCTGTTTTTGGGTGAGACAGTACAACTTCTTGTTTTCCTGCGATAGGCTGTAATGTTTGAGCGCCTCTCTCGCCGCCAGCAACAGCTCTGAATTGTCAAAAGGCTTGCTGATAAATTTGAAGATGTTGTTTTTGTTGATGGCATCTATCATGATCTCCCGGTCCGCATGGCCGGACATGATGATGCGAATGGCATCAGGCCATCTCGATTTTACTATTTCAAGAAAGTCTGTTCCTTGCATTGCGGGCATCTTCTGATCACTTACAACAACGGCAGCCACATTTTGCTCAAGGCTTTTCAGTGCGTCTTCCGGATTATCGAAGGCAAAAACATGTATCCCTTCCTCCTCGGCAAAAATCCGTTGCACCGCCTTGAGGATGTTTTTTTCATCATCAACGAAAAAAATATTGTCCATTCTCTGCCCTTTTCGGAATGATTTCGGCTTGCCGACTACTTTGTTGCAAGGCGGGTAAGCGCCGGTACGCCGCCTCAATCGTTCTTGTCCTTGCGACAGCAATCAGGACAAATGCCGCCGAGGGGATGAATTATAGCCCCGCAGACGGGGTATCGATCACCGGAATCTTGACCGTGAAGGTGGTGCCCTTGCCCACCTCGCTTTCCACCTGAATGTCGCCCTGGTGGTTTTTGACCACGATGTCGTAGACGATGCTCAGTCCGAGACCCGTGCCCTTGCCCACCTCTTTGCTGGTGTAGAACGGCTCGAAGATCCGTTTGATCTTGTCCTGGGGAATCCCGCAGCCGGTATCGCTGATGCGGGTGTAGATAAAATCCTGGTCGGCCCAGGTCTTGATCCTGATTTCGCCCTTGGTTTCAATGGACTGGGCCGCGTTGACCAAGAGGTTCATGAACATCTGGTTGAGCTGCTGCGCATTGCAGACAGTGGGGGGCAGCTCCCCGTATTCCTTTTTCACCTCGCATTTGTATTTCAGTTCGTTCCAGACAATGTTGATGGTGGTGTCCAGGCATTCGTTGATATCGGCGGCCAACCGCTCGGCCTGATCGATCCGGGAGAAATTCTTGAGCCCCTGGACTATTTTTTTGACCCGGCCCGCGCCGTCCAGGGATTCTTCCACCAGATGCACGGCGTCCTCCATGATGTAGTCAATTTTGAGTTTTTTGCGCAGGGCGGCAAGTTCTTCGTCCGGCGGCTGCGGGAGCTTCTCCTCAAGGGTCCGGATAAACCCGGTGAGGCGCTCCAGGTATTTTGCCAGGGAGCCCAGATTGCTTGAGATAAAGCCCATGGGGTTGTTGATTTCGTGGGCCACGCCTGCAGCCAACTGACCCACCGAGGCCATTTTTTCCTGTTGCAGGATCTGGGCCTGGCTCTGCTTGAGGGTGTCGTGGGCCAGGGCAAGTTCGTGTTGCCGGCGGTGGAGCTGGTCGTTGCTGGCGGCCAGTTCTTCGGCAAATTTGTGGGTTTCTTCAAAGGCCTTTTCCATGGCATGTTCGGCTTCAATCTTTTCGGTGATATCCCGATAGCTTTCCAGAATGCCGACGAACTTGCCGTTTGCGTCGTGGAGAGGGACTCCGATAACCCAGCAGTTTATGATCTTGCCGGCCGGGCTTTCCTTGACGGATTCATATTCAACCTGTTTTTTTCCGGCCAGAATCTGGCGCATGGGGCATTTTTCGGTGTTGCAGAGAAGGCTCCAGAACACATCCTGGCATTTTTTCCCCAGGATGTCCTTTTTCTCCATCCCCGTCATGGCGACAAAGGTTTCGTTTGCCTGCACCACGTTGAAATTCTTGTCGATAACCCGCATGCCGTCGGCGGCTACATTCCAGATTTGGGAGAGAAAGAGATTGGCGGATTTGTACTTCTTTTCCGCCTGCTCCCGCTGACGCAAGAACAGCTCCGCCTGCCGGAAAAGATAGATCATTGCGCCGAGGACAAAAAAGGTCATGCCGGCGAGAAGTATTCCGGTCTTGCCGAACAGCGTTTGGAGAAGCTGGGCGTCTATCTGGCCATATTCCTGGAAATAGTTGATCTGCCAGTTCGGCGAGCTGGAGAGGGGGGAACGGTAAAAAAGGTACCCCTTGCCGTCGGGTAGACGGGCTGTGCCCTTGGCTGCATCAAAAGTTATGGGGAGTTGGGTGGGCATTTCGCCCCTGAGGAGCCTTTTTTCGGCAATATCAATGAGATTCTCCGCCGTGGTGGCCCCCAGCACCGAGAAGAGCCAATCCTGTTTGCTGGCGATGAAAACGATGTTGTGTTCGTCGGTCAGGGCGACGACCCCGGTGGAACGGGCAAATATTTCGCCGATATCGGTGAGGGGTACGGTGAGGAGGGCGACGCCGAGGACCATGCCCTCCGAGAAAACCGGATGGCTGAGATTGATGGCCGGTTCCTTGCTTGTGGTTCCTTGAACCAGGGCAGTGTAATGCTCACCAGCCAGTGCTTTCTGAAAAAAAGGGCGTTTGGAATAATCATCGCCGATCCGGACCGGGGATTTTTCCCCGGAACTGGCGGCGATAACAAGCCCCTCTCTGTTGATGAGGCAACAACGCGTGGCATTGTAGGCTTCACGGAAATCGTCCAGCGCGAATTTTACCTCGATCAGGGTCTCCGGGTTTTGCCTGTTGAACAAGTTCTGGACCGACCACATCTCGGCCAGAACCTCCACAGCTTTTTGATTGGTTTTCAGAATGGAAGAAATGCTCTTGTCGAGGATCTCGATGCCGTCCTGGGCCATCTTCCTGGCCTGGTCATGGACCAGGGTGTTGACAGTCTGGAAATAGACGGCTCCGCCGGTGACGCTGGCGGTGAGGGCAAGGAGGCCGAGGGCAAGAAAGATAAAACGGAATTTCATGTGGTGTGGCGGCTCCTTATTTTTCGGGAAGGAAAAGACTCTGGGCACCATAGTAGCACAGGAGTGGAGCACTGTCTAATTACAGTTTTCCTGTGCGTTGGGTGACCGTGCCGCCAGCCCTTTTTTATCTTTTTTGCCAGGCTGATTATGATACCATAATCAGGATACGGGCCGTGATGCGCGGCCCGCGATGGCTTCCCCCCAGCGAAAAGGTTTTTGGCATGCGTGAATTTTTGGAGCAATTTACCCAGTCAACGGATTTTATGCCGCATGGGTATTGCCTTGTCTGGGATCCGGCGCTGCTCTGGCTCCATGTCGGTTCGGATATCGGCACCGGCTTGGCCTATTTTCTCATCGCAGGGGTGCTCTTCTCTCTGGTCGCCAAAAGACGCGATTTGCCATTCTTCTGGATGTTCCTCCTGTTCGGCGCCTTTATTCTTGCCTGCGGCGTCACGCATTTTTTTGCCGCCTGGACGATCTACGTGCCCTCTTACTGGGGAGAGGGGGTTGTCAAGGCGGGTACTGCGCTTATCTCCATCGCCACGGCCCTGTTTTTAATCCCGCTTTTGCCAAAACTGCTGACCTTGCCCAATCTCTCAAGATCCCTGGAGGAAAACAGGCGGCTGAATCGTGAATTGGAGCACCAGGTCGATACCTTGCAGAAATCCGAGGAGCGGTTCCGCTCCCTTATCGAAGCTTCGTATGACGCAATCGTGATCGCGAACTGCCAAGGGGAGATTCTTTCGGTCAACAGAGCAGCGGAAAAGATGTTTGGCTATCGCGAAAAGGAGCTTGAAGGCAAGTCATTAGCCACTCTCATGCCCGAGCGGTATCAGGAGCGGCATTTTGTGGGAATGAAAAATTTTGTTGCTACGGGTGTGTCCCACTATCTTGGCAAGATGTTTGCATTTGAGGGACTGCGGAAGGATGGGAGTGAATTCCCTTTGGAACTTAATATTTCCAGTTGGGTTTCTGCGGGGGAGGTCAATTTCGGCGGGGTCATCAGGGATGTAACCGAACGCGCCTGTCTGGAGAAGGAAACGATCAACGCCCAGCAACGGTTCAAGACCCTGGTGGACAGCATGGACGGCCTTGTCTACGTTGCCGATTTTGAAACCCATGAGCTTCTTTTTGTGAACAGGTATGGCCGGGAGATCTGGGGGGAGATTGCGGGACAAATCTGCTGGCAGGTTCTGCAGGCTGGCCAGACAGGACCGTGTTCCTTCTGCACCAACAACCGGCTGCTGGATGGTGCCGGAAGCCCGACCGGCGTCTATGTCTGGGAGTTTCAGAACACGGTGAACAACCAGTGGTATGAATGCCGGGATCAGGCCATCGAGTGGACCGGGGGCAGGTATGTCCGGCTGGAGATTGCCACCAACATCACGGCGCGCAAACGGGCGGATCAGGAAAAGGCCGACCTGGAGACGCAAATCCGCACCACCCAGAAGATGGAGGCCATCGGCACCCTGGCCGGGGGCATCGCCCACGACTTCAACAATATCCTGGTGCCGATCATTGCCTATACGGACATGGTCATGGCCACCGAGGTTCCGGGCAGCGCAAACTGGCAGAATTTGCAGGAGGTGTACAAGGCCGCCAATCGAGCCAAGGAACTGGTGAAACAGATCCTGACCTTCAGCCGGGAGCGGGAGCATGAGATCTGCCCGGTCCAGATCGTCCCGGTGGTCAAGGAATCCCTCAAGCTGCTGAAGGCCTCGCTGCCCAGCACCATCGAGATCACGCAACGGCTGGAGGCCGAGGGCGTCACCATCCTTGCGGACCCGACCCAGATCCACCAGATCGTCATGAATCTGTGCACCAATGCCTACCATGCCATGCGGGAACAGGGCGGGGTCATGGAGGTGACTTTGTCCCAGGCGGCGATCGGCCCGGGAGATTCCCTGGACCGCAGGCTGCTCCCCGGCTCGTACCTTGTCCTCTCGGTGAGCGATACCGGGCCGGGCATGGACCAGGCGACCATGGAGCGGATCTTTGATCCCTATTTCACCACGCGCAAGCACGGGGAGGGGACCGGACTCGGCCTTGCCGTTGTTCTGGGGATCGTGAAGAAATACGGGGGAAATATCCGGGTGTACAGCGAGCCCGGGCAGGGGGCATCCTTTCAGGTGTATTTCCCCGTACTGGGCAAAGCCGAAGAGGGGTTGAGCTCCATCCTGAGCACCGCGCCGGTCACCGGCGACGAACGGCTTCTGCTGGTGGACGACGAGCCGCAAATTGTCGATTCCATGCAGAAGATGCTCGAATTTCACGGCTACCATGTCACCACGAAAACAAGCAGTGTCGAGGCCTTGGAGGTTTTTCGCCTTGCGTCCGAGGGCTTTGATCTGGTCATCACCGACCAGACCATGCCGTACCTGACCGGCGATCAACTGGTGCTGGAGTTGAAAAAAATCCGGCCGGATATCCCGGTCATTCTCTGCACGGGGTTCAGCAACACGTTGGATGAAATAAAAGCCAAGGACTTGGGGATTGATGCTTTCCTCATGAAGCCTGTTCTGCGCAAAGAGCTGGTCGAGACAATCAGAACGGTGCTTGATAAAATGCGGGTCAAGGGCATCTGAGGTTGAATGAGTCATTCTGCCTTTTTGGGGGAATGGAATATTTGGAGAGAGTGAGCATGGGTGATTTCGGCAGCGCATTATGGTCGGTCGAGGAGGCGTTGCGGATTGATGCCGCAATCCTGGCCACCACCCGCGATGCGGTGATCATCACCGACCTTGTGCCCAAGATCCTTGCCGTTAATCCGGCTTTTACGGAGATCACCGGATATGCCGAGGCCGAGGTTATTGGTAAAAGCCCAAGCATTTTGAGCTCCGGGCGTCACGACCGCGCATTTTACCAGGCCATGTGGCTGAGTCTGCGGGAAACCGGATATTGGCAGGGTGAAATCTGGAATCGGCGCAAGGATGGGGAGATGTATCCCGAGTTGCTCACCCTCAGCGCCGTGTGCAACGAACAGGGTGATCCTGTCCATTACGTTGGGGTGGTCACCGACCTCAGCCAACTCAGATTGCACGAAGAGCGGTCCCCGCGCCTGGCCCATTATGACCCGCTCACCGCTCTGCCAAACCGTCTGCTTTTGGAAGCGCGGCTGCAACACACCCTGGAACGGGCCAGCCGGGAGGAGAATCGGGCGGCCGTACTGGTTATCGATCTGGATCAGTTCAAGACCATCAACGACAGCCATGGGCATGCCGCGGGCGATGCCCTGCTGGTCGCGGTCACCCGCAGGCTGCGAACCAGATTGCGGGAGGAGGACACCCTGTCGCGTCTGGCCGGGGACCAGTTCGTTCTGGTGTTGGAAGCGCTGCATGACTACCAGGAAGCGGAGATCATGGCGCGCAGTATCCAGGCGTTACTGGAATCGCCGTTTGTTCTGCCTGGTGGCTGCAAGGCCTTTGTGCGGGCCAGCGTCGGCATCAGCGTCTATCCTCAGGATGGAAACACGGCGCAGGCTCTGTTGGTCGGGGCCGATGCGGCTGTGCACCGGGCCAAGGAGTTGGGAGGCAGACAGTTCTGTTACTACACCAGCGAGCTGAATGTCCAGGCCCGCGCCACTCTGGTAATGGAGGAGGCGCTGCGTCGCGCCTTGGATCAGGAGGAGTTTGTCTTGTATTATCAGCCCAAGATCGATCTGCGCAGCGGTCGTATCGTGGGGGCCGAGGCCCTGTTGCGCTGGCAACGGCCTGGGTGCGGCCTGGTGTCGCCGTTGGAGTTTATCCCAGCCGCCGAAAAAAACGGTCTGATCGAGGGCATTGGCGCCTGGGTAATCCGGGATGCCTGTCGGCAGATGCGTGCCTGGCGGGATACAGGGTTGACGGAGATCAAGGTGGCGGTCAATGTTTCGGCCCGCCAGTTTCGCTACGGCGGACTGGAGGAGGAGATCATCCAGGCCCTGACGCAGTATGGTGTCAAGCCTTCGCATCTGATGCTGGAGCTGACCGAGAGCATACTTATGGACGCGCCGGAAAAAGCGGTGGCGCGCATGACTGCCCTGAAGCGCCTTGGCCTCCGCCTTTCCCTGGATGATTTTGGCACCGGGTATTCCAGCCTTGCCTATTTGGGCCGGTTTCCCATTGACCAGATGAAAATCGACCGTTCTTTTGTTAAAGACATTGTCACCGATCCAGGGGCTGCGACCATTGCCACCTCGGTGATTTCCCTGGCCCATAGGATGCGAGTCGGCGTGGTGGCCGAAGGCGTGGAAACCGAGGCCCAGGCCGGGTATCTGCGGCAAAACGGCTGTGATGAAATACAGGGGTATCTTTTTAGCAAACCCTTGCCTGCCGAGGAGTTTGCCGAGCTGGTGCGGCAGGGCGAAACCTTGCCGATGCCGGAAGCCCCCCTGCAATCGCGCACCCTGCTCATTGTTGATGATGAACCCCATATCCTTGCCGCGCTCCAGCGGATGCTGGCCGATGAAGGATATGGGATTTTCACCGCGACCAGCGCCCACGAGGGGCTTGAACTCCTGGCCAAAAATCCGGTGCAGGTGATTCTTTCCGACCAGCGGATGCCGGCAATGAGCGGCGCCGAGTTTCTTGGCTGTGTCAAGGCGCTCTATCCGGACACCGTGCGGATGGTTCTTTCCGGGTATGCCGAGCTGGAAACCGTTGTCCAGGCGGTCAATGAAGGCGCCATCTATAAATTTTTCGTTAAACCCTGGGACGAAGAGCAATTGCGTGCACAGATCCGCGATGCTTTTCTGTATTATGAGGGAGTCATACAGCCGCGGAGGGGAGTGGCTTCGGGACTGTGATCGGTTATACATTGCGATTCGAAGGTGATCGCCGGTGAGAATGCGCGGAGCGAGGGCGTATGCCTGAAGACGGCCAATTGATGGAGCACGAGGCGCTGAAGCTGCTCTTTGCCCAGGTCAAACGGGCCAAAGACGAATGGACCATGGCCATGGACGGGGTTTCCGACCTGGTTCTGCTGGTGGATGCGGCCGGGGAGGTGCAGCGCTGCAACAAGGCGGTGTGCGACTTTTTTGGCAAGTCGTACCCGGAGATTCTTGGCTGGAGCTGGGAAGATCTTTTCCGGGAAGCGGGGTTGCGCCAGGATCCGGGGCAGGTAGGCGTGCACCCGGATGAGTTGTTCCATGACGCCAGCGGCAGGGTATTTCAGGAAACCTGCTACCTCCCTGAAGTCAAGGATGGCGAACCGCTGCGTATTATCACCCTTCAGGATATCTCCGAACGCAAGCGGATTCTGTTCAAAATCGAGCAGGACAGGAAAAAACTCGAGGGCTCCCTGGCGGAGATTTCCTCCATGATCAAGCGGGTGACCAAAGGGGATACGGAAGAGTTTTTGTTCACCCTGCCTCCGGACCATGAACCCTGCTGGAAGATGATGCAATGCGGCCAGGAAGACTGCGTCTGTTTCGGGCGGGAGCCCCTGCAGTGCTGGACCATTGCCGGAACACGCTGCAAGGGGAAGGTGCAGGGCAAGTTCGCCCAAAAATTCAACAACTGCATGGCCTGTGAATTTTATCAGGAGGCTGCCGATGATCCGGTGGTGCGGATCGGCATCCAGTTCAGCCATATGATGCAGATCATAGAAAAAAAGAACAGCGAGCTGCAAAATGCCTTTGATGAACTGAAGGCAACCCAGTCCCAGTTTGTCCAACAGGAGAAAATGGCCTCCATCGGCCAACTGGCAGCAGGCGTGGCGCACGAAATCAACAATCCCATCGGCTTTGTCACCAGCAACCTGGGCACCCTGCAAAAATACCTGGCGCGGGTGGCGGAATTCTTGAAGATGCAGGCGGCGCTCTTTCCCCCGGAAGCGGGCGATGACCGCGCCACACGTCTTGCCGAGATTCGTCGGCAGCTTAAGATAGAATCTATTCTTCAAGATTTGCCTTCCCTGGTTGCCGAATCCCTGGACGGCGTGGAACGGGTTAAGAAGATCGTCCAGAACCTGAAGAGCTTTTCCAGGGTTGATCAGTACGACTACATCCTGACCGATATCAACCAGTGTCTGGACGACACCTTAAATATCATCTGGAATGAACTCAAATACAAGTGCACCGTAAAAAAAGACTATGGCGATCTTCCCCCGACCCGGTGCTATCCGCAGCAGCTCAACCAGGTATTCATGAACTTGCTGGTTAATGCGGCGCAATCCATCGAGACCAAGGGCGAGATCGTGATCACCACCAGTGCGAGCGAAACGGAGATAACCATTGCCATTGCCGACTCAGGTTCCGGCATCCCCCAGGAGAATTTGAACCGGATCTTCGAGCCGTTTTTCACCACCAAGGAGGTGGGCAAGGGAACAGGACTGGGGTTGAGCATAACCTACGATATCGTAACCAAGAAGCATGGCGGCAAGATTAAGGTGACCAGCGAGCCGGGCAAGGGGACGACCTTTGTCGTGACCTTGCCGGTGAAAACGGAGTGAGGGCTGCGGGATGACGGAAAATGTGACAATTCTCTGTGTGGATGACGAGGCGAATGTCTTGAAATCCTTGAGGCGTCTTTTTCTTGATGAGGACTATGAAATCCTCACTGCGGAATCAGGCCAGGAGGGACTCGTCCTTCTGGGACTGCACCAGCCGGTGCAGGTGGTGATTTCGGATTACCGGATGCCGGAGATGGACGGCGTCGCTTTTTTAAAGCAGGTGCATAAGCGTTTGCCGGACACTGTCCGCATCGTGCTTTCCGGCTATGCCGATACTGCGGCCGTGGTGGCGGCGATCAACGAGGGCCAAATCTACAAGTTCATCCCTAAGCCCTGGAACGACGATGAACTTAAAGTGACCATCGCCAAGGCGGTGGAGCGGTATTTCCTGGTCCAGGCGAATAATCAGCTCAACGAGGAGTTGCGGCAAGCTAATGATGAGCTTTCCCGCATTGCCGTGCAGCTTGAAGAGAAGGTGGCCGAACGCACGGAAGAGCTGTTGTTTCAGAACAAGGTGCTCAGGCACAGCCAGGTCATCCTGAACACCCTGCCCATGGGCGTGGTCGGTTTTGACCGGGAGGGGATGCTGGTGCAGCGGAATCGCTTTGCCGAAGAGGTACTGCGGAAGTTCCGCCACTCCCTCCTGGGCGCGCCGGCGGCGGAGGTGCTGCCTCCGGACTGGGGTGCTCTGCTGGCCGAGGTGCAACCGGGCAAGATTGTCAGCCGGAAGCTTGCTCTTGCCGGGAAGCAGTTTTGTGTGCAGGGGGTCATGATGAATGAACCGGATGGTCAGTCCGGAACGGTGCTGGTTTTTGCCTGCGAAATTTGCGGGGATGCCTGTCGGGTCCTCGACCCGGCCGCCGTTGCCGGGGAAAATGAGGAAAAACGATGAGCGAAACTCCAATCCCTTCCTCCCCGGAAAAGGGGAAGATTCTCTTTGTGGACGATGAGGAAAATATCCTGCGTTCCCTGCAACGGCTTTTCATGGATGAAGAGATCGAAGTGTTCACCGCCTCTTCCGGGGCCAAGGGGCTGGAAATCCTTGCCAGGGAGACGGAGGTTGGCGTCATTGTCTCCGACCAGCGAATGCCGGAGATGACCGGCGTTGATTTTCTTGAAAAATCCAAGGCGATTTCCCCCCAGTCCATCCGAATTCTGCTCACCGGCTATGCCGATGTCAATGCCGCCATCGACGCCATCAACCGGGGCGGCACCTTTCGCTATCTGAACAAGCCCTGGAATGATGACGAGCTTGTCCAGGCGGTTAAGGGCGCCTTGCACATGTATCATTTGCTCACCGAAAACAAGCGGTTGGCCGCCATTGTCAAGAAACAGAACGCCGAGCTGAAGAAGTGGAACACCGAGCTGGAATCCATTGTCCAGGAGCAGACCATGGAGCTCCAGAAGAGTTACGATAGCGTGCGGGCGGTAAACAGCAGGTTGCGGGTCAATTTCAAGAACACCATCGTTGCTTTTTCCGGGCTCATCGAGTTGCGCGATAAACGGATGCGGACCCATTCCCGCAATGTCGCGGAGGTTTCGGTGAATGTCGCCAAGCAGCTCGGTATGGAAAGCGAGGAGCGGGAAACAGTCATGGTGGCCGCCCTGCTCCATGATATAGGGAAAATTGGTATCCCCGACCTCATGCTGGCGCGGGAGACCGAGCAGATGAATTTTGCGGAGCGGGAAGAGTATTTGCAGCATCCGATCCGCGGCCAGGCAGCCATTGACAGGATCGAAGAACTGCGGGAAGCGGGGCGGATTATCCGCGCCCACCATGAAAATTATGACGGCAGCGGGTTTCCCGACGGGCTGAAGAAGGCGGACATCCCGCTGGGCGCCCGGATCATCACCCTGACCGATTACATCGACAAGAAAATCCGTAAAGCCATGGGGGCCACGGGCTTTGAGATCCTGCGCAGGGAGGTGGAGCTTCAGAAGGGGACACTTTTCGACCCCAAGCTTATACCCGTGGTTTTTGCGCAGGCCGAGGCTTTTTACAAAAAGATCCGGCCCAAGACAGACCATGTCGAGATCGAATTGCTGCCCAACGATCTCCAGGAGGGGATGGAGGCGAGCCGGGATGTGTTCAGCGGCACAGGAATTCTGCTGCTCACCAAGGGAACCGTTCTTGCCAAGCCCGGCATCATTTTGCTGAAACGGTATTACGAACTGGATCCGGCAAATCAGGGGGTGTTTGTCAGCGTCAAGGAGTGAGGTGAAGACAGCCAGCAGCAGTTAGCTTTCGGCTGACAGCTAACTGCTTAAAGCTGAAGCTGCTCATTCACATCTCGTATGACCAAGCCTCAAGGCATTGGGCGTACTCATTTCTGGTCTGCTGCACAATCTCGGGCAGGCTCTGATTGCTGATCCTCAGGTTTCCCAGATCCTCCGGCATCACCTTTGCCATGTGTGGGTCCGTGCTTTCTCCCAGATGCAGGGCCTTGGCGATTTTGTTGCCAAGGTAAACAGCCATGATCAGGGCGGCTATTTTGGGATTATCCCCTGCGGGAGCGGCAGAGGGAGCATGATGCATCCGGATGACGGTCTGGTAATCTACCGGGAAGTTCCAGGCGTCTGCCATGGCCTGCCCAGCCCTTTGGTGATTGAAGCCGAGGATGCTTTTTTCAATTTCGTGTTGAGCGAGATTCCCGCTTCGGGTTTGTTTCAAGATTTCGGCCAGTTCCGCCGGCAGGTTTTGGGCAAAGGCGATCTTGCCGATGTCGTGCAGGATGCCGCAGATAAAGGCTTGCTCCGGCAGGGCTTTATCGCAGGTCAGTATCGGACTGTGCAGGGCAAGATGCTTTGCCGCGAGGCCGACCGCGAGGGAATGATACCAAAGGCCTTTCAGGTCAAAGAGTTGTCCTTCCTGGTTCTTGAAAACATGGAAAACGGAGATGGCCAGGGCCAGACTTTTGATGGTGTCAAAGCCCAGGATCGTCACCGCCCGTTCGGTGCTGGTTATCTCTCGGGCCATTCCGTAATAGGCGGAGTTGGCAAGTTTCAGGACGGTTGCGGTGAGAGCGGGATCACGGCTGATGATCGTCCCAAGCGATTTCGCGGTGAGCGAGTCATTCTTGTCGCAGGCGTTGATCTCGTTGGCCACTGCGGAAATGGTGGGCAGGTCTTTGACTTTTTTCAGGAAGTCGCGCAAGTTCATAGACTACAGAGTACGTGAAATGGGGCAAACAGGCAAAGAAAAAGCTCTAACAAGAAAAAGCGGCTGACCATTTTCGTGGTGGTGCGCTCGTCTCTGGATGGGGTGCGACAAGCACTGGCGGCCTGAAATGTCGCGAAACAGAGGCGTTCGTTGCTGCCAGCATTACCGTTTCTTATTATCTTCAGCCCCAGGGGGCTTGTGATAACAAGGCCTGGAGGTTGTGGTGGCCAGAAAAAATATTTTCTATTTTGTTCTTTTTCTCTGTATCGAGGCCGTGTTCTTCGGCCTGCTTTCTTTTGGCAAGCAACAGGCCGAAGAGCGTTACATCGGGACCGTACTCGAACAACACCGGCGTGAACGCCGCCATCCTGGATTCCTTCAATCGGCTGGCCCATTTCGTGGCGGGGAGCTGCCTTTTTCCGTTGCCATCAGCTTTGGCGTGGTCCGGCTTGCTCAGGTGGAAATCCTTGGGCAGGTCATGACCCGGGCCGACGGGCTGATGTACGAAAGCAAGGTCAGGAAAAAAAGCGCGGCACGAAACGGCGGGCCAGCCAGCCCTTGCTGCCTGATCGATTGTTAAACTTTTTCTTCCCGGAAGCCGAAACGTATCCTGAAGGGGCACCATCATTTTCCAGGAGGGTTTCGCCATGAAGATTGCCGCCGCAGGAGTCAGTCTGGCAAGCGCGCATGCCTTGCACGAAGAGCAGACCAGGCAAGAGTCCCTCCGGTTCTGGGTGGGCGATGAACGGCCCGTCTTCGCCGGGGAAGAAGAGCCGCCTGCCGTCCGGGTGCGGATCTCCGCCGAGGCCAGGCAGCGTGAACAGGCGGTGTCCCAATCCTTGCCGGGCGGAGATGTTGCTGAAGCTCCGGCTGCGGATGCTTCTCCGCCGGAAGACCCCAAGCTGACAGCCATGCGCCTCATTTTGGAGGCGCTCACCGGCAGGAAGATCCGCATCACCAGTTTTGAGCCCCTCTCCCCTGAATCTCCCGGAACTCCGCAACAGGGCGCCAGCCCGCAAGAATCCCCGCCGGCCCGCCAGGGATGGGGGCTTGAGTACGACCTCGCGGAAACAACGACTGAACGGGAGTCCCTCGATTTTTCCGCAAGGGGCCAGGTTGTAACCGTTGACGGGCAGACCATTGATTTTCAGCTTCAGCTTGCCATGCGCCGGGAGTTCACGGCCACGAACACTGTGCGGATTCGGGGGGGAGACGCCCTGCTGATTGATCCGTTGGTGATCAATTTCAACGGCAAGGCGGCGGCGCTCAGCGATATGCGCTTCGCCTTTGACCTCGATGGGGACGGCACGACCGAGCAGATCTCCGGCCTTGCCCCGGGCAACGGTTTTTTGGCCCTTGACCGCAATGGCGACGGCAGGATCAACAACGGCCTGGAGCTTTTCGGCCCGGCCAGTGGCAACGGCTTTGCCGAATTGGCCCGCCTGGACAGCGACAACAACGGCTGGCTTGATGAAAACGACCCGCTGTATGCCCAGTTGCGGGTATGGATGCGGGACGAGGCCGGAAATGATTCGCTGACCACCCTTGCGCAAAAGAATGTCGGCGCCATTCTGCTCCGCCCGGTGGAAACCCCCTTTGCCCTGAAAAACAGGGAAAACGGTGTGCAGGGACAGCTCCGGGAAACCTCGATTTTTTTGGAGGAAAACGGCGGGGTTGGAGTGGTGCAGGAGATCGATTTTGCGGTGTGATGCTGGCGAGGGATTTGTTTCGCCAAACTAATAAGTAAGCGGCTCCGTTCGGCCTGTCGAAGGCCAGTCGTGGCAATGGAGCGGTTCGACAGGCTCACCGCGAACGGTATTTTATGGAGGAAGGATTCTAGGCTACGGGCAGGCTGAAGGTAAAGCATGAGCCGCTGCCCGGGGTGGATTGCACCGTTATCGCGCCGCGATGGGCCTGGGCCACTGTCTGACTGAGGCTCAATCCCAGGCCGACCCCGGAAACGCCGGATTGCGTGGAGCCTGGCGCGGCCTGGGCGCCTTTGGTGGTGAAAAACGGGTCGAAGATCTTGGGCAGATATTCCTTGGAAATGCCGCAGCCGTTATCCGTGACCCGGACGAAAATATTTTCGCCCTGTTTTCCGGTTTCGATGCGCACGGTGCGCGTCTCTTTTCCCAGAGTGGCATGGGCGGCGTTGCGGATCAGGTTCATGACCAGTTGTTTGACCAGGCCGAAATTGAACACCGCGTTGCACTCGTCGGCAAACTCGGTTTCGATCTGGATGCCTTCCGCGTCCAGCTCCTTGCGGCAGAAGGAAAGGGCTTCGATTACCGTATCCGTCAGGCTGCCACAGGTAAAACCCCATTGGGTGCTCTGGTCGCTGAAGGTGGCCAGCTCCTTGATGATTTCCGTGCCTCGCCTGGCGCAAACCCGCACCTGTTCCAGATGCTCGCGAACCTCGGCGGGCAAATCCTTATGGAGCAGGGACAACTGCACATACCCCAGGATGCCCACATCGATATTGTTGAACTGGTGGGAGATTCCGGCCACGAGATGGCCTAAGGCCGCGAGGCGTTCCGCCCGCTGGAGCTGTTCCGCGGCCAGGCGGTGGAAGGTCATGGCCTCATGGTACTGGAAAGCGTTGCGCACGGCCATGACCAGTTCCCGACTGTCCTGCCACGGCTTGGTGATGTACCGCCAGACCGCTTCCTCACTCACCGCCTGCATGATGCTGTCGATGTCCAGGTAGGCGGTGAAGATCATCCCCACAAAAAACGGGTTTTTCTCGCGGGCCCGGTGGAGAAACTCCAGCCCGTTCATGCCGTTCATGCGCAGGTCGCTGACAATGACCTGGGGAGAATTCTCTCCCACCAGCCGCAGGGCTTCTTCGCCGTTGCCGGCCAGGAGCAGGGTATACTCCTCTTTGGCAAAGGCCAGTTCGATGGTTTTGAGGATCACCGGGTTGTCATCGACAAAGAGCACGGTCTTGGACATAGAGGGTTCCTGTTTGGGTTTTTTGGCTGCGCTTCCTTGGCTCAGGATATAACGGCAACCGAAACCATGTCAAAGAATTCCTGCTCGCCGCATGGCCCGGCCCTTAATGAAGCTCCTCGCCGGTGGTGGTCATGACCAACTGGCCATGCTTGACCCCTTTCACCCCGATGAGTTCGTTGGCGATCCGCTTCACCTCTCCCACCGGCCCCCGCACCACCAGGACCTCCAGGCAGTTATGCGCGTCGAGATGCACATGGAGCGCCGAGATAACCCGGTCGTGGTGGGCATGCTGGTGCTCGGTCAGCTTGTCGGAAAGATCGCGGACATGGTGGTTGTACACCAGGGTGACGGTGCCCACCACTTCCGCGTCTCCGGCCGCCCATTTCTCCTCCACCAGCGCCGCGCGGATCAGGTCGCGGATCGCCTCGGAGCGGTTCATGTAGCCCTTGGCCTCGATGAGCCGGTCATAGCTTTCCAGGAGATTTTCATCGAGCGAGATTCCGAAACGGATGGTTTTTCCCATGTGGCTGCTCCTTAAAATATGTTGACACCTATTTCGAGACATTGTACTTAGATCGTGTTACCATAAAAAATGTCGTGCTACTTCACCTGGGCATGTAACCAAACAAGGAGAAACCCATGCACATGGCAGACGCGTTGCTATCCCCCGCGGTCGGCGGGACCATGTGGGCCGCTTCCGCCGGCGCCATCATATACTGTTCCCGGAAGCTGCGCCAGGAAATGGACGGGGGCAAGGCGCCCCTCATGGGTGTCCTTGGCGCCTTCATCTTTGCGGCGCAGATGATCAACTTCACCATTCCGGCCACCGGCTCCAGCGGCCATCTCGGCGGCGGTCTTCTTCTCGCGGTTTTGCTCGGGCCTGCCGCAGCCTTCATAACCATTGCCTCGGTTCTCGTGGTGCAGGCGCTGTTTTTTGCCGACGGCGGGCTGCTGGCCCTGGGCTGCAACATCTTCAACCTCGGGTTTCTGCCGGCCTGTATCGCCTACCCCCTCATCTATAAGCCCTTGGCCGGCAGCGCGCCTAGCAAAACCCGGATAACCGTAGCCGCCATGGTTGCCGCCATCATCGGCCTCCAACTGGGAGCCTTTGCCGTGGTTCTTGAAACCGTGGTTTCGGGCATTTCCGCGCTGCCCCTTGCCGCCTTTGCCGGTCTCATGCAGCCCATTCATCTGGCCATCGGCGTGGTGGAGGGATTGGTGACCGCTGCGGTGGTTTCCTTTGTATATCAAGCCAGGCCGGAGATCATCGAGAGCGTCCAGCAGGCTCGTCTCCTCGGCCAACCCCCGTTGCGCAAGGTTCTGGCAGTATTTCTCGGCGCAGCCTTGCTGGCCGGCGGTCTTGTCTCCTGGTTTGCCTCGGAAAATCCGGACGGTCTGGAATGGGCCATTGCCGGAGTCACCGGTGCCGAAGAATTGGCCGAGCCGCGGGCGGGGTTGCACGTCAAACTTGCCGCGCTTCAGGAATCAGTCGCCTTTCTGCCGGAGTATACGTTCAAAAAACCGGCGCAACAACCGGAAAACGCGGAGGGGACGGAATCGCCTCTGGGAACCAGCGTGGCCGGAATTGTCGGCGGCCTGCTCACCCTGGCCATTGCCTTCCTGAGCGGCATTTTTTTAAGGAAACGGGGCAGGATTGCCTGAAGCCGCAGGGAATTCTGGGGATCGTGTGAACACGGGGAAGAGGCGGAATGCCTCTTCCCCTCTTTTGCTTGGGAGAGGCGGATGGCATCCATTGCCGGAGCAGTAAATGATTTCAGGCAGCTTGACCTGCTGGCCGCCGGGGATACGGTTGTGCATCGGCTCGATGCCCGGGCCAAGGTGCTGGTGACCCTGGCATTCATCCTGGCGGTGGTTTCCTTGGGAAAATACGAGCTGGCCGCCCTGTTCCCGTTTTTTCTGTACCCGGCGGTGATCATGGCGCTCGGCAATCTGCCGGTTCGCCAGATCGCCGGGAAAATCCTGGTTGTCCTCCCCTTTGCCCTGATGGTGGGCATGTTCAACCCCCTTTTTGATCAGACGGTGCTGGTCCGCCTCGGCCCCCTTGGCATCAGCGGGGGGTGGCTCTCCCTTGCTTCGATTCTGGTGCGGGCAACGCTCACGGTCGGGGCCGCCCTCATCCTGGTGGCAGTAACCGGATTTCCCGCGATATGTCATGCCCTGGATCAATTGGGAATGCCCCGGATCTTCACCGTGCAGCTCCTTTTTTTGTACCGTTATCTCTTTGTCCTTACCGAAGAAGGCGGACGGACGGCGCGGGCCCGCGAATTGCGTGCTTTTGGGAAAAAAGGATTGGGGTGGCGCACCTACGGTTCGTTGCTCAGCCAACTTCTCCTGCGGACCTGGCTGCGGGCTGAGCGGATCCATCTCGCCATGCTGGCCAGGGGGTTCACCGGCGAGTTTCATCCGCGCCGGACAACCCGGTTCGGGACCGGGGATTTTTTGTTTCTCGCGGGCTGGTCGGGGGTGTTTCTTTTTTTTAGGCTGGTCAATGTCTCTCAACTTCTGGGGACGATCGTTACAGGGGGGAGAGGATGAGCCATCATATTGTCGAGGTCAAGGATCTGCGTCATGTCTATCCCGATGGAACCGAGGCCTTGCGGGGCGTATCTTTCCGGATCACCCACGGCGAGTCGGTGGCGGTCATCGGCGCCAACGGGGCGGGCAAGTCCACCTTGCTCCTGCATCTGAACGGCTATCTGGCAACCAGCCAGGGGAGTATCCGCATCGGGGATTTTCCCCTGACCGCCGCCACTCTGCCCGAGATCCGGCGCACGGTGGGCATGGTGTTCCAGGATCCGGACGACCAGCTCTTCATGCCGACGGTGTTTGACGATGTGGCCTTTGGCCCCTTGAATCTGGGCCTGACCGGGGATGAGGTGGAAGAGAGGGTGCACGGGGCCTTGGCCAGGGTTGGCGCCGGGCATCTGCGCGACAAGCCGCCCTACCGGCTTTCCGGCGGGGAAAAGAAGCGGGTGGCCATCGCCACGGTGCTGGCCATGTCGCCGGACATTCTGGTCATGGATGAGCCGACCAGCGGGCTGGATCCCTTTGCCCGCCGACAGCTCATGGGGCTCTTGAAAAACTTCCACCACACCAAAATTTTCACCAGCCACGATCTGGACATGGTCTTGGAGCTGTGCGAGCGGACCATTGTCCTGCACGAAGGCGAGGTCCGGGCCGATGGCCCCACCCTGGACATCTTTCGAGACGAAGCGCTGCTTGCCGCCTGCCGGCTGGAAAAGCCTTTTGCCATGCAGGGGTGCCCGGTTTGCGGAAAGCCGTTCCCGCCGGTTTCCCGGCGATAACGGCTTCATGGGGAGATGGGGGGCGGCGCCTTACTTGCAGCGCACCACCAGCACGCTGCAGTGGGCATGGCCGATTACCCGCGCCGTGGTGCTGCCCATGAGCAGCCGCACAAGGCCGGTGCGGCCATGGGTGCCGAGCACGATCAGATCCGCCTTGCTTTTCTTTGCCGTCTCCACCAGCGCTTCCTGGGTGGAGGTCGAGACGACGATCATGGTCTCGCAGGTGAGCCCGGCCTTTTTAACCTTGGCTGCCGCCCGGTCCAAGTCGGCGCGCCCTTTTTTTTCCATCAGCTCGTGTGCTTCCGGCGACATGGCCTGGAATTCGATATCGATTTCCGGGGCGCTCACCAGCAGGAGTTTCGCGTTCGCCCCCTTTGCCATGGCCATCGCTTCCTTCAGGGCGCAATCACTGAATTTTGTGCCGTCATAGCCAACCATGATTTTTTTATACATAGCATTCTCCCTCTCAAATGGTTGCCAACAGGATCGATGGCGGTGTTTCGTCGACCGGCAAAAGTGGAAATCTTCTGGATTATTATCTGTAATCGCCAGGGAGTTTGTCAAAATAAAAAAATGGGGGAAGAAGCGGCGGATCGGAAGGTGCTCGATTTAACAGAAAAGAGCGGCATGGTTGGAGGTGAAAATCGGCGGGTCGCGCTGGAGAATCCGGGCAATATCCGGGTGACGCTTGAACTCCTGATCAAGAAACCGCCGGATTTTCGTGCGCGACCACCCTTTGGGATGCTCGAAATCTGTGTACAGGGAGAGATCTCCCCCATAAAACTCGCTGCGCGCCACACAGGGCGCTTCCGGGCTGCCGATGGGCATATTGAACACGGCCAGATTGAGAAAGGTGATGGCCTGATGATGGCGGATCACAAAATCCATGGTCCTGCGCGCTTCGGCAAGGGATTCCGAGGGGGTGCCGAAGAGTAGATAAATGTAGGTGGCGATTCCCGCCTCGGCCAGGGTTTGCAGCACCGTTTCGATCAGGGCCAGATCCTGCCCCTTGTTCATGGCGTCCAGCACGGACTGGTCCCCCGACTCCAGGCCCAGTTTCAGCATTCGGCAGCCGGATCGGCGCAGGGCCAGGCAGAAGGCCCCATCGGCCAGCAGGGGGGTGATGCGGGCAAAACCGTACCAGTCGAGGCCGGGCGGTTCGGCGGCCAGGGCCTGCATCAGGGCAGGGCTCACTGCGTTGTCGAGAAAATGGAGCAAGGCCGGGCGGTTGGGCTGGACAGCGGCCTTGAGAGCGGCGATGTCGGCCAGCACCGTGACTGGGGGGATCTGCAGATACGGGTTGCCTTCGGCCTTTTCCGGGCAAAAGAGGCACTTGTTCCAGTAGCAGCCCGAAGAGGCGGCGTAGGGCAGGATAAGGCCGGGGGCCAAGTAGTCTGCCAGCGGCAGGCCGTAATAGGACGGGGTGTGGTGGGTTGGCGAAAAATCTCCGCCCAGGAGGCGAACCAGCGCTTCTTCTCCTGGGCCGGCAAGACAATGATCGATGAGGCCCGTAAAAGGGTTGTCCCAGGCGGGGTTGCGCAGCCAGGAGGTGACCAGCCCGCCTCCCAGCACGATGGGGAGCCCCGGATACTGTTTTTTGAGAAAGCCGGCCATGGCAAAGGTTGTGGGGGCCTGGCTCAGGTAGTTCAGGGAGATGCCGATGAGGGCGGGGCGGGTCTCTGCGATGAGGGTGGGAAGCCGGGTTGCGAAGTAGGGAAAGAAGATGTTTGCCCCGGGACTTTCGGCGGCCCGGAGAAGATCTGCGCTGCTCAAGGGAGAAAGATCCTGCTGCTGATAATTGGCAAGGGTGAGGGAAAGATGTCGGCTTCGTCCGGCCTGCTCCAGCACCCGGTTGACATCCGCCACTGCCCGCCGGTAGCGGGAAGGGTTTGCGTACAGCCCGTGGCTGCGCAGGGCTGCCAGATTATCCTTGAGATTGCGGCCTGCGCGGAGGCTCCAGGTGTCCGTGCCATGGCTTGGGGAGGCGAGCAGGAACATCTGCCCTTCCAGGTTGGCGTCCAGCAAGGTGCAGGGAAGGCCATGGCCACGGATGGCCCCGGCTAAACGGGCAATCCCGGCGGGAGGTTCGCAACCCTTGGCGGCTGGGGGATGGATGAGAAGCATGGGAGTGAAGATACCCGAAGGCGAACGGGAATGCCATGGTCAATGCAGCAAGGGAAGCCGTGGTCTGCCGAAAAAAAACGGGCGCTTAGATGAGCGCCCGCAGTGAACATCCTATGTACAAAGAAAGATTGGCGGCGGTAAACGTAACGGCCCAGCAGCGCCGCTTCGCTGCTGCCGGAGCTGCTAGGAAGAGGCCAGCGAAGTGTGCTGGTGCACACAAGCTGGCCGATGACAGGTAAGCGAGCCTGCGAGACTCCGACGCAGATGCGGTGCTGCTGGACCGTTACGACAGGTGGCAGATCAGGACCGGGCAGTCCGCATAGCCGATAACCCGTTCCGTGACGCTGCCCATGAGGAAGCGGGTCAGCCCTTTCCGGCCATGGGACCCCATGATGATGAGGGTGGCGGAAATTTCCGCCGCCAGGGCGGTGATGGCCTGATGGGGCTCGCCATCCCGGACGAACAGTTCCGTCTGCACCCCGAGATCCCCACCCCATTTTCGTACCTTGTCCAGGACCTTGTCCGCCCCCAGGTACAGTTCCTTCATAACCTCCTGGCCAACCGCGTAAAACTCATCGTTGGTATAGACCACCGAAACGGCGTTGAGTTTTACCTTCCGTTCCTGGGCGATCTCCAGGGCCCGGGCCAGGGCGTTGTCGCAACAGGTGGAGCCGTCCGTGGCCAGCAGGATATTCTCCCAGGAGAGCTTGCCGGTTTCCGGAGTCACCAGGACATCCTTGCCCGTGTGCCCGATGACCCGGGCGGTGACGCTGCCCATGAGCTCACGCTCCATCTTGTTCTTGCCTCGACGGCCCATGATGATCAGGTCGCAGTTCTCCTCTTCCGCGATCTGGACGATCTGCTCGTATGGCTCGCCCTGCTCCAGGTTGGTCAGGATGCTGATCCCTTCGCGGTCCGCAAGGTTCCTGGCCTCGGCCAGCATTTCCTGGCCGGGGCCTGCAATAGCCTCTTTAATGTCCGAAACCCCGATGAGTTCCAAGTCTCCCTGGTAGGGGGGGACAACGGCCAGCACCTTGACCCAGCTCTTGTCCTCCCTGGCAAGCTGGCTTGCCAGGGAGAGCGCGTTTCGAGCCGAGGGAGAACCGTCGTAGGCAACGAGGATCTTCCGGTACTTAGCCATTGCTGACGCCCAGTACCGCTTTCTTGCTTCTGCTGTCGGCGGTCATGCCCTTGATCATGGCCACGATGATGATGAGCGCCGCGGAACCCAGGGCTGCGACCAGGGACCAGAAGCTGATGCCTTCGAGCAGGGCGAGGGTGCTTTCCTGTATGGGGCTCATCAGGTCAAGGTCGATCAGGTAGCCGGGGATCTTGACGCCGCGGCTGACTGCGACAATGAGCATGGTGGTGGCCATGACCACCTTGATGATGTAATCCTTTACATAGGTGGTTCCCAGGGCGCCGAGCTGCACGCCGATGAGGGAGGTGGCCAGAAGCAGCAGGGCGAGGCGGATATCGATGAGGCCGGAGAGACCCCACTGCACGGAACCCCAGGCGCCCATGACAAAGGCGATGATCAGCTCGGTGGCGCTGGCCACCACGGCGGAGGCGCCGATGACATAGATCATGCCGGGGACGCCGACGAAGCCGCCCACCGCGATGGTGGCCGCGAGCATGCCGGTGAGCAGGCCGACCGGGATGGTGATCCAGGCGGAGATGGTCACCTTGGCGGTTTTAAAGTGCATCATGGGCGCAAGCTGGATCTTCTGCATGCGCAGGGCCAGCTTGCTTACGGTTTCCTTGCCGCCGCCCTTGGCGAGTTTCCAGGCATCAAAGAACACATAGCCGCCGACAAAGACCAGGACCACCATGAACACCGCGCTGATGTAAAGGTTGGAGCCTGCGCCGCCGAACTGGTTCAGGATGTATTTCTGGATCTTGATTCCGATCTGCACGCCGATAACAGCGGTGGTGGCCATGACCAGGCCGAGCTTGATGTCGGCCTGGCCGTATTTCCAGCGCTTGTAGGCGCCGACCATGGCCTTGGGGAACTTGTGGCACATGTTGCTGGCCACCGCCACCGCGCCGGGCACGCCCAAAGACATCATGGCCGGGGTCATGACAAAGGCGCCGCCGGAGCCGATGAAGCCGGAGAGCAGGCCGCCAACGGCGCCGATAACCAGCAGGGCAATGAGCTTGCTGGCGGTCATGTCCATGAACATGACGGAAATATCCTTCATCACATTGCCGGCTTCGGCATGTTTATCCAGATTGATCAACACCTTCTGGTTCAGTGCGATGTCTTCGGGCGCCATCTTCTCGTTCAGGGCCAGAGTCACCATTTCCTTGGTGCCGTCTTTTTCAAAAAGAACCGTGCGCTCCGCACTGTTCACTTCGGTAATAATGCCCTTGAGCATGTCCTTGGACGGCCCGTCGCCGGCGGCAAAGGCCGACTGGGTGAGCACGGACAAGGGGAGCAGGGCGAACATGAGTATAAGCAGTAACTTCTTCATTGCGGGTATATCTCCTGTATGCAAGCCGGTTGGCTGAGTTATTTTTTTGCTTCAATGCCCAGGGCGGTCAGCAGGTTGCTGGCAAAGGCCCCATGGATGAAGGAAAAGAAAAAGGCCGCCCCCACCGGATACATCCAGCGCCAGCCGCCCATGGTGAAGACTTCGGTGACCAGTTTTTCGTTGGTGAAGAGCATGTAATAGGCGGAAAGCGATACTGCTCCGAAGATGATGGTCTTCAGGTAGGGCTTGCTTTTTGCCGCCGGGGCCGGGGATTTGCCGTGCTGGCGGGTGGCGTTTTCGCCCAGGATCTGGCGGGCGGGGTCGTGTTCGCCCGCCTCGGCAAAGGCGACAGCCGTCATGTTTTTGTCAAAGGTGGTGATGCTCATCTTTTCTCCCTTATGTGGTGTGAAGGTAGTTATAGAAGTCAGGCTCTGACGGATGCTCCTGCGTACATCACGACAGGGCAGTGCAGGGCCTGAAATTTGGCGATCATGTTTTCTTTTGCCTTGCGGCATTGTGGCCCGTCCGGCTCCAGCGCATCGAAGACAACGCAGAGGATGTCCCTGCGGGAGCCGGCGTGCCGGAGTACTTCGTCGGCCAGGCAGTCAAGCCCGCTGACCGGTTGATAGACCACGCCCTTTTCTTGCAGGGCGTGGTTCAGGGCGGCGAGGGGCTCTTTTTCCCGTCCCAAGCCGGAGGCGGTTTCATTCTCCGGCATGTTCAGCATATGGAAGATCTCCAGGCCGCCGCCCAGGCGTTGACAGAGGTGCAGGGCATAGCTGATGGTTCTTGGGGCGATTTCCGGTTTGTCGGTGCCCAGAAGCACCCGTTTGCGCGCATTCTTGTTTGTCTGGAGAAACTGGCGAGCCGTCTCGAACTCGCCGGCCTCGGCAAAGGCCGCCGCAGTCATGGCTTCTTCAAGTTTTTTGAACATCGTCGTCAGTGCGCTCATGGTCGTTTCCGGGAAAGGGTGTTCAGCTTAATGAGTTGCCTGATTCGGCAGGATCCGGCCGCCGGGCATTTCTGTGGCCTGCGGTGCCGCTTTGCTCGCCGCTGATGTCCGGTTGCCGGCGTATTCTTGCGCCAGTTCCGGTTCGTTGGCCTCGGCAAAGGTAATGGCCGTCATCAGACGGTCAATGCGGTTCAAAATGGTGTTCATGGCGGGTCTCCTTTCTCTGTGGATGGTGCGTGAAACCAGGGCGTGCCCTGGTGCTGTTACCCGTTGCATTGAGCAACAAGCGTGCCAGGTCTGATTTTTTATTTTTATCGTTTTATTTCAAAAGGTTGCATGCGCATTGGATTTTTGGGACGATGTTTCAGTTTCGCAACATAAACTTTGCTGAAAAAATAATGATCAATAAAATCAAATGGATTGGTGGTGTTGCAATAAGAAAGCCAGCGTTGCCAAACGCAACCTCTGGACTTTGTTTTTCGCTGGGAGTATTGTGTCCTCGAACAGGAAACCGGCAGGGCGAATCGGCAGCCTTGCGGGAAAGGAAGGCAGGCCATGTTCCACCTCGGCATACGCAAGAAGATTACCTACGGCTTTTATCTGTTGCTCCTTCTGATGGTGGGCTCCGCCGTGCTGACCTATGCCCTGGTCAAGCGGGTGGAAGACCAGGTTGCCTTCAGCGAGGTTATCGAGGATTTTTTCAATACGACCCTTGAGCTGCGCAGGTTCGAGAAGAATTATTTTCTCTACCGGCAGGCTAAGGATTTCCAGGAAAACCAGTTTTATTGGGGACAACTCAGGGATATCTATGAAAATAACGCGGCGGCCCTGCATCAGGTGGTCTCCTCCCCGGAATCCCAGCAGTTGGCGCGGGTGATCGATGCGTACCACAGGCACATGGGGCGGCTTCATGCCTATTACCAGCAGCTTGCCCAAGGGACGGGCTACGCGGACAGCGGCCACACCCAGGAAAAGCTGGAGGAGCAACTCCGCTCCACCGGGAAAGAGCTCACCGAGTTTGGCGAAAAAACCCGGAGTGCCGTAAAGCGGAAAATCACGACCCTCCTGAAAACGACCCAGAAGATTCTCCTTGCCTCCATGGTCTGTCTGTTTGTTTCCGCCCTCACCATTGCCGCTCTGCTGGGAAGGAAGGTGGTGAATTCCCTGAAGATTCTTGAAGGATATACCAAGAGGATTTCCCAGGGAGATTTCGTGGAGATCGCGGTGGGGGAAGGGGAGCCGGAGATCCGTTCATTGCTCACGGCCTTCAACCGGATGACCAAGGAATTGCAGACGCGGCAGCATCAATTGGTGCAATCGGAAAAACTGGCGGCGTTGGGCACCCTGCTGTCCGGAGTGGCCCACGAGCTGAACAACCCTCTGTCCAACATCTCCACTTCGGCCCAGATTCTGGGCGAGGAGATCGACGAGGACAATGTGGAATTCAAGAAGAGCCTGATCGGCCAGATCGAGATGCAGTCGGACAAGGCACGCGATATTGTCCGTACCCTGCTGGAGTTTTCCCGGATCAAGGAATTCAAAAAAGAGAAGCTGTTCTTTAAAAAGCTGGTGGATGAAACCATCCTCCTCCTCCGCGGGCACGTTCCCAGCGAAGTGGTTATCGGCGTGGACATTCCGGAGGATCTTTCCATTGTCGTTGACAAGCAGCGAATGCAGCAGGTTCTGCTCAATCTGATCAAGAACGGGATCGATGCGATGCAGGGCAGCGGGCACATCTGGATTTCCGCCCTTGGCACCGGGTGCGGCACCGGGCTTGACGAGGTGGAAATCCTCATCGAGGACGACGGGCCCGGGATCGATGCGGAACATGTCAACAGGATCTTCGACCCGTTTTTTACCACCAAGGACGTGGGCAAGGGCTCCGGCTTGGGCTTGTTCATTGTGCATGACATCATCGAGTGGCATGGCGGATCCATCAGCGTGGACAGCAGGCCAGGGCTCGGCACCACTTTCATTATCTGGCTACCGGGAGAGCAGCAGGAACATGGTTACGAATGACGAACCCGCAAGGGTCTTGGTCGTTGACGACGAAGAGATTGCCTTGAACAACCTCAAGCATGTTTTGAAGAAAGAGGGGTACGAGGTCACCGCCTCACAGAGCGGTCCCCGGGCCCTGTATCTGCTGGAGGAGAACATGTTTGACCTGATTCTGACCGACCTGAAGATGGAAAAGGTCGGGGGGATGCAGATCCTGAAACGCACCAGGGAGCTGTATCCGGACACCGAGGTGATCATGATCACCGGGTACGCCACGGTGGATTCGGCCATCGAGGCGATGAAGGGCGGGGCGTACCATTATATTGCCAAACCCTACAAGCTGGACGAGGTCCGGAAGGTCGTGCGGGAAGCCCTGGAAAAAACCAGGCTCAAACGGGAAAACTCCAGGTTGCGGGAGCATCTCAAGGCGTTCCAGGGAGATGCCCGCATCATCACCGACAATCCCGGGATGAAAAAATTGCTGGCCACGGCCGGCCAGGTTGCCACCTCGGACAGCAACGTGGTGATCTGCGGGGAGTCAGGCACCGGCAAGGAGCTGTTGGCCCAGTTTGTTCATAGTTGCAGCAACCGCCGCAACGGTCCCCTGCTGTCCGTGAATTGCGGGGCCTTTCAGGAGGATCTGTTGGCCAACGAGCTCTTCGGGCATGAGAAAGGGGCGTTTACCGGGGCGGTGGAAATGAAGAAGGGGTTGGTGGAGATGGCCGATGGCGGCACCCTTTTTCTCGATGAGATCACCGAGATGTCTCCGGCCATGCAGGTGAAGCTCCTTCGGGTGATCCAGGAAAAAGAGGTGATGCATCTCGGCGGGGTTTCACCGATCAAGGTCAATGTCCGCTTTCTTGCGGCAACCAACCGGAACCTCCAGGAGGAGGTAAAGCTGGGGCATTTCCGGCAGGATCTGTTTTTCCGGATCAATGTGGTGGCGCTCCATATCCCGCCCCTGGCCGAGCGCAAGGATGACCTGCCCCTGCTGATCCAGCATTTTATCAGGAAATACGGGGTATTGATGCACAAGGAGGTGCGCAACATCGAGCCGGAGGTGGTGGATATCCTGCTGCGCTACGATTTTCCGGGCAATGTCCGGGAGCTGGAAAACATCATCGAGCGGGGGGTGGCGCTGGCCAGCGGCGACATCATTGAGGTCGGCCACCTGCCGGAAGACCTGCGCGATGCCTCGTTTCATACCTTCCGCCGAAAAAGCGGCGGCATCCCCAGCCTTGCCGATCAGGAACGGGCCTATATCGAGTGGGTGTTGCAGGAGCACGGGGACAACAAGAGCCTGGCCGCCCAGGTTCTGGGCATTGACCGGGTTTCCCTTTGGCGCAAGATCAAGAAATATAAGCTTGAGGGCTGAGGGGCTTTTCGGCTTGCCAAGCGCTTTTTAGTGGGTTGTTGCCCCATCGGGAGTGGGCTGGGGCGGCAGCAGCAGGCCAAAGGCGCTGCCCAGCCTGCGGACCAGTTCGATGAAGCTGTGGGGCATGGGCAGGTCGCGCTCAACCAGGAGAATGCCCAGGTCTTGCGCCTGCTGGAGGGTGGCGGTGCTGTCCGCGCCTTCCTGGTGGTCGCACAGGGATTGGATGCGGAGGGCGTCGGTGAGGGGAATCCGCAGGTCCTCAAGCATCTCCCCGATCCTGCCCTGCTCCTGGGCAATGAGGTCCGCGTGGTTCCTGGCAAATGCGGCAAAGGGTTCTTCTTGGGGGGGGACGCCGAAGACCGTATTGATCAGCGCCCCGGCAAGCTTGGCGATGAAGGCGGCTTCGTGCTCGGGATGCTTCGTTGCCAGCGTTTCTTTCAGTTTTTTAAAAGAGATCATCTTCACGATCTCGACTCCCTCCCGCAGGATGGGAATCAGTGTGCTTTCAAAGGCCATGGGCGGAATCCTTTCCTGTCCTGGACGGTTGCGCAGGCTCGTTATTTTTCGGCAATGCGTGTGGCATGGGCGCGGATCAGGTGAAGAGGTCCGGTTCGCCGGTGACCTTGCGGACAAGATCCCGGTAGTCCTGGGCGCCGTTGGACCCCGGGGCAAACTCGAAAATGGTCTGGCCATAGGCCGGAGCCTCGGAGAGACGGACGTTGTAGCGGATCGGGGCGCAGACCTTCTCTCCGTATATTTTTTCAATCTCCTCCAGAAACTCGCTGCCCCTTTTCACCCGCATGTCGCGGAAGGTGGGCAAAATGTAGCGCAGTTCGACTTCCTTGCGGAATTTCTGGATGGAGGCGATGCTTTTCAGGAATTCGCCAAATCCCTGGATGGACATGACCTCAAGGGAGACCGGGGTCATCAGCTCGTTGACATAGAAAAGCACATTGACGGTGAGCGGATCCCAGCCCGGCGAGGTGTCCACCACCACATAATCGTAATCTTTTTCCAGCGGGGTGAGGGCCTGGGCAATGGTCAACTCGCCGCCGTAGTCCTTGCGGTCGATGAGGCGTTTGAGGCCTGCCAGGGATTTGCCGCCGGCCAGGATCCACAGATTCTTGCGGGCCTGGACGATTGCCTCCTCGGGGGGGAGCTCGCCGGTTACCAGCTCGGTGAGGCCGCCTTTGGGTTTTACGCCCAGCATGAAGCTCGACTGTCCCTGAGTGTCGGTGTCAACCAGCAGAACCCTTTTCCCGGCCAGGGCAAGCCCGGCCGCGAGATTCACCGAGGTGGTGGTTTTGCCGACCCCGCCCTTGCTCAGCGAAACGCCGATTCTTCTGGTTTCCTGAGCGGACCGGGGCGCGGAGCCGGGAGTAGGGTCCGGGACCATCTCGACAGGGGAGGGCTGCGGCGGTGGCGGCGGGGAAGGCGTTTCTTCCCGGGGAATATCGAGAGGGAACTGCTGCCCGCACCCCTGACACCGAGCCATCTTGACATTGGGCGGGATCCTCTTTTCATCGATGTTGTGCTCTTTTTTGCAATGAGGGCAAGTGATTATCATTGTGAAGTCTCCGGGCCGGCCATGGCCAACTTCTGGTTATTTCTTGCGGATGTCCTTGAGGATTTCTTTGATCAGGTGGCTTTTTTCACCCTTTTCCTCAAAATCCTTGAGGATCATACTCAGCGCCTGATTGACGATCCGTGATTTTGAAATGCGGGATTTCAGCCGCGGATGCACAAGTTCGTTTATTTTCTCCCGCGCGTCATCCAGATCCTCGAAAATCTCCTCGGAAAGATAGTGGGTGGATTTTTTCTTGCTGTCGCCGGGCGAGGTTTTTTTGTGCTCCGTGCCAGACGAGCTTTCCGCGGGAGTTGTGGAGGTTGCTGTTTCTCCGGTGCGATGGATCAGCTTGGCAAGGGAGGAAGCCTCATGCGCCGCATCCTCCACCGTGCCTTTCAGCAGGTCATCCATGATGTCGTGTTTATTTTTTGCCGACATTTTCCCCCGGGTCCATGATAGAGGTTGCGATTCAATCCCGGCCAAGGTCGGCGGAGCGGCTTGTTTCACCAAAGAGCTTGGCGTGGTGGGCGGTGAGAAAATGCTGCAGGGTCTGCTCGTCCTTTTTGTCCAGATCGATGAACTCGATTCCGCAATGGGACTCGCCGGAGGTCTCGCTTGGCGAGATATGGGTCACTTTTCCCCGGAGGGCGATGGTGTTGTCGCCGACATGCAGCGTGAGGTCGTAAAGCGTGCCGGCCAGAAAACCGCCAAGGGAGGGAACCAGGAGGCCCAGGCCGCGACTGCCGATATCGCAGACCCTGTGGGTGCGGCCATCGATTTCGGCACAGACCGGATCATCGTCCAGAATGGGTTCTCGGTAGTTCTTGCGGATGATTTTTTGGAGATCGGTATTTGCAGGGGTGGCTCCGTCCGGAGCCACGGGCAAGCCCGTAAGCTCCCAAGGGGCTATTTCTTCGGTCCCGCTTTCTTTCTTGGTCATTACCGACTCCTTATGGTCATGTGCTGATGAGAGGCAAGAAAAGTCTGAAAAAACGCGTTTGCTCCCAAAAACGTGCGAGTATGGAGGAGATGTTTGATTATTTATTGGCATTGCCAAGATTGTCAAGGCAAAACGGTCAGTTGTTGTGCCTTGACAGGGGCGGGACGGAGTTGCGGCGACAGCGGGAAAAGTCCGGAGGCGGGTGCGGCGTGGTTCTTCCGCATGCAGCTTCATGTCGGCCCGCAGGCCGAAGCGTTCAACCCAACTCGGGAAATTTCACCTTGAGGGTTTCCTTGTCTGCGGTCCGTTCGATTTTTACCTGGACCTCAAGCTGGTCATTTTTAAGACCAAGGGTCAGCGGCATCCCCCCCTTGTCTTCCTCCAGATGGAGGATGGCGCGCATAATGGAGATGATCTTGTTGAAGACAGCCCTGGCCGGCGGACGCAAGGCGATTTTTTCGGCATCATGCTTGATGGTGACGGTGATCTTGTCGTTTTTCCGCTTGAGGGAAAGCTGGCGGGCCTCTTCGGTCAGGGTAAGGAGGAGGGCCAGGGCCAGGTACCGGAGGGCGTCCTCCTGGATGTCGGCGGAAGGGGCATCCGCCACCTTTTGAATGGTGGCGGCATAGTCCGTGCCGAGATAGCAGTCACACATTTCCATAAGCTTGAGATGAAGATTCGGGTCATGTATTTCCATGGCGTCTCCTGTCCTGGTCCTGTTGGGAAAAGAATCATCCGTCGACTTGCTCCTGCGCTCATATTGCTATGAAGGGCTTTGTCGTGTCAAGGGAAAGGATGATGGAAAGCACAGGGTTTTTAGCGCGTTGCGCTGCGGGCTTGAAAGAATTTTGACAGCGTGGCGCCGGCCTGCTATATTTCCGGCTCGCCGGAGAGAGAAGGTGCATTGCGAAGGCGTTACAGCCGTGACGGTGCCCCTCGTTCCTTGTTGGTGCGGAACCATCAATCATTAGAGAAGGCAAGGAGTTCAGAAATATGAAAACCGACCAATCGCAGAGCCTTTTTACCAGGGCGCAGCAGCTCATCCCCGGTGGAGTGAACAGCCCGGTGCGGGCCTGTAAATCCGTGGGCTGTGATCCGCTTTTTGTCAAGAAAGCCGCCGGGTCAAAAATCCAGGATGTGGATGGCAACGAGTTTCTCGATTTTGTCTGCTCCTGGGGGCCCATGATCCTGGGGCATAACCATCCGGCCGTGGTCGAGGCCATTGAGAAAACCCTGCAAGACGGCACCAGCTTCGGCGCCCCCTGCCCCCTGGAGGTTGAACTGGCCGAGCTGGTGATAGGCGCCCTGCCTTCGGTGGAAAAGGTGCGTTTCGTCAGCTCCGGCACCGAGGCGACCATGAGCGCCATCCGGCTGGCCAGGGGGTATACCGGCCGCAAGGTGGTGGTGAAATTCGACGGCTGCTACCATGGCCATGCCGACAGCTTTCTGGTCAAGGCGGGTTCCGGGGTGATCACCCTCGGCATTCCCGGCAGTCCCGGGGTGCCGGAGGATATTGTCAAGAACACGGTGTCCATTCCGTATAATAACCCGGAGATCCTGGAAAAAACCCTGCGTGATGAAAAACTGGACATTGCCTGCGTGATCATCGAGCCGGTGGCCGGCAACATGGGGGTTGTCGCCCCGCAGCCCGGATTTCTGCAAAAGCTGCGCGCCCTGACCGCCGAGCTGGGCATTGTCCTCATCTTCGACGAGGTTATCACCGGCTTGCGCCTGTCCCTGGGCGGGGCGCAGGAATATTTTGGGGTCATGCCCGATCTCACCTGCCTGGGCAAGATCATCGGCGGCGGTCTGCCGGTTGGGGCCTATGGCGGCAAGAAGGAACTCATGGACACCATCTCGCCGGTGGGCCCGGTGTATCAGGCCGGAACCCTGTCCGGCAATCCCCTGGCCATGGCGGCGGGCGCCGCCACCATGCGGCAGTTGGCCCAGCCCGGATTTTATGCCGCGCTGGAGGAGAAATCGGCCCGCTTTGCCCAGGGCATGACCACGCTTGCCGAAAAATATCTGCCCGGCCAGACCACCCTGAACCGGGTGGGCTCCATGATGACCGCTTTTTTCACCCCTGGGCCGGTGGTGGATTTCGACTCCGCCATGCAGGCGGATACGGCCATGTATGGCCGGCATTTCCGGCAGATGCAGGCCCAGGGAATCTGGTTGGCGCCCTCCCAGTTCGAAGCCCTTTTTATTTCCGCCGCGCAAAGCGAGGCCGAGTTGGCCATGGCGCTGGAGAAAACTGAATGCTCATTCAAAAAGTTGGCAAAATGAGAAAAAAGCCGTTGACTTTGGGATGATGCAATGCTAGTAATCCTATCGGTCATAACTCGATGAATCCTTTGTCCGAGCTGTGTGGCAGGGGGTGAAGATGTCCAATAATCGAAAGGATACACTGCGGTTGCTGGCGCAGTTCAGCACCGTTGGCATGACCGTCGCCTTCTCCATCTTTATCGGGGTCGGCATCGGTTATTATCTGGACCATAAGGTGTTTGGCGGCAGAACCTCGCCCTGGCTGACCCTGATTTTTCTCGGGTTCGGGGTGGCGGCGGCCTTCAAAAACCTCTATGACATGGCCAACAGAAAGGATCTCTGATGTCGGTTAGTGGTTCACCCGCATCGGGAGGTGAGGTGTCGCTCACCAAGGTCATGGTGTGCAACTGGATGTTGCTGGGGGTGCTCACCGGTTTGGCTTGGTTGGGGTATTCAGGCTTCCATGCCCGTTCGGTTTTTATCGGCGGCGCGATTGCAAACCTCAGCTTCCTGTTGTTGAAAAGGGATCTGCTCCGGTTGCTGGCTGGGCCGCTTGATGCGGTCAAGCCGTTGTTTTTTATGCGATATTATCTGCGGCTGTTTGTGGTCGTGGGGGTTCTCTTCCTTCTGGTCAGGTACCGGTTGGTTCACACCTTCGCACTGCTTATTGGCCTGTCCACCGTGCTGTTGGGCATCGGACTTGCCGTCATGGTCGCAGCAAGAAGTATTTACTCGACAAAGTAGTACAAGGTTAAGGAGGCTTCGCACGGTCCATGGAACATCCAATACTGTTTATCTCGTTGATTCTGCAAAATCTGGGGATGCCGGTTCCCCACGGCCCGGTTGGGGACACCTTGCTGGCCAAGCTGGTTTCTCCGCACATGACCTATACCTGGCTGGTCATGCTCTTTCTGATCATCGTCCCGAAGCTGACCCTGGGTCAGATGTCCCTGGTGCCCGGCAAGGGCCAGAATTTCTGGGAGGTCGTCATCGGCGGGCTCGAGGGGTTCATGGCGGACAACATGGGCAAGGAAGGGGCTCGGATGATGTTCCCCATGCTCGCCACCTTTGCCCTCTACATTCTGGTGGCGAACATGATCGGCCTCATGCCGGGATTCATGTCTCCGACCTCCAACCTCAACATCACCCTGGCCTGCACCCTGATCGTCTTCTTCACCACCCATATCCTGGGCGTGAAGTTTCACGGCATCGGTTATATCAAGCATTTTCTCGGACCCATTCCCTGGCTGATTCCCCTCATGCTCCCCATCGAGCTCATCAGCCATTTCGCCCGTATTTTGTCGCTCTCCATTCGTCTTTTCGGCAACATCATGGCCAAGGAGACCCTGCTGGGCATCCTGTTCATGCTGGCGGGCGCCTACTTTGCCCCGCTGCCGATTCTGTGTCTGGGCGTGTTCGTTTCCATCGTGCAGGCGCTGGTTTTTCTGCTGCTCTCGATTCTCTATTTTTCCGCAGCCATGGAACATGCCCATTAATAGTACGTGTATCCGGTTCCTTGTGAACTAATGAAGAAGGCCAATTATAAAATTTTTTTGGAGGAAGTACGATGAAGAAAGCTGGAATTTTGTCTGTATTGATGGTTTTGGCCCTGTCCACCGTGGCCATGGCTACTGAGGCTGGTGCTGAGGCTGCAACCACCGCGGCTCCCGCGGCAAACCTTGCCCTGATCTGCCTTGCTGCCGCTCTGTCCGTTGGCGTTGCCGCCCTCGGTTGCGGCATCGGCATGGGCGCAGGTATCGGCGGCGCTTGCTCCGGTATCGCTCGTAACCCCGAGGCTTCCGGCAAGATCACTGTAACCATGATCATCGGTCTGGCTCTGATCGAGTCTCTGACCATTTACGGTCTGGTTATCTCCCTGATCCTGCTGTTCGCAAATCCGTTGCTCAAGTAAGCTGTTCGCGATTTTTTTAGACGTATAAGGCCGCAGGGGTTTCCCCTGCGGCCTTTTTCCGTTTTCCGGGGCCTGTGTCCATGAGCGAAGTCGTTGTCCATCCCTCGCGGGGCAAAAACGAGCCGCAGCTTCCTGCCTGCGGCTTGCTGCTGGTGAATCCCGCCGAGGCCCGGCAGGCGGCGCAGATCGCCAGCCGGGAAGGCTGGGAGAGGCATTTTCTGTTTCACAGCAATCTCCACCAGCGCATCCAGTCTCCCCCCATGTTCTGGGCCGGCCCCGCGGTGGGCGCGCCCATGGCCGTGATTTGCCTGGAAAAACTCATTGCCTTGGGAGCCAGACGGATCATTGTCAGCGGCTGGTGCGGCTCGCTCCAGCCCGACCTTGGCGTGGGAGAATTGGTGCTACCTACCTGGGGTGTCAGCGAAGAGGGAACCTCCGTCCACTACCCCGTTGCGGGCAGGAGCGAATCTTCTCCCCGGCTGCGTAGGGATCTGAAGGATTTTTTTGCCGCCACCGGCAAGGAACTGAACGAGGGGCCGATTTGGACCACCGACGCCCTGTACCGTGAAACCAGGGAAAAGGTTGTGCGTTATGGTCAACAGGGGATACTTGCTGTGGACATGGAGTGTTCCGCGCTCATCCAGGTGGCGGCGTTTCGCCGGGTTGAACTGGTCGCCGTTCTGCTGGTTTCCGACCTGTTATGGCAGGATCCCTGGCAGCCTGCTTTTCAGAGCAAGGATTTCCGCAGACGTTCCCAGGAGCTGGTGGCTGATCTGTTCCGCTGTGTCGGCTCTCTGGCTGCGGTATAAAAAAATGAGGCGATGATGCGTACTGTTTTTACTGTCAGTTTAGGGTGTCCTAAAAACCTGGTGGATACGGAGCTCATGCTGGGGTTGCTTGTCGAGGCGGGTTACGCGCCCTGCGAGGAGGCGGACGAGGCTGATCTGCTGCTGGTCAATACCTGCGGCTTTATCCAGTCCGCCGTGGAGGAGGGGATCGAGGAGATCCTCGCTCTGGCGGAGGTCAAGGAGCAGTCCCCTGAGAAAAAACTGGTGGTGGTCGGCTGCATGGTGCAACGCTACGGCGCGGACCTTGCCAGGGAGTTTCCGGAGGTCGATCTCTTCATCGGCACCGAGGGAACCCAGGACCTCGTCGGCAGGTTGCAGGAGCTTGACCGGGCGGATACACCGCTGGTCCACCTCGCCCCGCCGACTTTTTTGCTGGACTCCACCTGGCCGCGGCGGCTTTCATCACCGGCCCATCGCGCCTACATGAAAGTGACCGAGGGCTGCTCCAACCGGTGTAGCTATTGCCTGATTCCCTCTCTGCGCGGGGACCTGCGGAGCCGGCGCCTTGGTGATCTGGTGAACGAGGCGGGAATGCTGGCGGAAAATGGGGTGCAAGAGCTGACCTTGGTGGCCCAGGATCTTACCGCCTACGGCCTTGACTTGGGACCCGGCGCGCCCCGGCTGGTGGAGTTGCTCCGCGCCTTGCTGGCATCCTGCGATATCCCCTGGTTCCGCCTGCTCTATCTCTATCCCACCCGGGTCAATTCCGAGCTCCTTGAGTTCATGGCCGCCAATCCCCGGATTGTCCCCTATCTGGATATCCCCCTCCAGCATGTTTCTGATTCGGTGCTGAAGGGGATGAACCGGCCCTATGGCCGCAAGCAGATCGAAACGCTTCTGGGGAAGATTCGGACGATTCTGCCCCAGGCCGCCATCCGCACCACCTTTATGGTGGGTTTCCCCGGAGAGACCGAAGCGGATGTGCAGCAGCTCGCCGAGTTCATGCAGGAGCAGAAACTGGCCCATGTCGGAATCTTCGGCTACTCAAACGAAGAGGGGTGCGCCGCGTATACTCTGGCCGGGCAATGCAGCGAAGAGGAAAAAAGCGAACGGAGGGAGCGGCTCATGGAGCTGCAGAGCGGGATTTCCCTGGCCGGAAATCAGGCAATGGTGGGCAGGGTGGAAAAGGTGCTGGTCGAGGGGTGGAGCAGGGAAACCGATCTCCTGCTGGAAGGACGGACCCGTTTTCAGGCCCCGGAGATTGATGGCTGTGTCTACATCAATGCCGGGGTCGCTAGCCCGGGGGATATCGTGGAGGTATTGATCACCGAGGCGCACCCCTATGATCTTGTTGGCGAGATTTTCGAGTCTGGGCAGGAGGAAGGCGGCGATTAATCAGCCGATTCGTTGACCCGTTCCTTCAGTTCCTTGCCGACCTTGAAGAAGGGAAGCTTTTTCGGCTTGACCTTGATTTTCTCTCCGGTTTTCGGATTGCGTCCGAAGTACGAATCGTACTCCTTGACCACAAAACTGCCGAATCCCCGGATCTCTATGCTCTCGCCATTTGCCAGGGCATCGGCCATGGCGTCAAGGATGGTGGTCACGGCAGAGCTCGCGTCTCGCAAGGGAACATGCATCTCCTCAGCCAGTGTTTCGATCAACTCCGATTTGTTCATCGTCCTTCTCCGAAGTGCTGCCGTTAAAAAAAACAACATTAAATACAGCAAGATAAAACATCTTAAACAGCTAAGTACCCAATTGTAAAGAGGATTTTTTCAAGAGAAAATAAGGGCCAGATCCGCGGGGGTGAGGCGGCGGTATTTGCCGGTGGGCAAGGCGTCCAGGCGCAGTCCTCCGTAGGCGATGCGCTTGAGCGTGAGAACCCGGTGGCCGATGGCTTGGCACATCAGGCGGACCTGCCGTTTGCGCCCTTCGTGGATGGTGATTTCCAGGGTGGTTGTCGCCGGTTCCTTGGCAATGATGCGAACCTTGGCCGGCCAGGTTTTTTTCCCCTCAAGCTCAACACCCTCCTCCAGCAGCCGGATTTTTTCAGGCGTTGGCACTCCGCGCACTTCTGCCTGGTAGGTTCGTTCTATTTCAAAGCGCGGATGGAGAATCCGTTCGGAAAAATCGCCGTCATTGGTCAGGATGAGCGCGCCTTCGGTGTTGAAATCAAGGCGGCCCACGGGAAAGACCCGGCTGGTGATGCCGGTGAGCAGGGAGGAAACAATGGGCCTGCCCTGGGGGTCGTGGAGAGTGGTGACATAGCCCCGGGGCTTGTTGAGCAGAAGATATATTTTTTCTTCTTCCAGGCTCACGGTTCGCCCTTCAAAGGCGATAACCTGCGTGCTCGGGTCAACCTTGCAGCCCATCTCGGTGACGACCTTGCCGTCCACCGTCACTTTTCCTTGGCGGATCAGCTCTTCGGCATTGCGGCGCGAGGCGAGACCGGCCTTGGCCAGGATTTTTTGCAGCCGTTCTTCAGGCATGGGAATGTGCGAAGGAAATCAGGCGTTGAAAGGGGGAGCAGCGGGGCGGACAGAAAGCGAACGCGTGCGAGGGGGATTTCCGGCGCGGGGCGGCAGCGGCTCAGGCATGGTAGTCGCCGCGCCGCAGCTTGGCCGCTTCAACATACGAGGCGGTGGCAACCCGCTCAAGCAAGGCTGCGAGGGGGTTGTTCCCGGAGAGTTGATTTTTGAGATCAACCAGGGCGGCGGTGTCATCTTCGAGAGCGGAGGCAAAGGGGGCAAGATCCTGGGCGGAAAAAGAGGGGTTGCCCAGGGCGGCGCTGAATTTTTCCAGGGTGTTGATGGTCTCTTCCGCCAGGGAAATCCCGTCCAGCCTCAGGGCTGCCGGGGTCGGTGCAGCAACGGCAGCGGCGGCCATGGCCGGGGCGGCGTGCGCACTTTTCGCCGCCGTCAGTTCCTGGGCGAGAATATCCTGAAAAGAGGCGCCTTTCGCCGGGGTGGCGCCTGTGCCGGTGGTTGAAGCATTCTGCTGACCAGGAATAATCGTGGTGATTTTCATGGGCACCCTCCGATGGATAGTAATTATCTGCGTATACCATAGCGTTTCGGCAGAAGGGTCGTCAATCTTTAACAGAAAGACGGGGCAAAATTTCCCGGATCAGCGATAGCGGGACGGCAGGATCTCGCTGATTTTTTCGTCCACCATCCGCCGGGTTTTTTCGTCCACCTCAAGAACTTCCGGATACCATGGCTTCAGGCGGCAGTCAAAGATGATGGGCGGGGTCAGGGTGGGGTGGAAACGGCGCAGCTCGGTTGCGGCGGCATGGATATCAGCGGCCGGTTCGAAACGGGTGAAAACGGTCCAGAGAAACTCCTGGAGATTCTCCGTGGCTGCCCGGGCATCGTCAACCAGCACCACCACCTGCCAGTCGGCCAGCGCCGGGCAGTGGGCCAAGCGGGCGGGAAGATCCTGCTGTGCGGCAAAGCCCTCCCCCTGAACCACCAAAGTGCCGGGGAGAAAGATCTCTGCCCGGCCGCAGCCCTGGGGCAGATCGCCGTGGAAGGATTCGGGCAGGATGCGGCGGGGTTCCTTGCCAAGCCCCATCATCATGGCCTTGGAGCCGTTGTTCACCGAGGGGCCGGTGTAGTCCAGGGTGTCCTGGGAGACATTGGCAAAGACGAAGAGGTCGGTTTGCCAGTTGATCCGCTCCAGCACATGGACCCACAGCTTTTTGAAGTCCGTGACCTCGATCTCGCCGTCGGTGAGGATCAGGAATTTGGTGAGGGAGAGCTGGCCTTCGCCCAGGATGCGCAGGCCTGAGGCAAATGCCTCGCGGGGGTAGCGGTTGGTGACCTTGGCCGCGGCCAGGCAGTGGAATCCGGTCTCGCCAAAGGTCTTGAGCTGGCGCACTCCGTTCATCACCAAGGGGAAGAGCGGGGAGAGCAGATCCTGGAGATAGTCGCCGATGTAAAAATCCTCCTGCCTGGGGCGGCCCACCACCGTGGCCGGGTAGATGGCATCGCGGCGATGGTACAGCCGCTCGATATGGAAGACCGGGTAGTCGTGGGTGAGGGAGTTGTAGCCGTAATGGTCGCCAAAGGGGCCTTCGGGCCGCCGCATGTGAGGCGGGACAAACCCCTTGGCCGCGAATTCGGCGTGGGCGACCAGGGCGTGGCCGCCCGCCGGATCGCGGGTTATGGGCAGCTTCTCGCCAAGCAGCAGGGAGGCCAGCATCAGTTCCGGGATGTTTTCCGGCAGAGGAGCAATGGCGGCCAGCATCAGGGCCGGCGGCCCGCCGATAAACAGGGTCATGGGCAACGATTCGTTGCGGCTTTCCGCGGCATGGTAGTGGTAGCCGCCGCCCTTGTGGATCTGCCAGTGGATGCCGGTGGTGCGGTCATCGTAGCGCTGGATCCGGTACATGCCCAGGTTGTGGCCCCGTCCGTCCGGGTGCTCGGTGTAGACCAGGGGCAGGGTGACAAAGGCGCCGCCGTCCGTGGCCCAGGAGGTGAGCAGGGGCAGCTCGCCCAGCCGGGCCGGGGTCTGGCAGACCTCCAGGATGGGGGCCTTGGCCGCCGGAATCCTTTTCAGTCCCACCTTGGTGGCCTGACCCAGCAGGGAGCGCATCTCCCAGATCTTGCTTAAGTTTGGCGGCATCAGGGTTTCCGCCGTCCTGACCAGATCGGCCACGAACCGTTGAGGCCGTTTGCCAAAGGCCAGCTCAAGCCTGCGGGCAGTGCCGAAGAGGTTGGTGACCACCGGAAAGCTGCTGCCCTTGACATTGGTGAACAGCAGGGCCGGGCCGCCCTGGGCGATTACCCGCCGATGGATCTCGGCAATCTCCAGATCTGGGTCAACCGGGGCGGAAACCTCGAGCAGGGAATCCTCCCGGCGTAAGATTTCGAGAAATGCCCGGAGGTCTCTGATAATATTCTGGCTCACCTTTGCGCTCTCCTTGCTGGTATGCTATTTTGTGAGTATAAATGAAGGCTTAATCCTTGAGGAACAGCCGGTGGTATTCCTTTTCGCTACAATGCTTATGCATCAGGCTGGAAAGAAAATCAAGAAGCGAGGTGATTTCCTCGTCTTCCAGGCGGGGGATCAGGGTCTGCAGGAAGGCGGGTTCGGCGAATCGTTGCAAAAAAGCCGCAAGGGAATGTTCGTCGGTTTCCCGGTTGAGGCCAAAGCAGATTTCTTGTGCTTGCAGGGGGGTGGGGGGTGTTTTTTTGCTGTCCATGGCGGCTTCCGGAAATTGTGGGTTAAGAATTGATCGCTTGTAAAAGCAGTGAGTGATGGAAAAATGTCAAGACAATGGATCACCTTGGAAAACGGGACGCAATCCACCGAGTCTCCGGAACTGATCCGGATGGCCCTTGACCGGCTGCGGGAAAAAAGGGAACTCATTTCCCTGGTGCATACCGGGTATCAGTCGCCCAAGACGGTCATCGTCAATTACGATGACCGGATGCTCGAAATCGACAAGCCCATTGACTGGCCCGCAACCCTGGGGATCATCCATATCCTGTTCAAGGACGAGGCCATGGTCTGGAACAAGGTGCGCGTCCTGGTGACCCGCACCACCGAAAGCAGTATCTTTACCGAGTTTCCCACCATCCTGTTTCGCCTGCAGCGCCGGACCAACTACCGGGTCGGGGTGCCCAACGGCAGCACGGTCATGTTCATGCATAACAATGAAATGCGGCAAGGGTACCAGGTCATAGATGTCAGCGCCAACGGGATCTTTGTCTGCACCGACAGGTTTGCCCCCCTTCAACCCGGGGATATCCTGCTTGATCTGGCCGTATTTTTTCCTGGCGCCGGAACCGGGTTGAGCGCAGGCACCTATATGAACATCAGCAGGGCCAAGGTAATGCGGGCAACCCGGGGAGACAATAAAAAATATTGCTATGGGATCCTTTTCGACCTTACCAAGGGGGAAGAGGAAACCCTTCTCCAGTATGTGCGTCTGCGAGAGCGGGAGCTGTTGCGCAAAGGGATGTTTTGATATTTTTTTCATGCGTCCGTGGTCAAGCCGGCTAGGCAATCCGCCACAAGACCTTGCGGGAGCGGGGTCCGTCAAACTCGCAGAAGAAGATTTTCTGCCAGGTGCCGAGCTGCAGCCGGCCATTTTCGATAAAGACCGTTATCGAGCTGCCGACGAGGGAGGCCATGACATGGGCCGGAGAATTGCCCTCCTGGTGCCGGTACTGGAGCTGCGGCACGATTTTTTGCAGGGCGGCAAGAATATCGGTTTGCACGTCGGGATCCGCTCCTTCGTTGATGGTCAGCCCTGCGGTGGTGTGCGGATTGTACACATGGCAGACGCCATCCATAATGGTGCTTGCGGCCACGGCTTTTTGCACCTGGAGGGTGATGTCGGAAAGCTGCATGGTCTTCGAGGTTGACACGGTAAAGATCCCTGCTGGCATGGAAAGATCTCCTGGACGGGAATGATGGGGATAACGCGCGAAATTCTGTAATGGAATTGTACTATATTAGATTGCGGAACGCGTCAAATTGATTATAGAGCGGATTGGTACACACAGGGAAGGGAGGCTATGGTAGAGAACATTTTTAAAAATCTTCAGTGGCTCGGCCATGACGCTTTTCTGCTGCGGGCCGGGGGCAAGGTCGTCTATTTCGATCCTTTCCAGCTCGTTTCCGGCTTGCCGCCAGCCGATATCATCTGTATTTCCCATGAACACTACGACCACTGCTCTCCCGCTGATGTGCGGATGATCCAGCAGCCCTCCACTCTCATTGTTGCCGAAGCACAGGGTGCGGCACAGCTTACGGGCAGGATCGTATCCCTTGCCCCGGGCGAACGGTGCGAGGAACAGGGGATCACCATCGAGGCCGTCCCTGCATACAACACCAACAAGCAGTTTCATCCCCATTCCAGCCGGTGGCTGGGGTTTATCCTCACCGTTGATGGGGTGCGGGTGTACCATGCCGGGGATACCGATTATATTCCGGAGATGAAGGATCTCCGGGCGGATATCGCCCTGCTGCCTGTTTCCGGCACCTATGTGATGACCGCCGAGGAAGCGGCGCAGGCGGCTCTTGCCATCGGGCCCAAGATCGCGGTGCCCATGCATTACGGCAGTATTGTCGGGACGGACGATGACGCGAAACGATTTGCCGCATTGCTTGCCGGCACGATACGGGTGGAAATCCTTGGGCGCGGATAATTCGCAATATTTCCCGGTTTGCCTCAAGGTCGCCGGGCGGCAATGTGTGGTCATCGGCGGCGGGCGGGTTGGCGAGCGCAAGGTGCAAGGGCTGCTGGCCCATGGCGCTGTGGTCAAGGTGATCAGTCCCGAGTTGAGCGAACCGCTTGTCGCCCTGTTGCGGACCGGTGCGATTGACTGGCTGGACCGCCTGTATCAGGAAGGCGATTTGGCCGGGGCCTTTCTGGTCATTGCCGCCACCGATGATCCTCTCGCGCAGGAGCGGATTCATGCCGAGGCCGAAGCGCGCAATATCCTGCTCAATGTGGCGGATGTGCCGAAATGGTGTAACTTCATTCTTCCGGCCACGGCGCGGCGGGGCGATCTCTCCATTTCCGTTTCCACCGCCGGGAAAAGCCCGGCTCTGGCCAGCACCCTGCGCCAGGCGCTGGAGGTCCAATTCGGCCCCGAATACGGGGTGCTGGTGGAGATCCTCGGAACCCTGCGGGATACCGTTCTGGCCGAGGGCCGGCCGCATTCGGAGAACAAGGCGGTTTTTGCCCGGCTGGCTGACCCCGAAATGGCGGCCTGGATCAAGGATGGGCTTTGGCACAAGCTTGCCGGCCATATCCAGGAAGTCCTGGGGCCTGATGCGCCCCTTGCCTGCCTGGAGAGGGCCCGGCAGACATACGAACAATCTTCGGGAGCGGCGCGATGACCCTGTTGTTTCAGCTCACCCTGTTTCTGTATCTCCTGGCCACCGCGGTGTATGTGGCCCATTTCCTTTCCCAGCAGAAAAAGGTGCGGGCCGTTGCCCGGGCGATGCTTCTCGTCGGCGGGATACTGCATACCGTTTATTTTGTTGTCCGCTATGTTGCCGCGGGGCATACCCCCCTGACCAGCAGCCATGAAGCGGTCTCCTTCTTTGCCTGGTCGATGACCTGGGCGTTCTTGTCGTTCTGGTGGCGGTACCGGGTGAAAAATTTCGGCGTTTTTGTTTCGCCGCTTATTTCCCTGCTCATGCTCATCGCCGCCTTTTCCTCCCAGGAGATACGGCCATTGGCCCCGGCCCTCAAGAGCAACTGGCTGCCGGTGCATGCCAGCATCGCCATCATGGCCAACGGCTTCATGGCCCTGGCTTTTTGCGGCGGGGTGATGTACCTGCTCCAGGAGCGGGAGATCAAGAAGAAAAAATTCGGGATATTCTACAGCCGTCTGCCCTCTCTTGAGGCGCTTGACAACCTCAATCAGCATTGCCTGACCCTGGGGTTTCTCTTGCTGACCCTGGGGATCGTTACCGGTTCCGTCTGGGCAAAGCAGGCCTGGGGGGCATACTGGCAGTGGGATCCCAAGGAAACCTGGTCGCTGATCACCTGGCTCATCTATGCGGCCATCCTCCATCAGCGGCTCACCGTGGGCTGGCGGCGCAGGCGGGCGGCCATCATGGCCATTGCCGGGTTTGGCGCGGTGCTTTTCACCTTCTGGGGTGTGACCTATCTGTTGGGGGGCGTGCATTCCTATGTTGGCTGAGAGTATCGTCATTATCGGCGTGAATCATAAGACCGCTCCGGTGGCGGTGCGGGAGAAGCTGGCATTTTCCGGGGATTGTTCCGGGCCGCTCGTTACGCTGATGCACATCGAGGGGTGCCGGGAGTGCTGCTTTCTTTCCACCTGCAACCGGGTGGAGGTCATTTTTGTGGCCAGCGACCCGGCTGCGGCAGCGGTGGCGGTGCGCGGTTTTCTTTTTGCCAAGAGCGGCCTGTCCGACGCCGAAGCCCAGCAATACAGCTATCTGCATCAGGGCAGGGATGCGGTTGCCCATCTGTACCATGTGGCGGCCAGCCTTGATTCCATGGTGGTGGGCGAGCCGCAGATTCTGGGGCAGTTGAAGCAGGCCTACCGCGAAGCGGTGGAGCAGAAAACCACCGGCGTCATCCTGAACCGGCTGCTGCACAAATCCTTTTCCGTGGCGAAACGGGTGCGCACCGAAACCAATATCGGCGGCAGTGCGGTTTCCATTAGTTACGCGGCGGTGGAGCTGGCAAAAAAGATTTTCGGCAACCTGCGGGACAAGTCCGTGCTTCTGGTGGGGGCCGGGGAGATGGCTGAGCTGGCGGCCGAGCATCTGGTCAGGCAGGGGATCGGCCGGGTAATCGTGGCCAACCGGACTCTGGAGCGGGCGGCCAAGCTGGCCCGCCGGTTTAACGGCACCGCCGTTGGCTTGGCCGAGTTGACCTCCCAGTTGGCGGAGGTGGATATTCTGGTCAGCTCCACCGGGGCCACCGACCTGATTCTCCGCAAGGATGAGGTGAAGCCGCTCATGCGGCAGCGGATGAATAGGCCTCTTTTTTTAATCGATATCGCGGTGCCGCGGGACCTTGACCCGGAACTCAATGACCTGGACAATGTCTACCTCTATGATATCGACGACCTGAAAAACGTGGTCGATGTGAACAAGGCGGAGCGGGAAAAAGAGGCCCTGCGGGCGGAGGGCATTGTCGCCGAGGAGGTGATCAAGTTCGGGCAGTGGCTGGAAGGCATGGAGCTGGCCCCCACCATAACGGCCATCCGGCAAAAGGCCAACGGTATCCGGGAGGCCGAGGTGGCCAAAACCTTGGGTGTCCTGAAGTCTCTGTCGGAAAATGAGCGGCGCTCGGTGGAGATGCTGGCCAACGCCATTGTCAACAAGCTGCTGCACGAACCCATGGTGTTCCTGAAAAACAGCACCCCCCACGACAATCCGCAGCTCAAGCTGGCTTTTGTCCGGCAGTTGTTCGGCCTTGACAATAATGAATCTTCGGATCAGTAGCCGCTTCGGGAAAATGTTTGACATGTTGCATGGCTCTGAGTAATATAGCGTGCTTTATTGCTGGGCGGAATCTTTTGCGTTTTTGGTATTGTTTCCGTAAGAGTGCGTGACGCAAGGCCCGGATGCTGCGAGACGGCAAAAATGAGAGGCAGGCCCCCTAGAGGCCCTAACAGAAGAGAAAAAGGAAGACGATCATGAGCAAGAGAACTTTTCAGCCGAGCAACCTCAAAAGGCACCGCACCCATGGCTTTCGGGCCAGAATGCAGACAAAGAACGGGCGGGCCGTCATCAACCGTCGCCGGGCCAAGGGCCGCAAGCGGCTGACCGTGTAGTTTCTCTTCGGAAAAACAGCACCGTTCGCGTCGAATGAAAGTCCAGCCCCTCTCCAAGGCCATGCTGCTGGTCAAGCCCTGGCAGTACAACATGGTGTATGAACAGGGAAAACGGGTGCGTGGTCAGAACTTCACCGTGATCCATGCGCCGAACAGCGGTGCCGGCAACAGGCTGGGCATAAGTATCCACGGAGTACGGCAGGCTGTTCAGCGAAACAGGATCAAGAGGATAATCCGGGAATTCTTTCGTCATAATCGAGATTTTATCGAGCCTTTTTCCGACGTGGTTTTTGCGGTGCGGGCCGGATTTACCCCCAACTCCCCGCAGGAGGTCGAGGCGGCGGTTGGCGCACTTCTTGCCCACCGTAAGGCTGTCGGCAAGGCAACAGGTTCGGGCGCAGTGGCGTTGAAGGTCTCGTGATTTTCTGATGTCGCCATGTTTTCCGGATGCGGCACGTTCCCGACATTTTTACGAGACCATCAGGATTGGATGTGAAAAGAATTTTCATTGCCCTGATACGGTGTTACCAGTTGTGCATCTCTCCACTTTTCGCGCCGAGCTGCCGTTTTTCTCCCACCTGTTCACAGTATGCCATAGAGGCTCTTGCCCTCCACGGGACTGTTCGTGGTCTGTATCTCGCCACGCGCCGCCTTCTCCGCTGCCATCCCTTTCATCCCGGCGGCTATGATCCGGTGGACAAACCTTTTTGAGGCGACAGCAGGTGGTGTTGCCCGGGTGCTTCAGGCCTGCATCCAACTAATAGAGCCTGACGAGGATCGATTTCATGGACACTCAGAGAATGTTTTTGGCCATCTTCCTTTCCTTGGCCATTTTGCTTGGTTATCAGTATTTTTTTGTTCCCACCCCTCCTCCGGTCACGGAAAGTACCGTTGTCTCCTCCCCTGAAAACGGCAAGCCAGAAGAGAAAATCCTTGCGGGAGCTCCGCCGGTTGCCGCGGCAAGCCTGTTGGCTGCCCAGCCCGCCGGCGCTGCCGGCAGAACAGGACGTGAGATCCCGGTGACGACAAGCCTCTATTCGGCGGTGGTCACGGAAACCGGGGGCATGGTGAAAAGTTTTCGCCTGAAGAATTACCGCGAGGATCTGGCCAAGGATTCCGGTGATAAAGAGATGCTGCGGCCGAAGGAAGGCGACAATCTCCCCTTGAATTTTTCCTGGGGGATTGAGCCGGGCAGCATCCCTCCGGTGGTGTATGAGGCTGCACCGCTCCAAAAGGGGCAAGATGGCGGCGCGGTGCTGACCATGCGGGGCACGTTGCCCTCCGGCCTGGAGATCGTTCGCACCTTGCGGTTCCTGGATCAGCAGTACCTGCTGGAGCTGACCGTTGAGGTGGTGAACAATACGGCCACCCCCCTGCAGGGAGCGCCGTACCTGACCCTTGACAACCGGCCGTTTGTCAAGGAAAGCCAGATGGTTTTCGTTGGACCCGCTCTCGTATACGACGGGGTGCTGGAGGAAGTCGATACCTCCGATCTGAAAAAGGGAAGCAAGAGCTTCACCGGCAAGATCAGTTGGGCAGCCTACGAGGACAACTATTTTCTCTGCGGTATTGTTCCGCGCACCGGCGAACAGCACACCGCCCATTTTTCCCTGCAGGATGAAACCCGGGTGACCACGGTGCTGGCCGGAGCCAGCGATGTCATTCAGCCCGGGCAGAGCCAGCAGTACACCTATTCGGTGTATTTCGGCCCCAAAACCATGGGGGCGCTTAAGGAAGCCGGCCACGAGCTGGAGCGCAGCATCAATTTCGGCTGGTTTGACGTGATGGCCAAGCCGACCCTCTATCTGCTCAATTTTCTCCATACCTATGTGGGCAATTACGGCGTGGCCATCATTCTGGTGACGGTGCTCATCAAGCTGCTTTTCTGGCCGGTTTCCCAGAAGGGCATGAAGTCCATGAAGACCATGCAGAAGCTGCAGCCCAAGATGGCAAAGCTGCGCGAGAAATTCAAGGACGACAAGCAGTTGCAGCAGCAGGAGATGATCAAGCTGTATCAGACCTACAAGGTAAATCCGGTGGGCGGCTGTCTGCCCATGGTCATCCAGATTCCGGTATTTTTCGCCCTGTACAAGGTGCTGCTCCAGACCATCGAGTTGCGGCACGCGCCTTTTTTTCTCTGGATCACCGACCTGGCCGCTCCCGACCGGTTGCCGGTCGGCTTTGATATCCCGTTTCTCGGGGGGATACCGGTGCTGACTCTGCTGATGGGAGCAACCATGTTTCTGCAGCAGAAAATGACCCCGGCCACCGGAGATCCCACCCAGCAGAAGATCATGATGTTCATGCCGGTCATTTTTACCTTCATGTTCCTCAATTTTGCTTCCGGGCTGGTCTTGTACTGGTTTGTCAACAATTTACTATCCATTGGTCAGCAGTATCTCGTGAACCGGGATGAGGCCGCGTAAAGCGGGTTGAGTTAAGGAGCGCGCAAGGGGCAGCCCCTGCCATAGTCGCCAAGAGAAGACGCCGGGCCGCCGCAGAATGTGGCCTGAGATGGAGGAAGCACACGATGTCTGCCAAGATGGAATATAAGGGAACGGATGTTGAAGAGGCGATCGGCAATGCCTGCGCTGCGCTGAATGTGGCGCGGGAGGAGCTTGATATCCGCATAATCTCCACCGGATCCACCGGTATTTTCGGCCTGGGCCGGAAAAAGGCGGCGGTGCAGGTCTCTCTAAAAAAAGAGGGCGGCCACGAGCAGAAACGCCCGGCGCCGGAGAAAAAAGCGAGTGCGCCCAAGGCCAGGCCCGAACGGGCTGTTTCGGAGAAAAAGCCCGCTGTTCCCAAGACCAGGGCGGAACAGCCCGCGGAAAACGATGAACAGGAGGAGGCGGTCGGCGATCCTGTCTCCCCCGAGGAGATGGAGGCAATCCGGGCGGATCTTGCCAGGATTCTCGAGCTCATGGGTTGTCCTTCGGAAATCAGCATTTCCCAGGATCAGAACAACAAGGTCCATGCCAAGATTTCCGGGGATTTTGTCGATATCCTTGTCGGCCCGGAGGGGCAGACCCTTGACAGTATGCAGTATGTGATGCGCAAGATCATCACCAGGAAATTCCCGCAGAAGGTTCTTTTCTCCCTCGATGCCGGAGGGTTCCGGGACAACCGGATGGGAGAGCTCCAGGCGCGGGCCCTGCGTCTGGCCCAGGAGGTGAAGGAAACCGGGAAGACCAGAACCATTCCCGCCATCAACCCGGCGGAACGGCGCATGGTGCACATGGCCCTGCAGGACGATACCGAGATCAGGAGCCGCAGCGTTGGAGAAGGGTTGTTCAAGAAGGTGCTCATCTATCTGCCCGGGAAAGGGCGGCGCCGCGCGCCAAGAAAAAAGAAAACCGCGGAAAAGAGCCCGGAATGATGATTCTGGAAACGGGCGCGAAAATGCGGTTTCCCGCAGAGCGTTCCCGTTCCGGCGGCCTGGCAAGCTTTCTGTCCCGCCGAATCTCATAGGACAAGAAACGTATGGTAATGCCGGATTTTCCGGATTTCAACGAGGCGACCATCGCCGCCATTGCGACGCCGCCGGGCGCCGGCGGCATCGGTATCATCCGGGTGAGCGGCCCCCAGTCCCACGCAATCCTCCAGCAGCTTTTTCAACCGAAAAATCCCCCCCAAAAACTTATAAGCCACAGGCTCTATTTCGGCGCTGTGGTCCATCCCAGAACAGGATTGGTGATTGACGAGGTGCTCGCCGTGTATATGCGGGCGCCGCAGACCTACACCAGGGAAGATGTGGTGGAGATCCACGGCCACGGCAGCTATCTGCTGCTGCAGGAGATCCTTGCCCAGATCGTGACCTTTCCGGCCACCCGCCTCGCGGAGCCGGGGGAGTTCACCAAGCGGGCCTTTCTCAATGGCCGGATCGACTTGACCCAGGCCGAGGCGGTTGCCGAGCTGTTGCGCGCCAAGACCCGAGAGGGCGCGAGCCTTGCGGTGAGCCAACTCCGGGGGGGATTGCACGGAGAGATCTGGAAAATTCGTGATGCGCTGGTGGCTGTTCGTGCTATCATGGAGGTGGCCATCGATTTCCCCGATGAGGAGGTGGAGATCCTCGACACCCAAGCGTTGCAGGCCAGGCTGGCGCTGGAAGTGGCAGAGCCCCTGTCCCGATTGCTTGCAAGGGCGGAGGGGGGGAAAATCATCCGGGAGGGGATCTCCGTGGTGATTCTCGGCAGGCCCAATGTGGGTAAATCCAGCCTGCTCAATTGCCTTCTCCGGGAAGAAAGGGCCATTGTCACGGAGCTGCCCGGCACAACCAGGGACACCATCGAGGAGTGCCTGGACATCAAAGGGGTGCCGGTGCGCATTGTCGATACGGCCGGTATCCGGGAAACCGTCGAAGCAGTGGAGGAGATCGGCATCCGGCGGGCCCGGCAAAAGTTGGATCAGGCGGATCTGGTCCTGCTGGTTCTTGACGGGGCAGAGGGGCTGCATTCCGAAGACCGCGCCTTGTTTGAAGTGGCCGCGGACAAGAAGGTCGTGGTGGTGGTCAATAAGATCGACAGGGCTCTCCCCCTGAATCGCGCCCATTACGAAGCAGCATTTCCCGGGGTGGAGGTTGTCGCCATTTCCGCCACGACCGGCGAGGGTATCCGCACGCTGGAGGATGCGGTCTACGGGGCGGCCACCGGCGGCCATGGCCTCCAGGAGTCCGGAGTCGCCGCACCCAATGTGCGGCATGCCGTTGCCCTGCAACGGGCCCTTGGCGCGGTGCGTCAGGTTGGCGAGGGGCTGGCCGCGGATTTGCCGCCCGACCTTCTGGCTATTGATCTCCAGGGGGCTCTGGCTTTTCTTGGAGATATCATCGGGGAAACGACCACGGACGATGTGCTGGATATGATTTTTGCGGAGTTTTGTCTCGGGAAATAGCCGGCAGCCGGAAGTGGCAGTGTAACGGCGTGGCGGAGCGGCAGCAGTGCAACGGCGGCGGTGCAACGGCAGCAGTGAAATGGCAGCAGTGCAACGGCGACAGTGCAACTGCGAAGGAAAAATCATGGCCCCAGGTAAAAAACACAAAGAAATCGACCTTGACGAGCAGATTGAGTTTCTGAAAAAAGTTAGTTTTTTCCATGGGTTTGACGACCATGAACTCAAGCAGTTTCTTCTGGTCAGCAAATGGCTCCGGGTTCCTCCCGACACGGTGATCATCAAGGAAGGCACCACCGAACGGGCGTTTTACATTCTGGTCAAGGGGCAAGTCCGGGTGGAAAAACGGTTGCATGGAAAAGCGAAGCCCATTCAACTCACCACCCTTACCACCGGAGATTGCTTCGGGGAAATGGCGTTGGTCACCGAAATAAAAAGAACCGCCGATGTGGTGGCAAGCGCGGAATCATTTATCCTGCGGGTTGAGCCGGAGATTGTCAGCACCTCAAATGTCTTTCTGCAACTGAAGTTTTATAAGCGGTTCTGCGAACGGCTGGTGGCCAGACTGGATCTGGCCAATAAAAGAGTTGCCGGGCGTGATGGGGAAGAGGCCAAGCCGTCCATTTTGCAGAAGGTGCTTTCCGATGACGTCCAGGCTCAGGCCGGAGAAGAACCGGCCCGGCCTCCGGTCAAGCCGCACCTGGGCATGGAGCGGTCCGGGAAGGAACAAAAAAACAGGACAACCATCACCCTTCCTCCCATGCCCGATAAGGAGCAGCGGCAGACTCCCGCCAAGCTGCATCCTCGGGTGCATCCGGAGGCTGTTTTTCCGGTGAACCCCGCGGTTGCCGCCGAGTTGACCGCCATGATGAAAGGCGGCGCAGGCATTGATAATACCCGGCGGCTGGCCGATTTAATCTCCCTTGATCCGGTGTTGAGCTGCCGGGTGATCCAGACCGCCAATTCGCCTTTCTTCAGAAGGGCCAACATGGTGGGCACAGTTCCGCTGGCCATGGTTATTATCGGGGTCAAGCAGGTGCAGGAGGTGCTGGTCGATACCATCAGGGCGGCCAAGTCATCACAAGCCTTCAGCGGTTTTACCCCGGTTTCCAGGGATTTCTGGCAACATGCGGTGGTGGTGGGGCGAATTGCCGAGATGTTGCGGGATGTAATCCGGATAAACACCTCTGCCGATCTGTATCTGTGCGGCCTTCTCCATGACCTGGGGATGCTGGTGCTGGATGGAATTTCGCCGAATTTTTACCCGCAATTTTGCCAACCTTCAGAAGAACTGCGGGATGTGGTCAGGGCGGAAAAGGAGTATATCGGCGTGGATCATGGACAGGCCGGGGTTTGGCTTGCCGAAGGCATTGGCCTGCCGCAGCCGTATCTGGATGTGATGCACTTCCACCATCAGCCGGAAAAGGCCACAACCAACCCGGTGCCTGTGGCCATGATAAATCTGGCGAACATCTTTGCTTCCCTGAAGGGCGTTTGCCTCGGGGAGCCCCGGGTGACAGCGGAAGATGCGGCGCGCTCTTTTTCCTGGGCGTTGATCCAGGAATACCACCGCCCGTTTCAGGAGGTCAGCGTGCCGCAGTTTGTCAATTCGTTTTCCGCGGAGCTTGACAAAACGTGGGCCGGCATCACCGGGGATATCCTGCTGTAGATTTTAGTCCAGGGGAGTGAACATATCCTTGCTGGCGCCGCAGATGGGGCAGGACCAGTTTTCCGGCAGATCCTCAAAAGAGGTGCCTGGGGCGATGCCTGAGTCCGGGTCTCCGACGGCCGGATCATAGATATACCCGCAAACCGAACATTCATAACGTTTCATGGCGGTGCTCCTTTTTCTGTTGTGACCAGTATGGGGATGCCAGGCGAACCCTCCGGGGCAAGCTGCCGTATCTGTTAATAATAGGTGGTCAACTCGGGCACCGTCAACGATTTTTATCGCCAATGGGCGTTGAGACCGCCATGTACCGGCGTTGTCCAGGATTTTGAAGGAGAGGGGTTGATGATTGAGAAGCAAGAGGTGGTTTCCAGGCAGGACATCGCCACAAGGGTTGCAGAGCTTGGCCAGGCCATCAGCCGTGATTATGCCGGCCGCCGGTTGGTTATGATCGGCATTCTGAACGGGGCCTTCATCTTCATGGCCGATCTGGTCCGGGAAATCGAGCTGCCCCTTGAAATCGATTTTATCCGGGTATCGAGCTACGGCGCCTCCACCTGTTCCTCCGGCGCCGTTCAATGCACCAAGGACACCGAGCTTGCGCTGGCAGGAAAGGATGTGTTGCTGGTGGAGGATATCGTCGATACCGGCAAAACTCTTGCCTGTCTCAAGGATCTCTTTGCGGCCAGAAAGGCTCAATCCGTGCGGATTTGCGCCCTGATCGACAAAAAGGAGCGGCGCACGGTTGAGGTGACCGTGGATTATGCCGGATTTGAGGTGGCGGAAGGGTTTCTGGTCGGCTATGGCCTTGACCATGCGGAACAGCATCGTCAGTACCCGGCAATCTACAAGATTGTCAGCGGGGTGTGAGCCCGTGTTGACCCTGCAGGAGAAAGACAAGCGGTTCCTGTGGCATCCCTACACCCAGATGCAGGATTATGCCCAGCGCGACCTGCTCCTCATCGACAGGGCAGAGGGGATTTTCCTCTTCGACCAGCAGGGGAAACGCTATTTCGATACCATTTCCTCCTGGTGGTGCATTGTCCATGGGCATGGCCATCCGATTATAACGGAAAAAATCCGCTCCCAACTGGCGCGGCTTGACCAAGTGTTGCTGGCCGGCACCAGCCATGAGGGGGCGATTTTGCTGGCGGAGCAGTTGGTGCAGTTGACTCCGCCTCGGCTTTCCCGGGTGTTTTACTCGGATAACGGCTCCACGGCCTGCGAGATCGCGATCAAGATGTCGCTCCAGTACTGGCGGCAGATTGGGCAGCCGGGCCGCTGCGGGTTGGTGGGCATAGAGCGCGGCTACCACGGCGACACCATCGGCACCATGAGCCTGGGCGGGGTGCCGGAATTCCATGGCCCCTTTGCCCCGCTGCTTTTTTCTTCCCATCGTCTGCCATCCCCATACTGCTACCGCTGTCCGGCCGGTCTTGCCCAAGAGGGGTGTGATTGCCAGTGCCTGCAGCCGCTTGCCGAACTTCTGGCCGAACAAGGCGAGAAGATTGCCGCGCTGATCATCGAACCGCTTATCCAGGCCGCCGGGGGGATGATCATCTACCCCGCCAAGTATCTGCAAAAGCTGGCTGGCTTGATCAAGAAACACGGGGTGCATTTGATTTTTGACGAGGTGGCCACCGGCTTTGGCCGGACCGGAACCATGTTTGCCCTGGAGCAGGCCGGGGTTGTCCCTGATTTTCTCTGTTTGTCAAAAGGGTTGACTGCTGGTATGTTGCCCATGGCTGCAACCTTGACCAGCGAGGAGGTTTTTCAGGCCTTTTATGGAGACTATGGCGAAGGGAAAACCTTTTTTCACGGCCATACCTTCAGCGGCAATCCCCTGGCAGCCGCCGCAGCCCTCGGCTCGTTGCGGGTTTTTGCCGCAGAGCAGACCATGGCTGCGTTGCCGGCCAAGATCAGCCATCTCCGGGCGCGGATGCGCCGCTTTGGAGATCTGCCCTGGGTCGGGGATCTCCGGCAGATCGGGATGATCTGCGCCATGGAGCTGGTCAAGGATAAAAAAACCAAGGCTCCCTATGCGTTGCAGGAGCGGGTCGGCTGGCCGATCTACCTGGCCGGGCTTGAGCAGGGCCTTCTGCTACGGCCCATCGGCAACGTGATGTATCTCTGGCTTCCGCTTTCCGTGACCCTGGCAGAGATAGACGAGATCGCGGAACGGACCTGGCAGGTGCTTTCCGATCCGCGCAATATTGCGGGATGGTAGGCTGGCTTGTGTGAAAAGAATAGTCCTGTGCGCCTGTAGCTCAGTTGGATAGAGCATCGGCCTTCGAAGCCGAGAGTCGGGGGTTCGAATCCCTCCGGGCGCACCAATAATACCAATGGTTTTCAGGCCTTGGTCTCGAAATCATTATTTTATTTCCAACCGCATTTCCAACCCGCAAGACTGTTTTGGCGTTTTCCAACCGCCTTCCTGATTCTCCCCTTTCTGTGTCTCACCGCTTGCTTTTGCCTCTGGAACCCTCACCGGAGGGTGTAAAAAGGATTGTGTAAATGGCCATCAGCCAGCTTTACACTCCTGAGGGAGATCTCATCAGTAAGGAACTATTGAATGGCTACACAAAGGCCGACCCTGAATATTTTGAGGAACGTGATAGGGCTAACGCCTTGGCTCGTGGCAGAGAATGGCCTTCTTCCATTGTGCAAAAGAGGTAAACTGACATGTTGGTTTTGCTGAGCCTACCTCAACTCCTCTCATCGCACGGAGTTACTCCCTTTTTACAGGTCGGTGGCGTGCTGCCAGTGTAATAAAATAACCTTGATATTATTTTTTATCCTGATTATATAATGAATGAATTATTAAAATTAGAAATTAATATAATATATGAGTTATTTTATGAAGGCGAGATACAAGCAGATTGCCAGGCAACAGCTCGACGTCACTTTGGCGCTGTTCGGCGCGGGAAAGGGTGTACCGCCTCCGGCAAAGGGATGGATCCGGGCGGTGCGCGAGGTGCTTGGCATGTCCGGCAAGCAGTTGGCCCAACGGCTCAAGGTTTCCCAGCCCCGTGTGCATAGGCTGGAGCAGGATGAGCCATCCGGCGCATTGACGCTCAAGACTATGCGCCAGGTGGCCGAGGCGTTGGATTGCGTCTTTGTCTATGCTCTTGTCCCCCGCTCTTCGCTGGAAGACACTGTAAGGGAACAGGCACGGCTGGTGGCAGCCGAACGGCAGCAACGGGTATCCCACACCATGCTGCTTGAGGCACAGGGGCTTTCCGGCCAGGAGCAACAAGCCTCCCTGGATGGCGCCATCGAGGAGCTGGTGCGCGAAACGCCCAAGGATCTCTGGGACGTGCGATCATGAAATTCGACACCCCGGAGGGGGCAACCCCCCTTGACCTCGATGAAGCCGAGGGGCTGCTACTCTCCCACATCACCACGCGGGCCGAGCTGGATCGCTGGGAACAGGAAAATATCGCCGAGGCCGAGGCCTGGGCATTTCGGCGCGCCCATCCTGACATCCTCACCGATGGCTTTGTCAAGCGACTGCACAAGCGGATGTTCGGCCATGTCTGGCGCTGGGCCGGATCGTACCGGAAAACCGGCAAGAATATTGGCGTACCGGCTTGGCAGATAGCCACGGAGTTGCGGACCCTTTGCGATGATTGCGCGGCTTGGATCGCGCATGGCGTCTATCCTCCGGACGAGATAGCCGTGCGCTTCCATCACCGGCTTACGGCTATCCATCCCTTTGCCAACGGCAATGGCCGTCATGCCCGGCTGATGACCGACATCCTTTTGGCGCAGTTGCTCAAGCAACCCCGCTTTACCTGGGGGAGCGGCAACTTGGTCAATGCCGGGGATTGCCGGAAAGAGTATATCAATGCACTGCGTGCCGCCGACCGGCATGATTACGGGCCGCTGCTGGTCTTTGTGCGATCGTAGTGTCTTGGTGGGTTGCCCATGAAATAGCCAGGCCTCACCACTTCTTGTTGCCATAAGAGCATTTGGCATAGTAGTACTGAACAGACGATGGACACCCTTACTTCAACAATTCTCAACCAATCCAAAGAATTCCATGAGCCATAAACTCTCTCTCTCCTGGCTGGAAAATTTTCTCGAAGAAGCCTGCGAGTCGCTGCGCGGCAATATGGACGCTTCGGAATACAAGGAGTATGTCATTGCCATGCTCTTTTTGAAGCGCGTCAACGACCTGTTCGACCAAGAGCGGGAAATACGGCGAAAAAAGCTCGCGGTCCGAGGGCTTTCTCCCGCCGATATTGAGCAGGACCTTGAGACACGCAAGGACGCCTACCGCTTCTATGTGCCGGAAAGCGCCCGCTGGGCCAACGTCAAGCACGAGAAGAAGGAGGTGGGCTCCTACCTCATGAAGGCCTTTGCCGGGCTGGAGGATGAGAACCTTGGCAACCTGGAAGGGGTGCTCAAGTCCATCGACTGGAACAAATCGGTGGGCAAGAACAACAAGCGCATCACCGACAGCGATCTGGTCACCCTGATCGAGCATTTCAACACCGTCACCCTCACCGACGACAACCTGGAGTTCCCCGACCTGCTGGGCTCGGCCTACGAGTACCTGATCAAGTACTTTGCCGACAGCGCGGGCAAGAAGGGCGGCGAGTTCTACACCCCCAGGCCGGTGGTCAAGCTCCTGGTCGCCCTGCTCGATCCCAAGGAGGACGCGGAAATCTGCGATCCGGCCATTGGCTCCGGCGGCATGCTGATCGAGGCCTACAACTATGTGGAAAGCAAGTACGGCAACGCCCGCAAGCTCACCCTCTACGGCCAGGAGAAGAACGGCACCACCTGGGGGTTGTGCCGCCTCAACATGCTCTTCCACGACATCATGGATGCCCAGATCGAAAACGCCGACACCCTGGTTGATCCGCGCCACATGGCGGGCGGCGAGCTGAAGCGTTTCGACATCGTCATCGCCAACCCGCCCTTTTCCCAGAACTACGCCACCGACGGCATGCGCTTCAAGGATCGCTACCAGTTCTGGATGCCCAAGAAGGGCAAGGCCGATTTCATGTTTGTCCAGCACATGATCAGCGTGCTCAAGGCCAGCGGCCGCATGGCGGTCATCATGCCCCATGGCGTTCTCTTCCGGGGCGGCGAGGAACGGAAGATGCGCGAGTGGATGATCCGGCGCGGTTATCTTGAGGCGATCATCGGCTTGCCGCCCGCCCTCTTCTACGGTACCGGCATCCCCGCCTCGGTGCTGGTCATCAACCGGGCCGGGGCCGATTCGCGGCGCGGAGTGCTCTTTATCAATGCCGACCGCGAGTACAAAGAGGGCAAGGTGCAGAACCTCCTGCGGCCCGAGGACATCGAGAAGATCACCTATGTGTACCGCCACGGGCGGGAGCTGGACAAGTACAGCCGGTTGGTCACGGTTGATGAGCTGGAGCAGGAGGAGTTCAACTGTAATATCCGCCGCTATGTGGACAACAGCCCCCCCGCCGAGCCTCATGATGTGCACGCCCATCTCCACGGCGGCATCCCGCTGGCCGAGGTGGAGGCGCTGAATCATTATTGGGACAACTATCTCGGTTTGCGGAGATGGCTCTTTGGCGAGCATGACGCGGACTATCTGCGCTTTGACGACGGATTCGACAGCCGGGAGGCGATCAAGGCGCTGCTCGACGAAAGCCCGGAGATCAAGGGCAAGCACAATGAATACACCACCAGCCTTGACGACTGGTGGGAACGGCATCTGCCGGATTTTGAGGCCCTGCCGGAGAAACAGAACATCCATGAGCTGTACCACCGTTTTTCCGCCACCATCACCACCAGCCTCAAGGAGCACGGCATCCTGGACGGTTTCAAGAGCCGGGGAGCCTTTGCCGCCTATTGGGATACCCTGTTCACCGACCTGCGCAGCGTGGCGGCCAGCGGCTGGAACGCCGAGCTGATCCCGGACGAGGAGATTCTCGAAAGCCAGTTTCCTGAGGTGTTGCGGGAACTGCGGGAGAACGAGGCACGCCGCGACGAATTGGCCAGCCTCTTTAAGGAGGTGAATGATCTGGAAGAAGGGGCGTGGAACGAAGAGGAGTACGAAGCCTGGCCCAAAAGCGAGCTGGCCGAGGTCAAGGCCGGAATCAAGGAGCTGGGCGCGGAGCTGAAAGAAGTGAAGCGGGAAATGAAGAACCTGGCCAGTCAGGTCAAGGCCCGCAAAAAGGCCGGTGAGTCATCCGCAGACATGGAGCTTGCGCGGGAACGGCTTGAAAAGCAACGGGTGCGTCTTGAGGAACGGATCGAAGGAGAAGAGGTCAGATTTGCACGCCACGCCGCGCTTGACGCCGAACTCAGGCAGTGCAAGCAGGTAATACGGGAGATCAAGGAGCGCAAGGAAAAGCTGGTGGAGGAGGCCCGCCAGCGGATCGGCGAGGCCGAGGCCAAACAGCTTATCCTGGCCCGCTGGCAGCGCACCCTGCACGCCACCGTCGCCGACTATCTGGCCCAGTATCAGCGGGAGTTCCGGGCCAAGGTGGAAAACCTGTGGCAGAAGTACCACCAGCCCCTGCACGCCATCCTGACGGAACGGGATGCGGCCAGCGCCGAGTTGGCCGGGTATCTGAAGGAGTTGGGGTATGAGTGAGTGTAAGAGTAAAACTCAATCTGTCTATTGGAGAATCTTACAGGATATAGGTGAATTACCACCCCAATGGGCAACAACCAACATTATAGATTCCACCTACATTAAGGGAAGAATTGGCTGGCAGGGATTGAAGGCTTCCGAGTTTACCGCTGTTGGACCTCACCTGGTAACTGGGACTGATTTTGAAAATGGCAAAGTAAATTGGGATACCTGTTACCATATAACAATGTCGCGGTTCCAGGAGGCCCCAACAATCCAGCTTAGCAACGGGGATTTATTGATAACCAAAGATGGCACCATTGGTAAAGTAGCTTTTGTGAAAAATTGCCCCGACAAAGCTATTCTTAACAGTGGAATTTTTGTGCTTCGTTGTTCTGATGACTCTTACATTAACATTTTTTTATACTACATCCTTACTTCACTTTATTTTGACAAATTCATCTCTGCCGCCCTTGGTGGTTCTACAATAAACCATCTTTACCAGAGAGAGTTTGAGCAATTCAGGTTTCCAATTCCTTCCCTCCCCGAACAGCGCAAGATCGCCCGGATACTCTCCACGGTGGACGAGGTCATTGAGCGCACCGAGGCGGCCATTGCCAAATACCAGGCCATCAAACAGGGCATGATGCACGACCTCTTTACCCGTGGCCTCGACCAGCACGGCAAACTCCGGCCCCGCCACGAAGAGGCCCCGGAGCTGTACCACCACACCAGCCTGGGCTGGCTGCCCAAGGAGTGGGAGGTGTTCACGCTCCATCAAGTTGCTCAAGTGCGGACAGGCATCGCCCTAAACTCCAAACGAAAATTCAACGACCCGGTCACCGCCCATTACCTGCGAGTGGCAAACGTCCAAGATGGTTATCTGGACTTGACGGAAATGAAGACAATCCAGCTTGAACGGGCAGACTTGGAGCGTTACCGAGTGTACCCAAATGATGTTCTCATGAACGAAGGGGGCGATCTTGACAAACTGGGAAGAGGGACTCTCTGGCAAGGCCAATTTAATCCCTGTGTCCATCAAAATCATGTCTTCGTGGTGCGCTGTAATTCTGCAATGCTGCCGGAGTTCCTGAATAAATGGACAGAAACGCCACCGGCGAAAAAATACTTCATGGTTGCCGGGAAGCAGACAACGAATCTTGCCTCCATCAATAAAACGCAACTGGGAGGCCTGCTAATCGCCACCCCATTGCTTTCAGAACAGGCTCTTATTATCCGTGTGATGTGTGCCTTGGAGAAACGAGAAAAAGCAGAGGCCCGGCAACTTCATAAGTTGAAACTTATGAAACAAGCCCTCATGCAAGCCCTGCTTACTGGCCGCAAGCCGGTCATCGTACACGAGAAGGAACAGGACAACTGACATGGCCGAATACAAGAACGTCGAACAACCCTTTCTCGATAAGCTCCGCCAGCTCGGCTGGGAGGTGATCGACCACGGCTGCGGAGCCATTCCCCAGGAGCCCGGCAAGAGCAAACGGACTTCCTTCAAGGAGATCGTGCTGGCAGGGGTCTTCCGGGAGAGTGTCAAGCGGATCAACCGCACCAATGATGGCCGGGAATGGCTGACCGACCGGCAGATTGACGACGTTTTCCGGGAGATCAGCCAGCAGCCGGGCATGCAGCTCCTGGAAGCGAACCGGAGCGTCTTTGACCTGCTGACCAACAATACCACCGTGGCCGCAAACGAGCTAACCGGCGAACAAAGCCCCCTGGTGCGTTTTATCGATTTTCGGAATCCTGAGCGCAACAGCTTCATCGCCATCAACCAGTTCCGCATCGACACGCCCGGCGCGGCCCGCAAGTGCATCATCCCCGACATCGTCCTCTTTGTGAACGGCCTGCCCTTTGTGGTGATCGAGTGCAAGGACAAGGACGTGGCCGAGCCGTTGAGCGAGGCCTTTATCCAGATCAGCCGCTACGCCAACCGCCGCGACGATGATTACGGCGTGCAGGAGGGAGAAGAGAAGCTCTTCCACGGCAATCTTTTTTCCATCATCACCCACGGAACCGAGGCCCGTTTCGGCACCATCACCGGGGAGTTTGACCACTTCCTCAACTGGAAGGACATCTTCCCGGAGGAGTACCGCACCATCCAGGTGTCGCCCGATGAGGAGCGTCAGGAGGTGCTGATCCATGGCATGCTCAACAAGGCTATCCTGCTGGACATTCTCCGCAATTTCACGGTGTTCATGGAACTGCGCAAGGGGGAAATCGCCAAGGTGGTCTGCCGCTACCAGCAATACCGGGCCGTGGGTAAGATAGTCGAGCGGCTGCGGGCCGGAGAGACGCCCTTTGCCAAGGGCGGGGTGGTCTGGCATACCCAGGGCTCTGGCAAATCGCTGACCATGGTCTTTCTGGTGCGCAAGATGCGCGACTGCGACGACCTGAAGAATTTCAAGGTCATCTTCATCAACGACCGCACCGACTTGGAAGATCAGCTTTCCGAAACCGCCGGGCTGACCGGGGAGGCGGTGAACGTCATCAACCACCGTCGCGACCTCTCCAGGCTTGCCACCGACACCTCGAACCTCAACATGGTGATGGTGCATAAATTCCTGACCAAGGACGGGGTATCGGCCCAGTCACTCATCGACAGCGGGGTGGTGCCGCAGTTTGAACCGTTTCAAACCATCAACCCCGGAGAGCGGATTCTCATATTGATCGACGAGGCCCACCGCACCCAGGGCGGCGATATGGGCGACAACCTCTTTGTCGGCTTTCCCAACGCGGTGAAGCTGGCCTTCACCGGCACCCCGCTTCTCACCGACCGCCACAAGCAGAAGACCCATGAGCGCTTCGGCTCCTTCATCGATGTGTACAAGATGAAGGATGCCGTGGCCGACCGGGCCACGGTGGACATCCTCTACATCGGTCGCACCAGCAAGGACCAGATTCTCGACAAGGAGCTGTTCCGCCAGGAGTTCGAGGATATGTTCCGCGAACGAACCGCCGAGGAGCGGCAGGAAATCCAGAAGCGGCACGGCACCCTTGTCGCTTATCTGGAATCAACGGATCGGATCAGGAAGATCGCGGCAGACATCATCGAACACTACACCCAGGAGATTCTGCCCAACGGCTTCAAGGCCCAGGTGGTTTCTTGCTCCATTGTCGCGGCCTGTCGCTATTACTATGAGTTGACAGCGGCCTTGAAGGAGCGGGTCGCCAAGGAGGAGGCCAAGCCGGAGGAGGAACGTGATAACGAGCTGCTTGCCCAGATGCGATTTTTGAAGATCGCGCCGGTGGTCACCATGATGGACAATAACGAGCCGGGCTATGTGTCCAATGCCCGCAGGGTTGCCCGCGAGCTGAACGCAGTGGAGAACTTCAAGAAGGACTTTGATCTTGAGAAGCCCGAAACCGGGGTGGCCATCCTCTGTGTCTGCGACCGGCTGCTCACCGGCTTTGACGCGCCGGTGGAACAGGCGATGTATCTGGACAAGAACCTCAAGGAGCATGACCTGATGCAGGCCATCGCCAGGGTGAACCGTACCAAGGTCATGAAGAATGGCCATGTGAAGCAGCACGGTATCGTGGTCGATTACTTCGGGGTGGCCCAGCACCTGAAGGAGGCACTGGCCATCTATTCGGAGGCGGATGCGAAGGAGCTGGACGACCTGAGCGCCTATTTCCGGGGCCTGGACAGCGAGATTCCGGTGCTGGAGGCCCGCTTCCGGCGGGTGTTGCAGCTCTTTGGCGACAAGGGAATCAAGGAGATGGAGGAGTTTGTGGGGCAGCGGATCACCAGCCCGGAGCGGGAGTGGGATATGGTTGAGGAGTGCATCCAGCTTGGAGCCGATGTCAAGTTTCGCGCCCAGTTCGACACCTACATCAAGGCCTTTTTCGACAGCCTTGACCTGCTGTTTAACGCCAGCCTGGCGCGGGACTATTACATTCCGGCCAAGCGGCTTGGTTATTTGCTCTGGCGGATGCGCGACCGCTACAAGGATGAGACCCTGGATTTGAAGTGGGCCGGGGCCAAGGTGCGCAAGCTCATCGACAAATATCTGCTTTCCGAGAGGATTGATCCAAAGATTCCGCCGGTGAGCCTCTTGTCCGATGATTTCCCTAAGACCGTTGATGCGCTCAATAAAAGCGGCAAGGCCAAGGCCTCGGAGATGGAGCACGCCATCCGCTGGCACATCAAGGTGAACATGGGAAAGGACCCGGCGCTCTACACCAGTTTCAGCGAGCGGTTGCAACGCATCCTGGACGAACACAAAGACCACTGGGATGTCATTGTTATGGAACTGCACAAGCTCCGTGACGAAATGGCGGCAGGCCGGGGAGGGAAAGAGCAGATTGTCCCCGAACGGGTTGCGCCTTTCCTTGACCTGATGGTCATGACCAGCGGCTTGGACAAAAACGACGGCGAGCTGCTAAAAAAGGCCGCCGGGGTTTCGGTGACGGTGTTTGTCATCCTGCGCGGCTATCTGGAGCTGCCCAACCTCTGGCAGCGGCCTGCTGAACTGCGCAAGCTGGAAAACGAAATCCGCGACGAACTGGAATACTGCGGCATTGACGCCTTCCGGGGCTGTGCGGCGCATCTGACCACCGAGCTGATTGATTTGGCAAGAAAGCGGGAGAAGGAGGTTGTTGCAGGCGATGCTTGATGGTGTAAAGGTCGATATCCGAAAACGGAAGAGGAAAACCGCCAGCATCTATATCGAGCGTGACGGCTCGGTGTCGCTGTATGTGCCGGAAAGCCTCTCAGGTCAGGAAGTGGAAGAAATTCTCCGCCAGCAGGAATACCAGATTCACAAGTACCTAGCCAAGCGGGAACTCCTCAACCTGAACCGCACCGAACGGGAGGCGGTGAACGGACAGGCCTTTTTGTACCTGGGCCGGAATTATCACCTGCAATTCAGCGGGGAAGCGAAGGAAATCAAACTCAAGGGCGGCCGATTCCTGGTTCCCGATACCCGGCGGGAAGCTGTGTTTGATCTGTTCAAGGAGTATTACCGGGCGCGGGGCAAGGTGTTCATTCCATCACGGGCGCAGGCTTTTGCCGAAAAGATGGGATTGCGCCTCGACGAGGTGGCGATTCTGGAGCTGAAGAACCGCTGGGCCTCCTGCTCCATGAAAAAGGCAAAGATCAATCTGCACTGGAAAGCGATGATGGCCCCGGTGTCGGTGGTCGATTACCTGATTGTCCACGAGCTGGCCCACTTGAAGCACCGAAAGCACGATAAACCGTTTTGGAATGAGGTGGACAAGGTCTTGCCAGGTTACCAGAAGCAGGTGGATTGGCTGGCGCGGTATGGGGCAGCGTTGAGTCTGTGATGGTATGACTGATTGGGGAGCATGGGAAAAATGGATACCCGTGAATTGTTCTGCAAATTGGGGTTTAGAGAGGTTTTTGGAAAAATTACAGAACAGGGCGCACCAATTTAAGATATGAGAACCCCGACAGGCTATTCTGCTTGCCGGGGTTTCTTTTTTTAACAGATCATGAGCGAAATGTCTGCTCGGCAAGGTTGTGGATGAAAGTCTTTAATCCGGAATAGGTTGTGGCGGCGTCGATTCGTTTGCGGATGGCAGGGCCATTGGTTGTGCCGCGAAAGTATTTCCAGGCATGGTTTCTGATTTTAGAGAGATTCGGTTCTGGGGCAAGGTGGATCTCGGCGAGTTCAAGATGGCGTTGCAGGGCTTTGATTCTGTAGGCCATGGAGGGGTGCTGGTTCACACCCCTGGAAAAGATCCAGGGTGCGCCCAGGGCGGCCCGGCCGATCATCACCCCGGCGCAGCCGATTTTTTTCAGCAGGGCCACCCCCTGCTCATGGGAGGTGATGTCGCCGTTTGCAATAACCGGGATGGCAACGCTTTCCATGACTTGGCGTATGACCTCGTGGTCAATGGGGCCGGTGAATCCGTCGCTCCAGGTGCGGGCATGGATGGCAATGGCGTGCGCGCCGGCTCCTTCCGCTATTCTGGCAATCTCCGGGGCGGTGATGGTGTGCTGATTCCAGCCCGAGCGTATCTTGACGCTTACCGGTTTTTTTGAGTTTTTGCAGACGGCGGTGATGATCTGTTCAGCAAGGCGCGGATTTTTCATCAATGCGGCTCCGGCGCCTGTCTGGACGACTTTTTCCATGGGGCAGCCCATGTTGATATCGATTCCGGCAACAGGGTGTTCGCTCAGGATCGCCGCGGCTTCTCCCATGGTGGCGGGATCGCGGCCGTAAAGCTGCATGACCACCGGTTGTTCCGCGGCGTTGGTGAGGAGCAGCTCCAGGCAGTCGCGTTGTTGCGACACCAGGCCACGGCAGTCGATCATCTCGGAATAGCAGAGGCCAGCTCCATATTCTTTGCAGAGCAGGCGGAAGGGCAGGTCGGTGCCGCCTGCCATGGGGGCGAGAATGAATGGAGTTGTAATGGGGATTGCCCCAAGGGAACAGGTCATCGCAGGCTCATGGTGTCGAACGGTTTTGTACAAATGAAAGAACAGGGAAGATGGAGGGCAGCGTGCGCGGAATGCCACCGTCCCGCGAGAGACTGAGAATTGTGTAACGGGCCGGCGCGGAAGAGGAGGCGATAAACCGAACCCCCTTGCCGGGTTCGGGGGGGTTGGCTGCGGAGTCTGTATTGGCGGGCAAGGCGCCGACTGCCGCAGGGATCATACTATATCTGGCTTGAGCGGGAAGTGCAAACAGCAAAAAAAGCAGGGGCGGGCAAAAGTGCTTGGCGGACAGGCAATGACGTTGATTTTTCAGATGGTTTGCTCTGCGCAAAAAAAAGAAGATCGACTTCGCGGGAAAGTCGATCTTCTTTTAAGGAGAAAGGAGATAAGAGTTGTTTTATTGACTTCGTGTTAAAGCAACAAGCGTGCCACAGTTTCTTTTTTTTGTTTTTTGTTGGTTTTTGCTGGATTCATGGGGCTTTCCGTGGGAACGAAGAAGGAAGCAAAAGAGGAGAGGAGTACAATTTTTTTAACACTTATGGGAGGAAAAGGAGTTGTTTTTTGTTTTATGCAGTTGTTTCGCCATATTATATGGGGCTGTTTTTTTGTACCAGCATGTGGAGAGAGTTTTTCCGGAGAGAAGGCTGAAAATTGGGCAAGGGGAGCTACGGCCCGAAGCGATGGTGCGGTGTAGTATAAAAAATTATACTTGAGCAATGCCTCCTGTGCCTTTCATGAAAAAGGTTGCCGAGCTGCTTTTTGTTGGTGGCCGGGTCAGCGCTGTTTCCGACAACCAACGGAAAATACTTGGGAAAAATATGTGGTAAAAAAGGCAAGAGTATACGATATAATACACAGATAATTTGCGATGGAGTTAACGAAAGACGCATAAAAGGGGGCGCTATGAGAGAGTGGTTTGAAAACTTGAGTCTGCGGATAAAACTTTTTCTGCTGGTCGGTTTTGTCGCGTTGTCCATGGTGTCCAGCGTCGTGATCGCTCAGTTCATTATCCACAGGGTGCAGATCGGCGGGGATATGTACACCGGCATCGAACTCAAGATGGACTACATCGACAAGGTCGCCCGGATTCGTCTCAATCTCAACCTCCTCAACAGCATCCTAAAGGGCCAGATCATGGAGTACGATCCGGAAAGCCTGAGCGGCCTGAAAACCACCTCCGCCAAGTTTAACGAGGCCATTGAAGAAATGCGGGAAAGCATTGCCAAGCCCGCCGGTAAAAAAATGTACTGCGGATCATGCCATGCCATGGAACAGGCTCCGGCAACCGTAGCCTCCTATGACGAGCTGGCCGCCTTCTGGCCGGTGATGGACGAAATCATCAAAACAAAGATCCTGCCTTCCCTGGAAAAAGGGGATGAGGCCACCGCCTTGGAAGCCTTTGACGGGGAGTTTTTTGAGAAATATTACAGCCTGATGCAAAGCACCAAGGCTGCGGTTGACGAGCTTCGGGGCGGGCAGGAGATCACCAAGGAAAAGGCCATGGCCGAGGTGAAGATGTTCGGTCTGTTCTTTATCGTTGGCGGGGTTATCTCTCTTGTGGCCGTTGGCCTGTTCGCCTTTTTTGTCGTGCAGATGCTTGTCCGGTCCATCAACACCATTGTCCGTGATCTGGACGAGAGCGCCGACCGTATTTCCGAGGAGGCTCAGGCCACGGCCAGCACCTCCCAGACGGTGGCGGAAATGGCTTCGGAGATGGCGGCCTCCCTTGAGGAGACCAGCGCCTCCCTTGAGGAGATCACGGCCATGGTGCAGCAGAATGACACCAACTCCGCCGAGGCCAACTCCTCAATGAAGCAGAATGAGGCGATTGGCTCCAGGGCCAACGTCAATGTGGCGGCCATGCAGCTTTCCATGCAGAATATCAAAAAGGACAGTGACGCAATCGCTTCAATCATTCGGGAGATCGAGGCGATCGCCTTCCAGACCAACCTCCTCGCCTTGAATGCGGCGGTGGAAGCCGCCAGGGCCGGAGAGCAGGGTGCGGGCTTCGCCGTGGTTGCCGATGAGGTGCGCAATCTGGCCCAACGTACCGCGCAATCGGCAAGAAACTCCAGCGACCTGATTGAACGGGCCATCGCCAACGTCAATGAAGGGTTGCAAAAGGTGAACGAGGTGGTGGCGGAATCCAAGGATGTGGTGGATGGCTCGCGGAAGGTGGCGATTCTGGTGGAAGAGATCTCCACCGCCTCCCATGAGCAGACCCAGGGGGTTCTCCAGATCAACAAGGCCGTGACCGAGATGGACACCGGCACGCAGCAGATGGCGGCCAATGCCGAGGAACTGGCCGCCGCCTCCGAGGCGGTTACCTCCCAAACCCTGATGCTCCGCGACAATATCGGACATCTGACCCGGCTGGTTGAAGGGGAGAAGGGTTCCGACAGCTAGAGGTGGCGGGCGCTTGCCTTGTCCGGCAAGGCCATGGGTTTGAGTTCTTAGCAAGAGGCCGCACCCCGTATGGGTACGGCCTCTTCTGTTAGGCAGAGCCGTATCGCAGACCCTGGTCGCAATAGGGGGCTGCACCATGCCCGGGAGGGGGAATGGTTTATTTTCTTGCAGGAGATCTTGGCGGGACAAAAACTATCCTGGCTCTGTATGCCGCCACGGACGACGGGTATGTCCTGCTCAGGGAACAGCGTTTTGCCAACAGCGCCTATGGGGATTTTTCCGGAATAATCGCTGAGTTTTTGCACGGCTCCGGGCAGCGTCCCCAGGCGGCCGCCTTTGGCGTTGCCGGTCCGGTTGTCGGCGGGCGGGTCGGGATGACCAATCTGGGCTGGCTCATTGATCCGGATCTCTTGCAAGAGCAGTTCCGGTTTGCCGAGGTTCTCGTGCTGAACGATCTGGTGGCGGTGGCCGAGGCGGTGGCAATTTTACCGCCGGAAGACTTACTGGTAATCAATGGCGGAACGGTGGCTCCCCACGGCAGCATGGCAGTCCTTGCCCCGGGGACGGGGCTTGGCGAGGCCTATCTCTGCTGGAATGGCGCAGGGTACACCGCCCATCCCTCCGAAGGCGGGCATGCCGATTTTGCGCCGGCCTCGGAGATGGAAGAGGGCTTGCTTTCCTTTTTGCGGGCGGAACACGGCCATGTAAGCTATGAGCTGGTCTGTTCCGGAAAAGGGATGCCGAATATCTATCGCTACCTGACCCAGGGGGCAGGGATGAAAGTTCCCCGGGACTTTCAAGAAGCGCTGGCTGGTGCCGCGGACATGACCCCGGTTCTCGTGGCCCAGGCCCGGGAAAAAGGCGGGGAGGCGGCGCGTCTGACCCTGGAGATTTTTTTCGCTGTCCTGGCGGCCGAGGCCGGGAACATGGCTCTCAAGTTCCTCTGTTCCGGGGGACTTTATTTGGGTGGCGGCATGCTGCCCAGGCTTCTTTCCTCCTTTGATCAGAAGCAATTCATGACGCGGTTCACCGGCAAAGGGCGGATGGCCGGGATCCTCTCGTCCATTCCGGTCAAGCTGATCATGACGGACAGGGCGGGTCTCAACGGTGCTGCCCTGAGCGCTTTCAGGGCACTGCAGAAACACAACCCGCACAGGTAAAAGCATGTCTTTACGGGATCTGGCCCGGGAACTGTACCGGGCCCAGCAGCAGGTTGAACGGCTGGAAAGGCTTCTGCTTTCGGCATCGCCGGAGGCGGCGGCGGCGATCCAGTTCGAGCTCCAGGATGCGCGGGCCGAACGATTGCAGCTCCAGAAGATGATCGATGGCCGCAAGGATTCTTCCCCCCTGCCGAGAAAGTTCTGAAAACACGGTCTGCCTGGGCGGCGGCTATCTGAGCCTCCGGGAAAACAATGCGACCCAGAAAAAAAGAGGAGCGGTATGTGCGTTGATGTGCGAAAAACCTGTGAGTGCGGCGCCGCAACCGTCCAGTTTCATCTCCGCGACAACCTGTTGCAACCGGAGGTGATCCAGCGGGTCTTTTGCCCGAACTGCCCCGGAGATGTGGGGTTTGATGAGCGTTCCATGCTCAACGACAACGGCTGGGTGATTGAGTACGACATGATCCTCGCCACCATGCTGCTCACGGCAAAATTGCAGGTGGAGCCGGAGTCGGTGTGCCCGGGATTTCTTTTTGACCGGGGCTATGCCTGCTGGCTGGAGATGTATCCCGGCGAACGGGAGGAGATCCGGGAAGAGAAGGATAAGATCATGGCCCTCCTGCGGGAGGACCAGCGCCACTATCTGCAGGCCATCCAGAGCTGGAATGTCGAGCGGATCGCGCGCCTTAAGGGTGCCGGGTGGCGCAAGGCCCAGCAAGCCTGAAGGTGTGGCCGTCCCGGGCGCCTGGCTTCATTAGGGCAGCCATTTCTTGAGAAGCCGCTGGAGGGTGCCGTCATCTTTCCATCTCTCCAGGGCGGAGTTCACCGCCTTGAGCAAAGCCGGATCAGCGCGGTGGACCGCCCAGGCAAGTTCTTCGCTGGTCAAGCGGGTCTTGAGCAGGACCAGCCCCTCGTCTCTGTATTCGGCGGCATAGGCCCCGAGGACCGGTTCATCGTCGATGAAAAGATCGATGCGCTTGTCGCGGAGGGCTTGCACCGCGGCATCGGGAGAGGAGAAAAAAAGCGTTTCCGCTGTTGGGCAATAGCGCTGGACAAAGACATCCCCGGTGGTGCCCTTTTCCACCCCGATGGCATCGCGGGTGGCGAGAATTTCCTGGGCGGAGGGGAATTTTCCTTCGCCCTCCTTGGTGGTCAGGGCCATCTGGCTGATGGTGAGGTATGGTTCGCTGAAGGCCACCTGGAGCTTGCGCATCTCGGTGATGGACATGGCGGACATGATAATGTCAACCTTCTTGCGTTCCAGGGCGGGGATCTGCTCTCCCCATTCCAGCTCGACAAACTGGAGTCTGCTGTGCAGGCGTTGGGCAAGCAGTGCGGCGGCTTCGGCTTCAAACCCGGAAATCAGGCCGGTTTCAGGGGACTTGTGGATGAGGCAGGGATAATTCGGCGTGACTCCGACCCGCAGCACCCCATTTTCCCAGGAGGGGCGGACGCTTTTTTCATTAAGGCTGCAGGCGGCCAGGCTCAGCAACAGGCAGCCGCCCAGCAGGGACATGATCGTTTTTGCCAGTGTTTCGGTAAACATGATGCGCGCTCCTGACTAGTCAGCCTCCAGACAGGCGACGGTCTGTTCGGCAATCTCCAACTCTTCGTTGGTGGGGATAACCAGGATTTTCACCCGGCCCGTTCCGCTTTCCAGAGCGGAACACCCTTCCTGGTGCCCCAGATTTTTCCCATTATTCATCGCAATCCCCAGATGGTCAAGACCTTCGCAGCATCCTGCCCGGATAAAATCGGCGTGTTCCCCGATGCCGCCGGTGAAGATCAGTCCGTCCAGCCCACCCAGCACCGCATGGTAGGCGCCGATGTATTTTTTGATCCGGTAACAGTACATGGCGATGGCAAGCCGCGCTTCCGGATCGCCTCCCGCCGCAAGTTCCCCCACCGAACGCATGTCGTTGACCCCGCAGATCCCCTTGAGGCCGCTCTCCTTGTTGAGGATCGATTCGATCTCTTCGCAGGAAAGCTGTGTTTCCCGAGCCAGATAAAAGATGATCGCCGGGTCGAGATCCCCGCAACGGGTGCCCATGATCAACCCTTCAAGGGGGGTGAGGCCCATGGAGGTGTCGATGCATCTCCCCTGTCGGATGGCGGCGGCGCTGGCCCCGTTGCCCAGATGCAGGCTGATCAGGTTGAGGGCCGCGAGCGGTTTGTTCAGAAACTCCGCCGCCTTTTTTGCCACATACCGATGCGAGGTGCCGTGGAAGCCGTAGCGCCGGATCTGATGCGCCTCGTAGAGCTTTTTGGGGATGGCGTAGCGGTAGGCGTGGGGCGGAATGGTGTGGTGAAAGGCCGTATCGAATACTGCGACCTGGGGCACGGCGGGAGCGTTTTCCATGGCCACCTCCATGCCGAGGAGGTTGGCCGGATTGTGCAGCGGCGCCAGGGGGATCAAGTCCCGGATCGCGGCCAGCACCTCGGGGGTAACCCGGGCGGGTTCCTTGAATTGTTCGCCGCCGTGCACGACCCGGTGGCCGATGCCCCTGAGTTCTCCGGTGTCGGTCAGCGCACCGGTTTCCCGCAGGACCGAGGCGATGAGCTGAAATCCCTGGCGGTGACCGGGAACCGGGAGAGCCCGGACCGTTTTTACCATCTCGATCCGGCCCGTTCTCAGGGAATGGCTGAGGTGGCTGCCAGGTTCGCCGATCTGTTCGACGCTTCCGGCGGCCAGCACCGATTCGTCCCGCATGTCGAACAACTGGTATTTGATGGAAGAGCTGCCGGAGTTGAGTACCAGAATTTTCATAACGTGTTTCCTTGGCAAGTATTCGGCCAAAACTCAAGAACAGACTTAAAACAGTAAGTGTGCCGCAGTGCCGCAGATGCGCGTGTCAATTGTCGGCAGAAGTGCCGACCAAGAGGCCGGCGAAGTGTGCTATTGCACACAAGCAGGCCGATGACAGCTAAGCGAGCACCGCGAGACTGCGAAGCAGATGTGGTGCTGCGGCACACTTACTGGGCCTGGATGGCGGTGATGGCCACGGTGTTGACGATGTCCGGCACGGTGCAGCCCCGGCTCAGGTCGTTGACCGGCTTTGTCTGGCCCTGGGGGACCCGGCCC
>Ga0074195_1000294_pt1 | contig 109437 bp, 99 predicted proteins | sample EPASupsiteHSE623_FD_64525 | JGI IMG/M metagenome (GOLD analysis project Ga0074195, IMG submission 64525) | Bioremediated contaminated groundwater from EPA Superfund site, New Mexico - Sample HSE6-23 | ecosystem: Environmental > Aquatic > Deep subsurface > Groundwater > Contaminated ... | reverse complement strand
AAGCAATAGAATCCTTCATAGCGGTGTACAATCCCACGGCAAAACCTTTCAAATGGCGCAAGCGAGAAGTCAAGGGAGCGCAGTTGCGCGATACTATCGTTAACTTGTGCAGGTAGGCACTAGCTATGCGGACGCGGGAGCGTCCAGGGCTTGTTCCCACGCTGGAGCGTGGGAACGATCATCAACGTCTTCCTGGATTCCGGCCTGCGCCGGAATGGCGGTCACGACTGGTCGTTCTCTTTGTAAGCGATCAGGTCAGACGTTCTATTGTAAATGCGCTGGTTGAGAAAGTCAGCAGGAGTTTTTGTCAGGCCATCTTCCAACCAACTCCAAGTTCTTCCTTGGAAATCCGTTACCAGGCTGCTACTATGCCCCATTCAAGCCGTTCGCCTTCAGCGGGTAGGTTGGGTTAGGCGCGGCTTTTTGCGCCGTAACCCAACGTTTAACCGTTGGGTTTCGTTCCTCAACCCAACCTACCGGCTCTCGGACACCGGACCCGCCCGGAGGCGGGCAACCCGCTCCCCCTCTCGCCAACAACACGCTCTATGAACCGCTACACCCTCACCATCGCCCTGCTGGCTTGCAGCAACATCTTCATGACCTTTGCCTGGTACGGCCACCTCAAGAGCCTGTCGCACAAGCCCTGGATCGTCGCCGCCCTGGTCAGTTGGGGTATCGCCCTCTTGGAATACCTGTTGCAGGTACCGGCCAACCGCATCGGCCATGACGTCATGTCCGTGGGCCAGTTGAAGATTTTGCAGGAGGTGATCACCCTCTCCATCTTCGTCCCCTTTTCCGTGCTCTATCTCAAGGAAAAACTGACCCTGGACTACCTCTGGGCCGGGCTCTGCCTGTTGGGTGCGGTCTTTTTCCTCTTTCGCGGCAAGCTCATGGGGGCCTGACCCCCGCCTGTCGCCTCCTTTCCTCTCCATGGACATCACTGCCTGGCCCCTGCGCTTTACCCTCGACCTGCCGGACTGGGCCCCGGCCGAATTGCGGCAACTGCCTGAAGTGCTGCCTGGACTGGAGGCGCGGATGATGGCAGTGCTCCGCTTTGCCCGTCTCAACACCGACCACCAGACCGGCGGGCCCTTTGCCGCCGGGGTCTTTGAACGGGATTCCGGTCGGGTCATCGGCATCGGGGTCAACCGGGTGGTGCCCCACAACTGCTCCATGGCCCATGCCGAGATCATGGCCCTGTCCCTGGCCCAGCAGCGACTGGGCGTCTACGATCTGGGCGGGCCGGGGATGCCGGCGCATCAACTGGTGGTCAACTGGAGCCCCTGCGCCATGTGCTTCGGGGCGGTGCTCTGGTCCGGCATCCGCTCGCTGGCGATCGCCGGTGCCGATCCCGAGATGATGGCCATCACCGGCTTCGACGAGGGGCCGATGCCCGCCGACTGGCGGCGGGAACTGGCCCAGCGGGGGATCGAGCTGATCGAGGGAGTGCTGCGGGAGGAGGCCCTGGCGGATTTCCGGGTGTTCGCGGCGTCGAATCCGGTGGTTTATAATGGGAGGCAGGGGGGAGGTGTGTGATGCTGAAAAATGAAGGCGGCTCAAGTCTATAGCCCTCGTGTAAAATTGCGGATACCGCTACGGCATTCGCAACAATGGATGGAAAATAAATGCGTCCCCTTTTTCGCGTTTTTCGTCTCTGTTTTTGAAAAATGATCTTTTCGGAAATTTTATGAGTAACATCAAGAAAATAATTGAAATCTCTGCGTTGCTGGTTTTTGTCATCAGTCTTGCGATGGCGGAAGACAAATCCCATAACCAATTAGAAACACTGAAAGCCTGGAAATTAGCCTTCGTGCGAGATGAGAACATCTGGGTTGCAAACGGTGATGGAACAGACCAGAAGCGTATCATTGAAAATGGTCAGTCTCCTTCGTGGTCTCCGGACAAGAAACAAATCGCCTTTGTACGAGACAAGAATATATGGGTTGCTATGGCAGATGGCACCAAACAACGGCCTCTGACTTTCCAATGGAAAAAGGACAACCCTCTCCCAATGGACGAGAGTATGGGCATCAGAATTTCATGGAATCCCCGCTATGACTCTGTCACTTTTTCTCATCACGAACTTTTTAGAGTTGAGCGAGTTGATGGGATTGAAGGGCTTGCCCTTTATTCAAGAAATGCACCTAAAAACGTAATTCTTGGGATGTCTATATTTGATGTGCCGGTGACTGGAGAGGCGCCCAAGAAAGCTGCGCCCCGTTATGACCTTTATGGACATGAAGGCGGCGCATCCAGCTATTTCGTGGATCAAGGTTTTCCGATCTGGTCGCATTCAGGCAAAAAGCTTGCCTTTACCCGTGGTGGCGATATCTGGGTTGCAAAGGTGATAGAAAAGGAAGATGAGGAAGATACAGAGAACTTTGATGTAACGCGGGTTGCAGCGGTTGCCGAATATGACGAACCAACACAAAGGGCTAGTCGAAATAATCTGGGAGCTACGACTCTTTCCTGGACCCCTGACGAAAAATACCTTCTCTATGGTTTTCAGCGCCTTGAAGGAAGTGGAACAGAGGAGGTTCACCTTGTCGATATAAATAGTGGTAAAAGTGTTAGGCTTTTAGCTGATGCTGCTATAATGATGCCAATTCTTTCATCTGATGGAAAGTTTATTGTCTATCACACTTATACGTGTGATAAAGACAAACATGGAAAACGTGTGTTGACATGTATTGGAGTTGCCTCGATAGATGGGAGGTTGAACCAAGAGATAATTAGCAACGGGAGCGTTCCTGATTTGTAGGCAACTATAAAATAGCAACGCAAAAAGAGTAACAGGGATCAGAGTTAATTTAAGAAAGAGGTTTTAGTTTGATTTTAACCCCCTTTTACTTCGAGAGGTGCTATCATGAAACTCCTGCAAGCACTGTTGATGTTGTTGATCGTTGCAGGTACTTGCGGAGTCACCTTCGGGTTCCAGGCAAGGGTGATCAGTATTCCCGATGGGGATACGGTGGAGGTTTATAAACAGGGTGAGCAGTACAAGACCTCCATTGATCTCTATGGCATCGATTGCCCCGAGAAACAGCAATATTTCGGCTATGCCGCCAAGGAGGCCACGGCTGCCATGGTCGGCCTGAAAATGGTTTGGGTTGAGGTGATCCGCAAAGACCGAACGGGTGGTCTGCACGCGGTGATTACGGTTGAGGGCAAAAACGTGAACGAGACCCTGGTTGCCAAGGGATGGGCCTGGGTTATCCCGGATGATTGCAAACAGCCGTTCTGTGATGATTGGCGCAAACTCCAACAGGCGGCCAGCAGAAACCGGATCGGGTTGTGGACCGCGCTGCAACCGCAGCCGCCATGGGAGTGGCGGAAACGAAACAGCAAGGAATTGTTCTATATTCTGCCGGGGAGCAAAACACCGGTGTGGCGGCAATCGCCCTAATTCATGGGCTGATACCAAAAAAAGCCGATTCCTCTCCGAAGACGCTTTTTACATTCAACAGAACAAGCGAGAGAGGCGAATATAGGATGAGTAGAATCGAGGAGATTATCAATGACATCAAGAAGCTGGAGCAAGAGTTGCTCGCGGAGATCCAGAAAAAGGAAGAGGAGTTCTATTACAGGATAAAGGGAAAGAAAATTTTTTTTGAGGAAGAGGCCAAGAGATATCAAAAACAATTCATGATTCGGGTTTCAACCTACCTGTTCAACGCCTCTTTGCTCAACATCCTCACCGTTCCCGTTATCTGGTTTTGTCTCGTGCCGGCAATATGCATGGATGTCGCGGTGTCGGTCTACCAGTCGATCTGTTTCCGAGTCTACCAAATTCCCCGAGTAAAAAGGAGCGCCTACATCGTTATCGATCGGCATAATCTCAAGTATTTGAACATTATAGAAAAGATCAACTGCGTCTATTGCGGCTACTTCAACGGCCTACTGGCCTATGTCCAGGAGATAGCCGCCCGCACCGAACAGTATTGGTGCCCGATCAAGCATGCCCGGAAACTGACCGCCATGCACAGCCGCTATCATAAATTCCTGGAATATGGCGATTGCAAGGACTACCAGCAACAGCTCGCAGCATTACGTCGGGATTTTGACGATCTGAAAGATTGAGAGATTTGTCGTTGCTTCGCTCCTCGAAACGATACCCGGGCGGATGCGACCATTCGAGATGTATATCGCGGGCATGGCCCGCTCCTACGCCCCGTTGGGCGTATCTGCGGGGTAGGAGCGGGCCATGCCCTCGAAAAAGCTCTTTTCGAAAAAGCTCTGAAACCGGGGAGATGCGAGCGAGCTCCCCGGTTTTTTTTGTCCATCGCTCATCGCGTCAAGGGCTTCCGCGGACGACCGTCAGGGAATAACGCCGCAGGCCAGACGTGCTCCCCCGCCCCCCATGGGCATATGATGATCGGAATGGTCATCCCCGCCCACGTGAATCATCAGCGACCGCCCCTTGATGTCGGCCATCTTCAGTCGGGGCGCCAAGACCGGATTGTTCACATTGCCATGACCATCGCTATAGAGTGCCGGCAGGTCACCGAGGTGGCCGTCACCCCAGGGCGTGCCATGGCGTTTGGTTCCTGCGGGATCGTAATGGCCGCCGGCCGCCAGGGCGGCAACCATCTTGCCGTCCTTTTCCATCGGGGCGCAGCTGGGATTTTCATGGACATGAAATCCATGCACCCCCTGCGAAATCCCGGTGAGCGCGGGGGTGAACACGAGGCCATAGGGTGACTCGCCGATCACAATCTGACCGATGGCACTTCCAACCCCCTTCTCGTCAACCATGTGCATGGGCACAGTGACATCCGCCTGTGCCGTACCGTAAAGAAAAACAAGAGCCGCTGCCGTGAGTAGGTATCGATATTTCATGGGAGAACTCCTTTTCTGGTCGGTTTGTCTGCTCATTATCGAAAACAATCTGAAGTTTGGAGTTTCAGCCTACCGCCATGGAGCAGATTTAGAAACGGGCGGAAGCGGAAAAAGTTAAAAAAACTATTGACATAGCTGCAAAATTGCGGCAGCCGCGCTTTCTCAGCTGAGAAAGCGCGGCCCCAGAAGAGAAAAACTTCACTCTTCTGGAGGCCGCCATGGGCAACAAGGGATATGGCAGTATCCCCGGAACCCTGTTTGAATGTATCACGTTTCTTGCCAGGGCTCTACCGGTACGATCGGTTCCAACCTTTATCGAACTGTTGATCGGGGCCATGCTGACCCAGACCGGGTTTGTCACCGGGGCTTGGCTGGCGATCAACCCGCTGCGGAGTTGGAGTGCCTATTACAAATGGCTCCAGGAGGGGAAGTGGTCCTGGGTCGCCCTTGGGGTCCAGATGGCCCGGATGGTGGTGACCTTCTTTCCCCAACTGGTCTGGTTTCTGATCATTGACGACACCTTCGTCTACCGGGCTTCCAGGAAGGCGCCGGGCAGTGGGGTCTATCACCAACATGGCAACAAGGCCAATCGTCCTCAGTATGCCAGAGGGCAATGCTGGGTAAGCATGGCCCTGTCAATCGCCAGGGGGAGAAAGCACGCCGCCATTCCCTTGCTCTCCCGGCTGATGCGCAGCGACGGCAACACCGGCAAACTCGATGCGGCCAGAACCCTGCTCAGGGCGGTGGCGCGGGTATTCGCCGGCAAGAAGGTCTGCCTCCTGGTGGACAGTTGGTATATGAAATACCCCTTGATCGCCTTTGTCCTGGCCCTTGGTTTTCAGGTTATCGGCCAGGTTCGACGGGATACGGCGCTGTACGCTCTTCCCGTGACCACCGGCAAACGGGGCCGGCCGGCCAAGTATGGCGATAAATTCACCCAGGAGGTAGTCGCCGGCTTGGCCGAGTACCGGCATTGGGTGTTCCTCTACGGCAAATGGCAATGGGTTCGCTACCGAACCGCAGTGTGCCTAGCCAAATTCCTCCGCGGCCATCAGGTCCGGGCCGTGTGGATGCAGTTCGAGGACGAAAAAGGCAAACTCAGCAAGCCGCGTCTGCTCATCTCCACCCAGAGTGCACAGAGTGTCGATGAGGTGTTCAAGGACTATGCCCGCCGCTGGGCCATCGAAGACCTCTTCAACCAGATGAAGAACGGTTGGGGCTGGCGAGAAGCCTGGCAGCAGTCCCGGCAGGTGCTGCACCGCTGGACGCAGATCCTCTCGGCCGCCTATGCCCTGCCGCAACTGCTGGCAATCTATTGCGGCGAACAGATGGAAGAGTTGATGCGGCTGACACCGTGGCGGAAAAAAGCCCCAGTAACCGCCGGTCAAGTTCGCTTGGGCCTGCGTTTGTTTTTCAGCAATGTCCGGGTCCGGGACTGGTGGAACCCAACATGCCGGAAATTCGAGCCCGGTTCAGCCCCAGCAAAACCAGGCGAGACCGTCCCTTCGGGCAAAAACCCCCGAAGACGGCAATCAAAGAACAACAGGGCGACCAATCCGCCCCCGCCATCGTGACGATGGCTTGATCGTGAAACTCCAAACTTCAGGAAAACAATTCGACTTCAGTAAAAAAATAACCGCGCCAAACCGGAGGGCTCGGCGCGATGCCTCGTTGACTGCCGGGATCTACCGTCAGACCGAATCGATACACGAACTCAAGGGGTGGCACACCTCATACCCCCGTTCCTTGACGAACGGGTTGAACACCAGCGTCGGACAGGAGGCATTCTTGATCACCCGGTCCGCCACGCTGCCCAGCAGCACTTTCTCGATCCCCTGGGTGCCATGGGTGGCAATGATGATGAGATCGACGTGCTGTTCCTCGGCAAAGGCCAGAATGGCCTCGACGGTGTCACCTCGGATGACGGTGCCGTCGACACGGTCGAACCGCTCCTTGATCGACGCCAGAAAGTCAGTCATCCGGCTTTCCGCATGAGTGCGGAAGGTCGCCTCCAACTGGGAGAGGGTATCGATTTTATAATCGATAAAATCCGGGACATGCTGCATGACATGCAGGAAGGTCACTTGTTCGGCCCCGAGTTTTTTGGCCGTATGCAGGGCGAACTCGGCAAGCGCTTCTGAGTGTTGATGCAGATCGACGGGTACGAGAACGGTTCGGATTTCCGGCATGACACACCTCCTTGTCGGGTGGACATTGCTGATTCAATGCGGGCGAAGGAATTCTTTCCGTGGTGCTGGGGTCGAATTTCCTCGTGGAGTTGAGGCGTTTTGTACGACTGTTTCTAATAGATAATACCGGAGGCGCGGGCCGTCAATAAGGTGCACCTAAAGTAAGGGGCTGCAAAGAGGGGCACAAGGGGGAAGATCACGACTCGCTTTTGCAGCGATAGCCCACCCCCGATTCGGTGAGGATGTAGCGCGGCCGGGAGGCGTCGGTTTCGATTTTGTGGCGGAGATTGCTGATGTTGACCCGCAGGACATGGGGTTGCTCCAGGTAACCGGCGCCCCAAATCTGCTTGAGTATCTGGCGGTGGGTGAGGACCTTGCCGGCATTGGTGACCAGCAGGCGGAGGAGTTCGTACTCGGTGGGGGTGAGGGCAACGGCCTCGCCGCGCAGCCGCACCAGCCGGCGGGCCAGGTCGACCTCCAGCTCATCGATGCGGATCACCGGTTCCGGTGCCTGTTGCAGCGAGCGCCGCAGCATCACCCGGATGCGGGCCAGCAATTCGCTGACCCCGAAGGGTTTGGTGAGATAGTCGTCGGCGCCCGAATCCAGCGCCCGGACCTTGTCGGCCTCGCGGTCGCGCACCGAGAGGACGATGATCGGCACCTGCGACCATTGCCGGATGCGTTTGATCACCTCGACCCCGTCCAGATCGGGCAGGCCCAGATCGAGCAGGATGACGTCCGGTTTGGTGGTGACCGCCGCCGCCAGGGCGCCGTGGCCGTTCCCGGCCTGAACGAGGGTGAATTCGTTGTCGGCCAGGGCGGTCTGCAAGAAGCGCTGAATCGCCGGCTCGTCGTCGACGACCAGAATCCGCGGCAACTGTCCTTCCTTGGAGGGCTCGTTCATGGATGCAGAGGGAGGCGGCAGACGACGCGCAATCCGCCGCCGGCCCGGTTTTCGGCCCGGATCGTGCCCCGATGGGCCTCGATGATGCCTTTACAGATGGATAACCCGAGTCCGGTTCCGCTTACACCTTCCGGCACGGGAAGGCGATAGAATTTTTCGAATACCTGCTGCAAATCGTTCTCCGGCACCCCGGGGCCGCGGTCGAGCACCTCCACCACCAGAGCGTCGGCATCGATATTGGCGATAATCTCCAGGGGGCTGTCCACGGGCGAATATTTCAAGCCGTTGTCGAGCAGGTTGATCAGCACCTGGGTCATCAGGACCATGTCCATGCTGACCAGGGGCAAGCCCTCGGCCAGTTGAACGCTGACATCGCGGCCGGCCAGTTTCTGGTCGAGGACGGTCAGGGCGCTGCCGATCAGATCCTGGACATCGCAGGGCTCCGGGTTGATCCGCAATTCCCCAGCCTCCAGCCGGGTCATGTCGAGCAGGTTGCCGACAAACCGGTTCAAGCGCTCGGCCTCGTCCCAGGCGCCGTTCAGCAACTCCTGTTTTTTCCGTTCCGGAAGGTGCAGCCGTTCCTCGCGCAGACTGCTCAGGGCGCCGATGATGGTCACCAGGGGGGTCCTGAGGTCGTGGGAAATGGAGTTGAGCAGGGCCCGTTCCAGGGTCTCCCGCGCTTCCAGGACCTGGGCCTGTTCCGCCTGCCGCCCCAGGTGTACCCGTTCCATGGCCAGGGAAATCTGGGCGACAAAGGCATCGAGGAGCCGGCGATGCGGGGGGGAAAAGTAGTCCGCCACCCCCTCCAGGACCACCCCCAGAACGCCGAAGGTCTGCGTGGTCGTGAGCAGGGGCAGATAGAGAAGCTGGGCCGAACCGAGGGTCTCGGTGCCGTTGCCCGCGGCCCGCCGATTGCGGAAGGCCCAGTCGGCCACGGCCAGTTCCTTGTCGTCGAGGGTCAGGTCGTCGCTGATCGCGGCGATGTGCATCCGCTCGTCCTCCGGGTCCGGGATCAGCACTGCCAGGCGGGCATGCAGGGATTCGCCGATGTTCTTGCGCACCACCGCCAGGACCGAGTCCATGTCGATGGCCACCGCAAGGTCGCGGCTGAGGTAATAGAGGCTTTCGGTTTGCAGTTCTCGTTCCCGCAGGGCCTCGGCCCGCACCTTGGCATTGGCCACCAGGGTGCTGATCACCACGCCGACGGTAAACAGGCCGAAAAAAGTAAAGATATATTCGGGGTTGGTGACGGTGAGACTCCAGCGGGGCGAGACAAAAAAGAAATCAAAGGCAAGGACGCCAAACGTTGAGGTGAGGATGGCGGGTTTCAGGCCGAAGCGGACGGCCGCCAGCACCACGGCCAGCAGATAGATCATGACCAGGTTGATCGACGACACATGGGGGGCCACCAGAAACGACAGCGCGGTGGTGGCGGCCACCAGGCCCAGGCCGATCAGGTATTCGGACCAGGGGCCGATCCGCGGCGGCTGCAAGACCGGGATTTTCTGCCGGGCCGGTTCCTGCTTGAAACTGACCACATGGACGTGGATCGCACCGCTGAGGCGGATGATCTGATCGACGATGGGAGGGCGCAGCAGCTCCCGCCACCGGGATTTGGTGGGCTTGCCGACCACGATCCGGGTGACGTTGTGACGGATGGCGTATTCGATGATCGCCTGGGGCACCGAGGAGGCGGTGATGGTCGCCACCTCGGCACCCAGGCTTTCGGCCAGGCGGAGATCGTGCCAGACCCGTTGTCGGTTCTCCTGCTGTTCCTTGGCCAGGCGGGGCGTTTCGATGTAAACGGTGAACCATTGGGCCTTGAGTTCGTCGGCCAGCCGCCGGGTGGTGCGGATCAGTTTTTCGCTGAACGGGCTGCCGCTGGCGCAGACCAACAGCCGCTCGGTCACCGGCCAGGGGCCGACGATGGCCCGGGTCTCCATGTAGGTCCGCATCTCGTCGTCCACCCGGGCGGCGGTCCGGCGCAGGGCCAGTTCCCGCAGGGCGATGAGGTTGCCCGGCCGGAAGAACTGCTTGGCTGCCTGGGAGGCCTGCTCGGGGACATAGACCTTGCCCTGGCGCAACCGGAGCAGCAGGGCCTCGGGCGGGATATCCACCAGCATGATCTCCGAGGCCAGGTCGAGGAGGCTGTCGGGCACGGTCTCCCGCACCGGAATACCGGTGATCTGGGCGACGATGTCGCTGGCGCTCTCGAAATGCTGGACATTGACCGTGGTGAACACGTCGATGCCGGCCCCGAGGAGTTCCTCGATATCCTGCCAGCGTTTTTCATGGCGGCAGCCGGGGGCGTTGGTGTGGGCCAACTCGTCGACCAACGCCAGTTGGGGCTTGCGGGTCAGGGTGGCATCGAGATCCAGTTCGGGCAGCGCCACCCCCTGGTAGAGGTAGCTGGCCTTGGGCAGCACCTCCAGCCCCTCCAGCAGGGCGTCGGTTTCCGGCCGGCCGTGGGACTCGACGTAGGCAGCCACCACCTCGCCCCCCTCCGCCTTGAGCTGACGGGCCGCCTCCAGCATGGTGTAGGTCTTGCCGACCCCGGCGGCATAGCCCAGGAAAATCTTGAGCCGCCCGCGCTCGCCATCCCGTTCCTCGGCCTGGGCGACCTTCAGCATGGCTTCCGGCGAGGGACGCTTTTCTTCCGGGGGCAGGTTCATGCGGCTCCCCGGTCCACGGCACGAGGGCGGGACGAAAAGGCCGCTGCCGGCGGCCCTGGCAGAACAACCTGGCGCTTTCTGGTCATCATCGGAAGGTTTCGCATATTCGCACCAACACCTTCAACTAACCCCCATGGCTGGAACACACGGTTCAGCCACAACGAACAATGAAAATTGGAACTTCGATGAAACAGCAAGCAGGTGAGCATGATATAGCCCGGAGAGCCGGGCTCCTACGGTCCGAGGGGCAAGGCAAAAGGGTGGAGGAGCCCACCCCAGCGGGCGAAAAAAGATGAAGCAAGGCATTCTCGGTCGCCCTACTTTGTTGCCTTGTAGCTTTTGTTGTGCACCGTGTCCTGAAACGTGGCCAGAACCGCGTCGCACTGCGCCGCGATGGTGCGTTTCTTGCCAAACGACAGGGCCTGGGACTGGACGTTGCTGTTTTTCCTCGACAGTTCCATCACCTTGGCCGTCACGGCCGTAAATTCCGCGAACGCCGTCTTGGCCTGGGATACGACCTCCCGACCTTCCCCATCGACAACGAGATCGCTCAGGGTGGCGAACGCCTCGGCAACCCTGTTTTCCTCTCCCCGCATCCGGGCCTCGATGCGGTCCATGTTCTCATCGGTGGGCTCGGCGATATGGACGCTGTGCAGGTTGTAGAGCTTGAGGCCGGCGACCAGGGCGCGAAAGACCAGTTCCTCGACCCGACCTTCGCTGCCGGTTCCCGAAGACAACGGGAGAAGACGCTCCAGGGCCTGCTCGAATCGCTGCATCGCTTCGGCGCCCTTCTCCTTGGACAGGGCCGCTGCCTTGAGGTTGGTGTTCTCCACCGCCAATTCCAAAATGATTTGATCGAGCTGGCCGAATTCCGTCCAACAGGTGGTGAATTCATCCAGAAGCTTCTTCTCGTCGGGCGAGGCAATAGCATCGACGAGCGCCCGCAGGCGGCTGAGATTGCTGGCCACTGTTGCCGAGGCCAAACGCGATTGGTCGGCAAACTCCAGGGATTCCCGATCGGAGAGGGCCATGACCGCATTCTTCTCCCTCTCCACCGACTTGAGGAGCTGGATGCGCATCTGGTCGAGGAGCCTCTTTTTCTCCAGGGTGTTTTCGTAGTGACTGTTCAGGGGGATGGCGTCGCTGCCATATTTCGCGATCACCGCAAACAGGATGATGGCCACGGCGATACCAAGACCCAAAAGGAAAGCGATTCGTTCCTTGTTGTTTGCAAATTGCATCGTCCTCACTCCACGCGGTTCATGAAAATCTGTTTTTTGATCCCGGCAAGCGGGAAAGTCTGTTGCCCGTGCCGGGAATTTGTTATCGCGTCAGGTGGTCCAGGGCCAGGTTGACCGCCAACACGTTGACCCTCGGGGCGCCCAGGAACCCGAACTGGCGATCCTCCTGATGGGCGGCGATGATCTCGGCGACCATGTCTTCGCTCAGGCCCCGTGCCCGGGCAATGCGACGGACCTGGACGGCGGCGGCCGGGGGCGAGAGGTGGGGATCGAGCCCGCTGCCCGAGGCCTGCACCAGGTCGGCGGCCACCGGTCCGTTCACTCCGGCAGCGTGCAACCTGGCCAGCCGTTCGTCAACCGTTTTCTGATAGACCTGACTGGCGGGACTGAGATTGGCACCACCGGAAGCCATGGGGTTGTACGCGAAGTCAGCGGTGGCCGAGGGCCGTGGCCACAGATACCTCGGGTCGGAAAAGGGTTGGCCGATGAGGTTGGAGCCCACCACCCTGCCCGACGAATCGGCGATTAGGCTGCCATCCGCCCGGGCCGGGAAGAGCAGCCGGGCCAGACCGGTGACCACCGTCGGGTAGAGGCCACCGCAGATGAACGTGAACAGCAGCAGCATAAACAGGGCAGGTCGTATCTCTTTCATGGCGATTCCTTGCACGGTGGTTGGTCATCACAGCAACAGTCCGAGGCCCAGATCGATGGCCTTGATGCCGATAAAGGGCACGACGATGCCGCCGACCCCGTACACCAGCAGGTTGAAAAGCAGCAGTTTCTCGGCCGGCAGCGGCCGGAACCGGGTCCCCTTGAGGGCCAGGGGCACCAGCAGCGGGATGATCAGGGCGTTGAAGATGACCGCCGAGAGGATGGCGCTGTAGGGACTGGCCAGGCGCATCACGTTCAAAGCCCCCAGTTGCGGATAGATGGCAACCAGCGCCGCCGGGATGATGGCAAAGTACTTGGCGATGTCGTTGGCGATGCTAAAGGTGGTCAGGTTGCCCCGGGTCATCAGGATTTGCTTGCCGATCTCGACGATGTCCAGCAGCTTGGTCGGGTTGCTGTCGAGATCGATGATGTTGGCTGCCTCGCGGGCCGGCTGGGTGCCGGTGTTCATGGCCACGGCCACATCGGCCTGGGCCAGGGCCGGGGCGTCGTTGGTGCCGTCGCCGGTCATGGCGACCATGAACCCGGCCTCCTGGTTTTCGCGGATCAGGCGCAGTTTGTCCTCCGGCTTGGCCTGGGCCAGGAAGTCGTCGACCTGGGCCTCGGCGGCGATGGCGGCGGCGGTGAGCGGATTGTCGCCGGTGATCATCACCGTCTTGATCCCCATGCTCCGGAGTTGTTGAAACCGTTCCTGAATTCCGCTTTTGACAATGTCTTTCAGATTGATCACCCCCAAAACCTCGGCATCCCTGCTGACCACCAGCGGCGTTGCCCCGGCGTGGGCGATGGCGATGACCTTCCCTTCCAGGTCCCTGGGGACGGTGCCGCCCTGCCTGCGGACAAAGGCGGCGATGGAGTCGGCCGCCCCCTTGCGGTAGGTGGCGCCGTCGACGTCCGCGCCGGAGAGCCGGGTGTCGGCGTTGAAGGGGATCGATTGCGCGTTGGCGGGCAGCGTCTCGGGTTGGATCTGCTGCCCGGCCAGGGTGACCACGCTCCGCCCCTCCGGGGTTTCGTCGCCGAGCGAGGCCATCAGGGCCGCCTGGGCCACCTCCCGCTCCGTGTGCCCGCCCACGGGCACAAAGGCCACCGCCTCCCGATTGCCGTGGGTGATGGTGCCGGTCTTGTCGAGCAAGAGGACGTTGACGTCGCCGGCGGCCTCGATGGCCCGGCCGGAAAGGGCGATGACGTTTTTCTGGAAGAGGCGGTCCATGCCGGCAATGCCGATGGCGGGCAGGAGAGCGGCAATGGTGGTGGGCGCCAGGCAGACGAACAGGGCCACCAGCACGGTCAGCGACACCGGGCTGCCCTGGCCGGTGGCGGCGACGCTGTACCCGGACAGCGGGCTGATGTTGGCGCAGACCAGGAGAAAGACCAGGGTGAGGGCGATCAACAGCACCTCCAGCGCCACCTCGTTGGGGGTCTTGCGGCGTTTGGCCCCTTCGATGAGCGAGATCATCCGGTCGATAAAGGTCTCGCCGGGGTTGACGGTGATCCGGACGATGATAGCATTGGCAATGACCGTGGTGCCGCCGGTGACCGCGCTGCGATCGCCTCCGGATTCGCGTACCACCGGGGCCGACTCGCCGGTGACCGCCGACTCGTTGACCAGGGCGGCGCCGGCCACGACCTCGCCGTCGCCGGCGATGAGTTCACCCGCCTCCACCAGGATATAGTCGCCCCGGCGCAGCTCGCTGGCCCCGACCGGGGTCCGGTCGCTGGTGAAATCCGGGGCGGCGAGCCGGTTGGCCACGACCTCGGTCCGGGACTGGCGCAGGCTGGCGGCCCGGGCCTTGCCGCGCCCCTCGGCCAGGGCCTCGGCAAAGGTGGAGAAAAACACGGTCAGCCAGAGCCAGGCCGAGACGGCGGCGGTGAACCAGACCGGTTCGCGGCCCGCACCGGCAAGTGAGAGGGCCAGGGTGACCAGGGTGACGGCCGAGGCGATCTCCACCGCCAGCATGACCGGGTTGCGCCACAGGGAGCGGGGGTTGAGTTTCCTGAAGGCCTCGATCAGGGCACCGCGCAGCAGGTCCCGGTCGAAGGGCGATCTTTTGGGATGTTTCGCCATGGCTCAGCGGCCTCCCGACATGGTCAGGTGTTCGACGATCGGTCCGAGAGAAAGGGCCGGGAAAAAGGTCAGGGCGCCGACGATGAGGATCACCAGGGTCAACCAGAGGGCAAACGGCACCTTGTCGGTGGGCAGGGTGCCGAGGCTGGGCGGCACATATTTCTTCTCGGCCAGGGAACCGGCCATGGCCAGCATGGCCACCGCCGGGACGTAGCGGCCGATCAGCATGGCCAGGGCGCCGAGGAGGTTATAGAAGGTGGTGTTGGCGTTCAAGCCGGCAAAGGCGCTGCCGTTGTTGTTGGCCATGGAAGCAAAGGCATAAAGGACCTCGGAAAGACCATGGGCGCCGGGATTGGCCATGGCGGCCACGGCCGAGGGGGTGATCATGGCTATGCCTGAAAGAATCAAGACCACCACTCCGGCGATGAGGATGGTGACAATCGCCAGCCACATTTCCCGGACCTCGATCTTTTTGCCCAGGTACTCCGGCGTCCGGCCGATCATCAGGCCGGAAACGAAAACGGCAATCACCGCGAAGGCCAACATGGTGTACAGACCGGAGCCGACCCCGCCGAAGACGATTTCGCCCAGCAGGATCAGGGTAAGCGGCACCAGGCCGCCGATGGGGGTGAGCGAGTCGTGCATGGCGGCCACCGCACCGCAGGAGGTAGCGGTGGTGGCCACCTCGAAAAGGCTGGTGCCCGCGATGCCGAAGCGGACCTCCTTGCCTTCCATGTTGCCGCCCTCGACCCCGAGTTGAGTCAGCTGGGGGGTGCCGTTGATTTCGGCCCATTGCATAACGCCAAAGGCGATCACCAGGAGCAGGAGCATGACCGAAAGCAGGGTCCAGCCCTGCCGGGTATTGCCGACCATGATCCCAAAGGTGTAGGTGAGACTGGCCGGGATCAGCAGAATCAGCAGAACCTCCAAAAGATGGGAGAGCGGGGTCGGGTTTTCGAAGGGGTGGGAGCTGTTGGCGTTGAAAAAGCCGCCGCCGTTGGTGCCCAGTTCCTTGATCGCCTCCTGGGAAGCGACCGGCCCCATGGGCAGGGTGACCTCGGTTACGATCCCGGCAACGGTCACCGGCCTGCCGGCGTCGTCTACCTGCGGCTTGTCGGAGAAGGTGGCCTGGACCAGGGGCACGGCCTTGGCGGGACGAAAGTTCTGGATCACCCCCTGGGAGACCAGGATGAGGGCGGCGACGAGCGCCAACGGCAGCAGGATATAGAGCACGCCCCGGCTGAGGTCGACCCAGAAATTGCCGACCAGCGCGGTCCGGCGCCGGGCGAAACCGCGGATCAGGGCAACGACCACGGCCATGCCGGTGGCGGCGGAGAGGAAGTTCTGGACCGTGAGTCCCAGCATCTGGGTGAGGTAACTGGCCGCCGACTCGCCGCTGTAGGCCTGCCAGTTGGTGTTGGTGGTGAAGCTGATCGCGGTATTGAGCGCCAGTTGCCAGGTGAAGGCGGGCAGGCCCTGCGGGTTCAGGGGCAGCAGGTGCTGGAGGAGCAACAGGGCGAAAAGCGCTGCCAGGCCCGCCAGGTTGAAGAGGAACATGGCCCCGGCATAGCGCTGCCACCCCATCTCCTCGTCTTTGTTCACTCCGCAAACGCGGTAAAGCAGATGCTCGCAGGGGACAAGCACCGGCGACAACAGGGTCTGTTTACCCTGATAGACCATGGCCATGAAGGTGCCCAGCGGCTTGACGAGAAGGAGCAGGGTGACGAGGAATACGCCGGTTTGCAGCCAATCGAAAACGTCCATGATCGTTCTCCTGATCGTTTGTTCACGAACGCAACACGCATCGAGGTCGAAGATGGCGTGGTTGTGTCTGTCAAGCGTATCTATACCATCTTTTGTGTCAAGATACGGTCAAGACATCAGGGAAATCCATCAATGAAATGTCAAAAAGAAGTCGTCGGGCCGCAAAAGACCATGGGCCGGGGGAATGTTTCGCAATATCGCGGGCAGTTCACAATTACGATGGTTCCCATGCTCCATCGTGGGAACCGATCAAGCGACGCGCCGGCGTCTCTCCATCCGGACGTGGGAGCGTCCAAGGCCTGCGTGCCCACGCTGGAGCGTGGGCACGATCAAATGATGCCGCATTGTGGGCAGCGTTCCGGACCCGGCTTATGCCGGGTGACGAACCTGCTGACGAAATTACAATTCAACATGGTTGCCCAGCTCGACGACCCGGTCCGGGGGCAGCTTGAAGAACGAGGTGGCATTCCAGGCGTTGCGGGACATGAAAATAAAAAGAATCTTCCGCCAATGGGCCATGGGTGCCGATCCGGTGGCGGACATGGTTTCCCGGCCCATGTAGAAGGAGGTGGAATAGATGTCGACGGGCATCCCCTTGTCGCTGAGGAGTTCAATAATCTCCGGCATTTCCGGAGATTCCATGAACCCGTATCGAGCCTTGATCCGGTAAAATCCCAGGCCCAGATCCTCGATGTCGACCCGGTCCTGCCGGGCCACGGTCGGTGTTTCCGTCGCGAGAATGGAAAGCAGCAGGATCCGCTCGTGCAGGGCCTCGTTATGCTTGAAGTGATGGAGCAGGGTGTGCGGGATACCTTCCGGGGAGATGGACATGAACACCGCCGTGCCGCTGATGCGCTGGGGCTTGTACCCGGCGATATCCTTGAGAAACACCTCGGTCGGAATCTTCATCAAGCTGTAGTGCTTGGCCAGGATGGCCCGGCCGTCGCGCCAGGTCATCATGGCCATCAGGACGCCGGCCGCCATGCAGACCGTGATCCAGCCGCCATCGACAATCTTGAGCAGGTTTGCCCCCAGGAAGGAGCAGTCGAGCAAAAGAAACAGGCCGAGCAGCAGCCCGGACTGCCACAGCGGCCAGTACCAGCGCAGCCGGGTCACCTTGAAAAAGATGAACGAGGTGATGGCCATGGTGGCAGTGACCGCGATCCCGTAGGCCGCCGCCAATCGGGTGGACTCCTTGAAGGCGAGCACCAGCGACAGGCAGGCGAGCATCAGCATCCAGTTGACCGTGGGCATGTAGATCTGGCCCTTGGTTTTTTCCGAGGTGTGAACGATGTGCATGCGCGGGGTGAACCCCAGTTGCATGGCCTGCTGGGTCAGCGAGTAGACGCCGGAGATCATGGCCTGGGAGGCGATGATGGTGGCCATGGTCGCCAGGGCCACCATGGGATAGAGCAGCGCTCTGGGCACCAGGGCGTAAAACGGGTTGACCTCGACCAGTTCGGGCTGCTGGAGCAACAGGGCCCCCTGACCGTAGTAATTGAGGACCAGGCCCGGCAGTACCGCGCCGTACCAGGAGAGGCGGATGGGCAGGCGGCCGAAATGGCCCATGTCGGCATAGAGCGCTTCGCCGCCGGTGATGCAGAGAACCACCCCTCCCAGAACCAGGAAACCGCGGAGTCCGTTGTGCATGAAAAAGCCGACCGCCTGCCGGGGATCGAGGGCGGCCAGTATTTCCGGATTGGCGGCGATGGCCCGGATGCCGAGACCGCCGAGGACCAGAAACCAGACCACCATGATCGGGCCGAACATCTTGCCGATGCGCGTGGTGCCATGCCGCTGGACAACGAACAGGACGACCAGGACCAGGCAGGTGAGCGGCACCACATACGGGGCCGCGGCATCGGTGGCCATGTTGAGCCCCTCGATGGCCGACAGCACCGAAATCGCCGGGGTGATCACCCCGTCGCCATAGAGCAGGGCCGCGCCGAAGGCGGCGAGAAAGGTGAGGGTCTTCCATTGGCTGCCGTTCAGGGACGCCCCCTGGAGCATGGAGAGGAGCGAAAAAATGCCGCCCTCGCCCTTGTTGTCGGCCCGCATGATGAACACCACATATTTCATCCCGACCACCAGCATCAGCGACCAAAAGACCAGGGAGAGGATGCCAAGGACATTGGCGGTGGTCGGCTCGACCCCATGGGCGCCGGAAAAACACTCCTTGATGGTGTAGAGCGGGCTGGTGCCGATGTCGCCGTAGATGATTCCCAGCGCTGCCATGGCCAACAAGCCGAGTTCCTTGCCGGTGCCAAGCCCGATGGAGTCCTTCGATTGTCTCTGCGCGGCGGTTTCCGTCGGGTCGGCGGGCGGGATGCGTTGCGGTTGCATGATGCGTCTTGGCTATGAATTCGAAAGTGAGATAATACGCCGGCAGAGCAGCAGGGGCATGTACCCCACCGGCGACGCGGCGTGCCTTGCCGCTCGCCTGGGGATGATGGCGAAGAGGCTTTCAGGTGTAGACGTGCTTCCTGAGGCCAGAAAGAGTAGCACCTTCGGAATCAAGAAAGTGTCAAAATACGGGCAGGCCGCATCAAGATTGTATCAAGAAGGGATGATGGCAGGGAGGGGTTGCGGCGGCAGTCAGTGGGCAGGCGGCGCAACACAGGAGCCGATGGCATACTCCTTCATCGGCCATCCGTATCGATCGAGGATCGGCTGGCCGTGGTCGTCGAGCACGATGCGCTCCCACCGACACATGCCCGGCGGCGCCTGAGGAACGGCCGGGGCGGCCTGGAGCCGGGGTACCAGCGGGACCGGATCGAAGGCGGCCACAAAGGGCGAGGCGAGGAAGGCAGCGGTCCGCTCGCCGACATGTTCGACCCCGCTGCGGTCGTGCGACCAAGTGGTCGACGCCCCCAACAGGGTCAGCACCAGACAACACTCTAACGCTTGCGTCCAAGATCCCATGCTCTCACCTCCCATCCGAAAGCGGCGCCCAGACCCTCTTTCGGTAAAATGGCCCGATGTTTGTTGACAAACAAATAATCATTTCTCCGTCGCCGGGGAAGAGACCCCGTCGGTTTGCCTCACCCGATAAAGCAGCACAGGGTCCCTCCTCGGATGGCGGACGACCGGGTGACGGCCAGACATCCTGAGGTGGGCACGGTTTGCCCCCTGTTGTCGCCTTGACTTTCGCGTCGTTTTCTTCCACTATGAAAGTATGAAAAAGAGGGAAAAAACAGCCGATAACCTCATCATGGTCGTCGACGACAACCCGGTGGCCGTCAAGTTGCTGAAGGCCATGCTCGATGGCGTGGGCTATCGGGTGGTCCAGGCCGACAGCGGTCATCGAACCCTGGAAGTCCTGGAAACCCTCCTGCCCGACTTGATCCTCCTGGATATCGACATGCCGGGCATGTCCGGCCTGGAAACCTGCCGGATCGTCAAGGCGCACCCGCGCACCGCCGACATCCCCGTTATCTTCGTCACCGGCAGGGACGATAAAAACGACGTGGTTGCCGGCTTCGCCGCAGGCGGCCAGGATTACATCGTCAAGCCCTCCACCAGGGAGGAACTGCTCGCCAGGGTCCGGACCCATCTGACGCTGTGCAAGAGTCAGCAGGCACTGAAGGCGAGTCGGGCACGGTATCGCGAATTGTCCTTTTTGGACGATCTCACCGGTCTCTACAACACCCGCTATCTCTACCAAACCCTGCAAGCGCACCTCGACGACTATCCGGCCCGGCCCGTCACCGTCGCCTTCATCGATATCGACAAGTTCAAGCAGGTGGTCGACGCCCACGGCCATCTCAACGGCAGCCGCGCCATCGCCGAGTTGGCGGTGGTGATCAAATCCCTGCTCCCTGCGGGGAGTTACGGGGTCAGCTACGGCGGCGACGAGTTCGTCCTGGTCTTTGTCGATCACGACAGCCAGGCGGGCGCGCTGCTCGCCGAACGCATCCGGGGCGCGATCGCCAAAAAACGCTTTCTCGCCATGCAGGGGCTCGCTGTCCACCTGACCGTCAGTTGCGGCGTGGCCTCGTATCCCGATGACGCCCGGACCCTGGTCGGTCTGCTCGGCGATGCCGATCACGCCCTGTTCGAAGCGAAACGACGGGGAAAGAACATGGTGGTTGCCTTTGGCGAGATGCAGGTCGCCCCTTCATCGGAGGCGGCTTCCTGCCAACCGACGGTCACCGAAGCATGAGGGCGCGATCATGGCCGGGCTGACAGGCAACACCCCGGCGCCCGAATTGAGACTGCCGGATGTCAACGGCATTCTGGTGTCGCTGGCCGATTTTCACGGCCAACGCCATGTGTTGTTGGTGTTCAGCCGCGGGTTTTTCTGACCCTTCTGCCGGCGGCACCTGGCGCAGTTGCGCCGCGACTATCCCCGGTTCGTCCAACTGCATACGGAGATTGTCGTGGTCGGTCCGGGGGACGCCGAATCGTGGCAACGATATTGGCGCCGGGAGGGCATGCCCTTCATCGGGCTGCCCGATCCGGATCGTACAGCGGCGGATCGGTTCGGGCAGGAGGTCGGCCTGTTCGGGTTGGGGCTGCCGGCCCAGATGCTCATCGACCGGTCCGGCACCCTTCGCTTCGTCCATTACGGCCATTCGATGGCCGATATCCCTTCGAATCGGGAGGTGCTCAACCTGTTGGCATCCCTGCCGCCATAATCGCGCAGTCCCCTGCATCCGCCGGGGGCCCCTTCATCCCCCCGAGAAATACCCCGGTGCGTTGCCGGGCTTCCATTTGATGTTGCAGCCCATGCTCGGCTGCTGTGGTTCGGCGATCGGCAGACCGGCCAAGAGGGCGTCCAGGGCCCGACGCAGATCCCGGCCGGTCACCGGCATGGCCTTGCCCGGTCGGGCGTCGTCCAACTGGCCGCGGTAGACCAGCCGCCGGTTGCCGTCGAACAGGAAGAGGTCCGGGGTGCAGGCGGCGCGATAGGCCTTGGCCACTGCTTGCGTCTCGTCGAAGAGATAGGGAAAGGGGTAGCCGACCCGCCGAGCCTCCTCGCCCATGCGTGCGAAGCTGTCCTCCGGGTAGGCGACGGCGTCGTTGCTGTTGATGCCCACCATCCCGATGCCTTTGGGCAGGTACTCGCGGCCGATGGCCGCCAGTTCGTGCTGCACGTGCTTGACATAGGGGCAGTGGTTGCACAGGAACACCACCAGCAGACCGGCCGCTTCCGTGAAATCGTCGAGACACACGGTATGGCCGGCGGTGTCCGGGAGGGCGAAAAACGGCGCCGGTGCGCCCAGTTCCAGCATTGTCGATGCGGTCAGGACCATGGTCTTCCTCCTGTATGGTTGGCGTTTTTTCGGGTTTCGCGATTTTTTATGGGGAAAAGCTGGTTTTTGGCCTGATTCCGGCTATCATGGAGGCAACGAACCGTCCCGTTCCCTTCAACCCAATGACGTGCGATCATGCATAAAGGTACGTTTCTCGGTCTGGTGACAGCCGATATCGTCTACTATGTTTCCCATCATCTGCAAAGCAATCAAAAACTCAAGGCCGAACGCCAGCTCGCCTATGCCGGCGGCCCGGCGACCAATGCCGCCGTCACCTTTGCCGCCTTCGGCAACGAGGCCTCGCTGATCACCGGCCTGGGGCAGCACCCTCTGGCGCACGTCGCCAAGGCGGACCTCGCCGACCACAAGGTGCATCTGATCGACTGCACCGACCAGCCCCGGCGGCCGCCGGTGCTTTCCGCCATCATTGTCGATCTCTCCAACGGCGAACGCAGCGTCGTCTATTCCAATACCGACCTCCGCCGGCTGCGGCACGACAGCCTCAACGAAAGCATCCTGGAGTACGGTGACATCCTCATGCTCGACGGCTACTATCTGCCGCAGGCGATCCAACTGGCCACCTGGGCCAAGCCGCTGCACGTGCCGGTGGTCCTCGACGGCGGTAGTTGGAAGGAAGGATTGGACAAGCTGCTGCCCCTGGTCGATTACGCGATCTGCTCCAGCGTGTTCTGCCCGCCGGGCTGCACGGATACGGACACGGATTCCATCATTGCCTGCCTTCGCGACTACGGCGTCGAGCACATCGCCCTCACCAGGGATGGCGAGCCGATCATCGCCCATGCCCAGGGGCAGACCAGCGAGGTGCCGGTGATGAAGGTCAAGCCGGTGGACACCCTGGGTGCCGGCGATATCTTCCATGGCGCCTTTTGTCATTACATCCTGGAAAACGATTTTCTACTCAGCCTGGAGCGGGCGGGCGAGGTGGCCAGCCTTTCCTGCACCTCGCTCGGCACCCGTGCCTGGATCGAGCAGGAAAAATTTATCTGACGTGGTTTGCTCCGCACCACTCCCCCTCTCCGTTCTGCGTCATTCCGACGGAAGTGTTCATCTTGAGGGAAAAGTTACCCTTGTAGGAGCCCGGCCCTCCGGGCGAAACAATGCTTGAAAGCAAACCGAAATCGGGTTTCGGCCCCCGGTGACGGGCGTCAGCGTTGCCGGAAGGGGATCTGGCAGTAATCGATGCCGCGTTGGGGGACGATGCCGTTTTGCTCCAGAAACATCTTGAGCGAATTCATCGAGATATTGATGTTGGCCGTGGGGCCGAGGTAGAGGTGGTCCATGGCCAGCGGCTTGCCCTCCAGACTGAGCTCGAACTCTATGTAAGGCACCAGCATGGCGTGCCCCTCGCGGAAAAGGATCGGGGCCTCGGCGGTGTTGACGATCACCGGCGAGACGACCCGCCACTCCTTTTCCTCGCGGAACGACGGGTGTTTGAGGATGGCCGCGATCCGCAGCAGATTGGTTTCCATGGTGGCGAAGGCCTCGCGGTAACGGATGGACCGCTCGCCGGCCGACAGGTCGCCGCAGGAGAGTTCCGCGGCCCGCTTCTCCACCGCATCTACCACCTGACGGATCAGGGCCCGCTGCCGCGCCGGTTCGTAAATGCACTTACCGATCATGCACTGCTGCTGGTGGGCGCAGCGCAGGATATAATCCGGGCAGAACCCCAGGCTGACGCCCTTGCCCGGAGAACTGTAGCCCCGCCACTGGCTCAGCAGGTTGCCGTGCGAGCGGAAGGAGGCGCCGAAGAGCATGTGGCCGTTGGTGATCCGGTGCGCCACCCAGTCGAGGAACAGCGACAGCAGGCCGGGGTTGGCATGGCCGCTGTTGATCCGCTCGCGCACCTCGGCACCGATCAGATCGGCGGTGTGTCGCAACTCGGCGGAATCGTTCATGTAGCGGATGTCGCTGGCCCACAGGGCCCGGCTCCTGACAATGCCGAGCAGGCCACTGAACGTGGTGTAATGGTACAGGGTGCCCACCGGGATGTCGGCGTACAGCTCCCTGGTCAAGGCCTCGATTTCCTTCATTGCTCACCCCCGGGCATCCCCGGTCGGAATCCACATCGTTCGAACCTGTTGCCAAAGGACAAAGCAAACGCTGCTTCTCGCGCGCATCCCGCAAGGCAGAGGCAATTTATATCGACATTTCGAGCGGTAGCGAGAAATCCCCGGACGATGGGATTGCTCCCGGTCGAAATGGCACCGCCGACTCCATTCATTTTGCAAGAGCCTCATTCTTGAGATTTAGGCCGCCATCTGGTAGAGAGGGGACGTTTGCTCACCTGCCGACATGGAGGCTTTGCCCATTTCCCGCCCCGCCGGCACATCCCTTGTTCCCTTCACCTGGTACCATATCCGATGTACAGAAATTTCAAAATAGTCCCCAACATCATTTTCGGCCGCGGTTCCTTCAATCAACTGGGCGACATCCTCAAGGCCAAACGGGTTGCGCCCGATTCGTACATGGTCTTTGTCCTTGACGACGTCTTCAAGGGGCGCGCCCTCGAAGGCCGACTGCCGATGGAGAAGGGCGACCTGCTTCTGCCAGTCAATGTCGCCGACGAGCCCAAGACCGGCTACATCGATCAACTGGTCGCCCAAATCCGGGCCTATAATCCGCGCCAGCCCGCCGGCATCATCGGCATCGGCGGCGGCTCCACCATGGATATCGCCAAGGCGATTTCATTGCTGCTCAACAACCCCGGCTCGGCCGCCGACTACCAGGGCTGGGACCTGATCAAGAACCCGGCGGTCTACCATGCGGCCGTGCCCACCCTGGCCGGCACCGGCGCCGAGATCTCCCGCACCACCGTGCTCACCGGCCCGGTGAAGAAACTGGGCATCAACTCCGATTACACCCTCTACGACCAGATCGTGCTCGATCCGGAACTGCTCGCCGGCGTGCCCAAGGACCAGTGGTTCTACACCGGCATGGACTGCTACATCCATGATGTCGAATCGTTGCAGGGCACCTATCTCAACGAATTCAGCCGCGCCTATGGCGAGAAGTCGATCGAACTCTGCCGCCAGGTGTTCCTGGAAGACCACCCGGACAAGGACGACAAGCTGATGATGGCCTCCTACTTCGGCGGCATGTCCATCGCCTATTCCCAGGTCGGCGCCTGCCACGCCCTGTCCTACGGTCTCTCCTTCGTGCTCGGCACCCACCACGGCATCGGCTGCTGCATCACCTTCGACTACCTGGAGGATGTCTATCCGGAAGGGGTCAGGGAGTTCCGCAAGATGATGGCCAAGCACGACATCACGTTGCCGCGCAACCTGACCCAGAACCTCGACGACCAGGCCCTGGACACCATGGCGGGCGTGGCCCTGGGCCTGGCGCCGCTGTGGGAGAACTGCTTTGGCAAGGACTGGCAGCAGATCATGACCAAGGAGCGGGTGCTGGAGCTGTACCGGCGGATGTAACTCTCTGCCAACCAGCCGCTTCTCGCCTGGAGAGGGAGAACAGCACGGCCCGATGGTCGCGGTCACTAATGACCGCGACCATCGGGCCGTTTTCGTTGAAAGATGACGGGGACATCCATGCTAGGAAACGTCAAGGGGAAGGCGGAGATTTCCCGTAACCTCCAGGGTGAAGACCGATGCGGGTTGTTCTCCCTCCGTCCCGCCCTTTGTGCACGGAGGGAGCGGAAGCAGGCGGCAAGACGGGCCCATGGCGGACCGGCAAGAAACAGTGGAAAGGAAAAGAAACATTTGGTTATGGTGGTCATGACGTTATCGATCCTGCTGGTCGGCCCTGCGGGCGGGAAAACGTGGCTCGGCCGCGTCCCGATCGATACCTTGGGCCCAGGGCGGGGGCTCCCGGCGCAGGAATGTTGCCGGGAAGACAAAGGACAAACGCGTTGGCGTCCAATAGAATCGTCCTGTGGGGCGGAGATGGCGACCTCGGGTGGCCGTCGCGGTTGGTGGGCGCGTCGGCAAGGGGTGGAATGCACCGATGAAACAAGGAGAAAGGGCGAATGACCGTTCGTTCGGTTGACAGAGAAACAGCGACGACAGGGACGCTGGCAGCAGCTTCGCCCTACGGTCTGCCCAATATCCGCCTGTTCATCCTTTTTCGGGTCCTGTTCAACGCCAGGTTTTACTATCCCGTTTTCACTATCCTTTTTCTTGATTACGGGTTGAGTCTCGAACAGTTCGCCCTGCTCAACACCGTCTGGGCGGCCACCATTGTCCTCGCCGAGGTGCCTTCCGGCGCCCTGGCGGATCTGTTGGGGAGAAGGCGACTCTTGGTGGTCACCTCCCTGTTGATGATCGCCGAAATGGTACTGATCGGGTTTGTGCCCCTGTCCGATCCGAGGGTCGTTTTCTGGGCCTTCCTGGGCAATCGGGTGCTCAGCGGCCTGGCCGAGGCCCTGGCCAGCGGCGCCGACGAGGCCCTGGCCTACGATACCCTGGTGGCGCACGGGCTGGCCGGCTCCTGGCCCAAGGTCCTGGAGGTGCAGATGCGGGCCCAGAGCCTCGGCTATATTGGGGCCATGACCTTGGGGGCCATGGTCTATGACCCCGGCGTGATCAACCGGGTGCTGGGGTGGTGGTCGTTGGGGGCCATGGTCGATCAGCAGATGAGCATGCGCTACCCGATCTATCTGACCCTGTTGTCCGGCCTGCTGGCCCTGGCGGCCACCGTCCGGATGCGGGACCCGCAGGCCTGTCCGGATCAAACCGGGCACCGTCCCGAACCGGTCTCGCCCCGGGAGGTCGTCCGTCTGGTCGTGCGGGCCGGCGGCTGGATTGGGCGCACCCCGATGGCGCTTGCAGTCATCCTCTATGCCATGGTCTTTGATCACACCCTGCGGATGATCGTCACCCTGACCAGCAAGTATTACCGCCTGATCGAGCTGCCCGAGGCCAGTTTCGGCCTGCTGGGCTCGGCGGTGGCGGTGATCGGGTTCTTTGTCCCCCGGGTGGCGCGCATCATGACCGAGCGGTTCTCGCCCGGCCGCAATGTCCTCCTGCTGGGGATCGTGTCGCTGGCCGCTCTTTTTCTGCTGACCCTTTTTGTGCCCTATCTCGGATTGCTGCCGATGATGGTGGTGTTCGTCGGGCTGATGCTGACCAGTTTTTTCACCAGCCACTATCTCAACCGGATCACCGTCTCGCACCAGCGGGCCACGGTGCTGAGCTTCAAGGGGTTGGCCTTCAACGCGGCCTACGGCTGCATCGGCCTGGTCTTTGCCGGCCTGATCCAGCATGTTCGTCGGGGTCAGGCCGCCGTTCATCCCGACTGGCCGGGGACGCTCGTCGAGGATCAGGCCTTCCGGGCCGCCATCGCTTGTTTTCCCTGGTATCTGACCCTGGGGCTGATCCTGGTGTCCCTGCTCTGCCTGCCCCGGCTGCTCCGCCACCGGGACGTCGCCGACCGTGGCTGATCGGCTTGGTCGCGACGCCTTGCTTCAGGTCTTGGGCGTTCTTGTTTCCGGGACCCCCAGGTTTTTCAGGATCACGCCCAGCGGGCAGAATTTGCTGAAGCCAAACTGCAGCAGATTGGCGCCGACAAAGGCGGTGAACAGCAGCCAGTAACGGCTGACGAAAAAGGGATTGGCCGGACTGTCGACCCCCAACATCAGGGTGATCAGGATAAAAGAGCCGGCGATGACATGAATCCAGTCGTTGATAACCATACGATCCTCCATTTGCTGCGGGACGATGCCCGCGGATTGCGTCTGCCTGGGAGGTTGCCCAGGGCAGCGTACCTGCATGGCAAAAGAGGTAAGGGCTGGCCCCCCTTTGGTCAATACCGACAGATCGCCATCTGGTGCTGTACATCCGGGGCTGGACCGCATTCGCCTTTGGATGCAGGCCATCCTTGTCTGGACGCAAGACCGCGGGTGGGCATCGTTCCCGCCCTGGTCGTTGCCAACGCAGAGGAGGCGTATTTGAATTGCCGCCGGGCGGGCGAAAGACAAACCAGGAAGTGTCAATCTGAAGGCAGACCGGAATCAGGTCGAGGGCCACGGAAAGACCGCATTTCCGACCTCGAACCAACAGCAAAATTGATAGTCATTCCCTATTGTTTTGATCATAAGTCGTTTTGATTACGGTATTGAGTATTTTTTGCAAAAAAATGCAATTTCATCGTGTTGACATGCGGGAATCGTTTTCTTTTTTTGCAAAACTTCTGTACATATCAAATTCTGGAGTCATGCCCCGAAGTCAACGGCGTCTAATCCGGATAGTGCGTCGGTGACATTGTGTCTCTTGCTCGGGCACATTGCGAGGGAAAGCATTCCAAGTTGGCTGGTCATGTCGGCCGCGTCTGTCTGGCACGGTCGGCATGGGTAACGGTAACACGAGGTTTTTTGAGGGGGAAATCCTATGAGTGCGATGGAAGACAAAATCACCAGTTTGTTGGCCGAGGGCAAGATATTCCAGCCGCCGGAAAAAGGTCGTGAACAGGCCTGGGTCAAGTCAATGGAAGAGTACAAAAAGGCGTATGCCCACTCCATGGAAGACCCGGAAGGATTTTGGGCGGGACGTGCGGAAGAGCTGGTCACCTGGGAGAAAAAATGGGACAAGGTGATGGAGTACGACCTGTCCGTCCCCGAGGTGAAGTGGTTTCTGGGCGGCAAGCTCAATGTCTCGGCCAACTGCCTGGACCGGCATCTCACCGACGGCCGGCGCAACAAGGCGGCCATTATCTGGCAGGGCGAGCCGGAAGAGGATGTCCGGGTCTACACCTATCAGATGCTGCACGACGAGGTCTGCCGCTTTGCCAACGTCCTCAAAAAGAAGGGTGTGAAAAAAGGTGACCGGGTGGCCATCTATCTGCCCATGGTCCCAGAGCTGGCGATTTCGCTGTTGGCCTGCGCCCGGCTCGGCGCGGTCCACTCGGTGGTCTTCGGCGGTTTCTCCGCCGTGGCCCTCCAGAGCCGCATCGAGGATTGCCATGCCAAGGTGCTGATCACCGCCGATGCCGTCCTGCGCGGCGGCAAGGCCATCCCGCTCAAACCCAATGCCGACGAGGCGCTGTTGACTTGTCCCAGCGTCGAGACCTGCGTGGTGGTGCGGCGGGCCGGCAACGAAATCGAGATGAAGGAAGGCCGCGACTGCTGGTGGCATCGGGAAGTCCATGCCCCGGATATCTCTTCGTTCTGCGAGCCCGAATCCATGGATGCCGAGGACATGCTGTTCATTCTCTATACCTCGGGTTCCACCGGCAAGCCCAAGGGCGTGGTCCACACCACCGGCGGTTACCTGACCTATGCCATGCACACCGCCCAGTGGGTCTTCGACCTCAAGGACAGCGACGTCTACTGGTGCACCGCCGACATCGGCTGGATTACCGGCCACAGCTACATCCTTTACGGCCCGCTGGGTCTGGGCGCCACCGCGATCATGTTCGAAGGGGTGCCCAACTATCCGTCGTCGGACCGTTTCTGGCGGATTGTCGAGAAGTTCAAGGTCAATATCTTCTACACCGCGCCGACCGCCATCCGCGCCTTGATGCGGGACGGGGTCGAGCCGACCCGGAAGTGGGATCTGTCCAGCCTGCGCATCCTCGGCACGGTAGGCGAGCCGATCAACCCCGAGGCCTGGATGTGGTACCATATCAACATCGGCAAGGAGAAGCTGCCCATCGTCGACACCTGGTGGCAGACCGAGACCGGCGGCATCATGATTTCGCCGCTGCCCTACGTGACGCCGCTCAAGCCCGGTTCGGCCACCATGCCGCTGCCCGGCATCGACGCCGCCATCTACAACGAGGAGGGCAAGGAGGCCGGTCCCAACGAGGGTGGTCACCTGGTCATCCGCAAGCCCTGGCCGGGCATGCTCCGCGGCGTCTTCGGCAATCCGGAACGGTACAAGAAGGCCTATTTCAACCGCTATCCCGACACCTACGATCCCGAGGACGGTGCCCGCAAGGATGAGGACGGCTATTTCTGGATCATGGGCCGGCTCGACGACGTCATCAACGTCTCCGGACACCGACTGGGCACGGCCGAGATCGAGTCCGCCCTGGTGGCCCACGAGGCGGTGGCCGAGGCGGCGGCGGTCGGCATGCCGCACCCGATCAAGGGCCAGGCGATCTTCGCCTACGTCACCCTGATGTCCTGGGCCGAGGAGACCGAGGAGCTGCGGGCCGAGCTGCGCCAGCATGTGCGCAAGGAGATCGGCCCCATCGCCACCCCGGATGTGATCCAGTGGGCGCCGGGCCTGCCCAAGACCCGGTCGGGCAAGATCATGCGGCGCATCCTGCGCAAGATCGCGGCCAACGATTTCGCCGATTTCGGCGATACCTCCACCCTGGCCGATCCCACCGTGGTCGAGCAGTTGGTCGACACCAAGAAGAAGATGGGTTGATCGGCACAGTCCACCCCATTGCCGCGCGACCCGGAACCGGTCGCGCGGTCACACCCCCAAGGCAGGCGGGATGCTCGGCATTCCGCCTGTTTTGTTATCGGCTTGTCGACGGTCGTTTTTTCTTTGCAACATTTTATTTCATGGTATCATAAAAAACTTTGCGGTGAGAACTCCACGCTTCCGCGTGCTTTGTTGCGCCTGTTCGCGTCAGGGATGCTGGCCCGGCCCTGAAGCGAACCTCCCAGAAAAACTAACGCTATGACGACGCAATGACCGGTAACGAAATCCGAACAAGTTTCCTGGAGTTTTTTGAGAGCAAAGGTCACACCAGGGTCGCCGCTTCCTCCCTGGTACCCCAAGATGACCCCACCCTGCTTTTTGTCAATTCGGGCATGGTCCAGTTCAAGAAGGTGTTCATGGGCGAGGAGACCCGGCCCTATGTGCGGGCCACCACCGCCCAGTGCAGCGTTCGGGCCGGCGGCAAGCACAACGATCTGGAGAATGTCGGCTATACCGCCCGCCATCACACCTTCTTCGAGATGCTGGGCAACTTTTCCTTCGGCGACTACTTCAAGAAGGAGGCCATCGCCTACGCCTGGGAATTCCTCACCGAAAAATTGCAGATCGATCCCCAGCATCTGTGGGTCACGGTCTATAACGACGACGACGAGGCCTACGGGCTCTGGGAACAGATCGAGACCCTGCCCAAGGGGCGGATCGTCCGCATGGGCGAGAAGGACAATTTCTGGGCCATGGGCGATACCGGTCCCTGCGGCCCCTGCTCCGAGATCCATATCGACCAGGGGGCCGAAGTGGGCTGCGGTCGGCCCGAGTGCGCCCTGGGCTGCGATTGCGACCGGTTTCTGGAGCTGTGGAACCTGGTGTTCATGCAGTTCTACCGCGACGAAGCCGGCACCATGACCCCCCTGCCCAAGCCCTCCATCGACACCGGCATGGGATTGGAGCGGGTGGCGGCGGTGCTCCAGGGCAAGACCAACAACTACGACTGTGACCTGTTCACCCCGATCATCGACGCCATCGCCAAGCTGGCCGGGAAAACATATCATGCCGACAAGGCCGACGACGTCTCCATGCGGGTTATCGCCGACCACGCCCGGGCCACCACCTTTCTCGTGGCCGACGGGGTGCTGCCTTCGAACGAAGGCCGGGGCTATGTCCTGCGCCGCATCATGCGCCGGGCCATCCGCTACGGCCGCGCCCTGGGGCTGAGCTCCTTTTTCCCCGGCGTCTGCGCCCTGGTCACCGAGGAGATGCAGCACGCCTATCCCCACCTCAACGACACCCGCCAACTGCTGGCCAAGGTGGTGACCAACGAGGAACAGCGCTTCGGCGAGACCCTGGACCACGGCCTCAACAAGCTCGACCAGGAGATCCGGCGGCTGAAAAAAGAGGCCGGCGACCAAGCAATCATCCCGGGCGAGTTCATCTTCAAGCTCTACGATACCTACGGTTTTCCGGTGGACATCGTCCGCGACATCGCCATCGAGCGGGGCATTGCCTTTGACGAGCCCGGTTTCGCCCAGGCCATGGAGCAGCAGCGCGAGCAGTCGCGCAAATCGTGGAAGGGCGGCGACGTCGATCACCTCGAAGCCGGCATCATCGCGCTGGCGGCCCAGGGCAAGAAGGCCGAATTCATCGGTTATGGCGCCACCCAGGGGGTAGCGACCATCGAGGGCATCGTCGACGCGGCCGGACAATTGGTGACCGAGGCTCAGGCCGGGGAGAGCTTGCGCCTGTTCTGCGGCCAAACCCCGTTTTACGCCGAATCGGGCGGCCAGGTCGGCGACCAGGGCGAGATCACCTGGCCGGGCGGCCGATTCGTGGTGGAAAAAACCTTTGCCCCGGTTGAGGGGCTGATCCTGCACGAGGGCAAGCTGGTGCAGGGAACGCTGACGACCGGCACCCGAGTGGACTTGGCGGTGGGTGAACGGCGGGGCGACACCGTGCTCAACCACACCGCCACCCACCTCCTTCAGGCCGCCATGAAGAAGATCCTGGGCGACCATATCAAGCAGGCCGGCTCAGCGGTCGACTCCAACCGACTGCGGTTTGACTTCACCCATTTCTCGCCATTGACCCATGGCGAGATCTGCACCATCGAGCAGATGGTCAACGCCGAGATCCGCCGCAACACCCCGGTGACCACCGCCCTCCTGGGCCGCGAGCAGGCCGTCGCCGAGGGTGCCACCGCCCTGTTCGGCGAAAAGTACGGCGAAGAGGTCCGGGTGGTCAGCGTAGGCGACTTCAGCAAGGAGTTGTGCGGCGGCACCCATGCCCGCATGACCGGCGACATCGGCCTGTTCAAGATCGTGATGGAGACCGGCATCGCCGCCGGCGTCCGGCGAATCGAGGCGGTCACCGGGGCGGCGGCGGTCCACTGGGTGCAGGAGCTGGCCCGTCAGGGCACGGCGATCAGCGCGGTGATCTCCGGACCGCTGGAGGGCGCGGTCGACAAGATCCAGGGGTTGCTCAAACGCCAGAAAGAGCTGGAAAAACAGATTGCGGTTCTCAACGCCTCCATGGCCCTGTCCGACCTCGATCAACTGCTGGCATCCAGCGTCGAGATCGACGCCATGCCGGTGGTGGCCAGCCGGGTGCCGCTCGATTCGCCCAAGACCCTGCGCGAGATCGGCGATAAAATCCGCGACAAGATGCCCCATGGGATCATCGTCCTCGGCGGCGAGTTCGAGGGCAAGGCGGCGCTGTTGGCCATGGTCAGCAAGGAGTTGACCGGGCGGATCAAGGCCGGCGACCTGGTCAGCCGGGTGGCGGCGATCGTGGGCGGCAAGGGTGGTGGTCGGCCGGACATGGCCCAGGCCGGCGGGCCCATGCCCGACAAGCTCGACGAGGCCATTGGCAGCGTGGCCAGCATCATCAAGGGGTTGGCACGGGTCTGAACTGTGAGCACACATTACGGTGACAACCAGCGGATCGTCATTACCGGCGTCGGCCTGACCGCGCCGGGCGCCGCCAGCCTGACCGAGTTCCGGGCCAACCTCCTGGCCGGCATCAGCGGGATCACCACCATCGACCTGCGCTACATGGGGCTCCACCCGGCCGGGATCTGCCGGTTCGCCGAAACCCGCTACCGCAAGAAGCGGGAGAACAGCCGTGGCACCCGCGCCGGCTGCATCGGGGTCTACTGCGCCAACGAGGCCCTGGTCGATGCCGGCATCGACTTTTCCACCTATGATCGCGCCGCCACCGGGGTCTATATCGGCCTCACCGAGCACGGCACCGTGGAGACCGAAAACGAGGTCTACAACATCGGCCAGTACGGCTTTGATGTCAACTACTGGACTCACCACCACAACCCTCGCACCGTCTTGAACAACCCGGCCGGCGAGATCACCATGAACCTCGGCCTCACCGGCCCGCACTACTCCATCGGCGCGGCCTGCGCCGCCGGCAACGCCGCCCTGATCCAGGGGGTGCAGATGTTGCGTTTGGGCGAGGTCGATCTGGCGCTCTGCGGCGGCATCTCCGAGTGCGTGGGCTCGTTCGGCATCTTCGCCTCCTTCCGCGCCCAGGGCGCCCTGGCCGAACATGCCGACCCCACCCGCGCCAGCCGACCCTTTGACCGGGACCGCAACGGCATCGTCATCTCGGAGGGCGGCTGCGTCTTTACCCTGGAGCGGCTGGATCGGGCCCTGGCCAGGGGCGCCAAGATCTACGGCGAACTCACCGGTTACGCCATGAATTCCGACGCCCGGGATTTCGTTCTTCCCCATGGCCCTCGGCAGCAACAGTGCATGGAGGCGGCGCTGAAGCGGGCGGGTTTGCAACCGGCGGACATCACCATCGTCAACACCCATGCCACCGGCACCAAGCAGGGCGACATCGAGGAGTGCAACGCCCTGCGTGCCACCTTTGCCGATTGCCCGAACACCTTCATCAACAACACCAAGTCGAGCATCGGCCATGCCATGGGCGCGGCCGGGGTGCTCGAACTGGCCGGCAACCTGCCCGCGTTCACCGATCATTTGGTCCATCCCACCATCAACCTGGACCACCTCGATCCAGCCTGCGACCTGCCCGGTCTGGTGGCCAATACCCCCCGACAGCTCGACCGGGTCGACGCCATCCTCAACAATTCGTTCGGCATGCTGGGGATAAATTCGGTGGTCATTGTCGAGAGATTTGTGGCGAACTGAGGGGAGCTGTGGTAATTCTCCCACCCTTCGCTGGCGTGCACACGTGTATCCGTTTTATCAGATAGAGGAAGAAGAATGAGCCGTGACGAAATCAAGGACGTTATCCTTGAAATCATAGCAGATATTGACGAAGAAGCCGATTTTGCCAGCCTCGATGCCGAGGCCCCCCTGCGGGATCAACTGGATCTCGACTCCATGGATTTCCTGGACATCGTTATGGAGCTGCGCAAACGCTACAAACTGCAAATCCCGGAAGACGAATACCCGCAGCTCGCCACCCTGACCAGTTGCGTCAACTATCTGGAACCCAAACTGCAAAACGTCTGATCCGCTTCGCCGGCGCCCCTCGCGCCGGGCCGAGGTTCCGTTCCTTCACCGCTTGTGCCTGCTCCCATGGCTGCGTATCAGCTTCTCATCATCGGAGGCGGCTTGTCGGGAATCGCGGCCGGTATCCGGGCCGCCCGGTTCGGCATCAAGACGCTGATCCTGGAGCAGCACAGTCTGCCCGGCGGCCTCAACTCCTACTATCTCCGCCAGGGACACCTGCTGGAAACCGGGCTGCACGCCATGACCAACTGTGCCCCGCCCGGTGCCAAACAGGCCCCCCTCAACCGGCTGTTCCGCCAGTTGCACCTCTCCCGCAAGCAGTTCAATTTCCACGAGCAGATCGGCTCCGAGATTCGGTTCGCCGGGCGGTCCTTGCGCTTCACCAACGATCCCACTGTGCTGGAGGCGGAGATCGGTCGCGCCTTTCCCGAGGCCATCGACCGGTTCCGGCGGCTCAAGCAACTGATCGCGGCCTACGATCCCTTTGCCGTGGTCCCGTGGCGATCCGCCCGGCACTTTCTCGCCGAACATCTGCGCCAGCCGGATCTTGTCGATATGCTCCTGCTGCCGCTGATGATCTACGGCAACGCCGAGGAAGAGGACATGGACCTGGGCCAGTTCGCGATCATGTTCCGGGCGGTGTTCGAGGAGGGGTTTTTTCGGCCGGGCGGCACCATGCGCGAGTTCCTCGCCCACCTGGTGCAGCAGTACCTGGACTTCGGCGGCGAACTCCGGTATCGCGCCCCGGTGGCGGAAATCCTGGTCGAGGCCGGCCGGGTGATTGGCGTGCGGCTTGCGGGGGGCGAGGTGCTGACCGGAGACACGGTCCTGTCCACCGCCGGCATTCCGGAAACCATGCGGCTCTCGGGCTGGCCAGGGGAGCGGGACCGCTACATCGGCCGGATGAGCTTCATGGAGACCATTGCCCTCGTTCCGCGGGCCAGGGTCGCGACGTTGTCGCAAGGCCGGACCATCATTTTCTATCATCAAGGCCCCGTGCTCCAGTACCGCCGGCCGGACGACTACCTCGACCCCTCCTGGGGGGTGATCTGTTTTCCCGGCAATTTTTCCGGCCTGGAGCCGGAGGAACCGGCGCAGATCCGGGTGACCAATGCCGCCAGCTATCCCCGGTGGAAGGCGTTGTCCGCCGAGGCCTACGGCCCGGTCAAAGAGCAGTGGACCCTGGCCGCCACCATGGCCAGCGAGGAAATCATTGGGAATTATCGGCCGTCCATTGTATATCAGGACAGCTTCACCCCGGTGACCATCGAGCGGTTCACCCGCAAGGCCGAGGGCGCGGTCTACGGCAGCGGGGTCAAGATCAAGGACGGCACCACCCCCTGGCCCAATTTGTTCCTCGCCGGCACCGATCAGGGGTATCTCGGCATCGTCGGGGCGATGCTGAGCGGGATCACCATCGTCAACCAGCATATCCTGCGGTAGGTCTTTGCAGCGACCCGGCGGCGGGGCGGGCCGGTCGGCAGTTTGTCAACGAAACGGAGCGCCATGCACATCACACCTCTGGACAAGGTGCAATCCCATTACGACGCCATCGTGGTCGGTTCGGGCCTCGGCGGCCTGACCTGCGCCAACCGGCTGGCCGCGGCCGGCCATTCGGTGCTTTTGCTGGAACACCACATCCAGCTTGGCGGGCTCGCCACCTGGTTCAAGCGGGGCGGCCACATCTTCGACGTCTCCCTGCACGGCTTCCCCTACGGCATGGTCAAGACCTGCAAGAAGTACTGGGGCAAACCCATCCGCGACGCCATCGTCCAACTCAAAAACATCGTCTTCGACAATCCCCAGTTTTCCCTGACCACCACCTTCAGCAAGGAAGATTTCGTCCGCATTCTCCAGGAGCGGTTCGGGGTGCGCCCGGCCGTGGTCGACGAGTTCTTCGCCACCGTCGATGGGATGAACTTCTACGACGACCAGCGGATGACCACCCGCGAGCTGTTTACCCAATTTTTTCCCGGCCGCAGCGACATCCACCGGCTGCTGATGGAGCCGATCACCTATGCCAACGGCTCGACCCTGGACGAGCCGGCCATTACCTACGGCATCGTTTTCTCCAACTTCATGAACCGGGGGGTGTTCACCTTTGAGGGCGGCACCGACAAGCTGATCGGCCTGATGGCGGACGAACTGCGAGCCAAGGGGGTCGACATCTGCGCCGGGGCGCGGGTGGAACGCATCCTGGTGGAGAAGGGGATGACCACCGGCGTGGTGGTCAAGGGACGGGAGATCAGGGCCCGTGCGGTCATTTCCAACGCCGGCGTCACCAACACCATCGACAACCTGGTGGGCCGGGCCCAGTTCGCCCCCGATTTTCTTGGCCGGTTCGGCAAGGTGCGGGTCAACAATTCGAGCTGCCAGGTCTATTTCGGTATCCGCAAGGGCGAGACCATCCCGGACATCGGCGATCTGCTCTTCACCTCCACCGCCGCAGCGTTCTCCTCCGAGGAGATGCGGCGCATGGACACCCAAAGCCGCACCTTCTCCCTCTACTACCCCAGGACCCGGCCCCAGAACCTGCCGGACTACACCATCGTCGCCTCGATGAATGCCGATTACGACGATTGGGCCGGGCTCGACCAGACCGCCTACCGGAGTGCCAAGGAGGCGATGATCGAACGCTGCTTTTGCGACCTGGAGCGCTACCTCCCCGGCATCCGCAGCAAGGTGGACACCATGGAGTCGGCCACCCCGCGCACCTTCCATCGCTACACCCTCCATACCAAGGGCACCTCCTTTGGCACCAAGTTCGAGGGCCTCGACATCTCCCGCTCCCTGCACAAGGAGATAGGCGGCCTCTTCCACGTCGGCTCGGTGGGGATCATTATGAGCGGCTGGCTGGGAGCGATCAATTACGGCGTGATCGTGGCCAATGATGTGGACGGGTATTTACGGGGTTGAGTTGACGTTATCTAGCTATTATTATGTTGTTTTTTAGGAAGGTGAATATGCTATCAATTCAAGGGACACCATATGAAATCGATCAGTCGCAATTTGCTTCTCTGAAAGAAATTGGTGAACGAGTGGTTTCTATGCGTTCGACAGGCGCTCTGACTCCTGAAGTTTTGAGCACAATTAGAAAATATTTCAAAATTAAAAATATATACCATTCTAATGCTATAGAAGGAAACTTACTAAATGTAGGTGAAACACGTACTGTTGTTGAGCTTGGACTTACAATCACAGGAAAGCCTTTAAAGGATCAGGCAGAAGCAAAGAACTTGTCAGATGCTATTGACTTTCTCGAAGAGCTTGCAACAAACCAAGATCGTGAAATAAGTGAATCTGATATTCGTACGATTCATTTTATTGTCCTCAAAGGCATTAACGACGATAATGCAGGCCAATACAGAGCTGTTAACGTGGAGATTGGTGGGTCGGAATATAAACCACCGCCTATTGAATCTTTAAATTCTGAAATGAGTGATTTTGGAGAATGGCTGCAAAAAGCGAGTATTCCAGGACGGTTGTTTGGTGTCACGGAGGCAATTGTAGCCGCAAGTGCGGCTCATGCTTGGTTTGTAACTATACATCCGTTTATAGATGGGAATGGTAGAGTTGCTAGGTTGTTAATGAATTTGATCTTAATGAGATTCGGTTTTCCTATTGCCATTGTAACAAGGGAGGACCGGCTAAGATATTACGATGCTCTGGAATATTCTCAGGCTTCTGACCTGACATCATTTGTTTCGCTTATCTCTGAGTGTGTTGAGGAAAGTCTTGAAGAATATGAAGAAGCTGCCAAAGAGCAGAGAGAAAAAATAGAGTGGGCAAGATCTTTAGCTAGTAAATTTGATCAAAAAGAAAAAATTAGAGCGTCAAATCAATTCGAAGTATGGAAAAATGCTATGGAATTGCTGAAAAGTCTGTTTAGACAGAATTCAGAGATTCTTGCCTCGTCATCTGATTTGGGGAAGGTTTATTTTAGTGATTTTGGAACATTAGAGTTTGAGAAATATCTTTCGCTTAAAACTTTTGGTTCAGCAAAAAAAACTTGGTTTTTTCGTCTTGACTTTCGATCTGGTTCTCAAAATATCAGATATTTGTTCTTTTTTGGGTCGCCAAGTTATTTAATGAAAAATGGTACTGATGTTACTCTGCATATTAGTCGTGAAGAACCTCCAGGTTCTTTTCATTACGAGCGACTAGATTGTTTGGCTACAAATAAAAAGCCATCTTTCGTAGAAATTGGTTACAATGCTCAAGACGAGGCATTTGTCGTTAAAAAGAAAAATGGAGAAATTCAAAAAGAAAAAATAGAAACGGTGTGCCGTAAATTTATTGGAGATATTGTTGAAAACCATTTTGTAGCTTGACCCATTTTTTCAAAGATTAAGTTCAGGATAGATGTATCTCTGTTCGTGATAGAAAAAATAAGTGAATGGTAGAAAGGCCCCATGCTCGAATTTGAAGACAAAAAAGCCGTGGTCACCGGCGCCACCCGTGGCATCGGTCGGGCCATCGCCGAGGCCCTGCTGGCCCAAGGCGCAAGCGTGGTCGGGATCTACGGCGGCAACCGGCAAGCGGCCGCGGCCATGGCCGCTGACAATGCCTACTACGGCGAACGGCTGCGGCTTGCCCAACTCGACGTCAGCGACTATCAGGCCGTGGCTGCCTTCTTCGCCGAGTTGGAGGGCCAGTGGGATATCCTCGATATCCTGGTCAACAACGCCGGCATCCGCCGCGATGCCGTGCTGGCGATGATGAAGGAAGAGGACTGGCGGCGGGTGCTCGACGTCAATCTCACCGGCGGCTTCAACATGGCCAAATGCGGACTACCGCTGATGCTCAAGCAGAAATACGGCCGCATCGTCTTCATCACCTCGCCCATGGGCCATCTCGGCTTTGCCGGCCAGTGCAATTACGCCGCCTCCAAGGCCGGCCAGGTCGGGCTGATGAAGTCGCTGTCCAAGGAGGTGGCCAAGCGCAGGATCACGGTCAACTGCGTTTCCCCCGGCTTCATCGCCACCGAACTGATCGGCGACCTGCCCGAGGTCCAGATGAAGGAATACAAGAAAATGGTGCCCACGGGCCGCTTCGGCACCCCGGCCGAGGTGGCCGAGGCGGTGCTCTTTTTGGCCTCCGACCGCGCCGCCTACATCAACGGCGCGGTGCTCGAAATCACCGGCGGGCTCTGATGGACCGGACCGTGGACCCCTTCATCCTCGACCGCATCCCGCACCGGCCGCCCTTTCTCTGGCTGGATCGGGTGCTGGAGATCAGCGGCGAGGGCATCCGGGCGGAAACAACGATCCCACCCGACTTACCGCTCTTTCAGGGCCATTATCCCGATTATCCCCTGATGCCCGGCGTGCTCCTCTGCGAGGCGGTCTTTCAGGCCGGGGCCCTGTTGATCGGCGAGTTGACGCGGGGTGGGGAGAAAGCGCAGGGGGGCGGGGTGCCGGTCTTGACCCGCATCCTCGGCGCCAAATTCAAGAGGGAGGTCCGGCCGGGAGATACCGTGGAAATAGCCGCCTCCCTGGTCGAACGGCTGGGACCGGCCTGGATCATGAAAGGTTCGGTCAAGATCGGCGGCAAAACAGCGGTGCAGGTGGAATTCGCCTGTGCCCGCAAGGGGGGTTGAGTGGATTTTCTCCAGCTTGCCGGCAAGACCGTCGTGGTCTTTGGCCTGGCCAACAAGAAATCGGTGGCCTGCGCCATCGGCCGGGTGCTGGTGGCGGCCGGGGCGCGGGTGATCCATGTGGTCCGCAGCGAGCAACGGGCGGAAACCGCGGGGAAGCTCTTTCCCGACAGCCCGGTCTTTTGCTGCGATGTCGCGGACGAGGCCAACATCGTCCGGGTGCGGGACGAGATCAGGAACCGGATCGAGGCGCCCATCGACGGCATCGTCCACTCCATCGCCTTTGCCAACTACAGCGAGGGAATGCAGCCGTTTCATGCCACCCTGAAACGGGATTTCCTCCAGGCCATGGACATCTCCTGCTTCTCCTTCATCAGCATCGCCAACCACTTCAGGGAACTGCTGGCGCGGCAGGCCTCGCTGGTGACCATCTCCATCTCCACCACCCGGATGGCGGCCGAGAACTACGGCTACATGGCCCCGGTCAAGGCGGCGCTGGAATCCTCGCTCTGTTTTCTCGCCAAGAGCTTCGCCGCCTTCTCCGAGATCCGCTTCAACGCGGTCTGCCCCGGCTTGCTCAAGACCTCGGCCTCGGCCGGGATTCCGGGCTACATCGACTCCTATCTCTTCGCCGAGCAGGCCACCCTGCGCAAGAAGGCGGTGCAGACCGAGGAGGCCGCCCATGTCGCCGCCTTCCTGCTGTCGCCGCGCTCCTCGGGGATGACCGGTCAGTGCCTGGTGGTGGATGCCGGCATGGGCATGAACTACTTCGATGCCGCGATCATTGCCAAGGCCGTGGCATGAGGGCGGACGTCATGCAATCCTGGCCGCTGCTCGCCCGCCTGTGGCGGATGCTCATCCACACCAAGGAGGTCTTCCTCTCGCCGACCACGCCGCTTTCGGTGAAGATCGTGCTCGCCCTTGGTCTGCTCTATACCCTGTCACCCTACGACCTCATCCCCGAGTGGGTGCCGGTGTTCGGGGTGATGGATGACCTCGCCCTGGCCGCCCTGCTGATCGCCTGGGCCAACAGTTTTCGAATTCCCAAATAAGATGAAGGTGCACCCAAGTCTCCGGCTGTCATTTCGCGGAGTGCAGCGACGAGCAATCTCCTGGTTTGCCGAGAGGTGTCGCTGTGCGCGCTATGACCCACAAAAAAACGTCAACGGCAAACGCTACGCTGGGTGCCTGCCGGGAGCGAGGCCATGAATCTGCGCTACACCCAGGTCTGTCTGCACGAGTTCGGCTACCGGTTGCCGCCGATCGAGCTGACTTCGGACGCCATCGAACAGCGGCTCGCGCCCCTGTACGAGCGGTTGAAGCTGCCGGCCGGCCGGTTGGAGCTGATGACCGGCATCAAGGCCCGGCGGTTGTGGTCGTCGGGAACCCTGCCGAGCGAGGGCGCCGCGGCCGCCGGGGCCGCCGCCATGGCCAAGGCGGGCGTGGCGGCCGGCGATCTGGAATGTTTGCTCTTCACCTCGGTGAGCCGCGACATGATGGAACCGGCCACCGCCTCCTTTGTGCACCGCAGTCTTTCCCTGCCGCCCTCCTGCCTGCTGTTCGACATCTCCAACGCCTGCCTCGGCTTTCTCGACGGCATGATCATGCTGGCCAACATGCTGGAACTGGGGCAGGTGCGGGCCGGCCTCCTGGTGGCGGGCGAGACCGCCGAGGACCTGATCGACTCCACCCTCAAGCACCTTCTGGCCGATACCACCCTCACCCGCAAGACGATCAAGCCGCTCTTTGCCTCGCTGACCATCGGCTCCGGGGCCGTGGCCCTGGTGATGACCCGGCGCGACTTTTGCGATACCGGCCACTCTCTGCGCGGCGGCGCCTGCCAGGCCAACACCGTGCACAACGACCTCTGCCAGGGCGGCCAGAACGCCGAGCAGGGCACCCTCATGGCCACCGACTCCGAACAGTTGCTGGAGAAAGGGATCGAGACCGCCGCCGCCTGCTGGCAATCCTTCCAGGGAGGGTTGGGCTGGTCGAAAGCGACCATTGACCGGTTTTTCTGCCACCAGGTCGGCAAGGCCCATGCCCAGTTGCTGTTCGAGACCCTGGCCCTCGACCCGGCCAGAAATTTCGAGACCCTGCCCATCCTGGGCAATGTCGGCTCGGTCTCGGCGCCGATCACCATGGCCCTGGGCATTGAGCAGGGCGCCCTGAAACCGGGGCAGCGGGCCGCGATCCTGGGGATCGGCTCGGGGATCAATGCCCTCATGCTGGGGATCGACTGGTGATGCTGGCTCAAGCCTTGGCGGAATACCCCTTCCAGCCCCGGTTTTTCGACCTCGACGGCCACCGCTTGGCCTATCTCGACGAAGGCGGCGGGTTGCCGGTGGTCATGATCCACGGCAATCCCTCGTGGTCCTATCTCTATCGCAATCTGGTCAGCGGCCTGCGCGACCGTTTTCGCTGCATCGTCCCCGACCATCTCGGCTGCGGTTTTTCCGACAAACCGCAAGCCTATCCCTACCGGTTGGCCAATCACATCGACAACCTGGAGCGGCTGCTCGATCATCTGGGCGTTACGCTCTGCACCCTGGTGGTCCACGACTGGGGCGGGGCCATCGGCATGGGCTGGGCCGGCCGCCATCCCGAGCGGGTGGCGGGGGTGGTGGTGCTCAATACCGCCGCCTTTCGCTCGCCGCGCCTGCCTTTGCGCATCGCTGTCTGCCGCTGGCCGCTTTTGGGGCCGCTCTTGGTGCGCGGCCTCAACGGTTTTGCCCGCGCTGCCACGGTCATGGCGGTCACCCGGCCAATGCGGCCGGAAGTGGCCCGTGGCTTTCTCGCCCCCTACGACAACTGGCGCCACCGGGTGGCGGTGCTCCGCTTTGTCCAGGACATCCCCATGAACGAAGCCCACCCCTCCTGGTCGACCCTGACCACGGTGGAGGCAGGGCTCGACCGGCTGCGGGCTTGCCCCCTGCTGCTCTGTTGGGGCGGCCGCGATTTTTGCTTCAACGACCAATTCTATGACGAGTGGCGCCGCCGGTTCCCAGGGGCCGAGGCCCATTATTTCGCGACCGCCAACCACTATGTGCTTGAGGATGCCCTGGACGAAATCCGGCCGTTGATCGAGACCTTTCTCCGCCGCACCGGGGGGTGAACCATGATCGACTGCAACATCGCCGCCGCCTTCCATCGAACCGCCGCTGCCCAACCCGATCAGGTTGCCCTGGTCGCCCTGGAGGAGGGGCAGTGGCGGGAGTGGACCTTTGCCGAACTGCGGGACCACTGCGACGGCTTCGCCGCCGCCCTGCACGCCGAGGGGGTGCGCCGGGGCGACCGGGTGATGCTGATGGTGCGGCCCTCCATGGCCTTTGTCGGCCTGACCTTTGCCCTGCTGCAATTGGGGGCAGTGGTCATCCTCATCGATCCGGGCATGGGATACAGGAACCTGTTGCGCTGCATCGGCTCGGTCCGGCCGGACATTCTGGTCGGCATTCCCCAGGCGATCGCTTTCAGCCGACTCTTTCCCGGCCCTTTTGCCACGGTCCGCAAGCGGGTTGTCGTCGGTCGGGCCTGGTGGCTGCCGGGCAGGGGGCTTGAACCGCGCCGGGGCCAGGCCGACACCCCGCCACGGCATCAGGCCGCCGAATCCGATCCGGCGGCCATCATCTTCACCACCGGGTCCACCGGCCCCCCCAAGGGGGTGACCTACACCCATTCCATCTTTCATGCCCAGTTGGACCTGATCCGCGAGTATTACCGGATCGGGCCGGGCGATGTCGATCAGCCCGGTTTCCCGCTGTTCGGCCTCTTTGCCGCCGCCCTCGGCGCCAAGGCGGTGATTCCGGACATGGACCCGACCCGGCCGGCCCGGGTCGATCCCGAGCGATTCGTCCGCACCCTGCTGGCGCACCGGGTGACCTACTCCTTCGGTTCGCCGGCGATCTGGAACGTGGTCAGCCGCTATTGCCTGGATAAGAATATTGTGCTGCCGGTGCAAAAGGTGTTGATGGCCGGAGCCCCGGTACCGGGCGAGCTGGTGGCGCGGGTGCAGCGCATCCTGCCCGAAACGGCGCAGATTTTCACTCCTTACGGGGCCACCGAGAGCCTGCCGGTGGCCTCCATCGAGGGGCGGGAGATCGTGGGCGAAACTTGGGCCTTGACCCGGACCGGTCACGGCGCCTGCATTGGCCGTGCCCTGCCGGGGATCGACATCCGGATCATCGAACCGGTGGCGGGAGCAATCGGGTCCTGGCCGGAGGTGCGTCAGCTCGAACCGGGGGAGATCGGCGAGATCGTGGTCCGTGGCCCCGTGGTCACCCGCGCCTATGCCGACAACGAGCACGAAACCCGGCTGGCCAAGATCGACGACGGGACCGGCTTCTGGCACCGAATGGGCGACATGGGCTATGTCGACGACCGGGGGCGGCTCTGGTTTTGCGGCCGCAAGGCCCATCGGGTGCACACGGCCCGGGGCATGATGGACACCATCTGCTGCGAGGCGATTTTCAACGAACATCCCCTGGTGCGACGCTCGGCCCTGATCGGGCTGGGGGACTGTCCCCACAAGCAGATCCCGGTGATCGTGGTGGAGCCGTCAGGGCCGGTGGGCGATCCGGAGCGGCTGTTTGCCGACCTGCGCGACTTGGCGCGGGCCCACCCGCTGACCGAGCAGATCGAACGGTTTTTCCTCCATCGCTCCTTTCCGGTGGATATTCGTCATAACGCCAAAATTTTCCGGGAGAAACTGGCGGCGTGGGCGGCCAAGCGGGTGCAACTGCCCTGCGGCTGATGAAAAAAGGGCCGTCCGGGACGGAGGGCGCACAGAAGCAGGCGAGAGGGGATACCCAGAGGTGCAGGGATGGACAGGGCATGGTTATGCGCAAGGTAGTGGTCACCGGCGGTGGCGGATTTATTGGCAAGGCCCTGGTGCGGGAACTGATCGGCCGCGGGGTCGAGGTGACGGTGGTGGGTCGCAATCCCTATCCGGAGCTGGCTCGCCTGGGGGTGCGCTGCGTCCGGGGCGATATCCGCGACCGGGGTGGGCTCGAAGCGACCCTGCACGGGTGCGACACCGTGTTCCACGTGGCCGCCAAGGCCGGCATCTGGGGGCCGAGGGAGGAGTATTTCGCCATCAATTATGCCGGGACGATCAATGTCATCGCCGCCTGTCGCGCCCGGGGCGTGGGTCGTCTGGTCTACACCTCGACCCCGTCGGTGGTGTTTGATGGCACCGATCTCCAAGGGGTCGACGAATCCGTGCCCTATGCCACCCGGCCGCTGTGCCACTACGCCGCTTCCAAGATTCTGGCCGAGCAGGAGGTGCTGGGGGCCAACGGCAACGACCTGCGGACCATTGCCCTCAGGCCGCATCTGGTGTGGGGGCCGGGGGATCATCACCTGATCCCCCGGTTACTGGATCGCGGCCGGGCCGGGTTGCTCAAGATCGTCGGTGCCGGCGACAACCGGGTCGACATCGCCTACATCGACAACGTGGTCCATGCCCATCTCCTGGCGGCAGACAACCTGTGCGCCTCGGCCAGCGGGGCCGGGCAGGCCTTTTTCATCGGTCAGGAACAGCCGGTGGCCCTCTGGCCGTGGATCAACGGTCTCTTTGCCCGCCTGGACATCCCGGCGGTGACCCGCAAGGTGCCGTTGGTCGTTGCCTACGGGGCCGGTATGGTGCTGGAGGGGGTTCATGCCCTGCTCGGCAAGGCGGAGGAACCGCGAATGACCAGGTTTCTGGCCCATCAACTGGCGAAATCCCACTGGTTCAGCCATGGCAAGGCGGAACAACTGCTGGGTTACCGGCCGGTGGTCGCCACCGAAACCGGTCTGGACCGGCTGGTGGGCTGGCTGCATGGCACGGGGTCAGCCTGAATGGGGGAATAAAAAAACAGGGCATCCGAAAAGAGTGTTTGGCAATTTTTCGGAGGTACGCTATTTTAGATTGTTTTCCCCGAGGAAAACAACGAGAGGCGCTGGGCTGAAACCGTCCGCTGCGCCGCGCCTGTTTTCGCACCAAGAGCAATACAAGCATAACTGAAAAATCCTATAAATTTTATTTAAAAAGATTTGACAGCCGATCCATTTTTCAGTAGTTATCCGGACGGAAGATGAACCGCCATTCACTTGTCTGGGCGGGTAATTGCCATATTTTCAGCAATGAGGGGTAGTTAGTATGATTTCGGTTGATGTTACGCTGTTGATGCACATGATCAACATGGTTGTGTTGATGCTCGTTCTCAATGCAATTCTCTACAAACCAGTGCTGGGGATTTTAGAGAAGCGGGCGCAAAAGATCGAATCGCTCAATGGCGATGTGGCGCAATTCGAGCAGAATGCCCGGCAGCGTCAGGCCGAACTGGACAAGAAAATGCGGGAGGCGAGCAACAAGGCGAAAAAAGCCTTGGATGGCGCTCGCGCTCAGGCTCAGGCCGCCGGCGCCGAAAAGTTGGCCGCCATCCGCAAGGAGTCCGACGGCATCAAGGAAAAGCAACTGGCCGATCTCCGGTCGCAGATCGAGGTGGCCAGAAAAGAGCTTCAGGGAAATGCCGCGGGCTTTGCCCAGGCAATGGCAGGAAAGATACTTGGAAGGAGTCTGGACGCATGAGAGCTTGGAACAAAACATTACTGCCGGTTTTGCTGGCGATCCTGATCGGCGTGGCGGCGCCGGCGTTTGCTCCGGCAGCCGACGCCCCGACGGCCGGCACCCATCAGGAAATGAAGGCTGCGGCGCATGGAACGCAGGCGGATGCGGCAGCGGGGCATCAGGTAGCGGCTGAAGGGCATGGCGCGGCGGCTGGCGGTCACGGCGAGGCCCATGGCAGCAACCCGCTGTCCCCGGAAAAATTGAAGGATCTGTTCTGGCGGACGGTCAACTTCCTGGCGTTGGTCATCATTTTGGTGAAGTTCGGCGCCAAGCCGATCATGTCCGGGTTGAGCGGGCGGCAACAGCAGATTCGCGAGGAATTGGACGATCTTACCGTCCGTCGCGATGAGGCCGAGAAATCCTACCAGGAATTTACGGCCAAGCTTGCGGGTATGGAAAAAGAGATGGAGTTGATCGTCGAGCGGGCCATTGCCCAGGCGCAGGTGGAAAAAGAGCGCATCCTGGCCGATGCGGAGAAGGCCGCGGAAGATATCAAGCGCCAGGCGGAAGCCGCTGTCCAGGCCGAATTGGAAGACGCCAAGCGTATCCTCCGGGAAGAGATCGCGGATCAGGCTGCCGCCATGGCTGAAGAGTTGATCGTTAAGAATCTGACCCCGGCGGATCAGGTGGCGATCACTGAACAGTATCTTGAAAGAGTGGGTGCGGTACAGTGAGACATACAATACTAGCGCGACGATATGCCAAGGCGCTCTTTTCCTTGGGGAAAGAGCAGGGAAAAACTGAAGAATACAGCGCCATGCTGGGGGCGATAGCCGAATTGTACGCCGACGGGGCAGTCGGTGTGAGCGATGCGGTCACTAATCCGCTCTACCCGCTGGACGTTCGGCAGAAAGTGATGGCCAAAATCGCGGAGTCCGTGCAGGCCGATGCCATCATGACCAGCTTTCTCAATCTGCTCATCGAGAAGAAGCGAGCGGATATTCTCCCTGACATTGCCGAGGCAATGCAGGCCATGGTGGACAAGGATCAGAACATCAGTCACGGGTCCATCATCTCCGCTATTGAACTTGACGGCGTTTTGCTGGAGAAAATTCAGGCCACGCTGGAAAAATTGACAGGAAATAAGGTTATACTTGAAACCCAGGTTGATCCGTCCATTATCGGCGGTATTGTAGCCAAGGTTGGTGACTTGGTGCTGGACGGAAGTATAAAGACACAACTTAATGGATTAAAGGAATCTATCAAGGGGAGAGAATAATCAATGCAGATCAAAGCAGAAGAAATCAGCCAGATTATCAAAGACCAAATTGCTGGCTATAAAGCAGATATCGACCTGAAGGAAACCGGCACCGTTCTTTCCGTGGGTGACGGTATTGCCCGCGTCTACGGTGTCGAGAATTGCCAGGCCATGGAGCTGCTCGAGTTTCCCGGCAATATTTTTGGCTTGGCCCTGAACCTTGAAGAGGACAACGTTGGTTGTGCCGTCCTGGGCGATGTTCGCGACATTAAGGAAGGCGACGTGGTCAAGCGGACTGGCAAGATCGCCATGGTCCCGGTCGGACCGGAGATGGAAGGCCGCGTCGTCGACGGTATCGGCCAGCCCATCGACGGCAAGGGCCCGATCAACTCCAAGGAATTCCGGAAAATGGAAGTCATCGCTCCTGGCGTTATCGCTCGGAAGGGTGTGCATGAGCCCTGCTATACCGGTGCCAAGGCTGTCGACGCCATGACTCCTGTCGGCAAGGGCCAGCGCGAGTTGGTGATCGGCGACCGCCAGATCGGCAAGACCGCGCTGTGCGTCGATGCCATCATCGCTCAGAAGAATACCGATGTCCATTGCATCTATGTGGCTATTGGCCAGAAAAAATCGACCGTGGCCCTGGTCGTTGAAAACCTGCGCAAGCATGGCGCCATGGAGTACACCACCGTGGTTGCCGCCTGTGCCTCCGATCCTGCGCCGATGCAGTATGTCTCTGCCTTTGCCGGTTGCGCCATGGGCGAGTACTTCCGCGACAACGGCCAGCACGCCCTGATCATCTACGACGATCTCTCCAAGCAGGCGGTTTCCTACCGTGAGCTGTCCCTGCTGCTGCGTCGTCCTCCGGGACGCGAGGCCTATCCCGGCGACATCTTCTTCAACCACTCCCGTCTGCTGGAGCGCGCCGCCAAACTGAGCGACGCTCTGGGTGCCGGCTCCCTGACCGCGTTGCCGATCATCGAGACCCAGGCCGGTGACGTATCCGCCTTTATTCCGACCAACGTTATCTCGATTACCGACGGTCAGGTGTACCTGGAGCCGAGCTTGTTCTTCGCCGGTGTGCGGCCGGCGATCAACGTCGGTCTTTCCGTCTCCCGCGTCGGTGGTGCCGCCCAGGTCAAGGCCATGAAACAGGTCGCCGGTACCCTGCGGCTCGATCTGGCCCAATATCGCGAGCTGGCCGCCTTTGCCGGTTTCGGCTCCGATCTTGATGCCGCCACCCAGGCCCAGTTGACCCGCGGCGAGCGTCTGGTCGAAATCCTCAAGCAACCGCAGTATCAACCGTTGCCGATGGAAAAACAGGTCACCATCATCTTTGCCGGAACCAAGGGATTTCTGGATAAATTCCCGGTTGCCACCTTGGCTGACTACGAAAAGGAACTCTACAGCTACATCGAGACCAACGAGCCGTCTATTTTTAACGAACTCAAGGAGAAGCAGGCTATTTCTCCCGAACTCGATGAAAAAATGAAAAAGACACTGGCAACCTTTGGTGAGACCTTCAAGGCGACAAAGGGCCTGAACTGAGCGCAAGGGTAGACTCTCATGCCTGGATTAAAGGACGTTAAAGAGAAAATCAAAGGTGTAAAGAAAACCGCGCAGATCACCAAGGCCATGAACATGGTGGCCTCGGCGAAACTGCGCGGCGCCCAGGAGAAGATGGAGCGCTTTCGCCCCTATGCGAGCAAGTTTGCCGAAGCGATGCGCGATCTCTCCGGTGGCATGGAAAGCAGCGATCTTCCCCTGATGGAAGTCCGCGAGGTCAAGACGGTGGAAATCGTGGTGGTCACCTCGGATCGTGGGCTGTGCGGCAGCTTTAACGCCAATATCATCAAGACAGCGGAACGGCTGAAAAAGCAATACGAGGCGGAAGGGAAGACCGTCAGTTTCGTTACTGTCGGCAAGAAAGGGACGCAAGCCTTCAAGAAGAGCGGCAAGTTGCGGACCCAATTCAACGATATCATGGGCACTTTCCAGATGTTCAATGCCCGTGAGATTTCGCAGAATATCACCGAGGCTTTTCTCAACGGGGAAAGCGATCAGGTCGATATTGTCTACGGTCGGTTTTACTCGGTTGCGGTGCAAAAACCGGAACGGGAGGAATTGCTACCGATCAAGCCGGTGGAAGCTGCCGAGGGCGGTGCAGCCGGCAAGGCGGAGATCACGGGATCGTACACCTATGAGCCCGATCCCGGGGAAATCATGGAAGTGCTGCTTCCCCTCTTTTTGAATGTTCAGCTTTATCATGCCATGCTGGAAGTTGGCGCCAGTGAACATGCCGCTCGGATGACCGCCATGGATAATGCCACCAATGCCTGCAAGGACATGATCAAGCAACTGACCCAATTGTACAACAAAGCACGGCAAGCCGCCGTTACCGGCGAGTTGATGGATATCGTCGGCGGCGCCGAGGCACTTAAAGGATAATACGGATACCACAAGGTATTTCACCAGTTTAGAGGAGGCCATTTCAAATGGGTGAGACACGAGTAGGAAAAATTATACAGGTCATTGGTCCGGTAGTCGATGTCGAGTTTGAGCCGGGCAATCTGCCTGACATCATGAATGCACTGTTTATCAGCAACCCGGCGATCAACGACATGCCGGACAACTTGGTATGCGAGGTGGCCCAGCACTTGGGCGACAACGTTGTCCGCACCGTCGCCATGGATCAGACCGACGGTTTGGTTCGCGGCATGGCGGTGAAGGATACCGGCGCTCCGATCACCATTCCGGTCGGCGCTCCGGCCCTCGGCCGGATCATGAACGTCGTCGGTCGCCCGGTCGACGGCTTGGGCCCGATCGTTTCCGAGAAGAACATGGCCATCCACCGTCCGGCGCCCGCCTTCACCGAGCAGGACACCGAGGTCAACGTCCTGGAGACCGGCATCAAGGTTATCGACCTGCTGGTACCTTTCCCCCGTGGCGGCAAGATGGGTCTGTTCGGCGGCGCCGGTTGCGGCAAGACCGTTATCATGATGGAGATGGTCAATAACATCGCCATGCAGCACGGTGGTATCTCGGTCTTCTGCGGTGTCGGCGAGCGGACCCGCGAGGGCAACGATCTCTACCATGAGATGAAGGAATCCGGCGTACTGCCGAAAGCGGCTTTGGTCTATGGCCAGATGACCGAACCGCCGGGCGCCCGTTCCCGTGTCGCCCTGACCGGCTTGACCGCAGCCGAGTATTTCCGGGATGAGGAAGGTCAGGACGTGCTCTTCTTCGTTGACAATATCTTCCGTTTTACCCAGGCGGGTTCCGAGGTTTCAGCGCTGCTCGGCCGCATACCTTCCGCCGTTGGTTATCAGCCGACCTTGGCCACCGATCTTGGCGCCCTGCAAGAGCGCATTACCTCGACCACCAAGGGTTCGATCACCGCCGTCCAGTGCGTCTATGTTCCTGCCGACGACTTGACCGACCCTGCGCCGGCGACCACCTTTGCCCACTTGGACGGAACCGTTGTTCTTTCCCGGCAGATCGCCGAGCTCGGCATCTATCCGGCGGTTGATCCCCTCGATTCCACCTCCCGCATTCTTGATCCCAATGTCGTTGGTCAGGTGCATTATGCCACTGCCCGCGGTGTTCAGGTTGCGTTGCAGAAATATAAGGAGTTGCAGGACATCATCGCCATCCTCGGTATGGACGAGCTTTCCGAGGAAGATCAGTTGACTGTTGCCCGGGCCCGGAAAGTTCAACGCTTCCTGTCGCAACCGTTCCATGTGGCGGAGGTTTTCACCGGCTTCGCCGGCAAGTACTGCAAGGTTGAGGATACGGTCCGCGGCTTTAAGGAAATTTTGGACGGCAAGCATGACGATCTGCCCGAGGCCGCTTTCTACATGGTCGGCGGAATTGAAGAAGCCGTCGAGAAAGCCGCTGCCCAACGAGCCAAAGCCTGATCGCGTCTACGCGAAAGCGAGGTAAACTCTAATGGCGCAAATTCATCTGGAAGTCGTAACACCAAGCGGGGCCGTGGTCAGTGAAGAGGTCGATATCGTCACTGCTCCCGGCGTGGGCGGTGAGTTTGGTGTACTGGCCAATCATGCTCCCTTTTTGAGCACGATCAAAACCGGTACCTTGAGCTTTAAGAAAGACCGCGTATCGAAATACTTGATGGTGACCGGCGGTTTTACCGAAGTATCCAACAACAAGATCACCTTTTTGGTTGAAGGTGCTGAATTTGGTCAGGATATCGACGTGGAACGCGCCCTGCGCGCCAAGGAACGTGCGGAAAAGCGTCTGGCGCAAGCACAGCAGGCCACCGAAAAGATCAATCGGGTTCGTGCCGAAGCGGCGCTTCAACGAGCAATGGCCCGTATCCGGACCGCGGAGATGGCCCGTCACTGATTGTTTTTTTCCCCTTCATCAACAAAAAAGCCGCCTTTACCAGGCGGCTTTTTTATTTCTAATGGTATGCAATTCTAATGTCTTTTTTCGTCGTCGCTTCCCGACGACCCTCCCGTCATTCCGAACGCATGGAAGATCTCTCGAACATTTTTTCCTGCGGTCGAAATGACAAATCGGCAAGTTCAGCTTGAAGGCAAACCGGAATCAGCTGGCAGCACTCCGGTGTGCTCGTGCTCACAGTTGCACGGCCGCGGTATGACGATGATCCACATAGGCGGCAATGCCGGCGGCGAGTTGAGTCGCGACTTTATCGAGATACGGCTCGCTCTGCAGGAGCTTGGCTTCGTCCGGATTGGTGATAAAGGCGATTTCCGCCAAAATGGCCGGCATCTCGGCCCCGATCAGCACATAAAAGGGGGCCTGCTTGACGCCAAGGTCGCGTGGTTTGCAAAGGCGCCCTAAACCGCTCACCAAATTGGTGTGCACGAAGCGGGCGAATCGAGTGGATTCGTCGATTTTTGAATTTTTCATCAATGTGGCCAGGATATCCTGCAATTCGCCGATACTGTGCGTCGAGGTCGCATTCTCAAGAGCCGCCACCCGCATGGCATTGGCGTCGGTCGCCAGATTGAGGAAGTAGGTCTCGATGCCGCCTTTGGTTTGATCGGAATGGGCGTTGATGTGGATGGACATGAACAGGTCGCTCTTGTGCGTGTTGGCGATGGCCGTTCGTTCCTCAAGGGGAAGATACACATCCTTGGTCCGGGTCAGCACCACCTGGTACCGAGAGGTGTCTTTCAGTATTTTTGCAACTCTCTTCGCTATGTTAAGCACAACATCCTTCTCTTTTAATCCAAAGGCCATGGCACCGGGATCTTTGCCGCCGTGGCCCGGGTCAATGACAATTGTGCGGACCCCAAGCCCCAACTGTTGCGCCAAGGACAATTTCTCCTTGGGCTCGGCTTGGGAACGCGGCGATGGCTCGAAAGTGGGCCGGCGTTTTTTTTGCTCGCTGAGGCTGACCACGACCTGTGCCTCCTCCTTGTCGCGGGAAGCCTTTTGGTCGACCTCCGGTTCCGGCGCAGGGGCGGTTGGCTGCGACGCGGCAGCCGCAGCGGGCGCATCAACGGTGCGGGCGGAGGAAGGTGTTGCCTCGCCGCGAATATCGACAACAACCCGGAACGGATCGCTCAAGCTGAAAATGGTATATTCCGACAGGGAATCCAGTTCCAGGACCACCCGTACGGTCTCGTCATTGTACTGGTCCGACCGGACCTCTTTGAGCAAACCGTCCCGAACAACCATGGGGGTACGGAGTTTAGGCGCAACATAGCTTCGGGCAAGATCAACCGTGAGACGACGGCGCCGGGTATCGTTTTTATCCAGGATACCGGCCGTGAAGGCCACGGGGGCGGCTGGTTGGAGAACAATGCGGCTATATCCTTCCGAGGACCAATATTTCACCGGAGCAAGAAGTGCCAACTGTTTCGGGATCGCCGCCGGTGATTCGGCGATGGCTGCCGGTTGGGGTTTCTCCTTTTCCGGTTTTTTTATCCTGGCCTTCCCCTTGGCTTTCTCGTATTGGTCCCCTTGGGGATAGATGGTCACGATCTTGAGATACAGGTCGTTGACCAATTGCTCCTTTCCCGAACTCTGTTGGGCGCATTCCGCCGCATCGTACAGGGCATCGTCGGCAAGGGTGTGGCCGGGGTAGAGATCCGCCAGTTCAAGAAATCCGTTCAAGGCGGTTTCCAGATCCAAAGGGATCTTGAACAAGTCGAACATGCGCCGATACGTTTTGGCGGTCAGGTAAAGGCTGGTTGGGCCAAGGGCGCCTTTGCGGTCCAATAAATGAATTTTGCGAAAGGTGCGGGCGCTGTTGAGCCAATTGCCCCGATCTTTGCCCAAAGAACCCTCATGTTCGAGACGAGCGGCGTATTCCTTGGCGGCCTTGTATTGCTGCTCTGCGGTGAGATTGTCATTCCGCTCGGCCTTGACTACCGGTTTGGCGGCGGCAAACGCCGAAGTCGTTGCAACGGCCATAAAAAGAAGCGCCGCAAACAGAGATGCCAACCCCTTGAAGCGGATGAAACTCAGGCATGATATTGAGATCAATGTCGAGGACATGGAATGGTCTTTTTTTGGGCAACTCTTTGAAATGGCGTTAAAATATGCGAGATCTCTCCGGGGAAGCCCTTGCAGATTGTCAAGTTTGTCCACACTATACCGTATTTACCGTCGCAGGTAAAAGAAATTGTACTTATGGGGTGCCGGGTTTAAAATTTTAAAAACAATGTGTTTCGATGTGGTTGCTTGATTTAAGAATTGCATCAGGGGGCAGAGGGGGAAGAGTTGCATGCACTCAACGGTCGGTCCGGTCGAGGTACCCCAGGGCCTGATAGAGGATGTCGAGGGCCTGTTTGGGCGTCAGGTCGTCGGGATTGATGGTGGCGAGCAGGTTGAGAATCGGGTTGGCGGGCGGGGCAAAAAGGGGTAGTTGGCAAGGGCTCTGTCTTTTGTTCTTCTTTCCGGTGGCGATCTTGGGTTGCCCCTGGAGATTGAACTCGCCCAATTCAATGTTTTTCAGGATCTCATAGGCGCGGGCGATCACATGTTCGGGGACACCGGCCAGGGAGGCGACCTGGATGCCGTAACTGCGGTTGGTGGCGCCCTTGACCAATTTATGCAGGAAAATGATGGAATCGTTCCATTCCTTGACCGCGATCGAATAGTTCCGGATCCTGGTGCTGGTGGCGGCCAGATCGGTCAATTCGTGGTAGTGGGTGGCAAACAGGGTCTTGATGCCGATGGTGTTCTTTTGCGCCAGTTCTTCCGCCACGGCCCAGGCAATGGCCAGGCCGTCATAGGTCGAGGTGCCCCGACCGATTTCATCGAGGATCACCAGGCTGTTCTCGGTGGCGTTGTTCAAGATATTGGCGGTCTCGTTCATTTCCACCATGAAGGTCGATTGTCCCCGCCGCAGGTCGTCCATGGCCCCGACCCGGGTAAAAATGCGGTCCACCAGACAAATGTCCGCAGCCTCGGCCGGAACGAAACTGCCGAGGTGGGCCATGAGCACGATCAGGGCGGTCTGTCGCAACACCGTGGATTTGCCGGCCATGTTGGGGCCGGTGATGATCAGCAGTTCGTCGCGCTCTTGATCGAGGTGGACATCGTTGGGCACAAAACGGCCCGGCTCGAGGGCCCGTTCGATGACCGGGTGCCGGCCTTCGGTGATGGTGATGGCCCGCTCGCTGTTGATTGTCGGCCGGCAGTAGCGATACCGGCTGGCAATCTCGGCAAAACAGGCGACGACATCGATTCGGGCCAGCAGGCTGGCGGTGGCCAGCAGGCGCTGGCTGTGTTCGACGAGTTCATCCCGGATCCGGAGAAAGAGGTCGTATTCCAGTTCCAGGCGTCGGTCCTGGGCGGTGGTGATGGAGTTCTCCAGCTCCTTCAATTCGGGGGTAATGAACCGCTCGGCATTGACCAGGGTTTGCTTGCGGATGAAATAGTCGGGCAGGGCGTCGGCCTGGCTGCGGCTGACCTCGAAATAGTAGCCGAAGACCTTGTTGTAGCCGACCTTGAGTTTGGCCAGGCCGGAACGCTCCCGCTCAGCGGTCTCCAGCTCGAGGATCAGCTTCTTGCCATCACGGAGCAGGACCAGCAGGCGGTCGAGTTCGGCATGATACCCTTCCCGGATCAGGTTGCCTTCCCGCAGGGTGATCGGGGCGTCGTCGCGGATGGCGGTATCGATGAGCAGGTGGAGATCGGCGAGGACATCGAATTCGTCGGCCATGGTCCGCAGCAGCGGGGCGGCGCAGCCGGCCAGCATGGTTTGCAGGGGAGGCAGTTGGGACAGGGAGGTCTTGATGGCGCTCATGTCCCGGGCATTGCCGTGGCCCAGCACCAGCCGGCTGCACAGCCGTTCCAGGTCGTAGACCGAATCGAGCAGGGTATGCAGGCCGGCCCTGGTTTCAGGCTGATGGATCAGCTCCTGGACGCCGGTCAGGCGGGCCTCGATCCGCTCCCGATCCTGGAGGGGAAAGAGCAGCCAGCGCCGCAGCAGTCGGGCGCCCATGGGGGTGGCGGTCCGATCGAGCACCGACAGCAATGAACCTTCCCGCTGCCCGCCGACAAGGGTTTCGGTGAGTTCCAGGTTGCGGCGGGAGGCGTCGTCGATGATCAGGTAACCGCTGTGGTTGAGGGGGCTGATCCGTTTGATGTGGGCGAGGTCGGATTTTTGCGTCTCCCGCAGGTAGAGCAGCAGGGCGCCGGCGGCGTTGATCGCGGCGGTGAAGGCGGCGCAACCGAATCCGGCCAGACTGGTGGTGCGAAAATGTTCGGTCAGGGCGGCGTGTGCGGCCCTCGCCTCGAAATGAAAGTCGGGCCGGCCGGTGAGGCAGAGCTGGCCCAGATGGGTGGTGAGGAGTCCGGTCAAACCGGCCCACTGCTCCATCTCGGATTGGGCCAGCAGGAGTTCCGCCGGCCGCAGGCGCGTGAACTCGTCGATCAGGGGGGCGGGATCTTTGGGGGTGAAAACGACCTCGCTGACCTGAAAGCGGCCGGTGGAGATGTCGATCACGGCCAGCCCGGCCAGCAGTTCCTTGGCGGATTTGCGGCTGAGCGACAGGGCGCAGACATAGCAGTCCGACTTGGCATCGAGGAGCTGATCGTCGGTGGTGACGCCGGGGCTGACCACCCGGACCACTTCCCGGCGGACAATACCCTTGGCCTCCTTGGGGTCCTCGACCTGTTCGCAGATGGCCACCCGGAATCCGGCCTTGATCATCCTGGCCAGGTACCCGGTCACGGCGTGAAAGGGCACGCCGCACATCGGGATCTTGTTGGCCTCGTCCTTGGCGCTGCGGGAGGTTAGGGTGATGCCCAGGACCTTGGCAGCGGTGACGGCATCGTCGAAGAACATCTCGTAGAAATCGCCCATGCGATAGAACAGGATGGTGTCCGGATACTGCTCCTTGATCTCCAGATATTGCTGGAGCATCGGAGTGATTTTGGGCGCGGTGCTCATGGATTGGGCGCTATGATCGGATCGAGGAAATCCGGACCGAGGAGGTCAAAGGTCTGTTCGATGTGCTGGGGGATGGTTCGGATCTCGGCGCACACGGTGATGAAGTTATGGTCGCCTTCCCAGCGGGGGACGAGGTGGAAGTGGAGATGGTCAGCGATGCCGGCGCCGGCAGCAGTCCCCAGATTGAGGCCGACGTTGATGCCCTGGGGCCGCAGGCGGCGGCGGAGAATGGTGCAGCAGGCAGCCAACATCGCCATCAGCCGGCCGTTCTCCTCGGCGGTCAATTCGGTGAGGTCGGCGAGGTGTCGCCGGGGCGCCAGGAGCAGATGGCCGTTGGCATAGGGGAAACGGTTGAGCAGGACCACGGTCAGGGCATCGCGGAAGAGGAGCAGGCCGGCTTTGTCCTGGATGGCGGTGCCGGGCGGTTCGAACAGACACCCGTCCACTGCGGGGGTTGTGCCGAGGACATGCTCCATTCGCCACGGAGTCCACAATGTCTTCATGGCGATGGCGGCAGTTCGAGAATTCGCGCGGAAAGCTCGTCGCCGATCTCCAGGATGGCGAAGGTCCCCGGCGCGCCATAGCGGCCGGTGGCCCGGAAGCTGCCCGGATTGAGGAAGAGTACTCTGCCGTGGCGGTGGCAGACCGGCCGGTGGGTATGGCCGAAGATCATGCAGTCCGCCTCGGGAAAGAGCTGCCAGAGCGCGTCCTCGATGTCGGGTCCCAGTCCGGCCCCATGGGTGAGGCCGATGGTGAAGCGACCGAGGGTGAAGCACATTTGCCCCGGACAGCGGCTGCGAACCGCGCTCTCGCACATGTTGCCATGGACCGCATAAACGGTCTTGCCGGGAAAGGCCTCCAGGACCGGCAGGGCAGTCAGGTCGCCCGCATGGATGATGACCTCGCAGTCGCGGAAACAGTCCCGGACCTGCCTGGCAAAATGGCTGTCCGGTTGGCTGTGATGCGTATCTGAAAGAACCCCGGCTCGAATCATGGTGTGCTCTGCGGTTGGCTACTGGTGATCATGACCCGGCAATCTATAAAAATTGCGTTTTGAACACAAGAGAAGACCAACGGCAGGAGGATAATTTTGTCGGACATGCAGGAAGCTGTTGCAAAAAAACGGACCGTACCGTAACATGGCCCCTCTTTAAAGCAACCGTTTAATAAAGAGTTAAGGATAAATCCATGTACACAGCTTCCGATTTGCGCAAAGGCCTGAAAATTCAAATTGATGGCGAACCGTATATTGTCACCGAGTTTGATTTCTCCAAACCGGGCAAGGGCCAAGCCCTCTACCGGACCAAGATGCGCAATATGATCACCGGCGTCCAGTTCACCCAGACCTATCGCTCCAACGACAAATTCGAGCGACCCAACCTGGAGGAGCGGAAAATGCAGTTTCTGTACGCTCAGGACAACGATTACCATTTCATGGACACCTCCTCTTATGAGCAGATTTTTCTGACCAAGGAGCAGTTGGGCGACAATCTCAACTTCCTGATCGACAATATGGAAGTGGAGGTCTTGTTTTTTGGTGATCGGCCCATCGACATCACTCTGCCCACCTTCGTCAATCTTGAGGTAACGGTGGCCGATCCCTGGGCCAAGGGCGACACCTCCGGTTCCGACACCAAGCCGGTGACCGTGCAGACCGGTTTTCAGCTCCAGGTTCCTCCGTTTGTCGAACAAGGTGATAAAATCCAGATCGACACCCGCACAGGCACCTACATCACCCGGGTGAAAGAATAACCGGCGATGCTCACGCCTGAGGGCCTGCGGCGGCGGTCCGACCTGCTGCAGGCCATCCGTTCGTTCTTTCTCGAACGCGACTACATCGAGGTCGACACCCCCCTGCGTTTGCCGGTCCTGATTCCCGAATCCAATCTTGTCCCGTTCTCCAGCGAGGGCTGTTTTCTCCACACCTCACCTGAGTTGTGCATGAAACGGCTCCTCGCCAGGGGCTGTTCCCGCATTTTCCAGATCTGCCACTGTTTCCGCAAGGAGGAGCGAGGGCGGCTGCATCAATCGGAATTCACCATGCTCGAATGGTATCACCAGGGCTGGGATTATTTCGATTTGATGTACCAGTGCGAGGAGTTGATCGGTGCCCTGGTGCGTCGGTGTCCTGATCTGCCGGGGATTTCGTCGAGCGGACAGCTGTGCTGGCGGGACAGCCGAGTAGCATTGACGCCGCCGTGGGAGCGGCTGACGGTGGCGGAGGCCTTCGGGCGGTATGCGGGCGTGGAGGTCAACGAGGCCTTGCGGGCGGGGGATTTCGACGAAATCCTGGTGACCGCGATCGAGCCGCATCTGGGGCGCAACCGGCCGGTCTTCCTGTACGATTACCCGCTGGAACTGGGCTCCCTGGCCCGTCGCAGTCAACAGAATTCCGCCGTGGCGGAGCGCTTCGAGCTGTATATCGCCGGGGTGGAACTGGCCAATGGCTTTTCCGAACTGGTGGATCCGCAAGAGCAGCGGCAGCGTTTTCAGCGGGAGATAACGACGCTTGGTCTGGGAGGAAAAACAGCGGCACTGCCGGAGAAATTTCTCGCGGACCTCAGCCTGATCGGCGAAACGGCCGGCATTGCCCTGGGGATGGACCGGTTGTGCATGCTGCTGATGGGCTGTCCCGACATTTCGCAGGTCACCCCATTTATTTTTGAGGAATTGTAAGGTCCTGCCTTGTCTTTTTCTCCCTTTCCTCTACCATACAACAGCATCAGGATAATACCGTCTCTCCCGGGACACTGATCACCTCGCGGTCCGGCAGCAACAAGGCGGTGAGTCGACCGCCATAAACAGCTCCGGTATCGATGCCGATTTTGTCCGTCGCCAGGTAGGGTTCGGGAAAAACCGTGTGGCCGAAGACAACGGGTTTGCCATAATCAGGGGTGCTCAGGAGAAAGGACTCGCGCGCCCAGAGGCACCATTGCATCGTCTGTTGGCTGAGATGACGGCCAGGCTGCAAACCGGCATGCACATAAAGGGCATGACGATCCTCCCAGAACAGCGAGAGGCTTTTGAAAAAAGCGATATGTTCGGGAGGGACGAGCCGGTTTATTTCTTCCCGGGTCGATGTGGGGGAGAGGCCATAGCTGGCAAGTGTGCGCAGCCCTCCAACCTGGAAAAAAATGCTGTGGTTGCCGCCGGTGAGGTATTGGAGAAAGAGATAATCGTGATTGCCCATCAGCGGCACGACCCGGGGATGGGTGGTGCTGAGCGACAGAATGGTGGCCACGACCTCTTTGGACTGCGGCCCCCGGTCGACGTAGTCGCCGAGGAAAACGATGGTGTCGGCCCGGTGGCGCACCTGTTGCAGTAAAAGGGTGAGCGCGGTGTGGCAACCGTGGATATCCCCGATCACGCAGGTGGTAGAGTCGGCTGTTGGCATGGAAGGGTTGGTGTTTCAAAAAAAATAAATCGATGAGCCATGGATACTAAGCAGCGTCAGTTGATCAAGAAATATGTCGATCTCGTCACCGGTAGGTGGCGTCTCATCGTCAGCAGTCTCCTTGTGAGTATAACTGTTGGTCTTGGTTATTATTTTAATCTCCCGAAACTCTACCAAGGTATCACCTTGCTCAGTTATGAACAACAACAGATCAATCCGGCCAAGATGGATCCCGAGCAGGGAAGGCAAAGGCTGCAAGAATCATTGGCGACCTTAAAAGAATTGGTAACCAGTCGCAACAGTCTTGAGAAGGTTATCCTTCAATTTGCCCTGTATGAAAAAGCGAGGGAAAAGGTGCCGATCGAAGATGTCATTGAGATGATGCGCAAAGATATCACTATTCAGCCATCCAACAAGGGCGATATTTTCAGTGTGTCGTATCAGGGGACAGACCCGCAGAAAGTGACCAAGGTAACCAATGGCCTGGCGTCGCTTTTTATCGAAGAGAATCTCAAGTACCGGGAAGAACGAGCCACGGAAACCTCGAAATATACCCAGAGTGAATTGGCTACGTCGAAAAAGGTGCTGGACGAGAAAGAACAGCAGATGCGGGATTACAAGCTAAAATATTTCAACGAGATGCCGGAGCAGCGCCAAAGCAATCTCGCCCAACTCCACGCACTGATGCAGCAAAATCAGGGCATCCAGAATTCCATTCAGGAACTGGAGCGGACCAAGGTCATGATACAGGAACAAGCCGGCATGCAGCAGCGCCTCGCCTCGATCCGTGCTGCCAGCGAACCGGCCAATACCGCCCTTCGGCAGCCCGAATCCGAAGCGGAACGGTTGCAGCGGTTGCAGGCCTATCTGGTGGAATTGCAGGGAAAATATACCGAGACCCATCCGGAAGTGCGCCGAACCAAGCAGTTGATCGACCAGTTGGAGGGGAAAAGCGGCAAGGGGGGGGCGGGCGGTAAGCAGACTGCGCCGGCAGGTCCGAACAGGTCATCGTTGGTCGCCAGTTTGGAAGGCCAGAAAACCCAGACGCAACTGAAACAAATTGACTTGAATATTGAGCAGTTGCGAGAAGCACAGGCGAAAATTCCCACCCAAATCGCCCAGTATCAGAAATGGATTGAGGCTGTTCCCACCCGCGAGGCGGAATGGACGAGCTTTACCAGAGATTACAACGAATTGCGACGTCATTACGATCAGTTGGTCGCCCAGAACCTTCAGGCGCAGTCCGCAGAAAATCTTGAGCGCAATCAAAAGGGCAGCAAGTTTAAAATTGTCGATTCCGCCCGTCTGCCCGAGAAGCCATTCAAGCCGAATTTTTTGAAAATATTGCTGGTTGCCGTCGCCGCCGGTCTTGGGCTCAGTTTCGGCTCGGTCTTGTTCCTCGATTTTATCGATACCTCCTTTAAAGATGTCGGTGAGTTGGAGGAATACATCGGTGTACCGGTGATTTGTGCCATTCCCTTTATCGAAAAAGAGGCTGAGATCAGAAAAGAGAAGCTGAAGTTTCGAGGCAGCGTGGCCTTGGTTTCGCTCTACGGGGCCGTTTTGCTGACGGTCATCGCCATCATGTGGTTCAAGGGCATGATTATCGTTTGAGGTTTCCCCTCTTTTCTCTATTTCGGGCAAACGAACAATGTATACCAAGTATTACGGGCTTACCAGGAAACCCTTTGCCCTGACCCCCGATCCCTCCGTCGTATTCATGAGTGAAACCCACCAGGAGGGACTGGCGATTCTCAAGTATGGGATTCTCAGCAAAAAATGCTTCCTGGTGCTGACCGCCGATGTCGGCTCGGGCAAAACGACCCTGCTCCAGGCCCTGGTCGATTCCCTAGAGCAGGATGTGCGTCTCTGTCTGCTCAATAATCCCATTCTCCGTCGCGACGAATTTTTTTCCTATATTGCCAAAAAACTCGGGTTGCACTGGGATGGCAACAAGGCCATGTTCCTGATTGAATTCGGCAACCTGCTCAAAGAGTGCTACCGCAGGGACGAGCGGGTGTTGCTGATTTTCGATGAGGCCCATGTGTTTCCGGTCGATCTGTTGGAAGAGATTCGTTTGCTCTCCAATCTCGAAGAAAAGGGGCAGGATGTGCTTTCCATTTTCTTGGTGGGCCAACCGGAGCTCAACGAGCGCATGAGCGACGACCGACTCCTGCCCTTGCGGCAGCGAATCGGCATCCGGTTTCATCTGCATCGGTTCACCCCGGACGAAACACGACAATATATCCTGTTTCGTCTCCGCCACGCAGGAGCCCGCCATCTCAATATTTTTTCCGAGGACGCCATTGCCTTGATTCACAACGTGAGTCAAGGCACTCCAAGGTTGATCAATATCATCTGCGATCACGCCCTGCTCACAGGGTTTGCCGAGAGCAAGCCGGTAATCGGTGCCGAATTGGTTGAGGAGAGTGTCAACGACCTCCATTTTCCCGGCGAAGGAAATCCGCTTCCTGTCGCCAAGTCGACAAAGTCCGTGAAAGCACGTCCGGCGATTCTGTTCGGGTTGGCGGCTTTCGGTCTCCTGGTGGTTCTTTTTGTTCTGGAAGCATGGCCGGTTACACAGGGAATCTCCCCGCTCGGCCGGCTATTGCCCGAATCGTGGCTGCGGTATCTGCATTTTTAACGGTTGTCGGAGGTGCATGTGGGAAAGGTGTTCAGGGCCTTGAAGCGGGCTGACGAAGCGGTGGATCTGGAACGTGAAGCAGGGGAGCAGGCGACGGTTGCACGCCCGGCGCCTGGGGACTCCGGCCCCGGTTTCCAGTCCCCGTACCGGGAAGAAGACGCCAACGAGCGCTGCCAGCGTCCGGGGCAATGGGATGATCGGCTGATTCTGGCCACGGTAACGACCGGCCCGGTGGCGGAAAGCATTCGCGCCCTGCGGACGCAGATCCTGTTTCCGGCCTCGGGCAAGGTGCCCCGGACCATCTTGGTGACCAGCGCTTCGCCTGGCGAGGGCAAGAGTTTTATCTGCGCCAACTTGGGGATTTCCCTGGCGCAGGGGGTGGACAACTACTGTCTGGTGGTGGATTGCGATCTGCGCAAGCCCACGCAACACAGCCTTTTTGGCTTGGGCAATACCGCCGGGCTCTCCGATTATCTCCAGCACAAGAAACAGATACCGGAACTGCTGGCACCGTCCGGCATTGAAAAGCTTTCCCTGCTGTTGGCCGGTCCCCGCTCCATCAATCCCGCCGAACTCCTGGGCTCGGCAGCCATGACCGGTCTGGTCGACGAACTGGCCCAACGGTACGATGACCGGATCGTCCTCCTGGACAGCCCGCCGCTTCATGCCGCCAGTGAGACCTCCGTGCTTGCCAAACATGTGGATGGAGTGGTGTTGGTGGTGCGACATGGTTCCGCGCGTCGCGAATATGTCAAGGCCTTGGCGGATGCCATTGGTCGCGACAAAATCCTTGGGGTGGTGTTCAATGCCTATCGGGCCACCATGTTGGACTACAAGGTGTTCGGTTACTACGAGTACCAGAAGGAGTATTACTACAGCGAAAGATAAAAGAACCTTTCGCGGTTTGCCTGTTGTAGCAACGCTGTGGTACCGTACCTCCGCTTTTCACCATTTTTTTTGTAGCTGAAATCCATCGCAACGGATATGTTTTTGCGCTTTTTCCGTAAGGGAAAAGCGGTGGGATGCCCTATTGGCCTCATGTTTTGTTCCAGAATGAAACAACAACTCAGACCATGAAAAGGATGTGCGATGCAAGCTGCGAAAAACAAGATCACAGGGAAGGAAGCGCTCCAGATACTGCTGACCGGCAACAATAGATTTCTTACCGGGAAACTCGAACACCCGAATCATTGCGAAGAATCGCGCCGAGGTCTTGTCTCCGGGCAAGAACCTATTGCCGTAGTGCTTGCCTGTGCCGATTCGCGGGTACCTCCGGTTGACGTTTTTGACCAGGGACTGGGCGATTTGTTTATTTTGCGGGTCGCGGGCAATATTATCAACGACCATATCCTCGGCAGCATTGAATATGCGGTGTCGCATCTGCATACCCCGCTGGTCATGGTGATGGGCCACTCTTCGTGTGGTGCGGTCGGCGCAGTGGCGCAGGGCGTAAAATTAAACGGGCATATCGCGAGCCTGACGCCCTCCATCGATGCGGCCTTGAAAAAAACCAAGGGGCTGGAAGGGCACTGGACTAATAACGCCGCCAAGGAACTCGCCAGGGCCACTGCCAAGAAGATCGAGGAATCGGAACCGATTGTCGCCGATCTGGTCAAGGAGGGCAAGGTCCTGGTGGTCGCCACCTATTACGATCTCGCGACCGGCGAGGTGGTCGTGCTGTGATGAGTTTGTCGAGGCTTTCGAAGGGCCGGATCCCGGTTGTTAGCCTCTTCTTTGAAGGTGGCGCCCTCTTTTTTCGGCGGTTTTTATCGTTTTTTCGGTAACCAGCGTTGTGGCGACGCTGGTTTCTTTTTCTCTTCTGCTTTTCCACTGGTAACCGTCATAAAGGTTGCTTTTCCCGCTTTCTCTGTGCTAACTTTTTCATATTGCATGACTTTGACCAATCCGGGTTGTTTGACGCATAGAGCAGGCCCATGCCATTTCCCCTTGAGACAATTCTGCCGTTGCTCGAACGAGAGGTCAGCAGTTATCAGGTCCCGGTTGTCGATCTGATCGCCGCACAGACCCGAGATCCCTTTAAAATCCTGGTCGCGACCCTGCTTTCGGCGCGGACCAAGGACGAGGTGACCGCCACCGCTTCCCGTCGGCTCTTTGCCCGGGCCGGAACCCCTTACGAGTTGGAGCGGCTGACGGTCGAGGAATTGGAGACGCTGATTTATCCGGTGGGATTTTTTCGCAACAAGGCCAAGTTTCTCAGCCGGTTGCCGGCAGCGCTCAAGGATCGGTTCGGCGGCGCTGTTCCCCAGGATCTCGATTCCCTGCTCACCCTGCCCGGTGTCGGGCGCAAAACCGCCAATCTCGTGATGGCAGTGGCCTTTCATCGCCCGGCGATCTGCGTCGACACCCACGTCCATCGCATCATGAATATCTGGGGTGTTGTCCGGACCACCACCCCGTTGCAGACCGAGATGGCCTTGCAACAAATATTGCCGGAGCGCTATTGGATACGGATAAACGCCATCTTGGTCGCTTTCGGCCAGGGAACCTGCACCCCGGTGCGGCCCCATTGCGACCAGTGCGTGATCGAGAAATGGTGCCCGAAGATCGGCGTGACCCCGCGAACGGTCGACAAGAAGTCATCCGGGCACAATGGGCCGGCGGCGAAAAAATTTATTTCCTGGAATGTCAACGGACTGCGGGCGGCATGGAAGAACGGCCTGCTTGAGGTGCTGCGCGATCTCGACGCCGATATTGTCGCCTTGCAGGAGATCAAGATCCACCCGGATCAATTGCCCGATCCCTTGCGGCAGGTGGACGGTTATCAGGTCTTTTGGAATCCGGCCAAGAAGAAAGGCTATGCCGGGACAGCGGTGTTGACGAAGACCGCTCCGCTTCGGGTGTGGCACGGACTCGACAGTCCGTTGCTCGATGAGGAAGGGAGGGTGCTGACCCTTGAATTCGCCGACTTTTATTTCATCAACGTCTACGCGCCCAATGCCCAGCCCGAGCTGAGGCGGCTCGCCTTCAAGCAGGATTTCAATCGAACGCTGCTTGCGCACATGGACCGACTCTCCCGCGACAAATCGTTGGTGCTCTGTGGCGATCTCAATGTGGCCCACAAGGAGATCGATTTGGCCAACCCCAAGGCCAATGTGCGCAATCCGGGTTTTTCCGAACAGGAACGGGCTTGGATGGACGCCGTTATCGCCGCCGGATATATCGACACCTTCAGGAAATTCGATCCCTCTCCGGCGCGCTACACCTGGTGGAGCTACCGCTTCAACGCCCGGGCGAAGAACATCGGCTGGAGGATCGATTACTTCCTTGTCGATCGGGCCAGCGAGGGCCGGGTCGTCGATGCGGCCATCCTTGACGATGTCATTGGCTCGGATCACTGCCCGGTGAGCATGATCTTTCGATAATGGTCAACGGAATATGACACCCTATCACATTGTTATCGCCGACGATCACAGTCTGATCCGTCAGGGGCTCAAGAGTCTCATCCATACGGACCCCGCCCTGCGCATCATCGCGGAGGCAGGCAATGGCGTCGAACTGCTGGAATGTTTGCAACAGCAGCCTCCGGACATGGTCATCCTGGATATTACCATGCCGCACCTCAACGGTATCGAGGCCCTCGGAAAAATAAAGCAGTCGTTTCCGGCCATGGCCATCTTGATGCTGACCATGCATTCCGGCAGCCACCATTTTTATCAGGCCATGGCGGCCGGCGCCCATGGCTACCTGATCAAGGACGATTCCGACAACGAGCTGCTTACGGCCATCAGGACCATCCGTGAAGGCAAACCCTACATTTCCTCGCAGTTATCTCCGGAAGTAACCGGCGAGGTGATCGCCGGTCTCCGGGATCAAGTCAAGGCGCCTTTTCTCAGTCTCAGCGAGCGGGAAAAGGAGGTCCTGCACCTAGTGGTCCAAGGGTTCTCAAGCAGAGCGATCGGTGGGAGACTCAACCTCAGCCCGAGAACCATCGATCACCATCGGGCGAGTCTATTGAGAAAATTCAAGATGAAAAATACCGTGGATCTCGTCAACCATGTGATCCGGATGGGCGTGCTCCCTGCCGACGAAAAAATTTGATTTTTTCGCCCTTTTCTTTGGAAAGACCTGTCGCTCTAACATTCTGATTTTGTTATTTTCTCTTTCTCCTTCCGGTAATATTACCTAGTTGCCCATAGGCAATTCCCACAATTGTTTTTTCTTTTTTCCTGGGCTTTAGTGCAGCTTCTTGGATCGATCCATCCCCGGACCGTTGGCGCGGTTTGCGGGATACTTCAACAGAAGCGAGGAAAACCCATGAATAAGCACGACCTTATTACGTCCATTGCCAAGTCGGCGAAGATCAGTAGAAAAACGGCGGAGCTGGGGGTGAATGGCCTGCTGTCATCCCTGTTGACGGCCATCAAGGCGGGAAAACGCGTGACTTTGACTGGTTTCGGCAGTTTTTCCATTGTGGAACGCGCGCCTCGAACCGGCAGGAATCCGAAAACAGGCGAGACGGTTCCCATCCCGCCGCGCCGGGTGGTCAAATTCCGGCCGGGAAGGGAACTCTCGGTAAAAATTCAGTGAATGGATGGGATTCGCCGCAGGAAACGGCGTCACCGGCGGGCCTGTTTCGTGGTTGCCCTTGTTCGTCCGAACCACAGCACTATGCCGGCCCCTATCATCAACAGGCAGAGCACCTGCCCCATCGACAAGGTTGATCCGATCAGGCCGATCTGAGGATCGGGCTCGCGAACAAACTCGACTGCAAACCGGAAACAGCCATAGAGGCCGAGAAAGAGGGCCAGCAGGGTACCGTGCGGCCATCGGGAAGCGTGTGCCGGCTGCCATGGCCGGGCCTTCATCGACCAGAGGATCAGAAAGAGGACCAGCCCTTCGAGCGTGGCCTCGTACAGTTGCGAGGGGTGCCGGGGCAGCGGCCCCCCCTCGGGAAAGACCATGCCCCAGGGGACCAGGGTGATCCGGCCGTAGAGTTCGCCGTTAATAAAGTTGCCCAGCCGGCCGAAGAACAGGCCGAAAGGCACGGTGACGATGAACAGGTCGGCAGCCTTCCAATAATCAAGTCCGGAGCGGCGACAATAGAGATATCCGGCCAGCAGCGCCCCCAGGCAACCACCGTGAAAGGACATGCCGCCAGCCCAGAGGGCCGGTATTTCCAGGGGATGAGCAAGATAATAGACCGGGTTGTAAAAGAGGACATAACCCAAGCGTCCTCCTATGACCACCCCCAGGATCAAGGCCAGGTGCAGGTTGTCGAGATGGTGCTGCATCCGCTGCCACCGGAATATTCTGGTCTGGTACAGGACCAGCAAATAGGCGGCGGTAAAGCCGATGACGTACATCAGGCCGTACCAACGAATCTGCAAGGGGCCCAGGGAGAGCAGAACCGGATCGAAAGACGGATAAGTCAGCATGATGTGCCTCGACGGATTGATAGGAACGATGTCGGTTCCGGTGGCGGAGGATGCCTGCGCGCCGACCTTTCCTTGTTCGTTGGCGCCGGCCAATTTGGTCCAGCCATGCTGGTCAGAGAATGCCCAACCGTTTCAGGTGAACCTGAAGCACGGACAGGGCCGCCGGGGTTATCCCGGAAATCCGCGAGGCCTGGCCCAAGGACCGGGGCTGCACCTTGGTCAGTTTTTCCACCACCTCGTTGGAGAGGCCGGGCAAGCCCTTGTAGACCAGGTCGGGCGGCAGCTCGATACGTTCGAGTTTCTTGAAGCGGGCGATCTGTTCCTCCTGGCGCCGGATATAGCCCTCGTATTTCACCTGCAATTCAATCTCGTCGCCAAACACGAGGGCTTCGGCGGGGAACGACCGTGTCGAATCGTCCTCTTTGAGCAGGCCGAAGAGATGGTGCAGGCGGATCTCCGGGCGGCGCAGGATGTCCGCCAGGGTCACGGCCTGGGTGAGGGGCGTGGAGTTGTGCCGGGCGAGAAAATCGTTGATCGGTCCCTGGGGTTTGATCCGGGTCTCGTGCAGCAGACGGACCGTTTCCTCGATCCACTCTCGCTTGCGTTGAAATTCCTGCCAGGTGGGTTCATCCACCAGCCCGATCCGATAGCCGATCTCCCGAAGCCGCATGTCGGCATTGTCTTCCCGCAGTAGCAACCGGTACTCCGCCCGCGAGGTAAAGAGCCGGTAGGGCTCCTTGGTGCCGAGGGTCACCAGGTCGTCGATCAGCACGCCGAGATAGGCCTGGGACCGGTCGAGGAGGACCGGCGCCTCGCCGCGCACATGCTGAACCGCGTTGATCGCGGCCATCAACCCCTGGCCGGCCGCCTCCTCGTAGCCGGAGGTGCCGTTGATCTGGCCGGCCAGAAAGAGGCCGCCGATTTTTTTCGTTTCCAGCGAGGGTTTGAGTTCCCGCGGGTCGACATAGTCGTACTCGATGGCATAACCGGGGCGGATGATGCGCGCCCGCTCCAGTCCGGGGATGGAATGGACCATGGCGATCTGGGTGGCCAGGGGCAGGCTGGTGGGGATGCCGTTGGGGTAGACCTCGACGGTTTCAAGGCCCTCGGGTTCGAGGAAGATCTGGTGGCGGATCTTTTCCGGAAACCGCATCACCTTGTCCTCGATCGACGGGCAATAGCGGGCGCCCACGCCCTCGATGATGCCGGCGTACATCGGCGATTGATCGATGGAACCCCGGATGATCTCGTGGGTGCGCTCGTTGGTGTAGGTGATATAACAGGGCCGCTGGGCCAGTGGCGGCGCGCCGGTGGAGGAGAAGGAAAAGAGGGCTGGTTCCTCGTCGGTGTACTGGGCCTCCAGTCGGGAGTAGTCGATGGTGTTGCCGTCCAGGCGGGGCGTGGTGCCGGTCTTCATCCGCCCCACGGCGAAACCGGTGGCGGCGAACCACTGGGCCAGTTTGGTCGAGGGGGCGTCTCCCATGCGGCCGGCCGGAAAATTTTTCAGGCCGACGTGGATCAGGCCGTTGAGAAAGGTGCCGGTGGCGACCACGATGGCCTTGACCCGGATCTGTTCGTCCAGCGAGGTGCGCAGGCCGGCCACCCGGCCGTTCTCGACCAGGATTTCGTCCACCACTGCTTGGCGGATGGCCAGGTTGGGCTGGTTCTCCAGGATATGCTTCATCCGCAGCCGGTACAAGAGCCGGTCGGCCTGGGCTCGGGAAGAACGGACCGCCGGACCTTTGCTGGTGTTGAGTCGGCGGAACTGGATGCCGGTGGCGTCGATGTTCTTTGCCATCTCACCGCCCAGGGCGTCGATCTCCTTGACCAGATGGCCCTTGGCCAGGCCGCCGACGGCCGGGTTGCAGGACATGGCGCCGATGGTGTCGGCGTTGATGATGCACACCAGGGTGCGGCAGCCCATGCGGGCCGCGGCCAGCGCCGCCTCGCAGCCGGCGTGGCCCGCGCCGATGACGGCGATGTCGAATTCAGTCATGGTGATCCGTGGGTGCACTCGACGCACAGGTAAAGAATGGACAAGGGGCGCTCGCGGGGATAGCCTGCGAACCGGCTCCGGAAAAGAGCGGTATTATACGGTATCCGGTTATATTTGCAAGTATCCCGGCAGGGCTTCGCCGGCCGGGCGGCCGGAGCGATGCCATGAACCGGTGCCGCGGGCAGGTCCGCTATCGCGAACAATCGGGATGCCAACTGATGAAGGCCCAGGTGGGGACGTGGCGGCCATGCAGGGAGATCGAGCCGTCCTCATGGGGGACGCCGATGGAGCGGAGGTAGGTGTGCAGCCGCTCGGTTTCGCTCGCGTTCAGATCCCGGAACATCCACCGGTACCGGGCGAGCGCCTCGTCGAAGGAACGATAGCGCGCGGTCTCCTCCAGGCGGATGAAATCGACCGTGGCCAGGCAACCCATCCGGTAGAGCAGGTTGACCGTGAAAATGTAGTCCGGGCCGGGGTTCAAGGGGCGGCCGATGGCGGCAAAGGCGTCGGGATCAAAGGGACCGGCGCCGACCCGGTCGGTGATGGCGACCTTGTGGACGGCAAATTCGGTCAGGCGACGGAGCGCGGCCCCCAGGTCGGGGACCGACAACGAGCGCGAGGCGATGACCAGGTCATGGGGAGCGATGCCGTGCCGGCGCCAATCGTCTGACCAGGAGATGGGGTGGGTCTGGATGTTGGCGAGTCGTTGTTGCTCGGCCCGGCCGGCCAGAATGTGCAACATCTTGGGCGAAAAATCGATGCAGGTCACCTGCTTCACGCGAGCGGCGAGCGGCAGGGCCAGGGTGCCGGGACCGCTGCCGACATCGAGCACCGACCAGCCGGGTTGCGGCTTGAGCAGGGCAAGGAAGGCATCGGTGTAAGGCGATTGTTCGGTTCGTCGGGCAAAGGCGGCCGCCCGTTCGTCCCAATCGGCGACCCCTTTGGACGGCCATGATTTTTCCGCCTGCGCCTGTTGCCAGAGCAGGTTCCAATCGATGTCCTGGTATCGCTGCGGTTGCATGCTTGACCTTTACCGGGGGGAAATAATTTGACAGATACCCTGCACTGTGATTAAGATAGACCTCTTTTTAAAAGTGAACCGGCACCCTTTTTCGCCGTCGCCACTTTTCGTGGAAACCCATGGGCCTGTATTTTCTCCGCCGGTACGCAGGTCCGGGCCAAGAGCAAAAATCGCGAGTCGTGGGGAACTGTTCGCCCCCCCAAGGTCTCTATTAAACAGATTGTCTGCAATAAAGGAATTGGATTATGAGCAAAAGGACCTTTCAGCCCAGCACCATCAAACGCGCCCGGACCCATGGCTTTCTTGTGCGCATGAAAACCCGCACCGGTCAGGCGGTGATCAAGCGCAGAAGAGCGAAAGGCCGCAAGCAGTTGGCCGCCTGAACCGTTTGGATCGCTACACGCTTCCGAAAAACCATCTGCTGCGGGCAACCGGGGAGTTTCAACGCGTCTACCGGTCCGGACGGCGGCTTCGGGGTGACGGCTTTGCCCTGATTTTCCTGGCCAACGCCCTGGCGCACAATCGATTGGGGATCAGCGTGCACCGAAAAGCCGGCAACGCGGTCCGGCGCAATAGGATCAAGCGGCTGATCCGGGAGGTCTTCCGTCTGCACCGGGACCTGTTCCCCCCGGCCGCCGATGTCGTCCTCGCGGTTCGCCCCGGATTCGCCATCAACAGCCTGCTCGATATGCAAACCAGTGTGGCTCGCGTCGTCGGCGCTTAATGAGGTGAAAGAGGATGGACGTGCGTAAACAGCCAACCCGTTCCTCGGTCGAAGAACCGCAACGCGTTTCCGGATGGCGCAGGCTGCCCGGATACTGCCTGATCGCACTCTTCAGGGGGTACCAATACCTCGTTTCCCCCCTTTTTCCTCCTGCCTGCCGTTTCGTTCCCACCTGTTCCCAATACGCAATTGAGGCGGTCGCCAAGCATGGCGCCATCCGGGGAACATTGCTGGCACTCTGGCGGATAGCGCGTTGTCACCCCTTTACCCGGGGCGGCTATGATCCGGTCAAATGAGCCCCGGCTGCAGGCATATGTCCGTTTCCCGTCAACACCCCTGCCTCCGCAGGGGTTTCTAAAGGTATCTCCATGGATCTGTACAGAGCTTTTCTGGCCGTTGTCCTCTCGCTTCTTATTCTGATCGGCTTTCAGTATCTCTTTCCCCCGGCCCCTCCCCAGCAGCCTCCGCCCGCGCCCCCGGAACAACAGCAGGCCGATGCGCCCTCCGGGCAGCAGGCCCCGGCGCCTGCTCCGGCCGCCGTGGCATCCGCCGCCGGCGCGCCATTGCCGGTAGCCGTGGACCCAAAGGCCAAGGACGTCACCGTGGACACCCCGCTCTATACCGCGGTGATCAAGGAACAGGGCGGCGGCTTTAAGAGTTTTGTCCTTAAAAATTATCGCAACAAGATGGAGAAGGATTCCGGGCCGATGCAATTGCTGGTCGACCACGGACCCTCCAGTCTGCCGGTCCTGTTTGCGATCGATAACGGCGCCGGGACCGCTCTCCCCCTGTTCAAGGCGGACAAAACCGGGGTCTCCCTGACCAAGAACGAGGATACCGCCAAGCTGACCATGACCGCCGTGCTGGCCGAAGGGCTGACGGTGGTGCGCACCCTGACCTTCCGCGGCGACAGTTATCTGATCGATGCTGAATATAAGGTGCAGAACACCACCGATAAGGTGGTGCAGGTTTCGCCGACCTTGCTCTTGAACAACGAACCCTTCGCCCATGCCTCCCAAGGCAGCGAGTTTCTGTTTCAAGGGCCGGCGGCGTTTGTCAACGGTGCCCTGGTGGAGACCAAACCCAAAAAGCTGACCGAGGGACCGGTGGTCCTCCAGGGGAAAGTAAGCTGGACCGGGTTTGTCGACAATTACTTCATGACCTCCGTGATCCCGGCCACCGGAAACGCCGTGACCGTGACCCTGCAAGGATCGGAAAAGCAGGTGCGGACGATGATCTCCGAGGGTATTCAGGGGATTGGCGGTCATGAAACCAAATCGTACGCCTATACCCTCTATTTCGGCCCCAAGAAGTTGCAAATTCTGGAAGCGGCCGGGAGCGATCTGGCCAAATCGGTGGACTTCGGCTGGTTTGATGTCCTGGGCAAGCCGATGCTGTGGTTGCTCAATTTCTTCCATCAATTCAGCGGCAACTACGGTATCGCCATCATTCTGCTCACCGTGCTGATCAAGCTGGCGTTCTGGCCGATTACCCAAAAGGGCATGAAGTCGATGAAGAACATGCAGAAACTTCAGCCCAAGATCGCCAAGTTGCGGGAACGGTACAAGGACGACCCGAGCAAGATGAATCAGGAGATGATGGCCTTGTACAAAACCTACAAGGTCAATCCGGTGGGCGGGTGCCTGCCGATGCTGATCCAGATCCCCTTTTTCTTTGCCCTCTACCAGGTACTGCTGGCGGCCATCGAATTGCGGCACGCCCCCTTCATGCTGTGGATCAACGATCTGTCCGCCCCGGACCGACTGTGGATCGGTTTCGATCTTCCCTATTTGCACGGCATTCCGATCATGACCCTGCTGATGGGGGCCTCCATGTATTTTCAGCAGAAGATGACCCCGACCACCGCCGATCCCACCCAAGCGCGGATCATGCAATTCCTGCCGCTGGTGTTCACCGTCATGTTCATTAACTTTGCTTCGGGCCTGGTGCTGTACTGGTTTGTCAACAACCTGCTCTCCATCCTGCAACAGTATCTCATCAACCGGCAGAAGAAGGCCTGAGGCGTAAGGCCGAGAAGGTTTATCATGGCGAAAGGAAAAGATTTTTACGGCAAGGATATTGCCGAAGTCATCGAACAGGCCTGCAAGGCCTTCGGGGCGTCGCGGGAAGAACTGGACATCGAAGTCCTGGAAACCGGCTCAGCCGGCATTTTCGGGTTGTGCAAGAAAAAAGCCCACATCCGGGTGCAACGGAGGGCGGTGTCACTGATCGAGGAGATCGAGGCCGCCGCCGCGCCAGAAACGCCGGTGGAAAAACCGGCCCCGGTTGCAAGAAAGATTGCGGTGGAGAAACCGGCCCTGGCCGAGTCCATCCCGTCTGACGAACCGGCGGCCCCAGTGGCGATGACACCGGAGAGCGTCCCCGTCGAGCCCCCGGGTCCCGAACCGGCGGAGGCCAAACGCCGCAGCCAGGGGGGAAGCGACGAAGAAGAGCCGGAAAACGAACCGGAAGATTTTGAAGAAGAACCTCCGGTCGAACCCCCCTCAGCGGAGAGTCTGGCCGCCATCCAGGCCGATTTGCATCAACTGCTCACCCTGATGGGGTTGCCCTCCGAGGTTCGGGTGGTGTTCGAGGAGAACACCGTCCAGTGCACCATCACCGGGCCGCACGAAGCCCATATCGTCGGACCCGAGGGGCGGACCCTGGACAGCCTGCAATATCTGCTGCGCAAGATGGTGGCCCGCCATCTGCCCGACCGGATCATGCTCGCCCTCAATGCCGGCGATTTCCGGGAGCGACGCACCGAGGAGTTGAAGGTGCGGGCAGTGGAACTGGCGGAGCAGGTGAAGGCGGACGGCAAGACCCAGGCCATCCCGGCCCTCAACCCCTCCGAGCGGCGGGTGGTGCACATGGTGTTGCAAGAAGACAAGGGCGTGCGCAGCCGTTCGGTCGGCGAGGGCTTGTTCAAGAAGGTGCTAATCTACAAGCCCGGCAAGGGCCGCCGCCCGGCCCCGAAAAAGCGGCGGGGAGGACAAGGTGGCCGTCCATCCGGCGACTGACACCATTGCCGCCATCGCCACGGCACCCGGCACGGGAGGGATCGGCATCATCCGGATTTCAGGTCCCGACGCCCTCCCGCTGCTCCACCACGTGTTTATCCCCCGCACTCCCCGCAGCCATTACGTCAGCCATACTCTTTACTACGGCACGGTGATCGACCGCGCCGGCCAGGTCCTGGACGAGGCCCTGGCGGTCTACATGCGGGCTCCCCATACCTATACCCGGGAAGATGTGGTCGAACTGCATTGCCACGGGTCCTACCTCGGGTTGCAGACCATCCTCCGCACCCTCTTCGAATGGGGCGGCCGCCCCGCGGAGCCGGGCGAATTCACCAAGCGGGCCTTCCTCGCCGGCCGGATCGACCTCACCCGGGCCGAGGCGGTGCTCGACCTCCTCCAGGCGCCAACCGAAATCGGGGTCCGCTTGGCGGCCAATCAACTCCAGGGGCAACTCTTTGATCGCCTGGAGGTTGTCCGGCAGCAGTTGATCGGGTTTCTGGCCCTGCTGGAGGTGGCCATCGATTTTCCCGACGACGACGTCGAGATCTTCGACACCGCCCAGGCGGCCGGGCAGTTGCAGGCAGCGGTGATCGCCCCCCTGGAGCAATTGCTCGCCCTGGCCGAGCAGGGCAAGATGGTTCGCGAAGGCGTCAAGGTGGTCATCGTCGGCCGACCCAACGTCGGCAAGTCGAGCCTGCTCAATGCCCTGCTGCGGGAAGATCGGGCCTTGGTGACACCGGTACCCGGCACCACCCGGGACACCATCGAGGAGCGGATCGCCATCCACGGCATCCCGGTCAACCTGATCGACACCGCCGGCATCCGCCGGCACGAGGATCCGGTGGAGGCCATGGGGATCGAACGGGCCCGGCAGAAGCTGGCCGAGGCCGATCTGGTGCTGTTCGTGGTCGACGCCCTGGCCGGCATGGGGCCGCGTGATTGTGAGTTCTATGACCGGGTCCGGGAGAAGCGTCATTTGGTGGTGATCAATAAGCGGGATCTGGTGGCGGGGAAACCGTTGCAGGCCCTGATCGACGGGTTCGCGGATGCCGGGGCAGTGGCGATTTCGGCCAGGGACCATCAGGGGATCGAGGCGTTGCAGGAGGCGGTCTACCGGGCGATCATGGCCGAAAAGGGCGAGTTTTCCGAGCAGATCACCTGCGCCCCCAACACCCGGCACCGGGCGGTGCTCGTGCGGACGGTCGAGGCTTGCCGGCGATTCGGCCAGGCCATGGCCGAGGGCGCGCCGGTCGATCTCCTGGCGGTGGAGGTGCAGGCGGCCCTGGATCACCTGGGCGACATCACCGGATTGACCACTCCAGACGAGGTCCTGGACGCGGTGTTCAACCAGTTCTGTATCGGCAAGTAGGGGAACGGACGGGCAAAGAATGCCCCCGGTCTTTCGCGGGAGGGGCGGAAAAACCGGGGACGTGCTGGGAAAACGGGGCGACGCGCGTGCCTTACTTGGCGAAGCTGTCGACAAAGAGCTGATTGATGGCGGCAAGGCCGTCGTCGCTGAGATAGCGGGTGCCTGAGCCGACAAAGGTGTTGTAGCAGATCCGGGGGCTGTCTTCCTTCCAGGCCCCATCCTTCCAGGTGAACCACTGGCACCGGGGCTGGTCGTAGACGTGCAGCGGTCGATTGAACAGCTTGGCCAGTTCCACCGCCCAACCGGTGCCGCCCTTGACCGAGTGGTCTTCCAGGATGGTGCCGATCACAAAGACCTGGTGTCCCTTGTTGACCATGTGGAAGATGGTCTGCAGCACCCGGCGGATCTTCTCGGTTTCGTAGTAGGTCCGGTTCATCATCCGCGAAGCGAGTTCCATGCTGATGTCGCCCCGCTGCAACTCGTCCTCGCTCAGGGTCACGGTGTTGCGGTCCCGGTTGAGCCGGTGGCCCTCGAAGGTGAAGGTCACCTCCTGAACCGCGTATTTCTCGGCATTCTCGCCAAAAACGGATTCCGCCCCTTTCAGGCCGCCATGGTACAGTGTGCAGTCTTGTGCATTCATACGTCTTCCTTGTCTGTGCTGGATAGTCTGGCCGGTGTCGGCCGGCCGGGAATTGATATGGGAAAAACTTGTTATCGGGACAGCTACTTGGCAGCCTTGAAGAACACCCGGCGGGGAGCCGGATACCCCTCTATAGTAAGCGCGGGATTGTCCTTGTCAATGAAATCTTCGTAGGATTCGAAGTCCATCCAGGCGGTTCGCCGCTGTTCCGCACCGCTCATGGCGTGTTCGCAGAACAGCCGAACCTGCCGGAACCCGGTTCGGGTCAGCCAGTTGTGCAGGCAGGCTGCGGTGGGGACAAACCAGGTGCCGGGGACCTTGGCGTAGGTCGATTGCGGAAACAGGGCCACCGGCGCGTCTCCCGGAATGGCCTGCGACTCCACGAGTAAAGAGCCGCCCGGCTTGAGCGCGGTGTGGAGATCGCGCAGGGCCTCCAGCGGCGAAGGCCGGTGATAGAGGATGCCCAAACAGAAGATGACGTCGAAACTCTCGGGAAAGATGGCCAGGTGCTCGATGCCGAGCAACTCCACCCGGAGGTGGTGCTGGCCGGCAAAGGTGTTGAGGGTGTTGAAGGCATAGTAGTGCTGGACGTAGGGCTCGAAGCCGAGAACCAGGGCCGGCCGGTGATGGGCCATGCGGAACATGTAGTAGCCGTTGTTGCAGCCGATGTCGGCCACGGTCTTGCCGGCAAGATCGGGGAGTTCGGGCACGATCCGGTTCCATTTTCGTTCGCTGCGCCATTCGGCGTCGATGTCGATGCCGAAGACGGAAAAAGGCCCCTTGCGCCAGGGCATGAATCCGCGCAGGGCCTGCCGGACCCGTTGCTGTTCCTCCGGCGTGATCTCGGCCCCGGTGCCGATGCGGACCACATCGCCGCCAAAGTCGCAGGACGAGGCCCGCAGGTGCTGCACCGCCCGGAGTAGGTTGCGGTAACGCAGAAACCCTTTTTTTTCCTGGTTGACCCAAGCGGCTTTTTCCGCCAGCAGCGGTCTGAGCCGAGCGGTATCGGCGTTGGGGAGGGCGTCGAAGAGATCCATGGTTCAGCGTTTCAGGGCCACCAGGGCGGTGAAATTGAACCACTTGAAAAAGGGCTCGATTTCCTCGAACCCGGCCTCCCGCAAGAGCCCGATGTTCTCCTCCAGGGAAAAGGGGATCAGCACATTCTCCAAGGCCTCGCGCTTGGCGGCGATTTCCAGTTCCGAATACCCCTGCCTTTTCTTGAAGGCGTGGTAGATCTCGATGAAATCGCGATTGAGCCGGCCGGCGTGGGAGATGGTTTTTTCGCTGAGCAGGAAGACGCCGCCGGGTGGCAGGGCCTTGTAAATTCGCCGGACAAAGGATTGCCGGGTCAGGGGACGGAGAAATTGCAGGGTGTAGTTGCAGATGATTGCCGTTGCCTGGGGCAGGGGGCACGAGGTGATGTCGGCCTCGATGAAATGCAGGAGTTTGCTTTTGTTGAACATGGCGCTTTTGCGCCGGGCCTTGTCGAGCATGGCCGGGGCGTTGTCGATGCCGATGTAGTGCAGGTCCAGTTCGGGCAAGCACCGGGCCAGTTCGAGCAGGGTGGTGCCGGTGGAGCAGCCCAAGTCGTAGATCGTCGCGCCGGGCGGGAGGTGGCCGGCCAGGAGTTGCGCCATGCCGTCGATCACCGTGCGGTAGTAGGGGACCGAGCGGCCCAGCATGTCGTCGAATACGTCCGCCACCCGGTCGTTGAAGGTAAAATCCTCCTCGACCGCGCCGGTGGCGTACAGGGTGTCTTCGCGGGGGGTCACTGCGTTGTTGCCAGAGGGTGGTTGGGGGTGGTGGACCGGTGCCGTCGGGTTTTTCACGCCGCCGGGCTAGCGATCCTGTCGATAACCTTGAGGGTTGGCCGCCTGCCAGCGCCAGGTGTCGGCGCACATCGCCTCGATACCCAGGCGGGCCTGCCAGCCCAACTCGCGCCTGGCCAGGGCCGGGTCGGCATAGCACTGGGCGATGTCGCCGGGTCGGCGGGGGGCGATGCGGTAGGGGATCTCCCGGCCGCTGGCCCGGCCAAAGGCCGCGACCATCTCCAGGACCGAATAACCGCGGCCCGTGCCCAGGTTGTAGACCGCCACCCCCGGCTGTTCCTTCAGTTTTTCCAGGGCGCGCAGATGGCCCAGCGCCAGGTCGACCACATGGATGTAGTCGCGCACCCCGGTGCCGTCGAGGGTGGGGTAATCGTTGCCGAAAACCGAGAGTTCCGGCAGTTTGCCGATGGCCACCTGGGCGATGTAGGGCACGAGATTGTTGGGGATGCCGTTGGGGTCCTCGCCGATGCGGCCGCTGGCATGGGCACCGACCGGGTTGAAATACCGCAGCAGGATCACGTTCCAGCGGGGATCGGCACCATGGAGATCGCGCAGGATTTCCTCGATCATCAGCTTGGTCCGGCCGTAGGGATTGGTGCAGGACAGGGGGAAATCCTCGCGGATGGGCACCGAGGCCGGGTCGCCGTAGACGGTGGCCGAGGAGGAGAAGACGATGTCGGTCACGCCCCGTTCCGCCATGACCCGGCAGAGGTTGAGGGTGGAGCCGAGGTTGTTGTGGTAATAGAGCCACGGCTTGGCCACCGACTCGCCCACCGCCTTGAGGCCGGCGAAATGGATCACCGCCGTTGCCTCCGGCGTCCGCACGAAAACGTCGCGCAGCTTGTCCGTATCCAGCAGGTCGACCTCGAAAAAGGCGACGGCTTTACCGGTCAGTTCCTCCACCCGCCGGATCGATTCCCTGCTGCTGTTGCAGAGGTTGTCGATCACGGTGACCCGGTGGCCGGCATTGAGCAGTTCCAGGCAGGTATGGCTGCCGATGTAGCCGGCGCCACCGGTAACGATCACATGCATGGGTCCTCTTCGTTTTGGGATGGGCTTCGTCGGATGCTCGCGGAAAGCTCATCGACTTGACCGTCGATTTCTGCTATCTTTTACCTGCATTGAAGGGGTTTGTCTTGTAAAAAGGGATGCGCGTGCATCCCGCTCGGTCCTTGTGAGAGGCCGGCGGGCAGGGGCGTGTTGTTTGCAGGCTCGCCCCAGATCGACAACATCAATCGAAGAGGAATCGTATGCCGTATGTCAGTATCCGGGTGGCCGGGAAGCTCACCAAGGAACAGAAACAACAGATCGCCAAGGGCGTCACCGACGTCATTGCCGAGGCCGCCAATAAACCGAAAGAGGCCATCCTGATCTTTATCGACGAGGAGAGCCGGGACAACATCGCCAAGGGCGGCGTGTTGCTCGAGGATATGTAACTGCATGGAGCAGGGGGCGGCCGAACGGCTGGAGCAGTTGCGGGAACAGATCCGCTGGCACGCGCATCGGTATTATGTGCTTGACGACCCGATTGTTTCCGATGGCGAGTACGATGCCCTGTTCCGGGAATTGTTGGCGCTGGAGGCAGCCCATCCCGAGCTGGTGACCGCGGATTCGCCAAGCCATCGCGTCGGCGGTCCCCCCCTGCAAGCCTTTGCCCCGGTCGAGCATGTCGCCCCCATGCTCAGTCTGGACAATATTTTCAGCGCGGCCGAATTTATCGCCTTTGCGGAACGGGTGCGGCGCTACCTCAAAACCGAGGCCCCGCTCCGGTTCATCACCGAACCCAAGCTCGACGGCTTGGCGGTGGAACTGGTGTACCGACAGGGGGTCCTGGCGGTGGGGTCGACCCGGGGTGACGGTCTGGTGGGGGAGAACATTACCGCCCAGTTGAAAACCGTGGCGTCGATCCCGTTGAAGCTCCGGCGGGACGAGGGACCGGTCGTGCCGGAGGAACTGGTGGTCAGGGGGGAGGTGTTCCTCTCCAAGAAGGGGTTTCAACAGCTCAACCGGCAGCGAGAGGAGGAGGGAGAAGCACCCTTTGCCAATCCGCGCAATGCCGCCGCCGGCTCGCTCCGCCAACTTGATCCGCGGATCACCGCCCGGCGACCCCTGGCATTTTTCGTCTACGGCATCGGCAACCCGGAGGCCCTGGGCGTCTCCAGCCAGGAGGCCATCCTGGAACGACTCCGTCAATTCGGTTTTCCGGTCAATGGGCTGATCGAGGTGTGCAACGACTTGCACGAGGTGGAGGCACAATATCGGCGACTGATGGTTGTGCGCCATGATCTCGATTACGACATCGACGGCATGGTGGTCAAGATCGACGACCTGGGGTGGCAGCAGCGACTGGGGGCGACCGCCCGGGCACCGCGCTGGGCCGCGGCATGGAAATTTCCGGCCGTGCAGGCGACCACCGTGGTCGAGGCGGTCGAGTTCCAGGTGGGGCGGACCGGGGCGGTGACGCCGGTGGCCCACCTGCGACCGGTGGAGGTGGGCGGCGTGACGGTCAAGCGGGCCACGCTCCACAACCGGGACGAGATCGAGCGCAAGGGGCTGCGGCTGCACGATACCGTGCTCATTCAACGGGCCGGCGATGTCATCCCCGAGATCGTCAAGGTCATCACCGAGAACCGGACCGGCCGGGAGCAAGCGATCGTCTTTCCCGTCGAATGTCCCGAATGCGGCAGTTCCCTGGTGCATGTCGTCGGAGAGGCGGTGGTCCGCTGCGTCAACCCCTATTGTCCGGCCCAACGCTTGCAGAAACTGATCCATTTTGCCGGCAAGAGCGGGTTGGATCTGGAAGGCCTGGGGAAGAAGAACGTCGAGCAGCTGGTTCGCGAGGGACTGGTTGGCGTCATCCCCGATTTCTTCCGGCTCGATGGGCGCAAGCTCGCGGCCCTCGACGGCTGGGGCGAAAAATCGGCCCGCAATGTGCTCGCGGCCATCGAAAGCAGGAAGACCATGGGGCTGGCCCAGTTGATCGGCGCCCTCGGGATTCGGCATGTGGGCGAGGTGACCGCCGGCCTGCTGGCCCGCCATTTTGCCGATCTCCCTCAGGTGATGGCGGCCGGCAGGGAGCAATTGCTCCACATCGAGGGGATCGGTGAGCAGACGGCGGAATCGCTGTGCGACTATTTCCAGGACCCGGTCAATCGAGAGACGGTCGACCAACTCCTCCGCGCCGGGCTGGTGGTCCGGTTACAGGAGAAAAACCAAACCTCGCTCGCCGGGCGGGTCTTTCTCTTTACCGGAACCTTGCCGACCCTTTCCCGGGAAGAGGCCAAACAACTGGTCAAGGCTCACGGCGGCGAGGTGGCCACGAGCATCAGCCAGCGGGTGACGGACGTGGTGGTGGGCGACAAGGCGGGGAGTAAAAGGAAGAAGGCCGAGGAGATGGGGCTGGCGATTTTATCCGAGGCAGCCTTGCTGTCGTTGATCGGCGAGGAGGGTGGGCCATGAGTCGAAAACGGGTGCGGGCAACGGTGCACGGCCGGGTGCAAGGCGTGGCCTTTCGGGAGTACACGCGGCGGGAGGCCGCCCGGTTGGGGGTTTCCGGTTGGGTGCAAAACCAGCTCGACGGAACGGTTCTCGTGCTCTGCGAAGGGGAGGAGGCCCAGGTCGACACCCTGGTGGCCTGGCTGTCGGTGGGCTCGCCCTATGCCCTCGTCACCCGGGTCGACTGCCGCGACGAAGAGCCGCAGGGGGAAACCGGGCCCCTAGTCATCCGGTATGTCCCGTGAGGAGCGCTTCGGCGCATGGGCCGTCTATCCAAACTCAGCCATCGTGATCTATGAAAAAAGTCCAAATCCCCGCCGGTGAGCCGGCCGGGCGCATCGCCTGTCAGCAGTGCGGCAATGCCAAGCATTTCGTTGAAATCGCCGAAAATGTCCTGGTGACCACCCACTATCAGCAAAACCACGACGGCTCGTTTACGCCGGAAGACAATACCACGGAAATTTTTGGCGAGGTGAAGTTTCTCTGCGGGAAATGCGGGGCGGATCTGACCCGGTTTCACGCCCATTTTCTGGAGATGTCGTTTTAGGGCCGCGTCAACCGGTGACGGGCATACAGCGGGCAAGACCCAGCTCCCTGCCCGGCGTTGACAGCAATAAAAAAAGGCTGCCCGTTCAGGCAGCCTTTTTGGTAACTCAGGGGTACGACTGGTCGATCAGACGCAACCGGTCGGTTTCGGCAGACCGGCCATTTTACAGGCGCCCTTGCCAGGTCCGGACGGGAACAGCTCGTAGATGCGCTTCAGCGGGAAGCCGGTGGTCTTGGAAAGGATACGAACCATGGGAGCGATACCGTTCTTTTTATAATACTCCTGGAGAGCATCGATAACTTTCTGGTGCTCGTCGGTGATGTCGACGATACCTTCAACGGTCTTTACGTAGTCAACCCAGTTCTCATCCCACTCTTCCGCGCCTTTCAACAGGAAGCCGTCCTCGTCTACCTCGTAGGATTTGCCCTTGTGCTCAATACTTGCCATGTGTTCCTCCTTGGCCAAAGTGTTTAATTATGGTGAGTAATGGAAGCCTATTCTAAAAAATCACCAGTTTAATACACTAGGGGGGGGGCTTTGTCAAGCAAACACCCTGTTTTTTTTGAATGACGATTCAGCCATTGTTTTGCCGCCGCCGGGTGCATTTTTCTCTGGTAACTTGCTGACAAATTGAACATAATGCTGCCTCCGAAAATACCGGCCGCCATCGAATCGCTTTAGGGAGTTGCATTCATCATGTTGAACATACTCAGGAAAAATGCCCAGTCGGTTGTCGTTCAAGCCATGGTCGTGATCATCGCCGTGGTTTTTATCTTCTGGGGCGTCGGCACCAACCTCAAGGACAATCCCAATGCCCTGGCAGTGGTCAACGGCAAGGAGATTCCCTACCGGGACTTTCAACAGAACTACGAGCGGGCGATCGACAGCTACAAGCAGCAGTTCGGGGGGCAGTTGCCCCCCGGTTTTCTGCAAAGCATGGGGCTGAAAGAGCAGGTCCTGGATCAGTTGATTCAATCGGAGTTGTTGCGGCAGGGCGCCGAGAAGATCGGCATCAAGATCGGCAAAGAGGCCGTGCAACGCAAAATCAGCGAGATGGCGGTCTTTAACAGCAACGGACGATTCGATCTTACCAATTACAAGGCGGTGCTGGAGCGGAACAAACTCTCGCCCACCTCCTTTGAAGCCGGCATCCAGAACGACCTGCTCATGAATCGGGTCCTTGAAGCCCTGGGCGCTTTTTCCGTGGTGCCGACGCAGGAGGTCGCCCTTTGGATCGAATATATCGGCCAGGAAATCAAACTGGCCTATGCGGCGGTGACCAGCGAGGAGTACATCGGCCAGGTCAAGGTGACCGACGACGCCCTGGCGACCTGGTTCGAAACCGCCAAAGAAACCTACAAGACCGCCCCCCAGTGCAAACTCCACTATCTCGCCTTCAATTATGACGACGACTTAAAACAGGTGACAGTCAACGACGAGGCGGTACGCACCTATTATCAAGAGCATGGCGAGACCTACAACACCCCGGAAAAACGAAGGGCACGGCACATCCTCTTCAAGGTGACCGCCGAAGACTCCCCGGAAACCAGGGGCGCGAAAAAAGCGGAGGCGGAAAAGGTGTTGGCCCAGATCAAAAAAGGCGGCGATTTTTCCCAGCTTGCCGGCCAGTATTCCGAGGATGCGACCAAAACCAAAGGCGGCGACCTGGGCTTTTTCAGTCGCGGCCAGATGGTGCCGCCCTTTGAGGACAGCGTCTTTGGCCTGAAAAAGGGCGAGGTGAGCGGGGTGGTGGAGACCCCGTTCGGCTACCACCTGATCAAACTTGACGAGGTCGTGCCGGCCAAGACCCAAACGCTTGCGGAAGCAACCCCGGATATCCGCAAGGTGCTGGAGCGGCAGGGGGTGAAGGCGATTACCTTCAAGCGCGCCTCGACCGCCTATGAAGACATCATCAGGGCCGGCAGCATGGCCAAGTACAGCGAGACTCAGGGCGCCCATCCGGTCCGGCGGACCGATTTCTTCCCCCGCGATACCCCCCCGAAGGACGGGATGGCCGGCGACGCCGCCTTTGTCCAGGCCGCCTTCAGTCTGCGCAAGGGTGAGTTGAGTTCCGTCGTGGAAACCGCCAGCGGCTATGCGATTCTCTTTGTCGACGACGTCAAGGAGTCGGTGGTGCCGGAACTGGCCGCGGTTCGCGAACGGGCGGTCGCCGATTACAAGAAGGAGCGGAGCGTGGCCTTGGCCCGGGCCGCGGCCGAGGCGTTCTTGCAGACGGCGCGGGAGCAGCAAGGCTGGCCCGCGAACCTGCAACGCAAGGAAACCGGGTATCTGAAACGGGGCGGACCGTCGGCACCGGTACCCGACGAGTTGCGTCAGGATGCTTTCTCTCGGGTCGGCAAGGAGATTTTTCCCGAGAAAGTGATCACCGTGGGCTCGGTCTTTTACCTCTACCAGATCGTCGATTCCCGCCAGGGCAAAGAAGAGCTGGATGCCAACAAACGGCGCACGCTCGAACAACAGTTGCTCGATGCGGGGAAAAGCAAGCTGATAGCCGACTGGCTCGGTCAGTTAAGAAAAGAGGCGAACATTTGGACAAATGCCAGAATGCTGCAATGAAGTCGACGGGGGTATTGACGTGACCAGGATCGGGCAAACCCGCCAGCGGATGCTTGCTCAGGGTTGCTCGGCCAGCCATCCGCGACAGCGAACCATTTCAGGCGAACATCGTCCATTTTGAAACTATCGACAGAACGCATTCCATCGGAACAGACGGCGCCGGAGTCCACCGCCGTCGACCTTCAGCTTGTCGCGGCCCTACCGGCCGTGGAACAGCTGTTGCTCCAGTTCATTTCCATTGTGTATGAACCGGTTTCTGCCGGCTTTCTGGGGCGTTGCCTCGCCACTCTCGATCCAGCCCTTTTCGGGAATCATCCGCCGAGCAGCGAAGAGATCGGCAAAATGGTCGCCCGGCTGAGAAGCAAGGGGCTGCTTAACGCCAAGAATCAATGCCCGCCGGTGCTGGCGGAGCTGTTGACCCGCCAGGCCATCGCCCACAAGCGCTTCCCCCGGTTCTCTGCCCTGATCGAGAAATCCGCCCCTGTCGACTACATGCACGGAAAGTGGCCGACCAGGTGCTGGCGAGCCCTGCGCCAGTTTCGGATCGGTTTGTACAGTCAGGATTTTGATAAGCTGGACGAGGCCCTGGCTTTTCTCGAAGGGGAAGGTCATCACGCGCTTCCCGCCGAACCGCCGGCCGTACTGGTGGCGGCCCGCGCCTTTGATCCGGTCTGGTTTACGTCCCTGCCCGCTTCGCTGCAATTCTTCCTGCTGGATCAGGTGATCCGCTATGCCCTCGAAGGGCTCCACCGTTTTCCCGCCATTTTCGCCTTCCTTGAAGACGAAAAAGCCCAGACCGTGCCGCCGGACGAGCGCATCCCCTTCCGGCGGTTATTGGCCGGCTGCTATCTGCTGCAAGGGCGCCTGGATGAGTTGCGCCAGCTCCTGGAGCTCCACTCCGACTCTTTTCTCGGCTCGGGTTTCGCCGGCGCGGCGGCTTTCCTGACCGGCGATACCGAACAGGCCCTGGAACTTTTTGCCGAAGATCTGCGGCATTTGCAGCAGTATGCCGGCACCCAGCCTTGCTTTTTCTTCGGCATTACCGGCCTGTTTTGCATCTTCGCCCTGTTGGCCCGCGATGGCGCCGGCGACCGTGATCGGGTCCGCGAGGCCGTGGACACGGTTCTGGGTCGCTGTCAGGGTTGCGCCGAAGAGATGCCGTTCCGCTTTCTCGACGCGGTGCTTCGGGCAAACGATGCCACCCTGCCCGACATGCTGGCGCTCACCGAGGGGTTGGTCGCCGATGAACGCAGCCTGACCTCCCTGGTGGCCATGCTGTCGCTCCATTGGATGGGGGTGGAGGTGCCGCCCGATTTCCAGGCGATGTTGCTGCAACTGCACTACCAGGCCCGCGACAACGGTTTTCTCTGGGTGGCCATGGAATCGGCGGAATTGCTCGCCACTCTGGACAGCAATCAGGCGGCGATGGCCGAGACGGCCCGGGAGTTGGCCGCCCGGCTCAATTGCCGCTTCCTGACCCATATCATCGCCCCCAACGCCCCCTGGAAACAGAGTTTGCAGGAGCTGATCGAAGTCACCAGCAGGCTGCGGGAGCCGGAACGCTCGACCCGGCTCTGCTGGCTGGTGGACTATGTCGACGGCTCGTTGGAACTGTTTCCGCGAGAACAGAAACGTTCCGCTGCCGGCAGTTGGACCAAGGGCCGGAGCATCGCCTTTCAGCGGTTGCTCCTCGACCGGGAGCTCGATTATCTGACCGCTCAGGACCGGGCGATCTGCGCCGCGCTCACCCAGACGGAGGAGAGCGGCGGCAAGAACAACGGCTATGTCTTTGACCCGGAAAAGGCGCTGCCCGCCCTGGTCGGCCATCCCCTGGTCTTTCTCAAACGCTCGCCGCAGACGCCGGTCGAGATCGTTGCCGGCGAGCCCGAGCTGGTGGTCGAACGCAAGGGCGAGTCGCTGTTCATCCACTTTTTTCAGGATATCGGCGACGGGACCGTTGCTGTTTGCCCGGAGACCCCCACCCGTTTCCGCGTCATCCGCATCGGCGATGAACACCGGAAGGTGGCCGAAATTACCGGCCGGGACGGGTTGTTGGTCCCCCTCGCCGCCAGTCGGCAGTTGCTCAATGCCATCGGCAACATCGCCTCCTTCATGACCGTGCATTCGGCCATCGAGGTGGCCGGCGAAGGGGTGGTCGCCGAACGGGTGGAGAGCGATTCCACCATCCACATCCATATCCTCCCCTATGGCAGCGGCTTTCGGATCGAGTTGTTTGTCCGACCGTTCAATGGTGGCGGTCCCTACCTCAAACCCGGCGTCGGGGTGGCGAACCTGGTGAGCGAGATCGACGGCAAACGGTTGCGGACCAAGCGCAACCTCCGGTTGGAAGAGCAGAAGGCGCGGGAGATCGAAGAATCCTGCCCCATGCTCGACCTGGCCATTGATTTCGAACAGGAAAACAAGCGGGAGTGGCACCTGGTCGATCCGGAAGAGTGTTTGCAGGTGCTGCTGGAGATCGAGGAGATCAGGGATCGGGTGATCCTGGAGTGGCCGGAGGGCGAGAAGCTGGCGGTTCGCCGCCAGGCCGGGATCAATCAGTTGAACCTCAACATCCGCACCAGCCAGCAGGATTGGTTTTCGCTCTCGGGCCAACTCAAGATCGACCAGGACGAGGTCATGGAGCTCAAGACCTTGCTGGACAAGGTCCGGGAGACCAGGAGCCGGTTCATCCCCATGGGCGAGGGCCAGTTTCTCGCCCTGACCCAGGAGTTCCGCAACCGGCTCGAAGAGCTCATTCTTTACGGCAACAGCCAGCCGGGCAACGAGCAGGAGGTCAAGATTCATCCCCTGGCGGCCATTGCCCTGGAGGAGTTGACCCATCAGGCCCAGACCAAGGCCGATCAGGGATGGCGGCAGCGGCTTACGGCCATTGCCGAGGCCCAGCAACTGACGCCGAAGATCCCCTCGACCCTGAAGGCCGAGCTGCGCGATTATCAGAAGGAAGGGTTCATTTGGATGAGCCGTCTGGCCCATCTCGGGGTCGGCGCTTGTCTGGCCGACGACATGGGGCTGGGCAAGACCTTGCAGTCGATTGCGGTGGTTCTCAGCCTGGCCCACCTGGGGCCGTCCTTGGTGGTCGCCCCCACTTCGGTGTGCATGAACTGGGAGGCCGAGGTGAACCGCTTTGCCCCCACCCTCAATTTCCACATGTTTTCCGAGTCGAACCGGGACGAGATCATTCCCTCGTTGGGGAAATTCGATGTGCTGGTTACCAGTTACACCCTGTTGCAGCAGGAGATCGAGCGGCTGGCGCTGGTCAAGTGGCAGTCGATCGTGCTCGACGAGGCGCAGGCGATCAAGAATGCGGCCACCAAACGGTCCAAGGCGGCGATGCGCCTGGACGGGCGGTTCCGCCTGATCACCACCGGCACGCCCATCGAAAATCATCTCGGGGAGTTGTGGAATCTGTTCGGGTTCATCAACCCCGGCCTGCTCGGCACCTTCAAGCAGTTCAACCGGCGGTTCGGCATCCCCATCGAGAAATACCACGACCGGGAAGCGAAACGGACGTTGAAAAAATTGATCCGTCCCTTCATGCTCCGGCGGATCAAGTCGCAGGTCCTGGAAGAGCTGCCGCCCCGCACCGAGATCACCCTGCGGGTGGAGATGCAGCCCGAAGAGATGCGGTTCTACGAGGCGCTGCGGCAACAGGCGATCGAGAACATCGAGGGCAGCAGCGAAAAGACCGGCCGGCACCTGCGGATCCTGGCCGAGATCATGCGTTTGCGCCGGGCCTGCTGCAATCCCAAACTGATCAACGAACAGATCGACATCCCCTCGGCCAAGCTCCAGGTCTTTGCCGAAACGGTGGAAGAATTGCTGGGCGGGGGGCACAAGGCCCTGGTGTTCAGCCAGTTCACCGGTCACCTCGGCCTGATCCGGGCCTTCCTCGACGAACGGTCCATTGCCTACAAATACCTGGACGGCTCCACAGCCCTCAAGGACCGACAACAGCAGGTGGAAAGTTTTCAGGCCGGAGAGGGCGAGTTGTTCCTGATCAGCCTCAAGGCCGGCGGGCTGGGGTTAAACCTGACCGCCGCCGATTATGTCATCCATATGGACCCCTGGTGGAATCCCGCGGTGGAGGACCAGGCGGCCGACCGGGCCCACCGGATCGGCCAAAAACGACCGGTCACCGTCTACCGGCTGGTCACCGCCAACACCATCGAGGAGAAGATCGTCCGGCTCCATCAGGAGAAACGCGATCTGGCCAATTCGCTCCTCGAAGGGGCCGACGTCTCCACTCGGATCAGCGCCGAGGAATTGCTGGAACTGATCCGTTCCAACTGACCGGCATGGCTGGACCAAATTGGCCAGCCACCCCGAACAATGAAAGTCCGCGCGCAGGCCCGCCCCGCCACCGGAACCAACTCTTTCTCCTCAATCATTCCTCGCCCAATCCCTGCAGCGGCGCCATCACGCCGACCAATTTGGCCGGCAACTTGGGCAGGCCGCTAATCAGCGACATCACCACTGAGGCCGTGTACGGAATGGCCTGGATGGCCAGCACCGCCACCCAGACGTGGATGTCGAGCATATCGCTGTCTTTGCGCATCATCACCCCCACCATCGCCAGGACGAGGGCCACCATGAACAGCAGTTCCTCGCGGGCATCGCCCAGGGCCTTGACAAAGGCATTGGCCCGGGCGTTTTTCGGGGTCCGGAAAAAACCGATCCGCCGGGTGATGAAGCCGGTGAGCATGGCCCGGGCAATGGTATGCGAGAGCGCCAAGCCGGCCAGGCCCGCGGCCAGACTCTGCCGGCGGGTGGCGATCACCCGGGTGCGGTAGAGGAAGAACATCTTGAAGCTCTTGAAGAAGAACAGGGTCACCGGCAACGAGGCAAAGACGATGTGGGGCGGCGACAGGTAGTCGGGGAAAAAGATCATGCCCCAGGACCAACCCAGGGCGAGCAGGTTGAACAGCATGTTGATGCCGTCGGCGAACCAGGGCAGCCAGCCGGCGAGGAAATGGTAGCGCTGGCCCCGGGTGAGTTTGGTGGGCTCCAGGCCGAACATGGTCATCATGTGGTGGCGGAGGATGAGCACCGAACCGTAGGCCCAGCGAAACCGCTGCTTCTTGTAGTCGAGGAAGGTGTCGGGCATCAACCCCTTGCCGAAGCTGTGGGGGGTGTAGCTGGCCGCGTATCCTTTTTCGAAAATCCGCAGGCCCAGTTCGGCATCCTCGGTGATGCACCACTCGGCCCAGCCGCCGACCTCGTCGAGCACCCGGCGCCGGACCATGGTCATGGTGCCGTGCTGGATGATGGCGTTGCGCTCGTTGCGGGTCACCATGCCGATCTGGAAGAAACCGCGGTATTCGGCCAGGCACATGGCCTTGAAGGTGTTCTCGTCGCCGTCGCGATAGTCCTGGGGCGCCTGGACGATGGCCATGTTGTCGTCGGCGAACTGCGGCACCAGGGCCCGAAGCCAATTGGGCTCGACGATGTAATCGCTGTCGATCACCGCCACCACCTCCGCCTCGGGCGCGGTCTCCCGCAGGGCATAGTTGAGGGCGCCGGCCTTGAACCCGGCCAGCGGATCGACATGAAAGAAGCGAAAACGCGGGCCCAGGGTCTGACAATGGGCGGCCACCGGCTCCCAGACCGCCGGATCCTTGGTGTTGTTGTCGATGATCAGGACCTCGAACCGCGGATAGTCGAGGACGGCCAGGGCGTTGATCGTCTCGATCATCATGTCCGGCGGTTCGTTGTAGGCCGGCACATGGACCGAGACCATGGGCAGGTCGTCGTCGGCCACGGCCTCGGGCGGAGTCGGTTGCGGCAGGCGTCGCCATTTCTTGATCCACAGGGATTCGGCCCATTCGTGCGCCTCGGCGAGGATGACCAGAATGGCGCCGGTGGCGGCAAACAGGAGGACTATGCCGACCACTAGCCGGGACGGGGTCATGTACTGCTGCTGAAAATCATAGACCACCCAGACGGCAAAGGTGGTGATGGCGTAGGCGATCAGCGCCAGAAAACCGCGGCCGCGGTCGAGCAGCCCCTTGCTGTCCCTAAATAGCAGCAGCAGGATCACCACGGCCAAGACGATGCTGATGGCCGCCAGTTCACGCCATTGGGGAATGCTGATGACCGGCTGGATGAATTCGAATTTCTGTTGGCGCTCATCGTTGTACACGCCCCAGAGGCTGCCCGCCTCGCCCTCCAGATCCTTTTTCCAGATCTGGTCGAAGGCCTCCATGATGTAGTAGGTGTAGTGGTTTTTCTCGGCCACGTCGAGAAAACGGCGGAGAAATTTGGCCTGGTTGGCCGGACTGGCCACGGCCTTCTGCCGGATACGGCCGCCGCTCGGCCAGCCCACCTCGGAGATGACGATCTCCTTGCCGGGGTAGGCCTGCTTGAGCTCGTTGTAGCGCATCACGCAGTAGTCGACCGCTTCGTCCACGGGGATCCCTTCCCAGTAGGGCAGGAAATGGACGGCGATGAAATCGACATGTTCCACCAGCTTGGGGTTTTGCAACCAGACATGCCAGGGCTCGGCGATACTCACCGGGGCCCAGATCGATTTCTTGACCGTGTCGACATACTTGATCATCTGCTCCACGGTCTGATCGGTTCGCAGCAGGACCTCGTTGCCCACCAGCACCCGGATGATGTTGCGGTGGTTTTCCCGGTAAATCTTGATCAGTTTGGCGATCTGCTCCTCGTTCCATTCGGCGTCACGGGTGATCCAGGCGCCGAGCACGACATTGAGGCCGCGGGCCGCAGCCAACCTGGGGATTTCGGCCAGGTTGTCCTCGACGGTGTAGGCCCGGACCGCATGGACATCGCCGGCCAGGGTCGCCAGGTCCCGGTCGATCTGCTCGACGGTGGGATAGATCTGTTTGCTGGGGGATTGGCCTTCCCGGAAAGGCGAGAAGGAAAATCCCTGGATCTTGGAGGGCCAGGACGGCTCCATGTTGGGTGCATTGACCACTTTCCAGAGAAGGACGGCGAGGCAGCCCATGATGAAGGTTATGATCAGGCCGGAACGGTTCATAAGGTGTGTGTCGGTTGAAAAAGAAGGGGAAAGCGGTGGCTGGGGAAGAAACGGCGACATGAACAGATGGTTCCCGTTCCGTCCGGCCTCCGGACATGCGGCTGACCTGCGCTGATGGCGCGGTAGCAGGCTGTGCGATGATTAAATGAAAACCCGGAGACAGTCAAGAGTCAACTCGTCTAATTGTTGATAATAACAGCGAGAATGGTCTTGGAACCCGACAGACGGACCGGGGTCAGGACCGCGACCGGTCGGGGCTGACCCCGGAAGGCACCGGGGACAGGGGGCGACCGGAGGCAAGCGCGCGGAAGAGGGGCCACGAATGCACATCCTGCTGCAAGAGGTGGAGGGTGAAGTGATATAAGGCGGTCGTCGCCTCGGCCAGTGTCTGCGGGGTGAATTGGAGCCGATGCAGCCGGTCGAGCTCAAAGGTTTGCGCCCCGGCAAGGGAGCGGAGGGTCTGCACCGACAGCTGGGGGGCCTGGCTGCCGTGTCCCGAGGAACAGGCGCTGCACAGAAGGGCACCGGAACCGGGCAGAAAAGTATAGGTGCGGCCGGGTCCGACCGGTTGGCGACAATCGGCGCATCGGTTCAGCTCTGGGCGGTAGCCGACCGTGTCGAGCAGGTGCAGATGGGCGAGGGTGACCACCTGCTGCGGCTCCTTTCCCCGGTCCAGGGCGGCGAGCGCCCATTTCAGGAGTCCATACAGTCGCGGGTCGGGGTCGTTGTCGCGGGTGAACCGCATCACCAGCTCGCAGAAATACATGGCGGCGACATATCGCCGGAAATCGGTCCGGAGCGAGAGGTGGGCGGCCAGAAGTTCGGCCTCGCTGAGCAGGAACAAGCCCGTTGCCCCTCGCGACGGTCGGTAGAAGAGGTGGAGCAGGGAAAATTCTTCGAGCTTGTTGACAAACCTCCGCTTGCTCTTCTTCGCCCCCTTGGCGATACCGGTCACGCGGCCGAGATCAGGGCAATAGAGGGTCACCAGCTTGTCCGCTTCCCCGTATCCAACCACACGCAACACCATCCCGCAGGTGGAGCGGAGGCTCATGGGGAGGCTGTGGCGGGCAGGCGAAGTCGGTAATGGCCATCCACTTCGTTCGGAAAGGGCTCCGGGGCGCCATTGAATTGCAAATCGGCGCTGTCGGGCTCAAAGAACTCCAGGAGGAGCTGCTTTTCCGCCTCCCAAAGTGCGGTTGTTCCCTTGGTGTAGAGCTGTTCCAAGGCTGGCTTATGGTCGATCGAGACGAGGATGCGGCTGTCCTTTTTGAAAAATATTTGCAATTTTAGTTGATTATGTGCTCCGCCATTGCCGGTTGCCGGATCGGCCGGATGAAAGAGGGTGTTTGGAGCCGTGGCGGAATTGAAGGCCTTGCCGGTCAGAACGGCAAAGGGGTTCCAGGAAAAGTACAGGCAAAAGGCGGTGAATGAGCACACAATGAGCAGCAAAAGAATGGAGGCGATGGCGGCGGAGGAAACATGCGCCGGCTCGGCCAGCTTTTTAGGAGCAAGCGATTGTTTGTGCAGGCTTTTTTGCAGAGTTGAAATCCGGGTTTTTTTGCCCCCGTCCCGTTCGAAAAAGAAACGGTCGGCGACCTGGCCGCCGTCGATTCCCAGCAAGGCGCCATAAAGAACGATCTGCCCCCTGGTGAAGGAATCGGCCGGCAGCCTGTCATAAGCCATGGCCTCGATGGCCTGGAGGTTGGCGCGTGATATCTTGGTGGTGGCCGCCACCTCGTCGAGGGTCAGCGATCGGTCCTGGCGCAACTGTTTGAGTTGCTCGCCGACCCGGAGATCCTCGACAGGGGACGGAGACGGATGCTCCTCAGCTTTCATAGGGAAAAAGGTGACGATGCAAAAGGGTTGGGGAAAAATCCGGGTTGCGGCGCTGTGGGACCCTGGTCGGGGGGCAATCCGGCATTTCAGAGAATCTTGATATAGGCCTTTTCCCGGATGGATGTCAGCCAGTCCTTGAAGCGCTGTTCCATAGCCTGCTGGTACAGTTTCTCCCGGATCTGATCCTTGACTGATTCGTAGGACTCGCGGGCGACGATTTTTCCCTCCCCGCCGGAGACAAGTTTGAAGAAATGGTAGCCGTTTTCGGTCTCGACGATCGAACTGACCTCGCCGGGTTTGAGCCTGGCGACGGCATCACGCATATAATCGGCCATTTCGTCGTGCTGAAAGCTGCCCAGATCGCCGCCGTCGGCAGCGGAAGGCAGGTCGGAGTATTGTTTCGCCAGTTCCTTGAAATCCTTGCCGCCTACGGCAAGCGCATGGGCTTTTTTCGCTTTTTCCTTGGCCTCCGCCTGGGAGGGAGCGGTGCCGCTTCCATTCTCGGCTCCCCAGGTGCATCCAATCTGGAGGATGTAATACTCGCCGGCCTCCGCCTTGGTGGTGAAATGGGTGTCGTAATAATCGAGGACGGCATTTTCGGAAATGACCACCTTGGTGCGGACTTCGTGGTTGATCAGTTTGGAACTCAGGATCTGCTCCCGCAACTCTTCCCGGTACTGCTTTTCGCTCATGCCCATGGCGCTCAATTCCTTGCGGAACGCCTCCATGGTGGTTTTGTTGTTGGCCACCACCCGCTGCAACGCATTCTCGACATCCTGGTCGCTCACCTGAACACCAAGCTTCTTGGCTTCCTGAACCAGGAGTTTCTTGTCGATCAGCTTGTCGATCACCGTTCGTTGGGCCTGCTGGAGGGCCTCGGCCAGGCGGTTGGGTGGGGTCTCGTCCGCAATTTTTTTGAAAAACAATTTGCCGAGCTCATTGACCTCGGAGAGCGTGATCGTGTCCTCGTTGACAATGGCGACGCTGCGGTCGACGACGTTGGCCAATGCTCCGGACGAAAGAAGCATGAACAGGGAAAGGACAGCGACAAGGGGGGTTCGCGGCATCATGAGCGTATAAAAAATCGAGGAGGTTTGCCAAAAGGAGTGCTGAACGTTATGGACGATCCGCAGGACTATCTACCCGGAACACGGTAAAGGTGCAACGGTTTTCGGAAATGGCCCCGGCCGAGGCGTTGAAAAAGATGGACAGGGCGTGGCATGTGGCGCTTATCTTGCTTATATTGAAACGACAAGTTGTTACCTCCCCCTTGTGCAAGGAGAACGAGCATGATTGCCGGCATACAAGCAGCCCTGAGCGGCGTCCAGGCCTTTGCGACGAAGATTGAGAACAATGCCAATAATGTTGCCAACCTGAACACCGAGGGATTCAAAAAGGACCGGGTGGTGCTGTCGGCGCAGGTTCCCCAGGGCGTCAAGGCCGTTGTTGCGCAGGTCGATACACCGGGACCGTTTGTCGCCGAACAGACCGATCAGGGGATCGAGATGATCGAGCAGGCCAACGTCGACCTGGGAGAGGAGTTCCCGGATGTGCTGCTCAATACGCAGGGGTACAAGGCCAACCTGAAGACCTTGCAGGCCGCCGACGAAATGATGCAAACGGTCCTTGACATTAAGGCCTGAAGCGAGGAAAAAGAAACCGGTCCCGGAAACGGGGATCTGTCACCGCCAAGGAAATTGGGAGTACTACAACGACATCCCCTTTTGTAATTGGCGAGAGTTTTGGCTGCTCTTTTCATGTTGAAGGCAACGAGGTCTATGAGAACGATCCCAGCACTTGTCGTTGGTTTGTGGCTGCTGGCTTGCATCGTGCCCGCACGGGCAGCGGTCACCATGCCCGCTTTTGCGCTGCCCGCGGCGGTCGACGGTTCGGTCGTCACCAGCGAGACCTATCGAGGCAAGGCCATGCTGATTACGTTTTTTGCAACCTGGTGCCCGCCCTGCCTGCAAGAGATCCCCACCTTGAAAGAGTTACATGCCAAGTTTCACCAGCAGGGTTTTGCCGTGGTCGCCCTGTCGGTGGACGAAGGAGGGGCTGACGTGGTGGCTCGGCTGGTGCGTCGGGCCAGCATCAACTACCCGGTGTTGATGGCCGACAGGGCCACAACGCGCAACTTTGGCGATGTGGTGGCTATTCCGACCTCGTTTCTGGTCAATAAGAACGGGCAGGTGGTGAAGAAATATCCGGGGTATGCGTCCCGAGTCCTGCTCGAAAAAGATATTGAATCAGTGCTTTGATGCCCCGCGTCGGCTGTTTGTCCGATGGATTGCTGTTGACAAGCCGGGAGGTATTTCTTAGATTATGGCTCACCAATGAGTAGAGCAGGTTTGGTTCGTCCCCCCCCATATTATAAAGGAGAATGTCATGAAAAAGATCGGAGTTGCTATGATGGTTGCGGCTTTTGTGTTGAGCGCAGGCGCAGTATTTGCTGCCAAATGCACCGTTGACAGTGTTGACGGCAACAAAATGACTGTGACCTGCGATAAGGTTGATGCAAAAGCCGGTGACACCGTAACCGTTAAAGCCAAAAAGGGCTTGGAAGGTTGCTGAGAGCCTGAAGTTTTTTTTGCTGAATTCAAGAGCGGGTCGATTTCGTCGACCCGCTCTTTTTTTATTCGCCCACGGGCTGAGTTGGGTGCCGGGTCGGCCCGTGGGGCGCAACCACGATCCTGCGTGAGAGGAAATGAAAATGGATCCACAAACGTTGCCGGACTATGAACGGGGACTGTATAATGCGGTCAAAGATCGGTATAAAGTGGCGTTTGAGCCGCTCAAGATCAAAGACCATCGGTTGCAACTGCTCAAAATCACCGATTTGGAGCAGATCCTGGCTGGTAAGGACCCTTTGAAAGACGTTTCCACCTTTCCCTTTTGGATCAGGTTGTGGGAAGCGGCCATCGTCCTGTCGGAATTTATCGCCGGCTTGCCTTGTGAACGGGAAACCACCGTGCTCGAACTCGGAGCCGGACTGGGCGCGCCGGGGTTGACCGCCGCCGCTGCCGGTTTTTCGGTCACCCTGACCGATTATGAGGAATTGATACTCGATTTTGAACGAATCAATGCGGCGGCAAGCAAGCTGGAGAATGTGCGTTTTGCCCTGCTGGATTGGCTCAAGCCCCCGGAGATGGAGCGCTATGACATCATCATCGGGGCCGAGATCCTTTTTCGGGAGGAATTTTTCCAACCCCTGTTGGATGTCCTCCGCAAGGCGCTGAAACCTGACGGCGTGGTCTATTTGGCGCATGACATCAAACGCCGCAGCCTGGAGCCGTTTCTGAAGATGGCGGAACAGGAATACCGGATTGCCGCCTCGCAACGAAAACTGAAAAGTCTGGAAGAAGACAAGATCATTCTCCTCACCCGGTTGCAGCCGCGTCGCTGAGCAATTATTCTTCGAACAAGGGCCTGATCGTTGCACGAACGATCAGGGGATAAGGGCAAAAAAGACCGGTAAAATTCAGGGTGTATCCTCTTTGTCTCAATATTGCCGATCGTCTCTGCGTGGTCGTCGGGGGGGGACGGGTCGCCGAACGCAAGGTTCGCGGGATTCTGGCGGCCGCCGGTCGGGTCCGGGTGGTCAGCCCGACCCTCACCTCCGGTCTGACGGCGCTGGCGGACCAACAAGCCATCGAATGGCGCGGCAAAACCTATAGCCGGCCGGATCTCGCCGGTGCCTTTCTGGTCTTTGCCGCCACCAACAGCGCCGATGTGCAGCAGGCCGTCCATCGCGACGCCCGGGAAGCCGGCCTGCTGGTCAATGTCGCCGATGCCCCCCAGTGGTGCGACTTCCAGGTGCCGGCGACCGTCCGCCGGGGCGACCTGACCCTCGGAGTCGCCACGAACGGCAGGAGTCCCGCCGTGGCGGCCATGGTCAGGCAACGGCTCGAGCGGGCGTTCGGCGAGGAGTACGGATGGCTCACCGCGCTCGCGGGCCTGCTCCGTGAGCAGATCCTGGTGGAAGAGGGGGACTCCGAGCAGACCAGGTTGCTGTTTCAGCAGATCCTTCACGACGACATGGTCGATTGGCTCAGAAAGCGGCAATGGGACCAGGTGCGCCAGCATCTGGAGCATGTGCTCGGCCGGCCGGTTGACTTCGATCCGGAGATCTTGACCAAGGAGAACCCATGAGTTTCTTGCTTTTTCAGGGCAGCGTCGCCGTCTACCTGCTGTCCGCCGCCGCCTACCTGGTCTTCTTCCTGACCCAGAATACCGCGCTCCGCCGAACCGGGCGGGCGATTTTCGTGGTTGCCTTCGTGCTCCACACCGTCAACCTCTTCGCCCGGGCCGTCGAGACCGGGCATACCCCCATCACCAGCCATCACGAGACGGTCTCGTTTTTTGCCTGGTCGCTGGGGTGCTGTTATCTGTCCTTTCGTTGGCGCTACACGGTAAAGAATCTGGGCACCTTTGTCAGCGTGCTGGTGCTGGCTCTGATGCTGATCGCCGCTTTTTCCTCGCGCGGCGCGTTCCCGTTGCCGCCGGCCCTGCAATCCTGGTGGCTGCCGATCCATGCCTCGATCACCTTGTTGGCGGACGGTTTTCTCGCCCTGGCCTGTATCGGTGGGATCATGTATCTGTTGCAGGAACGTGAAATCAAGAAGAAACGGTTCGGGCTCTTTTATTCGCGGCTACCTTCCCTGGAGACGCTCGACAAGCTTAATCACCACTGTCTGAGCGTGGGGTTTCCCCTGTTCACCCTGGGCCTGATCACCGGCTCGCTCTGGGCCAAGCAGGCCTGGGGGGCCTATTGGCACTGGGACCCCAAGGAAACCTGGTCACTGATCACCTGGTTTCTGTACGCCGCCGCCGTGCATCAACGCTTTACCGTCGGCTGGCGCGGACGGCGGGTGGCCATCCTCAGTATCGTGGCCTTTCTGTCGGTGCTGTTTACCCTGTGGGGTGTTTCTTTTCTCCTGAAAGGGGTCCACACCTATGTCTCGTGACGCCATTGTCCTGCTCGGGGTCAACCACAAGACGACACCGCTGGCAGTGAGGGAAAAATTAGCCCTTTCGGCCGGTTACGAAGAGCCGCTCCGCGCCCTCGGGCAACTGGCTGAACTGCGCGAATACTATCTGCTTTCCACCTGCAACCGGGTCGAGGTCCTGTTCACCTGCACCGATGTCGAACGGGCCCAGGGTCGGGTCCTGGATTTGTTGTTTGCCCAGAACATCACCCCCGAGGAACTGGAGCGATATGTCTACCGCTATGTCGACACCGAGGCGGTGGAGCATCTCTTCCTGGTGGCGGCCAGTCTCGATTCGATGATTGTCGGCGAGGCCCAGATCCTGGGCCAGTTGAAAGAGGCCTACCGGCATGCCACCACCATCGGATGTAGCGGCTTTGTCCTCAACAAACTGCTCCATAAATCGTTTTCCGTCGCCAAACGGGTGCGGACGGAGACCCGGATCGGCGCCCACGCGGTGTCCATCAGTTATGCCGCGGTCGAACTGGCCCGGAAGATCTTCGGCGAGTTGGCCGGAAAAAAGGTCATGCTGGTGGGGGCCGGCGAGATGGCGGAGCTGGCCGCCGAACACCTGGTGGGGCAGGGGGTGGCGGAGGTGGTGGTCGCCAACCGTACCCTGCAGCGGGCGGTCAACCTGGCCCGGTGCTACAACGGCCGGGCGGTTTCCCTGGAGGAATTGCTCGATCAACTGCAACGGGTCGATATCATCATCAGTTCCACCGGATCTCCCGATCTGATCCTGCGGAAAGACGAGGTGCGCCGGGTGATGCGCGAGCGGCGCAACCGGCCGCTCTTTTTTATCGATATCGCCGTGCCCCGGGACCTCGATCCGGCCATCAACGACCTCGATAACGTCTACCTCTATGACATCGACGATCTCCACAATGTCGTGGAAATGAACAAGTCCGAGCGCGACAAGGAGGCGGTCAAAGCGCAACGGATCATTGCCGAGGAGAAGTTGAAGTTCGGCAAGTGGCTGGCCAACATGGGGTCGACGCCCACCATCGTCCAGTTGCGGACCATGATTGAACAGCAGGTCCGCGCCGAGGTCGAGAAAACCATGGGTCGTTTTGCGAGCCTGGACGAATCGGATCGGCAGCGATTGGAAAAGATGGTGGCCGGCATCACCGGCAAGGTCGTGTATCCGCCGCTGCATTACCTCAAGAGCGACAACCACTGTATCGGCCTGTCCGAGCGGATTAAAACCGTTCGCGACCTGTATCTGTTGGACAGCAACAACGAGGACGACCAGGAATTGCCGTGAGTCCCGGTGAGCGCGAGGCCTTGTTGGAGGAGGAGTTGTTGCTCGTCCGCCACTCCGGGGAGATCCCGGAGGTTGCCCTGCATGCCAGTCTGCACTATCTCTGCGAGGATGAGGACGGCCCGAGGCTGCGCCTGGCCCCGGAGGACATCAAACCTTTGGAGGAGGCGGCCCTGGCCCGGTACCGGGAGATCATCCTCCGCGATCTTGACGTGGCCAACCGCGATCTCTCCCTGTTTCGGGGCATTCGCCGGGCAAATCACAACTGGTATCGGTTTGTCCGGTTCAGTGACAAAATCGGCTCTCCGTACGGAGCGTTCCGAGTGGTGGTCGTCGATGCGCTGCTGCACTACCTGCGCCTGGAACTCCATGAGGTCGGTTCCGGAAAGCGATCGTCCTCGATCAACTGTTCGGCCGATGCCCTGTTGACCTTTGCCCTGGCCATGGGCATCGAGCCCGTCGATTTGCCGGACAATTGGACTTGTTTGTGCGAGCAAGGGGGCTGAATCGCCGACAAGATCCCTTCCGCTCAGCAATGACGCATAGTGAACGAATGAATCGAACCAAGACCCGGTGGGGAGTCGGGGTGATCGGCGCGGGCAAGCACGGCAGCCGTTATGCCCGGCATATCGTGCAGGACGTCGAGGGGTTGGATCTGGTGGCCATCAGCCGCCGCTCGCGGGAAGGAGCGGCCCAGGCCGGGCAGTGGTCCTGCCGCTGGCATGGGGACTGGCGCGAGCTGGTGGCCGATCCCGGGGTCGACTGTGTGGTTGCCGTTTTGCCGCCCGTCTTGAACGGGGAGGTGGCCGCGGCCTGTGCCCTGGCCGGCAAACCCCTGCTGCTGGAAAAGCCCATGGCGGTCTCGGCGGCTGCGGCGGTACAAATCCATGAACTGTTCACCCGGCAGGGCGTAGGGCTGACCATCGGCCAGACCCTGCGCTACAACCGGGTGATCGGGATGCTGCGCGCGCAGTTGCCGACGATCGGGCCATTGCACAGCTTCACCGCCGACCAGCGCCTTGAGCCGACCACGCTTGCCTGGCTGGACGATCCTTCCCTGGCCGGAGCCGGGGTGACCTTCCACTCGGCGGTGCACGTCTTCGATGCCCTCTGGTGGATCACTGGGCAGGCAATCGTCCGGGTGCTGGCCCGAACCCGCTGTGTGCACAGCGCGAGGCTGGAAGACCATCTTGTTGCCCTGGTGGAATTGGAGGGTGGCGCCATCGGCACCGTCGATTGCTCCAAGATCGGGCCGGCGCGCACCGGACGATTCGAGTTCATCGGCGGCCGGGGCCAGTTGCACGGCGACCAGGTCCACCATCTGGGCGGGATAATCCGGGGACAGGAGCGCCTCCCCCTGGAGACCGGCGAGCCGGTGAGCACCATCGTGCCGCTGTTGCGCGACTGGCTCGAATTTCTTCGCGGCCGCCAGCCCAATCCGATACCGGGGGAAGAGGGCGTGGCGGCAGTTCGCGTCTGCGAGGCCTGCCTGCGCTCGACGGCTCACGGTGGTTGGGAGGAGGTGTGAGCCCGGAATGATCGTCCGATAATTCCCGGTGGATGCTTCGCGGCGGCCTTAATGTTTGAACGAGCGCTGGCCGGTGAAGAGCATCGCCACCTGCGGCTGGGCCTCGTTGCAGGCCTGAATCGATTCGAAGTCGCGGATCGACCCTCCGGCCTGGAGGATGGCGGTAACCCCCTCGCGGATACCGACGTCGGCGGCGTCGCGAAAGGGGAAAAAGGCATCCGAGATCATCACCGACCCCGGAATGCCGGCCCGGTCGGCCCGCACCTTGGCGTCGATCGCCTCCTTGTCCGTCCTGTCCCGCTGCCCCCGTTCTACCTCGGCCACCATATCGACATAGGGGATACCATGGGCATCGAAGCAAATGATGTCGGCGTACTTGGCATAGGCCTTGTGCACCGCGATCTCGGCCACCCCGACCCGGTCCTGCTCGCCGGCGCCGATGGCGGTGGTGCAGCCGTCCTTGACGTAGATCACCGAGTTGGAGGTCACGCCGTGCTCGATCGCCCAACCAAAGAGCATATCCTCGATCTCTCGCACGGTGGGCTGGCGTTCGCAAGCGTAGTCGACGCCCTTGTAGGTGGCGGTCGCGGGCTTGAGGTCCGAAGGCGTGCGGATGGAGTTGACCGCCGATTGCTGGACAATGATGCCACCGTCGATCAGCGATTTGAAGTCCACGAAACGGTGGTGCTCGAACTCGGCCAGGCGGGCGATGGCGGCCATGCGGATCACCCGCAGGTTCTTGCGCCGGGCAAGGATCGAAAGCACCCCTTCCTCGAAATCCGGGGCGCAGACCACTTCCAGGTAATTTGCCGCCATCAGTTCGGCAGTCTCGCGGTCGAGCGGCCGGCTGGTGACCACGGCCCCGCCGAAGGCGGCGATGCGGTCGCAGCGGTTGGCGCGGTTGTAGGCCTCGGCCAGGCTGGTGCCGATGGCCGCGCCGCAGGGGTTGTTGTGCTTGAGGATGACCGCGGCCGGCCGGTCGATCAGGTATTTGATGATATTGAGGCCATTGTCGACATCGGTGAGATTGATCTTGCCCGGATGCTTGCCCACCTGGAGCATGTCCGCCACGGTGATGGCGCTGACTAGGCCGTTGCCCGGCTCGATGAAGCGGCAGTCGCCGAGGAGCAGATTGCCGTTCACCAGTTCGTAGAGGGCCGCCTCCTGGTCCGGGTTTTCGCCGTAGCGCAGCCCCCGCTCCTCGACGGTGCCGTCGGCCATGGGAATTTTCCAGGTTTTTTTCCGGTAGACCAGGGTCTGGTCGCCGAAGGAAATGGTCATCTCCAGGGGAAAGGAGTCACCAAGCAGGGTGGAGTACATTTTTTTGAGATCGGTCATGATGGGCAAAGCTCCTGAAAAAGGAGAGGGGTTATTCGGGGTGGCAAGCAGATAAATTGATTAGCCGTGGCGATGGGTCAGCGGCGCGATGGTGCTGTTTGCCGCGATCACGCAGTGTTCCAGTACGCTGTTGGCGCCCACCGTGACCCCGTCGCCCAGGGTGCAGCCCTGGAGGACGCAGCCGCTGCCGATGCGGCATTCCCGGCCGACGACCGAGCCGTCGCCGATGCGGACGCTGCCTTCGATCACCGTGTCCTGGCCGATGGTGCAGCCCGGCGCCACTAGGGCGGCCTCCGGGGCGTACAGGGTCACGCCGGCGAGCATCAGCTCGCGGTTGCGGCGGCCTTGCAGGGTGGCCTGGGCCTGGGCCAGTTCGATCCGGGAATTGACCCCCAGGACATCGATGGCACGGGAATGGACAAAACGGTGTACCGGCAGGCCTTGGCGGCCGGCGATGGCGACGATGTCGGTCAGGTAGACCTCGCCCTGGCTGTTGTCGGTGCCGACCTGGCGCAGGGCATCGAAGAGAAAAGTGCGGTCGACCAGGTAGATGCCGGCGTTGATTTCCTTGATTCCGCGCTGGGCCTCGGTGGCGTCCTTCTCCTCGACAATGGCCAGGAGATTGCCTTGTTCGTCGCTGAGGATGCGGCCGTAGCCGAAGGGCTGGTCGAGCAGGGTGGTCATCAGGGTGAGGGTGGCCCGGCTCTCCCGGTGGGCCGTGATCATGGCCGTCAGGGTGGTTGCTTGGATGAGCGGGGTGTCACCGCAGAGGATCATCACCAGGTCCGTCCCGGCACAGGCCTTCTCGGCGCAAAGCACGGCGTGGCCGGTGCCCAGTTGCTCCTCCTGGACCACCGGGGTGATCGGGAAGCCGTCGAGCACTCCCAGCACCTCCTGCCGCTGATGGCCGACGATGACCGCGCACCGGTCGATGGCCGCTTCCTCCACCGCGAGGAGGACGTGGTGGAGCATCGGCCGGAAAAAGACCTCGTGCAGTACCTTGGCGCGGGCCGATTTCATGCGGGTGCCCTTGCCGGCGGCGAGCACCACGGCGACAATCGATGGTTGCATGGCAAAGTCCTAGTCAGAGAAACGGACAATCGAAAAAAGTGGCCTACTGTAGAAAAAAAAGCGGGGTTTGACAAGCACGACCTCTCGTGGGGGCGGGTATTGCTTGGGGGAGAAGAAGCGGGTGCCGCGTTCGGGCGCTAAAAAACTTGATGCGAATTCCGGCCATCGTCCTTAGAGTGAGCGCACTCATGCCAACCGCCAGGCAGCCACCCTTCTCCGGCGAGGAGAGCAGGGCGGCAAACCCGGTTCCGATTGAACACACAGCAACAACCGAGAACATTCTTCATGCGACCACACGACCATGAGGTGCTGATCCTTGACGGCGCCTGCGGCACCAATTTACAGGAAATGCAGATCCCAACAACCGTCTGGGAAGGGAAGGAGGGGTGCAACGAGCTGCTCAACCTGACCGCCCCCGAAAAAATCATCGAACTCCATGCCGCCTTTGTCGGGGCTGGGGCCATGGTGCTGGAGACCAACACCTTCGGCGCCAGCCGCATCGTCCTGGAAGAGTATGGCCTTGCTGACCGGGTGGAGGCGATCAATCGCGCCGGGGTGGAGAACGCCCGCAAGGCCATTGGCGGGAAGCCCGACACCTATATTGCCGGTTCGATCGGACCGGGCACCAAACTGCCCTCGCTCGGCCACATTTCGGTGGACGATCTGGCGCGGGCCTACGAGGAGCAGATCCGCGCCCTGGTTCTCGCCGGGGTGGACCTGCTGATCATCGAGACCTGCCAGGATCTGCTCCAGATCAAGACCGCCATGACCACCTGCTTCGCGACCCTGGAAGCGCTGGGCCAGGACATCCCGGTCATGGCCTCGGTGACCATCGAGCGGACCGGCACCATGCTGGTCGGCACCGATATCGCCGCGGCCGCGGTCACCTTTGAACCCTATCCGCTTCTCTCCTTCGGGCTCAACTGCGCCACCGGGCCAATGGATATGGAATCGCACATCCGCTACTTGAGCCGCAACTGGCCCGGTCGGATTTCCTGTGTCCCCAATCAGGGCATGCCCGAGGTGATCGACGGCAAGACCTGTTATCCCCTGGATCCGGCAACCTATGCCCGCGAGATGAAGCGGTTCGTCACCGAATACGGGGTCAGTGTGGTCGGCGGCTGTTGCGGCACCACCCCGGCCCATACCCGGCAACTGGTGCAGACCCTCGCCGGGGTGAAACCGGCGGTCCGGGAGGTGAGCGCATGAAGCCGTCGGTATCGAGCCTCTACCAGGCCGTTGAACTGCAACAGGAAATCCCGCCGCTCTTGATCGGGGAGCGGGCCAATGCCACCGGCTCGAAGAAATTCCGCGAACTGCTGCTGGCCGACGATTACCAGGCCTGCCTGAAGGTTGCCGTGGAGCAGGAGGCCAAGGGCGCCCATGTCATCGATCTCTCCACCGCCTATGCCGGCCGCGATGAGATGGCGGACCTGACCACCCTGGTACGGATGTGCGCCAGCAGCCTCAAGGCGCCGCTGATGATCGACTCGACCACCCCCGCCTGCATCGAGGCCTGCCTGCGGATCTATCCGGGCCGGGCCATCGTCAACTCCATCAACCTGGAAGACGGCGGCGTCAATATCCGCCGGATCTGCCGGGCGGCCAAGAAGTACGGGGCCGCGGTGGTGGCCCTGACCATCGACGAGAAAGGGATGGCCATGACCGCAGACGACAAGGTGCGTGTCGCCAAGGCCATCCACGCCATTGCCGTCGACGAATGCGGCCTGCGGCCCCAGGATCTGTTGTTCGACTGCCTCACCTTCACCGTCGGTTCCGGTGACGTCACCCTGCGCGACGCCGCTCTCCAGACCCTGGAGGCGGTCCGCCGGATCAAGACGGAGTTGCCGGGTTGCCTGACCATGCTCGGAGTGAGCAACATCTCCTTCGGCCTGACGCCCCAGGCCCGGCGCATCCTTAATTCCGTGTTTCTGCACGAGGCGGTGGCGGCGGGGCTCGATGCGGCCATTGTCGATGCCGCCAAGGTCTTGCCCCTGGCGCGGATTGCCGCGGAAGATCGACAGGTTTGCCTCGATCTGCTGCACAATCGACAAATCGAGGGCGAGAAGGACCCGCTGATGCGGTTCATCGAGCATTTCGGCAGCAAAGCGGCCACCAGCACGGACGAGGAGCAGGGGCCGGCGAGGATGCCGGAAGAGCAGTTGTTTTACCGGGTGATGGACGGCGACAAGGATGGGATCGACGATATTCTCGCCATCCTGCGGGAGCGGTTCAAACCGATCGACATCATCAACCAGATCCTGGTGCCGGCCATGCGTCATGTCGGCGAACTGTTCGGCAAGGGCGAAATCCTGCTGCCCTTTGTCCTCCAGTCGGCGGAGGTGATGAAGGTTGCGGTCACCCTGCTGGAACCCCACATGGATAAAACCGAGGGCATCGCCACCACCACCATCCTCCTGGCCACGGTTCAGGGCGATGTCCACGATATCGGCAAGAATCTGGTGGATATCATCCTGTCCAACAACGGCTACAAGGTCCACAACATCGGCATCAAGGTGCCGGCTGAAACCGTGATTGAGAAGGCGAAGGAATATCGGGCCGATTTGATCGGTCTCAGCGGCCTGTTGGTCAAGTCGGCCCTGGTCATGCAGGAGTCCATGGCCCAGTACCGCGAAGCCGGACTTGCCGTTCCCATTCTACTGGGCGGGGCGGCCTTGACGCCCAAATTCGTGGCCGAGTCCTGTGCTCCGGCCTATGACGGCCCGGTGGTTTACTGTGCCGACGCCTTTGCCGGGCTGAAGGCGGTGCAGGCATTCGAGGCCGGCATCTTGACCTCGACCACCTACGACAGCGGCACCGCGATCAAGCCCATGAAGCCGGGGATCAAGGTGGCTGAGATTGATCAAAACAACCACGTGCCCACGCCCCCTTTTCTGGGGCAGCGCTACGTCGAGGATCTCGATCCGGCCGTGTTGTTTCCCTTGGTCAATATCCAGGCCCTGTTTCGCGGCCGCTGGGGGTATCGGCGCGGCAAAATGGGGGCAGGGGAGTATGCGGACCTGATTCAGGACACGGTCCGGCCCCTGTACGAGGGGTTAGTACGGAGGGCCTTGGCCGAGGGCTGGATTCAACCTAAGGTCAGTTACGGCTACTTTCCCTGCCGTTCCGAGGGGGATACCATTATTGTGACCGCGGATGGCCTGGAACACCGTTTTTCTTTTCCCAGACAGGCGGAGGCCCCCTTTCTGTGTATTGCCGATTACTTCAAATCAGCCCGGGCTGGCGGCGACATCGCCGGGTTTTTCATCGTTACCATCGGCTCGAGGATTGGTGAGGAGACGGCACGCCTGTACCAGGCCAATGCCTATCACGAGTATCTCCTGCTTCACGGCTTCAGCGTCGAACTGACCGATGCCTTGGCCGAGTACTGGCACGGCGTCATGCGCCAGGAAATGGGGATCGGCGGCAAGCGGCCACAGAACCTGCATGGGGCGGTGACCCAGGATTACCAGGGGTCGCGCTACGGATTCGGCTACCCGGCCTGTCCGGATCTGGAGGCACACAAGCCTTTGTTCGCCTTTCTCAAACCCGAAGCGATCGGGATTTCTCTGACCGAGAATATGCAGATGGTGCCTGAACAGACCACTTCGGCGATCGTTGCCCATCATCCCCAAGCCAAGTACTTCGCGGTCTGATCCGTGGAAACCTCAAGCGGACGGTATATTTGCGTCAATTGCGGCTATGTGTACGATCCCGGAGTTGGCGATCCTATGAATACGATCCCACCTGAAACCGCCTTTCCGGAATTGCCTGAACAATGGGTTTGCCCGATGTGCTATGCCCCGCAGGAACAATTTGATCTGCTCGATTGAAAATTTTTCAGCAGGCACAAAGGGGACTGCGCTTTAACGAAGCTGCGACCAGTTAGGACAAAAAAAAGCCCCATCAATCGAATGATTGATGGGGCTTTAGTGTAAGAATCGGCGGCGACCTACTCTCCCACATAGTCTCCCATGCAGTACCATCGGCGCTGAAGAGCTTAACTTCCGTGTTCGGAATGGGAACGGGTGTGACCTCTTCGCTATGGCCACCGAAAATTTAGTCAGCCGAGGACAGAATGAATTCTGTCCCGCAGATAAAACTTAGACAATTGAAATAGCAGGGTAAACTTTGTTTAAAAAAGGATATGGTTAAGCCGCACGGCTCATTAGTATCGGTAAGCTCCATGCATTACTGCACTTCCACACCCGACCTATCAACGTTGTCATCTCCAACGAGCCTTCAGGTACCTTACGGTACGGGATATCTCATCTTGGAGTGGGTTTCCCGCTTAGATGCTTTCAGCGGTTATCCCTTCCGAACTTAGCTACCCAGCCATGCCCTTGGCAGAACAACTGGAACACCATTGGTTCGTCCATCCCGGTCCTCTCGTACTAGGGAAAGATCTCCTCAAATATCCTGCGCCCGCAACAGATAAGGACCAAACTGTCTCACGACGTTTTAAACCCAGCTCACGTACCACTTTAATCGGCGAA
>Ga0074195_1000293_pt1 | contig 109898 bp, 88 predicted proteins | sample EPASupsiteHSE623_FD_64525 | JGI IMG/M metagenome (GOLD analysis project Ga0074195, IMG submission 64525) | Bioremediated contaminated groundwater from EPA Superfund site, New Mexico - Sample HSE6-23 | ecosystem: Environmental > Aquatic > Deep subsurface > Groundwater > Contaminated ... | reverse complement strand
ACCGTCTTTTGCTTCCTTTGCCAGTATAACATCCTTAACGGAAAGGTTTACCCATTCTTTTGTCAGTTCAACAAGTGAAAGCTTCGGATCCTGTCCAAGAATCATTGCCAGTCTCTGGGTAGTTCCAAAAGCGCCGGTTAAAACCGGGCTACTGTACCCCTTCACATTTTCAAAAAGAAGGGCCGGGCCGGACTTCTCCTCAACGATTTTGCAGATGTGAGAAATTTCCAGTTCCCAATCGACTTCCGCCTTGATTCTCTTTAATTGCCCTGCCTTCTCACACAAAGCTATGTAGCTCCTTAGATCCATTAGTACCTCCTTCTTAATGTTTATTTCATGTTCTCCGGTTAGTCCGTGACGCTTTTGTAAAAGTTTGTATTTTAAACCATTGACATGTAAATTAATCTATTCTTGATAGACGTTTCATGCACCCCGAGAACATCAATCAGCGTATTGCCTTCCGACCTCTTACACCGAAGGCTTCATCTGGTGACCATGTTGTCCCTTTACCCCCCCTGCTCGGGCATAAGCCTAAGTATTACTATCGGGAAGTCGTGTGAGGTCGCTACAAGAGTTACTGCCGCGGAGGCGACCTCACCCCTTACAGTTACTTATTAGTTCATGTTGGCAGGCTGCCACTCCTCGTAAGGTTGGTGCACCTTGATATAGTATTGTTTCAGCTTACCGGATGCCCTGAACTCCCTTATAGCACTCGTAAGTATCTTGTCGACTTCATCCCCATGCGGTCCTTTGGCGACAATAGGGTGATCATCATAGACCTGATAGAGCTCACGGTGAATACCCTTGAGCTTCAAACTCCTCAGCACGTTATCAGCCTCCTCCTGAGCCCAGATGAGTGCATCAAGCCGTTTCTTGTCGACCTTTTGGAGTGAACTCGGCAGGTCAACGGAGGGGATTCCCGGGCAAGCGAACGTCGCTTCTATCCCCGGCACCAGTTCGATGGTGTATGGAAATTTTCCCCCCTTTGCCACTGCGTCGATGATCATTTTTCTTGTTACCGGTTTCGCGGTGTTGGAGTAAATAACAAAGGCAGCTTGCCCGACTTTTTCTGTTGCGAACCTCCAGGGAAGGGAGGGATCGTGGGGGATGTTAGGATTTCTTACGCTTGGTATATGAAAGTCGGCTCTTCCTTTTATCACGTTGTCTAAAGATCTCACGTAAGGATATGTCTCAATCTTGATCTTCCCTCTTGTATACTCCTGGAGCGCCTTCACCAACTCCGGGAAGGGGCCTTTGTCGGGTCCATCGGTGAGCCCGGGCAGCAACGCGAGACTCGCTGTCAAATCTTTCGGACCCGCTGCCATAGCAAGGCATGGGGTGTACAGAAGAAGCGCAAATAAAGCTACCAAAACCATTCTCTTGTTCATCACGGAACCTCCTTTTGATTGTTTCTCTCCCACGACTTAGTGTACTCCACAAAGTATGCAGGTTGTCTTAACTGCCTCTTAAATCAACTTGACAAGCATGAAGTACCTACCTATGGGTGAAAGTCGACCTCCCCTTCCACCCATATTTCAATAGGGAGGTCGCTATAAGGCAAGCATTAAAGCTACCCTGGTTGACAATGCCTATTAGAAGTCAGCCATGTGAATAAATATTTTTCTCCCATTCGGACGTCATGCCAAAATTTTGGCTACACCTCTTTAACAGGGAAACGTGACGAACGGGCAACCTTAAATTGTTGATCTTTTTCCTTCCGAACAATCCATTCTTAGCGGATTGGCGCTATTCGTCGGAGGTTCCCTTCGTAGATTGCCTGTCTCTCCGATGGCTTCAAATCCAAGCTATCAATGATCTCGATCGTCCAACGGATATATGCCGTCCCCTTCTCCGGATCGAAAGGCATGTCCGAAGCAAAGAGGACTCTGTCTACTCCAAAGAATTTCAGGCCGCAAATCGTCGCCTCCTTGGACCCGAAGACTGCGGTATCGGCGTAGAAGAGACGAAAGTAGTCCAACGGTCTCTTTTCCAATTTTCTTAGTAACTGGGAGTAGTCTTCATCAGAAGTCCTCGTGCCTAATTGGTCCCAGCCGGGACCTACGCGGCCTTCGAAGTAGGGGATCATACCGCCCATGTGGTGTGTGATGATTTTGATATTGGGGTGTTTGTCAAAAAGGCCGGAAAAGACCAGATGAGCCATGGCCACGCTGGTTTCATAGGGCCATCCCAAAGTCCACCAGATCTCGTAGTGGCTCTTGTGTTCGCCTTTATAATCCGGGAAATCGGCCCCCCGGGCAGGATGAATCCAGATGGGCCGGTCAAGCTCAGCCATGAGGTCGAAGAGGGGCATGGTCTCGGGCTTGTCCAGAGGCCGGCCATTGACATTGGTAAATATCTGAACACCGACGGCTCCCAGGTCCTTGATCGCCCGCGTGGCCTCCATCAGAAGTCCTTTCGGGTCGTTCATCGGAAGAGAGGCAATAAATCCGGGAAAGCGCTCCGGATATTTTTGGACCAATTCTGCCATCCCGTCGTTGGCCAACCTGGCCAGATCGGTAGAAATGGGAGGAGGGCCAAAAGCCTCAATCGGGGGCGAGCCGATACAGATCACCTGAGCATAGTCGTCGAAAAGATCCATCATTTTGAACCGCACGTCGAGGTCGACTATGCTTGGAACATTGCGGACCCGTTTGTGCATGTCCGCTCCACTAGGTAGGAGATCAGTCATCTTGTCAAAACATTTTTTGGGAAAGATGTGGTTAAAAGCGTCTATTTTCATAAAAATTACCTCCCTCGGTATACAGTATCCTGATTAGTTTTGTTCAATTCCGAATCCTTCGCTTCACTTTGATCACACTTATGCTTACTCCAATTTTTCGATTCCTAACTCTACTAATTTTTCTTTTGTTGGAACACCCGTAGCCTTTTCCCAACCCGCTATCTCATAGTATTCATCAAGCATCTTCTCAAAATCTTCTTTATTAACTAACTCTCCCTTACTTGGACCTGTTGTAGAAGCCAGTGTGAAGAGCCTTTCGGGCAACGTATCATCCTTCCTCGTAAAGCCCTCCCTCACATTAAAAAGTCTGGTCAGATTCCAGGCTCTTTCAGCAATCCTTCGAAGTTCCTCAGGGGTCATAGGCCAACCCGTCACAGTTCGTAACGCATCAGAATAGTCCTCCAAAGAGATCGCAAAGGCTCCGAAGACACAGGCAATAAGACAATCGAATGTCGCATAGTTCAATTGAAGATCTCTAACCATTTGTGCTTTTCCTTCATATCCGTATCGATTGACCGACTGAGGGATACCAAGCAGTTCTGTACGTATCGTATTGGAGCGCACGTGACAAGCCCCTCTATCTGAAAGCGCATAGGTCAATCCTTGCCCCTTCATCCCCCTCGGATCATATCCCGGGAGGTCGAGCCCCTTTACATGCACGGCAAAAGTGGATGATCCGGCGATCTTTTCGGAAGCATTTTTCACTCCTTCTGCTAAAAGATGTCCAATCCCTTCTCTATTTGCAATGAGATGAATCACTTCAATAAGAGCATCTCCATTGCCGAACGAGAGATCGATTCCTCCAGTGTCCTTTTCGCTTATCAATTTCTTTTCAAAACACTCCATGGCAAATCCAATAACACCGCCACAAGAAATAGAGTCCATCCCATAGTCATCGCATAGTTGGTCGGCTGCAATAATTACTTTAGGATCCTTGATCTCACAATTGGATCCGAAAGCAAATATCGTTTCGTAATCCGGCCCATCAGTGAGATATTCATGGCCTGCCAATGTTGCTTTTGTATCCCGACTGCAACCAATGGGGCAAGCAAAGCATGCACGAGGCTTTACAGTATGTTGGAGGAAGGCATTTCCGTTAATCTCATCAGCAAATGTGAAAGTGTTCTCCTGCCAGTTTTTGGTTGGAAAGGTCCCTGTGGTTTGGGTTAAATCAACGGTCATCATGGTTCCGAGTCTCGGAAAGATTCCACCTCGCATAGTCATAGGATGTTGTGCGATTTTCTCCCGGCATCGCTCAATCACCTCTCGGAATCCATTTTCCTCGGCGATTTTGATCTTAGCGTCACCCCTGGTTACTATCGCCTTTAAGTTCTTGGAACCCATCACGGCCCCTGCACCACCTCTCCCGTAGGCCCGTCGGCTGCTTTCAATATTAGAAAATCGCACCAGCTTCTCTCCGGCTTGACCAATGGCAGCTACACTGATCCGTTCTCCCTTCAGTTCCTCCTTTAAACGGCTCTCCGTCTCAGAAGTGGAGAGCCCCCAAAGATGGTTCGCCTTCTTGATCGATATTTCTCCGCGATCCACCATTACATAAACAGGGTCTTTTGCCTTTCCTGTAATGATCAGGGCATCGAATCCTGCCAATTTCATATGGGGACCGAAGAACGCGCCTGAGTAAGAATCGAGGAAAGTACCAGTCATCGGAGATCTTGTTATGACAGCCGACCTTGATACAGCAGGAAAGGTTGTCCCGGTAAGAGGGCCTGTGATAAAGATCAACTTGTTATCGAGGTCATAAGGATCAGTATGGGGACTCAAATTGTGGTATAGAAAATAAGCTCCTAATCCTTTGCCCCCCAGATATTTTCTGGCAATTTCTTCTTTTAGTTCTTCGATGTGGATTCTTTCTTCTTTCAGATCAATCCACGCAATCTTCCCTGAGTACCCTCTCATAACTTTCCTCCTCACCAGACTCTTTCTGAACTTAAAACCTTTGACACCCCAAAGTTCTATCCCTTTAGCTCATTGCCGACCCGCCATCTACAACGATGGTCTGACCGGTGACGAAATCGGTATCATCGGAAGCAAGAAATACTATCGTTCCTAAAAGATCCTCAGGGGTCTCCGAACGTTTTATGCATCGTGTCGCAATAATTGTCTTTGTAACTTCGCTGGGATCCTGCGGGTTTTCTCTCAGGTATTCCGTCTCTGTATAGCCCGGGGCTATCGTATTCACACAGATATTCACATCTCCAACCTCCCGTGCAAGTGATCGGGTCAGGGCTATATTACCTCCTTTCGACACTGCGTAATGGAGAAAATTGGGTAACCCCTTAAAGAAGACCCCAGAGGAAACATTTACGATTTTCCCTTTGCCTTGTTTCTTCATTTGGGGGTAGACCGCTTTTGAACAGAGGAAAGGCCCTTTAAGATTAACAGCCATCACTGCATCCCATTCCTTTGCAGGAATCTCGTAAAAGGGCTTCTTTACAATCGTCGCAAAAAGAGCAGCATTATTGATGAGAATATCGATCCTTCCAAACTTCTCAACGGCCTTGCGAGCCATATCCTGTGTACTTTCCTCACTCGTTACGTCAGTCTGGACGTAGATCGCATCGCCGCCATGTTTCAGGATTAAATCCACTGTTTCCTTGCCGTCAAGAATATCGGCAACGACAATTTTTGCTCCTTCCTCCACCAATCGCAGCGCATAGGCACGTCCCAATCCACGGGCGCTCCCTGTAACAATGGCCACTTTTCCTTCAAGCCTCATAAGATAATTCTCCTTTTTCTATAATTTGACAAAAACTTGTGTCTCACTTTTTTCTCACTATATCTGATAAGGGCCGTGATTCTTGCAAAACAAATTTTACCACGACCCCTACCAACCTCCCCAAGGGTGGAACTGCCACTCAAAGGCAAGAGCCCATCGCTACATAGATATCGGTCGGCCTAAGGGGAGTACTTCCTTCTGATGCACCTCGTTCGTTATCACGGCTGTCCCCGCATAATAAAGATAAGCGGCAAAAACAACAATCATCCAACCTCCGACTTGCATGAAAGTAACCGAACCCTGAAGAAGACCTATGCCCCAAAATACCAGGCCAAAACCACAGGACACACACAGGAAGAGAAACACGCTCCACGGAAGCTTGGCCGCAGCAGGCATAAGACAGACCAGGAAGGCGCCTATCAAAATCCATATCCATGCGTCGAAGGCGGGCGGAATAGCGGCGCCACCCGGCGCAAACATCCGAATCAGACCTCCAAGGGCTGCACCGACACACAAAATCGTGCCCAGGTATGTTGTGATAGTCCCAAGGAGAGTGTCCCCCCTTCTGAACATGATGATTCCCGCTGGAATATCAATGAGAGCTAGTCCGAGGAGCCACCCGGCAGATGTCGCTCCGGAAGCAGCCGGTATCTGCCCGGCCATCATAAGGCCTACAACGAATGCCACAGTTCCCGTACCGTAGAGTACCACTGACAACGGAAGCGACCAATTCATATTCTGCTCTTCACTCATAATTTTTTTCCTCCCTTTATTTCTCAAATGAATTTTTTACCCCTGTCAACTGCTCGTCACTTCTTCCCACTGCTAAAGAGCCGTGTGGCATAATCAAGACCGGATGTGCCGCTTTCTGTTACGGATTTTGCTTCGCGTTTACTAACTGTGGTTTCCGGTCTTGTCTGTAGTATGAGAATGTTTTGAGGGAATGGCAGGTCTTTGTCAACCGCCCATTCAATATCCTGAGCAGCTCCGAAATACTTCTCCATCTCTTTTCCAATCTCCGATATCCTGATTACTTCCTGTCTCTCCAAACAAGGGGCATTCTGTTTTTCCAAAGGGACACCGACATAGGCCGGTTTCCCAATGTTCGGATCAAATTCGAATTGGGTCAATTTTGTTTGGCACTTAATTTTGACAATATCGAAGGTAACTTTATCAACCATCCATTCGTCTACTCCGGTGGAACCACTTACGACACCCTCCCCAAGCCCCCAGTTTGCCTCAAGGACAATCTTTGAGACGTCACCGTTTATCGGGTTCAAGGTGAACATAACACCAGCCGATTTGGCATCCACCATCTTCATGACAGCAACACCTATGGGATCAAACTCAAGCGGCAGGTTCTTGCGGGCACGGGCAACAATGGACCGCTGATTGAATGTTGAAGACCAGACCTTCTTTACGTTTTGTAAGACATCATCTCTGCCCTTAACATGCAGGTAGCTCTCATATTGCCCCGGATGACTGCTTGGTCCCGCTGAACGCGTGGATACGCTCATGTCGGGCATCCCTGTTTTATCGCACAACTCATTGTAATAGCGAGCGATAATCTCTTCCATATTTCCCGGCATTTTTGTCGACTCAACGAGGCCGCGTACCTCCTCGCCTACTTTATCCCACTTTGGCAGGTCGGCAGGGTCGTTCGGGTCGGCTTCAAAAGAAGCAAAAACTTTGCGGATTTCTTCTATTACACCTGACTCTTTCATAAACATTTCATAGGCGCCGACAGATAGCGCAAACCCGGGAGGGGTTGGAAAACCTGCTCTTCTCAGTTCCCCGAGGTTTGCACATTTTTTGCCGACCACGTCGTAAAAGTCTTTAGACAGCTCCTCAAACCAATATATCCACTTTTGCATATCGCCATCTCCTTATCCTGATGCAAATATCTACTACTTTTCTTTTGTTATGGCCGCACTCCTTCATCGCCCATTCAGGAGACAAAGGAGTGCTACGTGCTAGATCTTTTTCAGTATCTTCACCACTCCTTTATCTCCGTCTACGTAGAGAATATCTCCGGTCTTAATTGCCGAGGTACCATAGGCTACACCTGTCACAGCCGGTACACCGTACTCCCGGGAGACGATGGCGCTGTGAGACATCATGCCTCCCATGTCAGTGACAACAGCCTTGACCTGGTTGAACACCGGACCCCAACTGGGAGATGTGGTGGGACATACTAATATTTCACCGGCCTTGAGAGTACTTATCCCTTCGACATCTGCGATAACGCGAGCTACGCCCTCCACAGCCTTCGGTGATGCGGGGAAACCAGTCAGCTCTGTAATTTGGTCCACATCCACCGCCGCGGCTTTATGCCATGAGGCAATCTGCTCCGTGGTAATCCCCCAAAGCCCAATCAGAAATGGATCACTGATTTGTTCCGGGGCGATGCCAAGGACCGGAGGAGGAGTCCATGCTGCCAATCTGTCGACTGTTTCTTTGCGCCACTTGAGTTCGGACCTCCAGTAGTACGCCGACTGCGCCCTTTTTGAGGGAGCCCACTCTATTTTCCCGTAGGTAGCTGCAGCTCTGCACGCATCTCTGAGCAGTATCCCGACCTCATGGATGTTCAGATACCATATATCACCCGGGTCGTCCATGTAGCCGTACTTGATGAAGATCTTTGAGATAGCGTTCAGTTGCTTCCTGACCGAATAATTGGCCGCACATTCACCCCAGAGCATGTGCCCCTCGAGGTGTGGGGTGACCATTTTATCCAGATTCAATAATTGATCAAAAACAGGCCTATCCTCCGGCTTTAACATGCCCCGATATTCGGCTGCCAGTCTATCAGCCCTCGCCTTTGCCTCTCTCTGAGGCGCCCTAAGGTCCTCACCCTTCTTTAACCTTTCGATATATGTTCTTACGGATGCCAGAGGGAGATTGAAATCCTCAAACCAATACCGGTCCGTCGGATTGATAATGCTGTAGCCTGTTGTGAAGTAGAACCAGGGGTACTTTGTGTTCTCAAACGCCTCCATCCATTTTCTACCGGGATCCGTTGCTTTAAGCCTGCCCTCTACCTCCGAGAAGTCACCTGGCTGTGAGATGGCATCAGCTACCCCAAGGTCAAGGGATAGTTTCGCCAATTTCTGCATTTCTTCATCAGGCCGGAAAATATCGGCGCCCAGGCCGGCAAGCATCTGGCCGATGCTGGCGTCTGTCATGTCAGGAAATGCCTTCTTGCAGAAGTCAGTGAAGGCGAGATTGGCAACGTGAGCTATGTTGAACATCTCAAAATGGACACTGTACTGCTTGTTATAATAACCTACGAGGTCCCGCCAGTTTTTCTCAAGTGCATCAAAGTGATATGTTCCCCTGAAATCCATTACCTCATTTTCGGGCACCAGGTAGGGCGGTTCGTCAAAATTCAGTTCCTCGATTGCTTTAGCACAGGCCAGATGTTTTTTTATCAGATTATCCATGGCTGTAGGCCAATTATCCCAATAATGATTGATCCTCTTCCGGAAGGCCTCTTCCCTCTTGGCGCTCTCTTCGGGATCGTCGAGTACTATCGAACTTAGATAACAATAGCCGTAAAGCATCCGATGATCGATACCCAGGGCTCCCGGAAAGGCGAATACATTACTATTCATCTGGTTTAAACGCATCCACCATGACGAGTCGTAGAAGTCTGTACTGATCATGAGAGGTTTTGGCGGCTGATGCAGGCTATCAAAGACCCACAATCGATCACTCTCATACTTTTCCCGCTCCGGATCTACACCCTTTGGGGTAAACATGTACGCTCGGTCATACATCCTTTCCCATCCCTCCACCCCGTCAGGGGGTGGAACATCGTGTGGATCAACAAACCTTAGTTTCTCTTCTGCCATTGTCTTACCCTCCCTTATGTTTTTTTACTACATCTGATAAGAACCGAAAAACTCTTCTGCAACTCCAACATCGAGGTGAACGAGTCGATGACCGATCGGGAAGTGGCATCGGCAACAAACACACCCGATCCAACCTTGATTGTGCACAACCCTGATGTCTCGAGCATTTTCAAGGCTTCCCTCACGGAATTGCGGCTCACCTGGAACTGTTCGCCCTGCTCCCTTTCGGACGGCAACTGCCGGCCCGTTTTCAGTAAACCAGCGAAGATTGCCTCTTTCATCTGCCGGTCTATCAATTCGGATACCTTCCCCGTCCGCACTGTTTTAAATGTCATTTGGTAGGACATGTGATATGTTACCAATGCAGCAAACCGAATGTCAAGAAAAAAATGAAATAATTTTCAGAAAATAAAATGCGCTGCGATGATCTCGTATTTATTAAGGTTTTTACAAACAGGTATACGCACGTTCCAAAGCCTATATGGGAACGCAAACGTCATTGACGATTGGATATGATGGGACGATTTGGCGCCTCGGACTACAACAAAATCAGGGCATAGCACATGGGGCTTCCGACGGGTCTCTATTTCCTCTTTTTTACCGAAAACCGTGGGAGTGCTTCTCTTACCGATACCGGAAGATGGGAAGATCTGGGGTACAAAGTATCCCAGGCCAGGTGCTGTGGGTTGCTCACGGGTGGCCTTTTATTTGGTCTTGCGATCCGCTGCCTCAGCCGCTGATAAAGCAGGGGAAACTTGCCGCTCAGGGCAAGCCAGGATTGTTTTTTTTTAGATGGGTCCCGAGCAAGTAGTTGAAAAGGGCTCGGTTCTTTCGAATTTTGGCCCCTGGTACCTTCTTGAATTCACTTAAGATTTGTCTTAACTTTCCCTTCATCAAGGTCTTGCTGTCTCAGGGTCTTTGACAACGCATCCTGGACTTCGAGAATATGTTCCAACATGAGGTCGTATGCCCTCTGGGCATCCTTATCCTGGAAGGCCTGTACTATCCTTGCGTGGCAGGTAAGGGCACGGGCGGATCCTCCAAAGGCGCCGGGGGATTTACTAGTGATCTCCAAGCTCGCTTTTCTCACCACTCTAAAAAGGCTTTTCATGGTAAGGATAACGGCGATATTCTGCGTGGCTTCTGCAACAAGCACATGGAAGGCGATATTCTCAGAACTCGTCGATTGGCTCTTCTTCCTAAGGGCTTTTACTTGGCTAATGTTTGCCTTCAGCTTCCGCACATGTTCATCAGTCATTCGTTCGCACGCAAGCCGTGCTACCCCGGGCTCAAATACTATACGCGCCTGTGTCAGGTCGTTCAGCGACATCTTCTGCAACTCCAACATCGAGGTGAACGAGTCGGTGACCGATCGGGAAGTGGCATCGGCGACGAACACACCTGATCCAGCCTTGATTGTGCACAACCCTGATACCTCGAGCATTTTCAAGGCTTCCCTGACAGAATTGCGGCTCGCCTCGAACTGTTCGCACAGCTCCCTTTCGGACGGCAACTGCTGGCCCGTTTTCAGCAAACCAGAAAAGATTGCCTCTTTCATCTGCTGGGCTATCAATTCGGATACCTTTCCCGTCCGCACTGTTTTAAATGTCATTTGGTGAGACATGTGATATGATACCAATACAGCAAGCCGGATGTCAAGAAAAATTTGCAGAAGATAGTGCAGTGTCTTATAGTTAACTGGTAATATATCGATTTATGGTAGAATATGCTCATGTCACGACGCGCTTTTTCGGTAACATTAAACGACTCGGATCGCATAGAGTTGGAGCAGGGTAAAGAAAGACATTGATAATTATGATACTCGTGAAAAGATGAAAATGCTCCATATACTTGTCAGGCATGGTGCACGATGGGAGCCTCAGGATCGACATGATATCAACAGGACCCGCAGTTCACTCCTTAAAATTCCATCCCATTATGCCATGGAATTTATCTGGGTAATGGCAGGATACAACGCATGCGATCCTGCGAATATAAGAGAACTCATGAAGAGCCCGGATATGCGTTCGCTGGTTTCTCAATACTCCAAAAGGTTTATGGAGTTGATGGAATCATTCTCCAATGGCAGCAAAGATTCAATACAATGAATGCTTTAAGAACTATATCGAATCATTAAACTGTCGGGTAGCACTTTTCGTTAATGGTAATACCTGCGCCCCCTGCTTCAATCCATCCAGGTAGTCCACCCATAGCTGCATCATGTTCCTGCGTTCTGCGAGGTGTGTCGTCCGGTTGTAGGCTCTTCCGTTAGGATCTCTAACGGCATGAGCAAGTTGGTGCTCTATGAAATCCGGCCTTACCTGCAATACCTCATCAAGAATGGTTCTTGCCATTGCCCGAAAACCGTGACCAGTCATAGTGTCTTTGTCATATCCCATACGGCGCAATGCTGCAAGAATAGCATTATTTGACATAGGCCTTGCAAACGATCTGCCAGAGGGAAAAACATATCTGCTCGCGCCTGTAAACTGTTTCAATTCCGTCAATATCTCGATAGCCTGAGCACATAGGGGCATGATATGCGCCTGCTTCATCTTCATTTTATGTGCCGGAATATTCCACATCGCTCCATCAAGGTCCATTTCCGCCCACTCTGCGTTTCTAAGCTCTCCTGGTCGAACAAAGAACAACGGGGCAAGCCTCAGAGCGCACTTTACAACAAAATGCCCCTCATACCCGTCTAAGGCTCTTAAAAATGGTGCAACCTCTTTCGGGTCTGTAATTGCGGCGTGGTGGCTTTCTCTCGGTTGTGGCAAGGCACCCTTTAAATCCCCCGAACAGTCACGTTCGGCCCTTCCGGTTGCAACAGCATACCGGAATATCTGCCCTGCAATGGTCCTGATCCGGTGAGCAGTTTCTAAAGCTCCACGACTCTCAACACGACGAAGAACTGCCAGGAGTTCGGGGGCTCTTATTTCATTAATAGGGCACTTCCCCATCCATGGGAAAAGGTCACGCTCTAATCGGCTCATTATCGTAACTGCATGTATTGGTGTCCAAGTCGGAGTAAATTTCGTATGCCATTCACGGGCTACGACTTCAAAGGTTTCTGTTTCCGCGGTCTCTGTCTGCTTCATGGCCTTGCGGACAGCTCCGGGGTCAATATTGTTTGCTATCTGTTTTCTGGCTTCATCTCTACGTGTTCTGGCATCAGCAAGAGATATTTCCGGGTATGTTCCAATAGAAAGCATTTTCTCTTTCCCGTCGAAACGATACTTCAAACGCCATAACCTACCGCCAGAAGAAGTAACCAAAAGAAAAAGGCCTTGCCCGTCAAAAAGTTTGTACTCCTTATCTTGAGGTTTGGTGTTACGGACCTTGGTTTCTGATAACGGCATAATCCTTTTAGGCATGGGCTTTTTCCTCCTTTTTGGGGGTATCAACATTGTTAATATACCCCCAAAACTGCCGGATTCTGATAAATATTATAACACTTCTTCGGACTAACAATAACAAAAAACCCGCTATTTCTAACGGGTTTTTTGTACTTCCTTGCATTGTATTGAATTAATAAATGGTGGAGGCGGCGGGAATCGAACCCGCGTCCAAAAAAGAAGGCACCAGAGAGCCTACATGCTTAGTCAGTGTTTTGAGTCTCAGACAATGAAGCACCCGCTGACAGGTTTTTCATCATCCCAGCCTATTAGTTTCGCCACCCTGCATAGGCATCCAGAGAGGCTATCCTGCTTGTATCACACCATACACGGACTTGAAGCAGGCAGAAAGTCCGGATGATGTAGCCGCTCTAAGCGGCTAGTGCGTACTCAAAAGAGTCTGCAGTTGTGTTTAGTTTCCGCTTATTTGCGGGTAAGCAGTAGCCCGGCATGCCTCTTTGACCCTCACTTCCCTGTCGAAGCCAATCGCCCCCTTTGTATTTAGTTCACAAAAAAATAGCTTGAGTTCAGAATAATCGAAAATTCTCAAGCCCAACATCATCTCGACCTCATTTCCCTTTCAGCAACCCGTTTTTCGTCTTTCCTCTTTATACTTTCCCTCTTGTCGTAAAGGGTTTTACCCTTAGCAAGGGCAAGCTCCATCTTTACCATATTTCTTTCATTGAAATACATAGATAAAGGTACGAGAGTAAAACCCCTTTCCTTTACTTTCCCGAAAAGTTTCGAGAGTTCCCGTTTATGCATAAGAAGCTTCCGTTCTCTTTTCGGTTCATGATTATATATATTCCCGCATGAGTAGGGGCTTATATGAGCATTTACAAGAAAAAGTTCGCCATCTTTTATCTTTGCATAGCTGTCCTTCAGATTTGCCTTACCCTCACGGAGGGATTTTACCTCCGTTCCTGTCAGGACAAGGCCTGTCTCAAATTTATCTTCGATATGGAACTCGTGGTAAGCCTTTCTATTCGTGCATATTGTCTTCATGTGTGTAAGTATAGCACAGATTGGCCTGATTTTGAAGGAACTGCATAAGTCAAAGACATTAATGACATTAATCCCTTAATTTTCTTAGAGAATAAATGCTAAACATATTGACAAGCAGTTTTCCATCCCTGGTTGCCCCCTGAATTACAACCAACGATTTCACCCGCTTGGTCAAAAAATAAATATGTCGGACAATAACGCGTTAAACAGCGTCTATGTTGGCTTTATGGAGATTATAAAATTCTCCGACACTGTGTCGGAGAATCAGATGCGGGATGTTATTGTTTATAGAAACTGCGGGGGACATTCATTGCAGTTTTGCACTAAAACGTCTCCCGTATCACTTCTTCAATCGTCGTAATACCGTTTTTTATTTTTATTAAACCACTGCGACGCAGGGTAAGCATGCCTTCTTCAACAGCCTTATTTCTTATCTCGGTAGAATTCGCCTTCAAAAAAATTAAATCTTTAATGGAGTCCGTTATTTCCAGCACCTCAAAGAGACCGATGCGCCCTTTGTATCCGGTGTTTCCACACTTTTCACAGCCTCCCGGTTTATAGACCTTCGTCGAATTAGCTTCTTCATGAGAAAAACCTATATTTATCAAAGCCTGCGGAGGGACATCCGACTCCACCTTGCAATAGGGACATAAACGGCGAACAAGCCTTTGCGCCACAATTAATATAACGGATGTAGCAACAAGGAAAGGGTCAATGCCCATATCAACCAGACGCGTAACTGCCGAAGAGGCATCGTTCGTATGTAATGTAGACAAGACCAGATGGCCTGTAAGTGAAGCCTTCACGGCTATCTCTGCCGTTTCGCTGTCTCTGATTTCGCCGACAAGAATGATATTGGGGTCCTGTCGTAAAAAAGAACGCAGTATGGAAGCAAAGGTAAGTCCTATGCTTTCATGCACCTGAACCTGATTAATACCCTGAATATTAAATTCCACCGGATCTTCAACGGTCATGATGTTCACTTCGGGCGTATTAATTTTGCCGATAGCGCTATAGAGCGTGTTGGTCTTTCCTGAACCTGTCGGTCCGGTAACAAGCATCATCCCCCATGGTCTGAATATGGCATTCTCAAATTTTTTATAGCTTTCCGGCTCAAAGCCTAATCTGCCTAAATCAGGCATCAGGCCGCCTTTATCCAGAAGGCGCATAACAATCTTTTCGCCGAACAGCGTGGGCGTGCTGGAAACACGCACATCCAGATCCTTCATTTTTCCATCCAGCTTCATCTGAATCTTTATTCTGCCATCCTGGGGATGCCTTTTTTCGGAAATATCCATCTTGGACAAAACCTTGATGCGGGTTATAACACCATCTTTATATTTCAACGGCAGTTTTATAATCTCATACAGAATTCCATCTACACGGTAACGTATCCTTACCGCATCTTCCCATGGCTCTATGTGCATATCGCTCGCATTTACCCTGATTGCTTCAGTAAACGCATGATTTACGATTTTAACAACAGGAGGTTGCTTAGCATCGGATTCAAGTTTTGCAACATCTTTTTTTTCTTCTTCTTCGAGTATCTCCAAAGATGTGCTCCCCTGCATGCCTATGTCTGCCATAAATTTGTTCAATTCAATATTATGGGAGCTTTCATAATATTTTACTATGGCGTCCTCAATCTGCGCTTCCGTTGTAAGAACAGGCTCGATATCACAACCTGTCAGCATCTGTAATTCTTTCAGATCAAAAGCTCTTGTGGGGTCGGAAATTGCGATAGTAAGGGTATTCCGGTTTTTTTTCACGGGAATAACGGAAAACCTTCGCGCTGTATTTAAAGAGATCACATTAAAGACACTTTCTTCTATTTCCGTTTGTTCCATATCGAATAAAGGTATGCCGAACTGCTGTGACAACGCCTTAAGAATATCGATCTCAGAAACAAGTCCCATTTTTATCAGTACCTCGCCGATTCTCCCCCCTTCAGCCATCTGGGCCTTTAATGCGTCTTCAAGCTGCTTTTCATTAACCAGGCCCATCTTTAACAAAAACTCACCGAGCAGTAATGTCATATGCTTATCCTCACTGTCTTAGTTTACAACTGCACACTGTTATAATTATACACCATTCAAGGCATGCAAAAATAAAATTAAAAATATAAAACGGTTATTTTTAATAAACCGCTCCGCAGCATATGCTACGGAGCATCAGAGGGGTGAGACCATATTAAGTATGGAAAAATTTAAGAATTGACCTTCTGCCATGAAATTACAGACATTTTTTGCTTATTCAGAATTGCATTATTTGCCATAGCAATTGCTTCACTGCTGTATTTTATTGAAAAATTACCTCCGACTTCCAGCTCCTTGTTGACATCCGGGTTATTTTTTTCAAGAACTATCATCCCGCCCTTGACCTCACCACTGCCTGTTTCTTTAAAACCTACACTGTTGCCGGACACTATGATAATCCCTATCCACGACATACTGCCTGTAAGTGTGACCTCAAGGTTGCCGCCTTCTACTACAAGGATTCCGGCGCCGCTCATATTGCCGCTAATTTTTATAGCAGTGCTGTCCGTTTTTGAGATGTAGGTTATTTTCGGCGTCTCTACTGTCCCCAGATTTACACCGCTTAAGTCGGATGGATTGGTAAGCCTGTTGTCGGCAATATTTTTTAAAGCATCTGTAAAGTTTTTAACGTCCTCTGTTGTCATTGCAGTTGATACCCCAACACTCGGGGTTGCAGGAACGGTAGATCCATTATAACCCAGCCCGTTAATATTTGCCTTCTGGCTGTCTGATAAAGCGTTGCTTACACTAATCCTGCTGCTTCCATCAGGAGTTGTTATGGCATATTGGTTCGATGTGCCTGTTGGCGTACTGCCGTCCGATAACTTGTAATCTCTGCCATCGATAGCGAACGAACTGCCATCGAACAAAGTGTCAGCTTCGCCAAGTAAAGTGACGGAGCCCTGTATATTCGGCACCTTATTGATCCTGATTGTCATTCTCAACTTTGTGGTTGATTGTTTGAATATTCCTGTAGATTCAATTGTCAATGTGTTATTCGTATCATTTAACCCACCCTGGTCCTTCGCATCATTTATTACTTTTATTGAATATGCCCCTCCGTGGAAAGCTACATTATTTCCAAAAAATAGGATGCCGTCGTCGGATGTGCCTGCCGTACCGTCAATCCCCTTGAGTATTATATTGAAATTACTCCAGTTTCCGGCTATATAGCGCGCAGCCAACTCTCCCTTTGCATGTTCAAGCCCTGCCTCTGCAATGTATAAAGACTGCGTTGTATAAAGGCTTTTCATTGAACCTGCAATATCCATATTAACATTCTCGTTAGCGGCAACACCGGCTATAAAAAGCGCAATAATAAATCCCATAACCGATACTAAAACAATGCCTTTTTCATTAGATATATTTATAAGTTTCATTTTGCGTTCCTCATAAATATCTTATTTGCTGCTTCCGTTATTATATAATGTCCGCTTGTCTTGCTCGGATTCTTTGTCCTGCCTGTAATAGTTAAATCCACCATATTGCCTGATATGCTCACATTCATTCCTGTAATATATTCAGCGATTATCTGAGACCCTGTCCCTTGATGCTCGTCTATCTTTAAAACAGGTTTGTCCTGATTTCCTGTGTCCTGCGAATATGTAACCCATTTTACCTGACATACTTCAATATTTTGTCCATAACCATAAACCAGTCCCTGATCTCCCGAAAGCGAAGGTTCTGTATCGATAGTCAACGTGTCTCCGGAAACATAAACTACCTTTGCGTTTTCTCCATCACCTATCCTGATATCGCTTTTTGTCGTTGTATTAAAATTACCGCCTTCCCCAGTATTTAATGATATTGTAGTTGAGCCGGGACTGGCGCTCACCAAAAGGCGGCCTCGAGGGGCATCAAGGCATCCGACTATATCCAGGCTTCCGGCATAATACCTGGCAGAAAAATTCAACCCGCTCTGTCCATTAATGGTAGTCCATGTTGGCCTGCCTGCTCCTGCCATCATCAAATCCTTTGTTATTTTTTTTATCGCGATTCTCATACTGTGCTGGCCATCGGAAATATCGATCTGGGTGTAAAAGACTTTATTCTGGGAAATCAAAATTTCCACCATAATTATCATAATAATGGTGCTTAAAAAAATCCCGAGGAGAAGCTCGATCAAGCTGAGACCTTTTATCCCTCTGAAATAATTGTATATAATTCTATCTTTTTTTGTTTCCATGTCACTATTACCGTTATCTCCTTAAAATTGTAGGTTGCATTTACACCCGCATCTGTTACGGTTGTTGAATAAGGAGTTATTGTCCATGCTATATTCATCCCTTTATCCTGCGCACTGCCGGACACAATCGAGCTGTAAGATATGTTTTTCAACTCTTCAACTTTTCTCTGGCCAAGAGACGCGGCAATCGTAGCGTCCTTGGTAAAAAAACTTCCATTCAAGCTAACCGCGCGCAAACTCGTAATGCCTATCATGCTGATCGTAAATATCAGAAGCGTTACGAGAATCTCCACAATCGTAAAACCTTTATTGCCAATTGCAGGTTCTGGATTATCTTGAGTTACATTGCAGGGTATAAAATTGAGGTTTGTGAATTTCATCATACTTAAATACAAGCATTAATCATACCAAATGTATTAGCCTGTAACTACTTGATAATTAAGCTAATTTAATAACTATATTGATTCAATAAAGTATGGTGGGCGGTTTTGGCGCTTTTTTAAAGATAAGTTGGGCGGTTTTGGCGCTTTTCAGCTCATTATTTACGGCGGTGATATATGGAAGATGGTATTTTAAGTTTTAAATCTTGTATTTTTCTATCATTCTGGAAAGCGCTCTTCTGCTTATTCCAAGGGCTTTTGCTGCATGAGTTCTATTCCCTTCATGCTGTTTAAGCACTGATCCTATATGCTTTCCGATAACTTCATCAAGAAGGATTGCCGCTGAAGATGCTTCATATTTTTCATTCCTCTTTTTCTCTCTCAGGTAGGACGGGAGGTCGTCAACGCGTATAAAAGATTCAGTGGTCATGATAACTGCCTGTTCAATCACATTTTCCAACTCTCTCACGTTTCCGGGCCAATCATATGACATTAAGGCAATCTGGGCAGGTCTTGAAACTCCAAAAACCTTCTTCCCTGTTGCCCGGTTAATTTTATCAAGCAGGAAACGGCACAACAGGGGAATATCGTCCTTTCTTTCAACAAGAGACGGTAAATCTATCGTCAACGGAGTCAATCTGTAGTATAGATCCTCCCTGAACCTTCCATTTTTCACCTCATCTATAAGTTTTTTGTTGGTAGCCGCAATAATTTTACATGTTGCATTTTGTGATTTGTTACCACCTACTGCCCTGAATTCACCGCTTTGAAGCACCCTTAAAAAATGCGGCTGAAACGACAAGGGCAATTCCCCTATTTCATCCAGAAATAGCGTACCGCCATCTGCAATCTCAAAAAGTCCTTTTTTATCAATAATTGAGCCTGTAAAAGCGCCTTTCTTGTGCCCGAACAACTCTGACTCGATAAGTCCTTCAACCATCCCGCCACAACTGCATACAACAAATGGTCCGCTTGAGGCAGGGCTTAGAGAATGGATTGCTCTTGCAATCATCTCTTTGCCGGTGCCGGTCGTGCCCATTATCGTAACTGTTCTGAAGTAAGGTGCAATCCTCCGTATAAAATTGAATATCTCAAGCATGGCAGGGTTTCTCCCTACAACACCTGCAAATGTGTATTTGGTATTAAGGAGTCTTTCCAGTTCTGCTGTTTCACGGCGAATCTCAAACAATTTATTAATGTTGCAAACAGCATTCTTTAAATTTTCAACATTAATCGGTAGATGGAAATAGGCTGACGCACCCTGCTTTATAGCTTCAACAGCATCTGTTCTTTTATCTCCAAAAAGAATCACTTCCACCCTGGGATCGGCATTTTTTATTGCTTTAAGAAGGCCGTCTTCCTGATCGAGGATAACAAGATCATAAGGGCTTTCCGTTATAGTACGGATCAAAGATTTGCCGTCTTCCAGCACATCAACATGATGTTCATTTAAAAAGGGCGCAAGATCATCGGTAAAACTTTTTAAATGTATGAGTATCTTAAGCATGGGATTCCACTTTATTATTTCTGTTCAATTTTATTCCGCTTCTGCTCATACATTAAGGCATCGGCATTCGATAGCATCTCATCAACAGTCATCTGGTTTTCAGGATCACAATAAACCGTGCCAACGCTTAGAGAGATATTGTAAGACCTGTTTTCCATAGAGTTTTGTGCCTCTATATGTTCTCGCAGCCTGTTTAAAATAATGTCAGTGCTTTCCATGAGGGCATCAACCGCAATAATCACAAATTCATCCCCGCCAATACGGGCAATAATGTCCGATGTCCTGAAGGTTCTGTTAAATATCTCTGTCGCTTCCAACAAAGCTCTGTCGCCCTCTTTGTGCCCCAGGGTATCATTAATCCATTTCATGCGGTCAATATCGACGTAGAAGAGGAGCAGACCTTTCTTTGTCCTCCTTGAAAGTTTCAACTGCCGCTCGGCAATCTTGAAAAACCCTCTTCTGTTGTAGAGACCTGTCAATTCATCTATAAGTAACAGGAGATGAAGTTTTTCCTCCATTTGCTTGCGCTCGGTAATGTCACGGAGCAATTGCACTGCGCCGGCATGACCACTCAAGTTCCAGGTGATTATTTCAAGGGGAATTGGGGTGTTGTCCTTTTTTCTCCCCGTTGCGAGCTCAACATTAAAACCTTCTTTTTCTAATTTTTCATATATCTGCCGCCACTTGTCAGGGTATGATTGCGTGTCGAAAAAAATGAAATCGGTCCTTTTCTTCAGAACTTCTTCTGCCTTATAACCGAGCATCCTCTCTATTGAATTGTTGCACATAACAATATTTCCATTACGGTCTAAAACAACAAGCACATCATTGTTTATACTTGAAATAACGTTTTCCAACTCCCTTCGCTCGTTTTCAGTCCTTCTCCAAATTTTCAGCGTAAACCATATGAGTCCTGCCATATACAGAAATACAAAATTTGCAAAAAATTCTGCATATTCAAGGATAGACCGCTCAGCAAAATAATCATATACTTTTTCTATGAAATGGATTGAAAGGCTCATTATGGCAAAGAAAATGGAAAGAATAGTAACAAGAATTATATCAAATACAGCTCTATTCCTTGCCCGTACTATCCACATATCCATAAGTATACAGCCTTTTCCCGTTATGTCAATCAAGCAGGTTAAATGGTTTCTCATCCGGAAACTCCGGTTAATGGCATATTGACTGCCATACGTACCTATGTTAGCATGTGCCAATATATGGCCCGATCCTCAACAATGGAATTTCATATATCACGTCATGCAAGAGACCTTTACCGGTTCGATGATACTCTTTTTTCCATAACCGGCAATGTAATATTTGCAAATTTTCATGCAGCACGAATATTTGCTCAGAAAATAAACCGTAAAAAAGACCTGGCCAATTTCCCTGAACAGGCTGCGAAAGCAGGGCATGTCAATGCAATGGGGTTGATAGATGAGATACTCCATCATGTGGTTGCCCTTTATTGCGAGCAGGTAAACCCTGAAGTCATAGGACGATCCCTTGATTGGCTGTATCAAAAACATGGGCACGAAAAAGTAGACAAGGCATTATATGCTTTTGCCGATGAGTTTCCGACTATTGCCGTATACAAAAAGGAAATTACCGTTGAAGTCTATCTTGATAAAACCATAGACGGCACCCCAAACCGGTATTTAGTGCTGGAAGAAATGCTTATGCTCTGGCTCGCAAATATGAACCCTGCATTTTTACCTTTTTCTGAGCTTTTTAATGATATTGCAATAAAAAAAGAAACAATCTATCTTGAAATTATTTCCGATTTAAAAGAATTTTTAGACAGCCAGCCCACATTCGGCCCTGATAATCAAAATCTTATCGACATGCTTCGCAGCCCGGCAATTCAGGTTCCACATTCTTTACAGGGACAGCTTGAATATATCAGGGAACGTTGGGGCAAGCTTATACACATTTTTGTGCGCAGGCTGCTCAGTACATTTGATCTCATAAAGGAAGAGGAAAAGATAACCTTTACCGGCCCAGGGCCTTCCAGACGTTTTGAGCTCGCTGACTTAGCCGGGTTGGAGATTGTTGAAACCGAACGCTTCAGCCCTGACAGGGAGTGGATGCCGAGATTGATTCTGATGGCAAAGAATATTTATGTATGGCTTGATCAGCTCTCAAAAAAGTACGGTTATCCAGTTACCCGCCTCGACCATATCCCGGATGAAGAACTAAGTCGTCTGGAAAATCAGGGATTTACAGGTTTATGGCTAATAGGCATCTGGGAGCGCAGCCAGGTTTCGCAGAAGATTAAGCAGTTATGCGGCAACCCGGACGCAGTACCATCAGCATACTCTCTCTTTGACTATGTAATTGCGGAAGACCTTGGAGGAGAGGATGCCTACGAAACGCTTAAAAAAAGGGCATGGGAAAAAAACATTCGTCTTGCCAGCGATATGGTGCCCAACCATGTCGGCATCTATTCAAAATGGCTGATAGAACAGCCTGACTGGTTTATCTCATTAGATTACAACCCCTTCCCCTGGTATTCCTTTAACAGTCAGGATTTATCACCTGATGAGAGAGTAAGCATTAATATCGAGGATCATTACTATAATCGTACAGATGCGGCAGTTGTATTCAAACGCACCGACCGCTGGACAGGCAGCGAAAAATACGTGTATCACGGCAATGACGGGACAAGCATGGCCTGGAATGACACGGCACAACTCAATTATCTCAACCCGGACGTTCGTGAGACAATGATACAGACAATCCTGTATGTTGCAAAAAAATTTCCTGTTATCCGTTTTGATGCAGCAATGACGTTAACAAAAAAACACTATCAGCGCCTCTGGTTCCCTGAGCCGGGCTCAGGCGGGGCCATACCGACACGGGCAGAATATGGTCTAACAAAAGGTGAATTTAATGCCCTTATGCCGGAGGAATTCTGGCGTGAAGTGGTAGACAGGGTTGCAGCCGAAGCGCCGGACACCCTGCTCCTGGCGGAAGCCTTCTGGCTCCTGGAAGGATATTTTGTCCGCACACTCGGTATGCACCGGGTATATAACAGCGCTTTCATGAATATGCTAAGAGATGAAGACAACGCCGGATATCGCGCTGTAATGAAAAAAATTCTTGAATTTGATCCGGAAATACTGCGGCGACTTGTCAATTTTATGAATAACCCTGATGAGCGGACAGCCGTTGACCAGTTTGGAAAAGATAATAAATATTTCGGTGTTTGTATTCTAATGGCAACCATGCCTGGTTTGCCTATGTTCGGCCACGGCCAGATTGAAGGATTCGCAGAAAAATATGGAATGGAATACAGACGGGCATACAAAGACGAAACGCCTGACCAATATCTTCTTGAAAGGCACCAGCGGGAAATCTTTCCTCTTCTACACCTGCGATATCTCTTTGCCGGAATAGAATGCTTTCTTTTATACGACTTTTTCACAAACAGCGGTTACGTCAACGAAGACGTTTTTGCATATTCAAACAGATTTGAAAACGAGGCATCTCTTGTTGTTTACCATAACAAAAACAATGCTGTAAGCGGATGGATAAAAACCTCTGCATCATTTTCTGTCAAAAAAGGTACTGACAGTACCCGTGAATTATTACAAAAAAACGTGGGAGAAGGCCTTGCTCTCGGAACAAATGAAGGCTGTTTTACAATCTTCCGCGACCATATTTCCAACCTCGAATATATCCAAAAAAACAGAGAGCTTCATGAAAAAGGGTTCTATATTGAACTTAGCTCATACTCCTGCCATGTTTTCACTGATTTCCGTGAAGTTTACGACAATGAACAGCAACAATACTCCAGTTTAAATACAAGTCTGGGAGGGCGGGGGGTTATCAGTATAGAGGAAGAATTGAAGAAGATATTGATGCTGCCCATGCATAACTCATTCAGAGAATTAGTCAGCGCCGAGGTTTTCCGGAAGGCGTCCGATATATACATGGAAGCTTCTATGCAAAAAATAAAAACCCTGCCGCAGCCATTTATTACCGAAACTACGCAAAAAATTGTGCATTTTCTTAGTGAAGTAAAAAAATATACCAACAGTTCCGGTAATGAGAAAATAGTTGCCGCTGAAATTACGGAAGCCCTGGAAATAATCCTTCAATTGCCTGCCCTCCAGCGCAACCTTGAAACAACGGCGCCGGAACCATATAAAAAAGCACTCAGATACATGCATCGCAAGATGGTAAAGGACCAGAATATATTATATGTCCTCTGCGGCTGGTTATTTACCCATAACCTGGGAAAAATCAGCAAAGAAGCCGACCATGAAGGGTTGAGCATTATCTGGATGAATGAGTTGTTTTTTTGGCAGATAATGGAAGATACATTCAATAATCTCGGATTTGACAAAGAGCATACATCGAGGTCCTTGACGGCAATAAAGACTCTCAATACCTATCAGCATTGGCACATAGCAACAAAAGAAGAAATAATACGCTCTGTTATGGAACATATTTTGAGCGATATCAACGTCAGACAATTTATCCAAATAAACAGCTATAAAAATATTCTCTGGTTCAGCAAAGAAGCATTTGAAGAGCTTCTGCTCTATATGCTGATTGTTGCAGCAATCAATCTTTTTACAGATCCGCTAAAAACAGAAACAGGACGTATCAAGGACATTGTCGAATATTACAGCATCTTGAAGGAATTACAACTTATTGCCGAACAGTCAGGATATCAGGTGGGAAAAATGGTGGAGACATTAAAGCCACAATAGATTACCGCGGGCAAACCCGTATTAAGGAGGCAACATGATTCACGGAGGTTCGGCAGAATTTTTCAACGCAGCGGATTATTTCGTTGACCGGAATGTACGCCAGGGCCGGGGCCACAAGATTGCTGTTTATACTGAATTACGCAACTACACTTATAACGATATCCAGAAAATGACCAATAAAACAGCAAATGCGCTACGCGAACTGGGGGTTCGCGTTGATGACCGCGTTATAATAATCATGTTGGATGTTCCACAGTTCTATGCCATATTCTATGGCGCGATTAAAATAGGGGCTGTACCGATACCAACCAATACAATGCTTACGCCTGAAGATTATGAGTATTATTTGAACGACAGCCGGGCCAGGGTTCTTGTAGTTTCTGAACAGCTTATCCCAATTATTGCACAAATAAAGGGTGATCTCCGGTATCTCCGTGATATGATTGTTATTTCAGAGAAAGAGGGAGCCTTTATACCATTCAAACAAAAATACAAACACGCACCGGAGACCATTAAGACTGAGTTTACGATGAAGGATGATGTCGGTTTCTGGCTTTACAGTTCAGGGTCAACAGGCGCTCCGAAGGGCGCCATACACTCACAATATGATATGGTGGCAGTCTCAGAGTCCTTCGGCCAGGGTGTACTGAAGCTTACAGAGAACGACATCCTTTTCTCGGCAGCGCGGCTCTTCTTCGCCTACGGTCTCGGTAATTCGGGATATCTACCTTTCTCTGTGGGTGCTTCGACTGTACTTAGTTCACAATCGCCTAAGCCTGAAGGCATGTTCCAATATCTTGAAAAGTTCCGCCCCACCATTTTCTTCGGCATACCTACGCTTTACGGCCAGATGCTGGATTATAAAGAAAAACAGGACGAGGAGAAGGGCACTGTGCCTGATCCCAATGCAAATCATGAATTTTCGTCCGTTCGTATCTGTGTTTCAGCAGGGGAGGCATTGCCTCCGGATATCTATCATCGCTGGAAAAAGCGCTTCGGCATCGACATCATAGACGGCATAGGCACAACAGAGATGCTCCACATTTTCATTGCCAACCTTCCAGGTGAAGTAAAACCGGGTTCTACCGGAAAACCTGTGCCGGGTTATGAACTGAAACTTGTAGACGATAACGGCCAGGATGTTCCTATGGGAGAAATAGGCATGCTCCTTGTCAAAGGAGGGAGCGCTGCCCAGCAGTACTGGAGAAAAAGGGAAAAGACAAAGGCCACTATGCAGGGCGAATGGATCAATACGGGCGATAAATACTACATGGATGAAGAAGGCTACTACTTCTGCGCAGGCCGCGGCGACGACATGCTGAAGGTAGGCGGGATATGGGTTTCGCCTGTTGAAGTTGAAAATTGCATCATGGAGCATCCGGCTGTATTCGAAGTTGCTGTGACAGCCAGAAATGATGAAAACAGTCTCGTAAAACCAAAAGCATGGGTTGTGCTGAAAGATGGCCATATTGCGTCTGAGGAATTAGAGAAGGATATCAAACAGTGGGTCCTGGACCGCCTGGCTAAGTACAAATACCCGCGGTGGGTTGAATTTGTCGGGGAACTCCCGAAAAGTGTAACAGGCAAGATACAGAGGTTTAAACTCCGCTAACAACATACGCCCCCTTGGGGCGATTTGTATTTTTGTATCAGATCAGAGGACAATTTCCATGCCGTCTTCTGCCAGAAGATAGGGGCTGCACAGGACGCCTTTGAATGTATCCCATTCCGGATAGAGGTGCGACATGATTACCCTTTCCGGTTGAGCTTTCTCAACTACCTTTTTCAGGATATTTAAATTCATATGGCCTTTTACCTTTCTTTCAGGAAAAGAACATTCCGTTATAAGAATATCAGCTTTGTAAGCAAGCTTAATGAAATTTCTCGAATAATCCGTATCGCCTGAAAAAACAACTTTTTTTCTCTTTTCAACACTGATGGCTACGCTCTCTTTATTATGATTTACCCTTGCAGCACCGATAAGAACGTCACTCACTTCCTCCTGTCCTTGATAAATGCTTTTCAGTGTTATTTGATAGGACTTCGGGGAAATCCATGGATAAATATTCAACAATCCGCGATAGAATTTATGGATGCCCGGTCCACCGAAAACCGTAAGAGGTTTTGTTCTCGATTCTATACCGTAATTACAAGCAAACAAAAACGTTGATAAATCCGCAGTATGGTCCACATGAAAATGTGTCAGTATAACAATATCAATATCATTTACCGTATAGCCGGATTCAAGGAGTCTTCTCACTACTGCCGGCCCGATATCCACAAGTATTTTCTGTCTTGCAGTAATAAGAAGATAAGCAGATGAACTTCTGCTTAAGGATGGAACAGATGTTCCTGTCCCAAGGACAATGATTTTCATTTACTCAGGTACCAATCTACAATTTCTGAAACACCTGCCTCAACATCATATGCAGGCTGCCAATTCATCTCTTTATTTGCCCTTGTCGCATCAAGGGTGCTGACTCTTATATCCCCCGGTCTCGTAACGCCTCTTCTGGGTTCGTAAAACGCCTGCGGAACAGTCTTCCCTTTATTAATTATTGCATTAAATATATGTCTGTACAAATCAAGGGTGTACGTGCCCTTACCTGTGCCTATGTTGTACATGCCTGTCCTTTCATCCTTTGCAGCGATCAGGCTTGCATTTGCAATATCCTTGACATAACAATAATCCCTTATCATGCCCCTTTCCTCTTCTGGATAGTGATAAAGGATAGGGTGCTCGCCTGCAAGCAGCATTTCAGTAAAAATGGAAACAACACCGGCTTCGCCGTGGGGAATCTGCCTCGGACCATACACGTTACTATATCGCAAGATCATGAATTTTAGCCCATGCTGGCGGTTGTAGAATTTTATATACTTTTCAGAGGCAAATTTTGATATTGCATAGGGAGATGCCGGCTCAGGGACATAGCTCTCATTAGTGGGCACGACGTCTGCTTCGCCGTATATGGCGCCGCCTGTTGAAGCGAATATAAATTTCTTAACATTGTATTTTTTCGACAGCTCAAGAAGTCTGATTGTACCTTTGATATTAGTTTCTGCATCAAATAAGGGATTCTCCACCGATAACGGTACAGATATTTGGGCGGCATGATGGTTTACGATGTCAGGCTTTTCACCGGCAAATACGTCCTCCAGGTCTTCATCGCATATGTTCTTCACATAAAGCTGTGCTTTTTCATTCCTGTTTTCTTTTTTTCCGGTAAAGAGGTTGTCTACTATAACTACCTCATATCCGCTGGCAACATATAAATCAACTACATGTGAAGCTATAAAACCGCATCCGCCGGTTACAAGTATTTTCATTCTAACGCCACCTCTTTGCTGTGTATTTTATAAGCACTTTTATAGCACAAATATACCTTGAGAAAAATCAAAAACATTCTAAACACTCACAATGAGCCGGGAAGTTACAAAGCTGAAAAGCTGTTCAAGAAAAAATAATTAATGTTTTAATGATAAAGACCGATAACCAAGTATATGAATTTAGATACTAAGACTCGCAGGGCATGGAAAGAAAACCTTGAAAAACTCTGCATAGACCTCCATGCACTGACTGCCTCTACAGAGAACGAATTTCTATCCATCGGGGCAGGATTGAATGACTTTTATACCCGTGCCGGGGATATTTCAAGGATGTCGTCGTCGCTTGTATCTTCCATGTCGGAAACTGAATTGGCCACGGCAATGGCAAGTTTCAGAGATCTCCTCGACCGCATGAACCATTACATAAGAGAGACTGAATCAGGATTTCAGAATGGAACGAAAATCCTCAATAATATTCATACAAGCATCGGTAATATCTATAAGCCCATGGCGGGATTCAGAAAAATCGTAAAGACACTGAGGATATTCAGTATCTCAACGAAAATTGAGAGCGCACAACTCAATGATGATATGAACGGCTTTGTTAACATAGCTGACGACGTTGAAAAACTTGCAACGCTTATTCAATCCAGATTCGCTGATATTATGTCCAACGCGGAGTTACTGAAAACATCAATCGAACAGACACGCAAGCGGGTTTCCGACCTTGAGTTCAAACAGGGCGGCAAGGTCAAAACAATCCTCGATAACACCAGAACAACCTTGATGCTGCTCGCACAAAAAAACGAACTTTCATCGCAGACAGCCTGTAGCATTTCTGCAGAGCTCGATTATATCTCCGGCAATATAGGAGAAATTGTTACTTCCATGCAGTTCCATGATATTACCCGGCAGCAGGTTGAACATGTAGGAGAAGCGCTCAATGCTGTCAGCAATAAGTTAATTGTTGAAAATGAGGATATGGAAGAGGTCATCCAGGAGACAGGGGTTGTATGCGAACTTCAGAAGGCCCAGTTGGCAAACACACAGGAAAAATTTACCCATGCCGTGGGAAATATTATGGATAGCTTGGCCGGTATTTCAAATAACATCATCAAAATATGTGAAGATGTTAAAAAAGTTGCAGGTGCTGAGGACGAAACATCCTCTTCGTTTTTTTCACGAATAGAGTCCGGGGTGTCTTCCATGATATCCTCTCTCAGAGAAAATAATGAGGCTATCAAAGAATTGTCTGCCACAACAAACAACCTTATTCAGACAGTAAGCAGCATGTCCCAATTCGTAAGCGACATTGAAGAAATCAGCATTGAGATTGAGCTTATAGCCTTGAATGCACGAGTAAAAGCAGCTCATACAGGTTCGGAAGGCGCACCGTTAGGGGTTATTGCAGAGGCAATTCAGAAATTATCCGCTGATGTCAGGATACAGAAGACAGAAATATCAGATGAGCTTCAAAAAATTATTTCCAATGCTGAGAGCCTCTATCAGAACATAAATACCAGCACGCAAGAACAGGCAACGGAAACGGGCCGCATACTTACAGATCTTAATACCCTGACAGAAAGATTTCGTGTCACAAATGAAACAATAACAACTCTCCTCAAGAAAATTGAAAAAGCAGGGTGGAATCTCGCCAATGATATTAACGGTACCCTATCAAATATACATGTGAACGATCTGGTTACCAGACAGATCAACAATGTCCGTTCCCTTCTCGATTCGATTGTTTCTCAAGCGGTTGAACTCATGCCTGGAATAGATTTCCGGAAGAATATTGAGACACTGCATCATATGGAAAACAAATATACCATGGAGAGTGAACGAACAATTCACCATTCCTACGCAACAATTAAACCTAACGGAACCGGATCGGGGTATATTGCAAAAAACAGCATGTATGTCGAAGATGATACGATGGATAATGTTGAGTTGTTTTAGAGAGAGCTTATACCTGCATCGAAGAAATCATAAAATTATTCAGTTTCAACAGTAAAGGACCTGTTGCCCAAAACCTTTTATTGATTTTAGGAAGAGATAACAGCATACTGCAGGGGAAAATTGTCCTGGAAGTAAATTCCGATACACTATCTTTACGGTTATTTCCGGGCTGTGTTAATTCAAATTTCTCACATCTTAAAGAAAATATATTTACCTTATCTCAGGAATGGGTTAAATAAATACGCACTATGAAACAAATACGGAATTTCAGCATTATTGCACATATAGACCACGGCAAATCAACACTTGCCGACCGCCTGATCCAACATGCAGATTTAGTGGAGGACCGGCAGTTCCGCGACCAGATACTGGACAACATGGATATTGAACGTGAGCGCGGCATCACAATTAAAAGCCAGACCGTTAATCTGCCTTACAAGAACAAGAAAGACGGGGAAGAATTTGAATTCAACCTTATTGATACCCCTGGCCATGTTGATTTCTCCTATGAAGTATCAAGAGCCCTCGCCTCATGCGAAGGGGTGCTGCTTCTTGTCGATGCATCACAGGGAGTTGAAGCGCAAACATTAGCCAATCTCTACGCTGCCATGGAACACAATCTGGTTGTTATCCCGGTTATCAACAAGATCGATCTGCCTTCTGCCGATATTGACAAGGTAAAAGAGGAAATTGAAGGTGAACTTGGTCTTGATGCCGAATCTGCTCTGCTCTGCTCTGCAAAGGAAGGTACAGGCATTGAAGATATCTTTGAAGCAGTAGCCGAACGGATACCGCCTCCAGGAGGGGATTATGAAAAACCCCTCTCAGCGCTTATTTTCGATGCACAATATGATTCATTCCGCGGGACAATTATCAGTTGCCGCATATTTAACGGCTCAGTCCGTCCGGGCGACATTATTCGGCTTATGGCCATGGGCACTCAACACAGAGTTGAAGAAGTGGGCATATTCAGCCTGAAAATGGAACCAAAAAAAGAACTTTCGGCAGGCATGGTCGGTTACATTATTGCCGGCATTAAAACAGTAAGTGATACAAGAATCGGCGACACCATAACCCTTGATGCAAACCCTTCCAAAGAACCGCTTCCGGGTTTTAAGGAGGTAAAACCGGTTGTTTTTTCATCTATTTATCCGATTGCTTCTGATGACTATCTGTCTCTTGCAGACGCCCTTGAGAAATACAAATTGAACGACGCAGCTCTCGTTTATCAGAAAGACTCTTCGGCAGCTCTGGGGCAAGGCTTCAGATGCGGATTTCTCGGGCTTCTCCACCTTGAAATCGTCCAGGAACGGCTTGAACGCGAATTCGATCAGTCTATCATTATGACTTCTCCCAGCGTCCAGTATCGCTTTAACCTTACAAACGGTGAAATAGTTGTCATAGACAACCCGGCCTATTACCCTGAACCTACTGAAATTAAAAAGAGCGAAGAGCCTTATATCAGGGCAAGCATTATGATTCCGGAACGTTATGTAGGGGTTGTCATGAAACTCTGTCTGGATCGGCGCGGAGTAAATTCACGTCTCAATTACCCTACTTCAGGCCGTGTTGAAATCACCTTTGACATGCCTCTGGGAGAAGTCATATTTGATTTTTACGACAGGCTAAAAAGTATCACCCAGGGATACGGGTCTTTTGATTACGAGATTATCGATTACAGGGAAAGCGATCTGGTAAAACTCGATATACTCGTTAACGGAGAAAAGGTGGACGCCCTCTCTATGATTGTCCACCGCGAACATGCCCGTGAAAGAGGGGTAAAAGCATGTGACAGTCTGAAGGATGAAATACCAAGGCAACAATTCAAAATAGCAATTCAAGGTGCAATAGGCGGGAAAATCATCTCACGCTCAACAATAACGGCATTTCGAAAAGATGTTACTGCAAAGTGTTATGGCGGCGATATCTCCCGAAAGAGAAAACTGCTTGAAAAGCAGAAAAAAGGGAAGAAAAGAATGAAAGTTGTCGGCTCCGTAGAAATTCCACAGAGCGCTTTCATGGCAGTGTTAAAAACAGATACAGAATAGGAAGATGCTCCTATATATTCACATTTTATCGTTTTTATAAAATCTATGGATTTTAAACCTGCAACACAAAACTCAAAACCGGAAGTTATAGAGGGCAATGGTGATACCGGGTTGCATTCAAAAGCAGACCGAGGCGTCGACAAGGAACCGACGCAGGCATACGTAGCAGTATGTCGAGGAGAGCGACGAGAAGACAACGAAGGTATGCGAATGAAGGTGACTCGGCATGAACCGGGGGGCCTTTATATACACGTTCCATTCTGTAAAACCAAGTGTCCGTATTGTGATTTCTATTCTGTAACGGATTTGTCTCTTGTTGATAAATGGCTTGATGCCCTTCAAAAAGAAATGTCTTTCTATTGCCACAATTTTTCCGTTTTCGATTCCCTTTACCTTGGCGGAGGAACCCCTACCCTGCTCAAACGCAGTCAGATGAAACGTCTTTTCGATAACCTCCGAAGCCATTTTTCATTTCTTCCGAATACTGAAATCACCGTGGAGGCAAATCCTGATGACATAACAACGGCAAAACTCAGCGTGCTTCAGACAATGGCTGTTAACAGACTGAGCATAGGCGTGCAGTCCTTTAACGAAACAGAACTCCTGTTTCTGAAGAGAAGACATACCGGTCATAACGCCACAAAAGCAGTGAAACTTGCAAAAACCTATGGTTTTACCAATATTGGGATTGACCTCATGTACGGCTTTGAGGGACAAACTAAGGAAAGTTGGCTGGATACAATGAAAGCAGCAGTTGATCTCGATCCGATGCATCTTTCCTGCTATCAGTTCACCCTTGAGGAAGAAACACCTTACGGCAGACTAAAGGCTGAAGGCAAATTAAAACCCATAACCGAAGAAGAGGAAAGGGATTTTTTTTTACTCACTTCAAGTTTTTTAAATCTCAACGGTTTTGTTCATTACGAGGTTTCCAACTACGGCAAGGGCAAAGAGCATTTCTCGCGACATAACCAAAAATACTGGCATCATGTACCATATCTGGGACTCGGACCTGCCGCTCATTCCTTTAAAAACAATAAGAGATGGTGGAACTACAGATCTGTTGAAAAGTACTGCCATATGCTTTCACAGGGGAAGATACCTGTTGAGGGGTCTGAAGCCCTATCTTCCGACCAGTTAAAGCTGGAGCGCCTTTATCTAGGTTTCAGGACTGAAAACGGCGTTTCTCTCGATGAAATCAGCGGCAGCGATTCAATGGCAAGGGTTTTATCACAATTGAAACGATCCGGCTTTGTGAAGATCCGTAACAATATGATAATCCCCACCTTAAAGGGCTACCTCATCGCAGACAGCTTTCCCCTTATGTTTACAGATTAATCGGTTTATTATTTTCTTCTATGGAATCCTTCCAAGCCTTCAATGCTTATATGAGCACTATCTATGAATCATAATCGGCATCAACTACTTTTTATATGGAAAACATACATCTTTTCTGATATGATTCTTCACTTAAGGTCCCATCGTCTAGTGGCCTAGGACGCTGGCCTCTCACGCCGGTAACACGAGTTCGAACCTCGTTGGGACTACCAATATTTCATTATTGCTTACATCATCGCTTGGAAACTTTGGGGCTTCTGAAAAAATCCATATTCAGAAACTCTTTCAAGGCATTAAGCGCCCTACCCCGATGACTTAGCCTGTTTTTTTCTTCCATAGTCAATTCTGCCGCATACTTATCCATCTCAGGCACATAGAAAATTGGATCATAACCAAATCCGCTTTTTCCTCTCCTTTCCATCCCGATGTATCCCTTCAAAGAACCGTAGAAAATATAGCTCCTTTCCTTTTCAGGCATATACAGAGCGACGTATGCCTTAAAAATTGCGCCCCTTTTTTCCCATGGAACCTCTCTGAGTTCAAAAAGCAATTTATTGATCCTGTCCTCATCATCTTTGCCATACCTTGAAGAAAATATACCCGGCCTTCCATTGAGAGCTGCCACCTCAATGCCCGAATCATCGGCAATTGTATCAATATTGAACCTGTCACCGATCTTTCGAGCCTTTTTCAGCACATTTTCAAGATAAAAAGGGCTATCCTCTTTTACCTCAACCTGATCTTCCATATCCGTTAAAGAGTAAAATTTACCGAATTCACCATGAAGGATAGCTTTTATCTCTACAAGCTTGCCGGGGTTTGCCGTTGCAATAACAACATCTCTCATATTAACTCAGCAGGCAATTTTCAGCCGTGTGTCTGATACTATTCATTATCTTTTGCCTGCTGAAAACTGTCTCCACTTTTATCTCTATTATTTGCGGTTTATACGGACGGGAAAAGCGGCCCAAGTGCTATTTTCTGCTGCCTCGTAATCTCATTGACACCCTTTAACGCATACTGATACATCATTTCATATTGTTCTTTCGTAAAAGGCGTCTTTTCTGCCGTGCCCTGCACTTCTATGAGCAATCCCTTGCCTGTCATCACAAAATTCATATCCACTTCAGCTCTGGAATCCTCATCATATGACATATCAAGAGCAATCTCGCCATTCACCAATCCTACACTGATTGCTGCAACCGAATCCCGGAGCGGTATCTTTTCGATCAAACCTCTCTTCTTCATAGACCATAAGGCCTCAACAAGGGCTACATACCCTCCGGTAATACTTGCCGTTCTTGTCCCGCCATCAGCCTGTATTACATCACAATCTATCCAAAGCGTTCTCTCGCCCATTATGTCAAAATTTAATACGGCACGGAGAGCTCTTCCGATAAGCCTCTGTATCTCATGCGTACGTCCTCCGACCTTTCCTGCAACAGCCTCTCTCATTGACCTGGTTTTGGTAGCCCTCGGAAGCATAGAATATTCGGCAGTCAACCATCCTTTTCCTGAATTTTTCATAAAATGAGGAACTTTCTCTTCCACACTCACGCCGCATATTACCTTTGTCTCGCCCATCTCGACAAGAACAGAACCCTCGGGAAATTTCAGAAAATTCTTTGTTATCTTTAATTCCCGTATCTTGTCATTTGCCCTTCCATTACTTCTCATTTTTAATACCTCTCATAAAATATTTCTGAAAACAATCATTTAACACATTCAACGTTTCACTCATCTTATCCTTTGTACATTCCATTTTCAAAAAAACACCGGGCATATCAATGCCAAGAAGCGGAAGCAATGGAAGCTCCTTAACTGTTTTACCAAAAGAAGATGCGATGAGTTTTGCAAATTCCGCAGAACGAACAATGTGTTGTGCGGGGATCTCCTCAATTGTAAGAAATTTGCCGTTTCCCTTTTTTGAATTTGTTACGGCAACAAAAACATCATCCTTATCTCCAATCCGGAAATCCATCGCCAGCAGCAGTGAACTTTTTGTTCTGTTGATCTTGTTTGCATTCTCCAGATGCTTTTCAAATGTTTCCGGCTTTTCATAGATACTCACGTTATAGCCTTTACTGTCAAAATATTTCTTCAACTGACTCCAGGTCCCCTGGTCTTTTTCTCCGGTGTTGTAAAATATTATATGCTCGCCTGCAAAGGCACAAAACAAGGGGAATAATATGCATATAAGAATAAGAAATATCTTCATTTGAGATTCTCTATTGTCTGCACCTGATTTGCTTCCTGATATGTCTGCCTGTAAGACCTTCGAAGAATTCGTAATACTTTCCGAACTGTCAACTGCTTAACGCTTTTCAAGTATATACCTTTCGAGGTTCACTGCGGCCAGGGCCCCATCCCCTACAGCCGTAGAAATTTGCCGTAAGGTCTTTTTTCTTACATCACCGGCAGCAAACAGCCCTTTCGTCTTCGCAGAAAGGGCTTCGTCGGTAAGCACAAACCCTGCATCATCCCTGTCAACAAGGCCTTTCAGGAAAGCAGTGTTCGGCCTTGCGCCAACATAGACAAACACCCCGTCAACCTTAACTTCTGAATGTTCTCCTGTCATTACATCCTCGACGATAATATACTCGACCTGATCTTTTCCTTTTATCTCTAACGGTCTTTTATTCCACAAAAATTCAATTTTACCATTCCTGAATGCCCTGTCCTGGACAATTTTCTGCGCCCTTAAGGTATCTCTTCTGTGAATCACATAGACCTTTCTTGCAATATTCGCCAATGACAATCCCTCTTCAATAGCCGCGTCTCCACCGCCGATGACTGCTACATCGAGGTTCCTGAAGAAGGCGCCATCACAGGTGGCACAATATGAGATGCCTCTGCCAAGGAGCTCGTTTTCACCGGGTATGCCCATCTTTGCCGGTTCTGTTCCTGTTGCCAGAACTATCCCAACAGATGTATATGTTCTATCAGTCGTTTTGATTATAAACTTTCCCGATTCCCTGTAAATCTCTTCCACCTCTGAAAATTCCTGCATCAGAAGTCCGCATTGCCTGGCGTGCTCCGTAAACCGGTTCATCAGATCCCTGCCTGATACACCTTCAGGAAAACCTGGATAATTTTCAACAAGTTCTGTATTCATTGGGGTTCCGCCCGGTATCATTTTTTCAAGGAGCAACACATCAATACCTGCCCGCATAAGATAAATACCTGCCGTAAGTCCAGCCGGTCCACCGCCGACAATAATCGCTTCATGATATTCAGACAAGATCATCCTCCATGTCAATTCATTGCTGTTATGCTATCAGATAGGTTTTTGCCGTGTCAATGACAAAAGGCGCTGTCCGTTATGTACCTTACATTATAGTGCGCTTTTTAAGTGGAATTCACCTCTTTAACATGACACATTATAATTTATTATTGACAAGACCGGTGTTATTATCATATAGAAAAGCACAAGGCGGTGTAGCTCAGATGGTTAGAGCATGCGGCTCATATCCGCAGTGTCCGGGGTTCAATTCCCTGCACCGCCATTTTTATAGTCTTTTTAATCATTTTTTCGAGGAGAAATAATCCCATCATGAAAAATCCCAAAATTAAAAACCGGAAACCAACTAAAAGAAACAATAAGATAGAAACAATGAAGAAAGAGGTGTCTGTTACAGCACTTTTCCTGATGTTATTTCTTGCTGTTACAATATTATTCCCAAATGCATCATATGGTGTAGAGAAAAAAATTAAAAAGCAACCTGCACAAAAAGAAGTCAGGGAGTCTGGGGCAATCACCGGCTCAAACGTCCAGGCATCTTTCGGAAAAGCAGAAGAACTACTTAAAAAAGGTGACAGCGAGACCTCTCTCAGAATATTCATCAAGGTATATGATTACACAAAAGAAGCGCTCACAACTATAAACTTTGTCCAAAAACAGTACGAGACAGCAATTAAAGACCCTGCAATAGAACAGAGCGAAAAAGAAGATATTTTTATAAAATTAAACAGGATGAAACAGCTTACACCAAAATATGCCGGCATAAAAACTGCAACTGCCTACAATATGGGATATATATACACAAAAAGGGGCGATTCGGATAAAGCAAGAAAATATTTATCCGAAGTTCTTGAAGTAACACCCTTTTCAGTCAAGCAAGGTTCATTGTGGATAAAATCAAAAACACTTCTTCTTGAAGTTTACGGGTTAGAAGGCGAATTCTAATTGGATGATGCAAATAAAATTGCAAACGAGATTACAAATTCATTAGAAATAGCCCATTTCATCAGAAACATCTACATAGAAAACACAAATTCTCCCTGGAATGAAAAATCCTTAATCAAAAGAAAAAAGGATTATCTTGACGTTAAAATAACGATATGGGAAGATGACCGGTTTCTATACGGAAGAATATACCGGTTATTTCTTTATATATATGACGTGCTGAATCCACATTTTCAATATAAGCCTCAGATCGCACCCGATGAAAACAAAGAGCCTGAAATGAAAGACAGACATAATCGGATTTGGAGTATTTATGTAGACAGTCGTGTGGAAAGAAAAGGTATTGAAACGTTTTATGATAATTTTTTACGAAAAAATATCTTTATAGACGCCGAAAAACAGTTCACATGGGCAGAAGCCAATGAGATTTTTCAGAAACTATGGGGAAAAGATGCCTATACTTATCCAGAAATAACCGATTACACTTACAATATTGACAAATTTATGGATATACCCATTCCAGGAACGTCTGATTTGTTTGAAAAGGAAATAAACAAATCTTTGCTTGAACCATATGTACAAAAGCATATAGACAAACTCCCCTCGGCAGCATTCAGGGATTCTGCTAAAGAACTTTTAAATTTTACCGCTTATAACTGCAAAGACGTATATATAGAATCATCGTATTTTGGAATATCTGTTATTTATCAAAAAATGGTTATTTTTGAGATGATACCTACAATGGAAAACATCCTGTTTCTAACGATCTTCAATACCGTATCAAATGCCTACGAAACCCATATAATCAACGAAAATTCAAACATAACAGAAGTCCAGAAACATATTAAAGAGATGTATGACAAGGTTCCCGTGCATTCGCACTTTTAAACACAGAAGGCTCACCTTCTCAGTCTCTTTAACGCAAGCTCAAATGTATATTCGTACAAGTGCATGCCTTTGCTGATCGCTGTGATTGTGCCGTCTTCAACACCGATCTCCTGGCACATATACTCTTTTAAAAGTTGAATCGCGGCAAGATTTGACGGAAAACCGGCCCATAAATCCCAGCTTCGAAAATAGAGGACAAAATGTAACTTGCCTTCCATCAGGCGTGTATCTATCAAGCGCAGGCAAGGCGGATCTTCAAGCATAATATCCTGCGGCATACCGACTTCCATAATAGCCTGATTAGTGCCATACTTTCCCTGCCTGTATATTTCAATAACTTCCATGACAGGATTTACTCCGAGCGAATACTCTTTTCCTTCAACATACACCTTGGGATTCGTAAGTCTTTCTCCATAAGTATAAAGTTCGTTGTCTGCCTTTTTATCGGTCATCAGATACTGGAGGTATTCCTCAACATATTCCATGCTTGAAGGCGCCGGTATCCCAAGCTCTGACGGTATATCGGGGATTAAAGGCCTGGTTCCGGGATACTTAACGTGGACCATTACAAGGTCAAATTCTCTTCTCTTTTGCCCCTCAAAAGAGCCCCTGTCTATTTTATATTCATGAATGCCGTCCTCCTCAAATAGCCTGTGGACACATTGAAACCAGGCATCCGGTAAATCTCTCGCCTCAATATAAACAGGTTTCATCTTCCCTCCATTGTATGGATTAAACATTCAAAATACAAATTTAGTAAATGTGTTTTCTTTGATTCTATCAAATAAATTGAAAAACAGCACTAAAAAGTATTATCATAAACCACATTAAAGGAGGGTTCTATGTTTGTAAAACAGATTCAGGTCAGTCAGATGGCTGTTTTTGCATATATTGTAGGATGTAAAATCACCAAGGAAGCGCTCATCATCGACCCTGCCGGCGAGGAGGAGAGGTTACTTGAAGAAGCAGTTAGTAAAGGGTATCGTATAAAATACATAGTGAACACACATTCCCATATTGACCATATTATGGGAAACAAGCGTATGAAAGATCTTACTGATGCAAAGATAATAATCCATGAGAAAGAATCATACAGTTTGATAAATCAGTCGCCCCAGATGATGAGCATGTTTAATGCAGAGCCTTCGCCGCCCGCAGATATTACCGTCAAAGATGGTGATTACATAACAATAGGCGAGACTTCTCTGGAAGTATTACATACTCCCGGACATTCTCCGGGAAGTATATCTCTATATCATAAGGGCATCGTGTTCACCGGTGATACCCTTTTTGTCGGAGGCGTCGGGAGGACAGACCTTGGGGGTAGCTCATGGCAAGACCTTGTTTCATCGGTTCACAACAAGCTTTTCACTCTTCCTGATGAGACAATAGTTGCGCCAGGCCATAATTACGGTGATTCACCAAAAAGCACAATCGGCAGGGAAAAGGTATATAACCCATATGTCGGGCAAAAGTCCGGATACTAAGAAATCCTTAATAACGCAAGCAATTTTTCTTGCAGTCCTATTGGTTCTGTTATGTTCATGCGGAACAGTACCTCATGTGACTAAAAAAACCGAACCTAAAATCGCTCTGGTGCTCGGAGGCGGTTCAGCAAAAGGTTTTGCCCATGTTGGCGTCATAAGAGCGCTCGAACAGGAAAAGATACCTGTTCATATGATAATCGGGACAAGTGTCGGAAGCTTGATTGGCGGTATATATGCTTCCAATCCGGACAGCTTTCAGCTTGAATGGATAGCGTTTAAAATCGACAAAAACGATGTTCTTGATTTTTCAATAATATATTCAAAACTTGGTCCTGTTCAGGGGGTAAAACTCGAAACTTTTGTTGAACAAACAGTAAAAACTAAAAAAGTTGAAGACACGAAAATACCTTTTTATCCGATAGCAACAGACCTTAATACAGGAGAAACTATAATCCTCGAAAAAGGCTCGCTTGCAAAAGCAATCAGGGCTTCATCTGCCATACCGGGTATTTTCGTCCCTGTAACATTCGGAAACAGAATGCTTGTAGACGGAGGTGTAACAAATAACCTTGCCTGCGACATAGCAAAGAACAAAGGAGCGGACATTATAATTGCCGTGAACCTGCTGAAGGATATCAAAGACTACGACATCGGTTCGGTTGTTGATATTATTGCCCAGTCTGTAAATATCATGATGCATGAGAACAACAAGACAAAGCTGAAATATGCAGACATTTTGATAGAGCCTGATACTAAAGGGATTTCGATATTTGATTTCTCTCAAAAAAAGAGGCTTATGGAAGAGGGGATTAGAGCAACAAAGGCAATTATGCCAAAAATTAAAGCTCTGATTCTGCAATATGGACAATAAAATATATTTAAAATTTAGCACTGCACTTCTTGAGCTATGACATTTATTCTAAAAAAGATCATCACTTGCGCCATTGTTCCGCCAGGTTGTTTTATTGTCTTACTGCTTATATTCGCAGTCTTTTTAAAGAAAAAATCCCGGTTCTTTGCGCTATTGCTTGCAGTTATGCTCTATTCCTTCAGTATACAACCTGTTTCAGACTTTTTTTTAATGCCGCTTGAATATACATATAAGGCTCCCACATTAGCTGAAGTCAAAGCAGGTAATGCATATGTAGTGCTCGGAGGCGGTGTGAACGATTTTGCGCCTGACATAGACGGTGAGGGGACTCCGGAAAGCGGAGCTTTACAAAGATTAGTCTGTGCATACAGACTCTACAGAATTGATAAAAAACCGATAATATTTTCCGGCGGAATAATTTTTGAAAGGCGTTCAGAGGCAGAGATAGCAAAGAGGATTCTCTTGTCCCTCGGGGTCAATGAAAAGGATATTTTTATGGAAGCAAGGAGCAAGGATACTTTTGAGAATGCGAAGTATGTAAAAGAGTTAGCGAAAATACATGGCATAAATAAAATAGTTCTTATTACAAGCGCTTTCCACATGAAAAGATCAATGATACTTTTTGATAAATTTTTCAAAGAAACCATCCCCTGCCCAACCGGACATAGCACATCAAAAACTAAATACGATTTACTTAGCTGGCTTCCTAATGCCGGCAATATGGAAGGCATTGCTATTGCACTAAAAGAATACTTAGGAATATTTTTCTACAAAATTTTTCCAACTCCAAATCAAAAATGAAATCAAGACGGCAAGGAAGAGGCGACGAGGCGTACTGCCAGTACGTCGAGGAGACTGATGACGAAACCAACGATGATAGCGCTTTGATTCGGAATTGGAATTACGCTTTAAATCTTTGGATCATAACATCATCTATCTTATCTTTATCAAGAAGAACCATCAGAAGCCTGTCTACACCAATAGAAACACCTGTACGAGGTCCTCTAATTCTTGACAATGCTTCCAGAAATTCCTCATCCGATTCAAAGGTTTTTTTACCAAGTCTTTTCCGTTCCTTGTTGTCAATGGTAAACCTTTTCCGCTGCTCTTCGGGGTTGAGGAGTTCCGTATAGCCGTTCGCTATCTCCACTCCATTTATGTACAGCTCAAACCGCTCAACCTTGTTCGTATCTTTCTTTTCTGCCATAGTTGAAACAGACAAAGGCCAATCCTTAATAAAATAAGGAGTTTTATCAATGATTTTTGGTTCAACTTCCTGAATAAAAAGCTTGAAAAACAGGCCATTCCAGTCATCTTTGTCATCAATACCCGCAAAACCTTTTGATTTCATAGAATGGAAAAGCTCATCCCTGCTTAATTTAAAGGGATTCACGCCGGAGATATTAAGAAAAAGCTCTTCAAGTTCATAAACTTTAAAAGGCATTTTAAAACTATCCTTCCTGTTTTTAAACAATCTTCCGGCAATAAACCGAATCAACCCCTCTACTTCTTCTATTGCCTGAATATATGTTCCTTCTCTATACCATTCAAGCATTGTAAATTCTATGCTGTGTATTTCTTCGAACTCTTCAACTCTGTAGACTTTGCATATCTGAAATATCCGCTCATGTCTGAATTGCAGGAGTTTCTTCATGCACATCTCCGGAGATGTATGAAGATAACAAGGAGCAGCGCCGTCGATACACACCGTCAAAGGGTCAATATAGGGATCAGGTGATACGGTTTTCATAAGGTTTGGTGTTTCAACCTCAATATATTTATTTTTATAAAAATAGCTTCTCACTGTTTTTAACAGACGGTGTCTGGTTATTAAAAGATTATAGGGCTGATTGTCGATTCTCATAATGATTGATTTTTATAAGACAAACGGGTATACTTTGTCAAATGGAGAGGTGACCGAGTTGGCCGAAGGTGCTCGCCTGCTAAGCGAGTGTACGGATTAAACCGTACCCAGGGTTCAAATCCCTGCCTCTCCGCCACTTTAATGTTATGGCTATCAACAACGAATGGTTTTCATCGAGAAAGCCCTCAAAGACATGCTAATTCACAAAGAGCTGTTATAAATATCAATTTATGTTGCCCTGGAAAATATGAAAAAAAAACTCTCCACACTTCCAATAACAAAAGATGTTCTGCTAAAGGCTTTTAAGCTGGAAAAAAAACCTTTGGGATTCAGCGAACTCGAAAAGAACCTTCATTGCGACAAGAATGATAGAAAAACATTGAAAGCCGTCTTGAGCAGTATGCTCAAAGAAGGCTCCATAATCAGGCTTAAAAATAAAAGATACGGCATACCATATGAGATGAACCTAGAAACAGGAACACTGTCCTGCACAAGAAGCGGAAACGGGTTCCTGATACCCGATAAGAAAAAAGAAAAAGGCATGGATGATATATTTATACCCTCACAATTTATGGAGAATGCTTTCCATGGAGATAGGGTTATTGCAAGGATTGAACACACAACAAAGGGTAAAAAAGAAGGGAAAATCATTAAAATTACTGAAAGACGCATCAAAAATATAACGGGGTTTATCAGAATAGATAAAGACATACTGAGTGTGGTCCCTGATGACGAAAGGATAAGGCACAATTTCATTATTTCGAAGAAACCGGCTAAAGCGAACATCTGTAATAATGACCTCGCAGCAGCAAGTATTACGAGATTCCCCGGGGAGGGTAAAAACCCGGAATGCAGCATAATAAAGGTTTTTAAAGGACTTAATGACATAAATGCCATAACTCAATTTATCAAATACAAATATAGTCTTCCGTTAAAGTTTAAAAAAAATACAGAGGCAGAGGCAAAACAACTTACATCACATGATCAGGACGAAAAAAGGGTTGACCTTAAAAACCTGAAACATATCACCATAGATGGAGAATTTGCAAAAGATTTTGATGACGCAGTCTGTGTGGAAAAATCAAAAAAAGGGTACACCCTGTACATCTCGATAGCAGATGTTTCTTATTATGTTTTGCCGGGTACAGGTCTTGACAATGAGGCATTCCAAAGGGGAACCAGTATATACTTCCCTAAAACCGTTATACCAATGCTGCCTAAAGCATTGTCCAATTTTACATGCAGCTTGAATCCCAAAGAAGACAAGCTGTGTGTTACCGCAAAACTTAGTTATAACAATCACGGAGAATTACTTCAGAGTTCTTTTCATCAATCAATCATTAAAAGCATGATGAGACTCACATACAATAAGGTAGAAGCCGCATTGGTAAAGAATGACCTGAAAGTAAGGAAAGAGATAAAAGATATACTGCCCGAACTGGAATGGATGAAAGAACTGGCAACATTGCTTGCAGAGAAGAGGGAAAGAAGGGGCAGCCTCGATTTTGATTTGCCCGAACCGGAGGTTACTCTGGATATTGAAGGGGGGATTAAAAGCATCTTAAGAAGCGAAAGGCTGTTTTCTCAAAGGATTATCGAAGAATTCATGATTGCAGCAAACGAAGCTGTAGCGCAATTTCTGTCGCAAAGTAATATACCTGCCATTTACAGGGTACACGAACCCCCTGAGCGCGAGAAGTTGTACGAACTTGAAAAGCTTTTACATGTACTGCCCGGCAATTACAGCATAAACAAAAAAGGCGCCCTGAGCTTGCAGTCCATTCTTAACCAGGTCAAGGGTTCGGATTACGAATATCTCATAAACAGAGTTCTCCTGAAATCAATGAAACAGGCAAGATATGCTTCCTCCAATAAAGGGCACTTCGGCCTTGCATCTGATTGTTATCTCCATTTTACATCGCCGATAAGAAGGTATCCTGATCTTATATGCCACAGATCGCTCAAGAATGCTATAAACGGCAAACCTATTATTTATAACCAGAATGAGCTTGACAGTATGGCGGGGCACCTTTCGGAAAGAGAAAGGCTTGCAATGGAATCAGAGAGGGAGGATGAGGACAGGATAAGGATCTTGTTCATGAAGGATAAAATCGGCGAAGTATATGACGGCATAATTTCTCATATTACTTCCTTTGGATTCTTTGTCGAACTCTTTGATTTATTCGTCGAAGGATTGGTGCTTCTAACCGACCTCTATGATGACTACTATATTTTTCAGGAAGAAAAGTTCCGACTCATCGGCAGAAGAACTAAAAAGGTTTTTCGCATAGGTGATAATATCAGGATAAAAGTAATTCTTGCCGATGTGGAAAAAAAACAGCTACACTTTAAGCTCATACAAAAACGTACCGGTGTTAATTTATAAAATGAAATTCACCGAAAAGCTGCAAAATAGATTCTATCTTTATATATTTAAAGAACTTGCATATATACTTTGTTTGGCTCTCGGCGTACTCACCTTTATACTTATAATGAGTAAAATGGGTAGAATAGCTGACCTTGTCATAAACAAAGGGGTCGATCTGAAGGACATTATTCTTCTAATCATCTATTCTTCTCCGCCTTTTCTAACCTTTACCCTGCCCATGGCTTTTCTGTTGTCAACTATCGTTGTACTTGGAAGACTTTCAGCGGAAAACGAGGTGCTCGCCTTAAAAGCAAGCGGTATAGATTTAAAATGCCTTTTTTATCCTATAGCTGCCGTAAGCATAATAATCGCCGTTGTGGGTCTCATAAACACAAACATATTACTCCCTAAAAGCGGTGAACTATTCAGAGATGCATTACTAAATGTAGTAAAAAAAGGTATATCTGTTGACGACAAGGAAGGGGTATTCAACGATACAATATCAGGCGTAATAATATATATCAACAAAGTTGACGCAAACAATAAATCTCTCTCAGGAATACTCGTCTCTGATGACAGGGATAAGGACGTCAAACAGATGATATCGGCTGATAAAGGGATTATAAACTATGATCCAGCAACTCTTGATCTCTATTTTTTACTTGAAAAAGGGAGTTTGCACAGATGGGAAAAAACAAACGATGTTTACAGAAATCTTTCTTTTAAGAACTATTCTTTTTCCATAAATCTTACCAACATGCTGCCGGGAAATGTGTCTTTAAGGAAAAGACCGTACGAGATGAACATAAAAGAATTGAGACAGTCCCTTTCAAGCGCAAACCCCTCGGACAGATACGATCTGCTTCTTGAAATCTATAAGAAATTCTCCATTCCTCTTTCATCATTAGCTTTTATATTTCTCACAATACCTCTGGGTGTAAGGCGCGGGATAGGAGGCAAGTTTTCAGGCGTTATATATAGTCTGGTTTTATTTATTTTCTATTATATTTTAATGGCCTTTACTGAAAACATAGGAAAAGCGATAAACCTGCCGGCTATACTCACCTCCTGCATACCGAATATAATTATAATTTCAGCAGGCTTTAGCCTTTTAAAACAGTTAAATTCTGAAGAATACACCGGTATTTCACAAAAACTGAAATATCTTTGGGGATATTATCTTGAAAAAGTTAAATAGTTACTTAGTCTCAAATGTCTTAAAGATATTATTAATAACAGAACTTGCCGGACTTGTAATGTTCATAACAATTGAGTTTTTCGAGCATATGGGTATTTTTACATCATCTTTCAAAAATTTCTTATTAAGCATTTTATATATGTTTCTCAAAATTCCTTACTTTTTCAACCTTATACTGCCGTTAACATTTCTAATGTCGATATTAATTCTCCTCATATTAATGATCAGGGGAAATGAAATAGTTATCGTCAGGACATCCGGCATAAGTACGGTTTCGATTATGAAGCCGCTTATTTTACTTTCAGCAGCCTTTATAGCGTTTTCATTTATTCTCTCTGAATGGATTATACCAATATCATTAAATAAATCAGAATACATCTATAGAATAAAGATAAAAAAGGAAGAACCGGTTGTATTCTTTAAAAATGGCCGGATATGGTTTAAAAGGGATAACGTTATAAACAACATAGATTTTATTGATATAAAAAAGGATATTATTAAAGGGGTTACAGTGATTGAGCTATCCGATTCATATACTATTAAAAGAAGGACAGACGCAAAAGAAGGCATCTGGGAAAACAATGCATGGTTATTTACTGATGTTGTTGAAAGGACGTTCGATGATGAAGGAATGAAATCAGTAAAAAAATATACACATTTAAAAGGCATTATAAAAGAACCGCCTTCTGTATTCAAAGTTATGGAAAAAGTCCCGGAAGAGATGGGATATCAGGAGCTTTCAAGTTATATAAAAAAGCTCAGGGCAGACGGGCATGATGTCCATAGATACCTTGTTGATCTCTATGATAAAATAGCATTTCCATTCATCAATCTTATAATGGTGTTTGCTGCATTTTCTGTCGGTTTAAGGTATACCAAGACAAAACATATATCGATAGGAGTATTGACCGGCATATGCCTTGGGGCTCTATACTTCTTCTCTCACTCCATTTCGTTGTCATTCGGATATTCTGAAATATTTCCTCCTATTTTTGCTGCCTGGTTTTCAAATATTATCTTTTTATCTGCCGGCATAATCGGGATTGTCACACTAAGGACATAGCCTATCTTGAAAGCTTATCTTGATATAGAAACAGACAGATGGGGGAATATATCCGTAATAGGCATTTACACCAATCAAAAGGGGCTTTTGCAGCTCTACGGAGACGGCATCACCCCGGAAAATGTTGAAACATTAGTTAATGAAACAAAAACTATCGTAACATTCAACGGCGACAGCTTTGATCTGCCCTTTATCAAAAAAAAATTGAATATTGATTTAAAAGCAACTCATAATTCGCTTGATCTTTTTAAAGAAAAGAAGAAATTGGGAATCAAAGGCGGATTGAAAGAGCTTGAAAAGAGGTTCGGTATAACAAGAAAAACAGAGGGGATAAACGGTTATAAAGCCATCAGGCTATGGGAAAACTACATAAACCATGGGAGCAATGAGGCCCTTAATCTTCTCCTTGATTACAACGGGGAAGATGTGGTAAATCTGATAAGTCTTGAATCCTGCCTGGCTAACTTAAAGGAAACGGAATTATGACAGAAAACTTTGAAGTATATTTTTTAAATAATAAGATCTCCGGTATTATGACTTTCCCTGCCGCCGAAGAAAAATATCCTTGCGTCATCCTTTCACACGGGCTTATCAGCTCAAAAGAGAGCTCAAAATATATTGCAATGTCAAAAAGTCTGAGTGATGCAGGGATAGCATCCTGTAGATTTGATTACCACGGTTGTGGAGAAAGCGAAGGCAATATCGAAGAAACAACGCTTACCACAAGAGTCGGGGATCTTAATTCAATTACGGAATACGTTCTAAATCACAGTCTTGTTGATGCTGATAAAATCGGTATTCTGGGCAGCAGTTTTGGCGGGTCTACGTGCATAATAAAAGCTGCAAGAGATGAGAGGATAAAATGTGCAGCACTGTGGGCAACACCCTATAGATTAGAAAAAGAGGATGGCGGCATAATATCCGGTATTAAATTTAATGAATCTATTTATACGGATTTCGAGACCTACGATCTGCTTTCTGAAGCAATGAAAGTATCATGCGCATTAGTAATGCATGGAGAAATAGACGAAACCGTTCCTTGCTCTGAGGGGAAAACAATATACAAAAGCCTGAAAAAACCGAAAAAACTTGAAATTATAAAAGGCGCTGATCACATATTTTCAAATTTGTCACACAGAGAAAAAGCTATTGATATTTCTTTGAATTGGTTCAGAAGGTTTTTCATAGGCAGTTAAACTACCCCCTCTTTTTATCCTCTCTTGACTTCAGTCTTTCCCTTATCAAGTCCCCTACAACATTGCTTAACCCTATTCCCAGCGCGAGAGAAAGCGCAAGAATAATCCCTCCGAATATTATGAGAAAACTGATTGTTATAATAGTATTTCCCACTCCTATATATTCGAACACAATGCCGAATGTAATAATGATCAGAAAAATCCTCGTTCCTTTTGCTATGAGATCGCCATATTTTATGTCAGCATTCTCGCATGTCATAAAAATTACCCTACTGATAAAATTACTGAAAATAATCCCCAAAACAATAATAAAAAGAGATACCACTATATGAGGCAATGCGCTCGAAACTCTTGTAGCATATTCGGTAAATTGCGATATGCCTATAAAATTCAAGCCGAAAGAGAAAAATGCAATAATAAATATCCAATATACAATCTTGCTTAGTATTAAGGAAGGGAGGGTCTTAACTCCTCCTTTTTCCAATAAATTAACAATACCGATATCATTTGCCCATTTATCAAATCTGAACAAAATCAAGAGCTTGCTTAAAAGCTTTTTTATAAACCAGCTTATAATAAAGCCGCCTATCATAACAATAACCATAACGAGGATGTTAAGGAAGATTTCCGTGAAATTTTCATATAAATCTAAGAACATGTCTTTGAAAAAATCTTTCATACAGAGCATCTTATTAGATGTGACTATTTATGTCAATTGAAAAATACCACACATTATAGTATTCTACAGCACATGAACGACATTACGACAATTATTGGAACAAAGGAAAACATAACGGAAGACATCCGCACTTTTTCAGAAAAGCTTACGAATAACCCTGAAATTCTTGTCGTTACAAAAAAGGATATAAAAGATAAGGTTATAGAACAAGCGTCCGCACTTTTTGTTGAACAAAATATAGTGCTGGTGATTCTGGACCCTGAAATGAAACTTCTGGAAGAGATAAAAAAACATCTGATGATTCTTAAAGAAAAGATGCACGTCATTATATATTTTACAACTCCTGTATCCGGCAGCCAAAATCCGATTGAATGCACAACAATTACTATTAAAAAAGACAGGGAAAAACGGGTTAAAGATAGAGTTCTCACTTTGCTTAAAAAACATAATAAAGTAATGACAGACAAAGGATTCAAGCTTTTCAGAGAAAGGGTCGCAGATGAATCAATGCTCGAATCGGAGTTGATGAAGCTCATAAATTATGTTGGCGCCAAAAAAGAAATCAAATCAGGGGACGTTAAATCTATCGTCACCGAGTCGCATGAAGAAAGCTTGTTGAATTTTTTTGATGTTATAGCACAGACCGATAAAAAAGAAATGTTGGACAAATTGGAAATACTTTTATCCGGCGGGATGAATATGCTCGCAATTCAAGGTTTTCTAGTAAAACAGACGAGATTAATGCTTCAGGCAAAGGATATGGAGGAAATCTCAAAAGTTAATTACGAATACCCTGCTTTCGCAAAAATATTCAATAAATGGAAAGAAAGCATTGAGATGACACCTCTTGAGAAAAAATTGTACCTGCCTTATCAGAAGCCCTTTTATGCTTATAAGCTATCTAAAACAGGTCAACGGTTTAAAAGAAAGGATCTGTTATCTTTTTTCAACATGCTTATGTATTTCGACGCAAAAATAAAAAGCGGCACCAAACAAGACCGCATACGTCTGGAACATGGTTTATTAGAGGCATAAGTGGTTATACAAGTAATACTTTTTTTACTCACTATCGCATCTACATGCCTTGTCGGAGGACCGTTATATAGTCTATCAATTATGTCTATTCTGCTTGCACACGAAATGGGGCACTACCTAATGAGCAGGAAATACGGCATTCCGGCAACTCTACCTTATTTTCTGCCTTTTCCTTTCTCACCTTTTGGCACGTTTGGCGCAATAATAAAAATAAAAGGTATTTTTATCAACAAAAAGGTTCTCTTTGACATAGGTGTAGCAGGTCCATTATCAGGGTTTGTCGTCTCCATACCATTCATAATTTTAGGCATTAAATTATCCACAATCCAATCCATAGCCGGCAATACATCGTATCTTCAACTCGGCGACCCCTTAATCTTCAAGATTGTACAGCAATTGTTGATAGGAGAAATACCAAAAGGTTCCGACCTTGTCCTGCACCCATTCGGTTATGCGGGATGGGTAGGCTTATTCATTACAGCACTGAACCTTTTGCCTGTCGGGCAGCTTGATGGCGGTCATATTGCCTATGCTGTATTCGGTGAAAAAAGCAAATGGGTCTTCGGCGCAGTCATCATTGCACTCGGTGCATTCTCAATCTTTTATAACCCGGGATGGTTAACACTTGTCATTATTCTTCTTATTTTCGGTATGCGTCACCCGCAACCACTTGATTCCGATACTGAACTTGACAATAAAAGAAAAATCATAGCTTTCATTGTACTTATAATATTTCTGCTTTCATTCACCCCTACCCCGTTTCCATCGTTAAACATAGGCAAAGAGACGGGCGGAATCCCTATATAATTCCTGTTCAACGTTTGATATATGCGTTCAACCCGATAGTGACAGGCTTGCCGTCTATTTCAACATCTGTGACGGTATTTCCTCTGGTACTGGCAACTACAAGCGTTTTACCTGATGATGACGGCGTTGGTGTTTCCAGATCAATTTCAATACAAAGCTTATTGTTCCTGATTTCAACTTTCATGGCCATGTTATTCTCCCTTCCTTATTTATTTTTTTGCTCTTTCTCGCATTGAGTGGGTAAACCAAGCGTGAGCTTCGCGATTTTCGTAGAAGCAAGGGCTACGGATAGAAATATACCCCTCCAGTCCTTTTTTAACAAGTCTTTTTAACACCTGCAAAGCAAGTATACAACCTTCAGCCACAGATCCTTGATTATGGAATGAAATAGAGTATTAAATCGGGCGTCAGCGAAACGCGCTTCTCATTTCTGAGGTTCCTATCGGACTAATTCCAATTCTATCCATACCGTTCTTTGCAATATATGGTTGAAAACCGCTGCCTGAAGATTATGCCCTTTTGTGCAATATGCGGTTGAATGCCCGGCCCAGCCATCGTTATTCATCCTCAAAATTATTCCAGATATCCTCAGTAAATCCAAGGTTCATCGCGGCGCTTTGTTCTTGATAGTTCAGGTCCTTCCAATCTTTATCGGCACTTGCCGGCGCCTCGTTCCCATCCCATTTATCCTGTTGCCAGCCGAGAAGGGTCCAGAGTTCTTTCTCTTTGCTGCTCAGATCTTCCCACGACAATTTTTCCCAGATTCCCGGATTGCCTTTCATGTCTCGAACATCCATATCTACCTCCCTTTGTTTTTTGTCAAGAACCGACCTCGTGGGTTTCCCCCTTGTCAGGATCGAGTTGGCATTGTTTTTTCTTTGTCTTTTCTGCAAGACGCCTTTCCCTTCTCTCTTTTGCTTCCCGGTTTCTTCTTATTTCATCATCTGTTTCCAATATCAACGGAGGCAATGGTATGGGACGGTTATTTCTATCAAGTGCCACAAACGTCATGTAGGCAGAAGCTATATGGCGTTTCTCGCCGGTCATGAGATTTTCAGACTCCACTCGGACACCCACTTCCATGGAAGTCTTTCCTACATAATTAAGGCTCGCTTGCAGGGATACCAGGTCTCCGACGAATAAAGGATAATAGAAATCCAACCGGTCTATTGAAGCGGTCACTGCATTAGCTCTCGCGTGTCGAACCGAAACGGCTCCCCCGGTAGTATCAATAAGTTTCATGATAACCCCGCCATGAACGTTCCCGGCAGGATTCGCATCCAGCGGGTTCATTATCTGTGCCAGGACGGTACGGCTATCCCTCACTCGCTTTCCTTCCATTTTCTTCTCCTTTTCTTTTTTGACGAATACCAATAAACTCAAACATACGCTACCCTGCTTTTCATCGATAGCCATGCCTTTTCATTTCGGGCTATAGAGTAGCATAAAAGAACATAACTGAGAATATAATCCTGGCATTGACTGTAAATTTCTGTAAATGATATTCATGCTGTTGACCGGTGACAAGCGTCTATGATAAATATCACGACAATGACATTGAGTTAAGGAAGTATATGGGAAATGAAGAAGGCATTCTTCATTTCGGTATTGTAAAAAGTTTTATGAAAAATTGTTATGAAGATTGTGTATAGACAAGCCTCTATAAGGAAAAATGAGGGGGAGGTAGATAATAGAATTGAAAATGAATAAATTCACCCCCTTCTTTATTCCGGATTCACATAAGCGTATATGTGAATCCGGATTGAGTGGTCAGCGGCATTTCGGAAATTTTGCAGATGTGGATGGGCTGCGAGATTTGCAGGCCGTAATCGTACTGAATGTACGATGGAGGATCGCAAGGCGCAGCAGACCGCCGCAGATCAATATTTCCGAAATGCCGCTGACCGACCAAGTGAAAAGCAGACAAAACTGCTCAAGAAACAAAACAATTTGATGAGAACTTTTGACAAAACCACTCATAATAATAGGAGGGATAATATGATATTATATGCATCTAAAGATCAGGCAGAATTAAATGAGGGGACTATTCACGGAATAGAAAACGGCATATATAACACCATTGACGAGGCTATGGATGACATGAAAAAGGCCGGCTATGAGAACAAAGACTCAATGTTTGCATTCAAGGATAAAAACGGGAAAATCAGAGTTGCATGGACAATTGATTATGGTTGCTAAATGGAGGCAAATCAGATTTTTTTAAAGATTAAAAAATCAAATCACTCTAACCTCATACCGGGCTGGATTGGCCTGGCTCCAATCACTGTACCACCTTATGTTAAAATTCCACCCTTGCTCCCGCATTGATGTTCTGCCCCACGTAATTGCTGTCCCCTATCTGAGCGCCATAGCTGACATAAAGAGTAAGAGCATTTTTTGTTATTACGCTGATACCTGCTCCGAGAGAGATGAAGTTTCTGTTCGGTGACGCAGTCTCAATACTGAAGGAAGAACTCCCCTGCGCCAGTTGTCCTGTGACGCTCTGACTGTCCCGTGAGAACTCATATCCATAGGAAGCGCGGACATTAGGCATAACAAGCGCCTTATCAGTCTGCCAGGCATAGGATAGTTTGGCTCCAATATTCCCCTGGAGAGATTCGATTTGTTGTTTATCCATATCAAGGTTTACAGCTCCCGCTCTTCTTTCGGTATAGCCGTCAATGCCGAGTTTGATATACTGAAGGGATGCAACAGGTGTAATCATCCACTGTTTTATCCTGAAATCATGTCCTATGCCTCCATAGGCGTTTAACTGATTACCGGATGGACGGGACAGGGCAGTGCGGTCCAGACCGGGGAAGATGATCCTGCGGGTATTGTCGTAGTTTGAAAGACCATAACTTACCTGGCCGTCTATGAAGAATTCCTTTTGGTAATATGTACCGTAGGCTCCTAAGGAGTAATTATCTATTTTTACCTTACTGCCGTTGTTGTCAATATTACCCTGTGAGTTGCTCACTCCCACCATTACCCCGGCAACGAAGTTCTTAGTAAAACGATAGTCGCTTCCCATGGTAATGCCTGCGGTGGTAAAGTTGTATCCCAGGTAATCGGCAGTATCCTTCTGGTTGCCCATAACAGCATCTCCCTTTATAAAGAGACCCCAGCGGTCATTCATACCGGGAGGAATTATACCAGTAAGATTGGAGCCTGCATTAGCAAGGAGGACAGGTTTTATTCCCTGTCTTAAAGATAACCCGCTTAAGCTTATTCCCTGTACGCCGTACCTCAGATCGCTTAAGCGGTCTGCAATATTGCCGCTCTGGAAGGTAGCTGCAGCGATGCCCATATCGTATTGCGCTTCACTTCCTTTCGGCGTGAGCTGGTCTAAGGCATATGCTGCCTGACTGTAAGCAGGAAGGGCATCAAGTTTTGATAAGACCGTATCAAGATCACCTGTTGCATTATTCCCTACAGAGTTCAGTATGGAACCTATTGCCTTCTGATTAAAAGTAAGATAACGCAGGAGGTTATCGTTTGTATAGTCTCTTTCTACCATGAGGTATACCTGGGCAGGGATATCGTACTGGGGTTTGAATATTACCGTAGGGGTGATGTTGGTAAGAAGATGGGAGAATCGTCCTGTTACTCCTGATGAGGCTGTAAGGATAGTACCGAACTTTGTTTTTATCGCAGGAGTATATCCCCCTGTCCAGATAGTCTCAAGGATACCTTGTAAATCCGCGCTTCCGTTTATGGCAAGAAGATCGTTGCTTGTTGTGGAGGCTATCTCTATCTGGAGCTTAGCCTGGGATTCCTGATAGTAGTCTCCGTTGATGGTAAGGGTGCCTATGGAGTTACCGGGTTTAATCGTACCGGAGGAATGGTAGAAACCGTAGGGGGCATCAATGATACCGGTACCGGAGAGAGTGCCGCCGTCGAGGATAAATAAGCCGTCTTCAGGGTCAAGATCGTCATCAAGACGAACAAGAGTAAGCCTTCCGTTGATGTTTAATTCCCCGCTTGAAATTTCCACTTGCTCATTGGCTTGAATGGTAAGCCCTGCGGGGTTCTGGAATACCGTATCTGGATTCTTCACAGTCAGTGACTGTACCTTGATGTTCTGGGTTTGGGCGGTGGTCCCTGCATCCGCCATAACGAGCTTGCCCATGAGAAGGGTCACCCCGTAGCTGTTCCAGGTTCCTGTTCCGTTGTTGACTGTGTCGCCCATGGTGATGGTCCAGGTACCCTTTGTTTTGTCTGTTCCTCCCAGAGGGTCTTCTCCCCAGAAGGCATTGGAAAGAAATGTCCAGGAGAAGTTGGTGACATCTGCGGCATCCTGCTTATATGTTGTCACTTCACCCTTATCGTTTTTAACATCGTTACCAAGCTGTGTTGTTGAATTTAAAAGACGGCTATTTGTATTATAAGGAGAAGAAATAAATGCCTTCAGATTACCTCTTTTCGAGTGGGTGAAGTTGAGACTCACCTCAACACCTTCCAGTGGCTGCCTCAAAGAATCAGGTATCTTGGTGGTCGTCAGTTCAAGGGACTGGCTGGTGCCTCCGACATTGGCGCTGTTTATATATTTTATGGGCTGATTTACCGTAACGGTGCCGGTTTCATAGGAGGTCTGTTTGGTTACGTAGGCAACTTTTTTAACTGTCTCGACAAACTTGCCTGCATTGATGTTACCGAAACCGTAGTTGGGGTTGAACCAGTTGCCTGCTCCGTTCTTTATCCATCCGCCTGTTGCGCTTGAATCATCGGGATCAACCCTGGTGCTTGTCTGCACGAGAACATGTTTGGCCATTCGGACATCCATCTGTTTGTTTGCTTCTTTGCCGAGAGCCAGGATTCCTGATACAAGGGGGGCGGAGGAGGAAGTGCCGCCGAAGGTGCTGGTGTAGCTGGTATTGGGAAAAGTATCTGTCCAGTCGCCGCAGTCTGTACCGTTTGTTCCGCATTTGTTATTGTCGGAATACTTGTTGTACCCGAAGTTTTCACCGGTGCGGTCGGTAGTAGTGATTCCGAAGCCGGTATCGCTTGATGACGGTGCGGTAACAAAGACATTTGACCCGTAGCTGCTGTAACTGGAAAATTTGCCGTCGCTTCCCAGAGCGGCCACATTGATGACGTCCCTGGAATTGTTGCCGAAAGACTTGTTTGCGTCTTCATTATATGTATTCCGATCGTTGCCTGCTGAGAATACATGGATTACACCGTTTTGTGCTGTTTGCCTTAGGGACTGTGTTATAGATTCTTTAACATCAGCATCATTCTGAGCAAAGGGGCTGCTTGGCCCATAGCTGTGATTCTTGATGTGTATTTCCGGTGCACCTTTAATTATAAATTTTTCAGTTGTTTCGTTGTATTCCACCCCGCTTTTCCACAGATAGGCATAGAAATCATCCTTGTTGGTAGAAGGGCTCTTATAATTCGGATCAGTCTTGTTGGAATCCAGAACGCGCAGCCCGACAATACCGGCATAGGGGGCTGCCCCTGTACCGCCGATACCGTTGCCTCCTCTTGCCGCAGCAACACCTGCAACGGCGGTGCCGTGATTGTTGTTCAGAAAGACAGGTCCCTGGTTTTCCAGTATCTTGTCTCCCAGGAATGTACGGCTCAACTTGGCATTGTAGTTCGGGGCAATATCCTCATGAGTGCCCTCAACGCCATCATCGAGTATCCCGATAACAACACCTTTACCGGTATATCCAAGATTCCACGCTCCTCTGAGGTTTGCGTCAATGCCTGTACCTATTTTTCCGTTTATCCCCGATGCCGGTGTTTTGTTCTCCAGGTGCCATTGTCCGGGAAAAGACGAATAATTCTCATCCGTTGAATTATAGGAAAAAAACGGGTCATTCGGTGAAAAGGCTGTTAATGTTTGACCGGAAGTTATTGCCGGAAAAATGCCTATCAGACACAATAGAAACAATACTTTTACCGTCATCATCTTCTTCATTATCATTATATATTCTCTCCCCATAGCCTTGGAAAGCCCGCTGGGCTTCCTGTTTTTTTATATTTGAAATAAGGATTGTATGGTTTGAAAGGTATCCGGGTCCGGACTAAGAGCATAAAGGTAGAGAGTATTAAATAAAGGCCGAATATACAGGCTTTTATACTTAATCTTGAACTCATTCCAGTTTACCCCCGATTCCATTGATATTTTTTTGTAACATAGGAAAATAGTTTGATATTTATAACAAACTATACAAAATATGTAACAAGATTGTCAAAATGTTTATTCTCATAAAGAATTATTGTGAAGTGTAAACAGAGCATGAGTGTTTTAGAATGATACTAATGCCCTGGAACTTTTCAGATGGGCAATGAGTTTCTCAAAGGAATAGCTTGTCGGGCATACCTATGACAGCTACGTAATTTATTCATTTGCGATCATTATTTTGAGTTTGTTTTAAGTTTAATTATACTGTCTTACAGGGGTAAGCTTATGTACATATAGTTTTGCCTGCTGCTCCTCTTTGGCTTCGTACCACTTGTGGTCTCCGTAATAGACGTCGGTAAGGCAATATGGAATGCTGCATTGTTTTCCATTATTTCTTGTATCGGTTCTGTACTGGTGTTTAACGAGTAAATGGAAGATGCCGCCCCCTCAATAAACAGTTTATACGTGTTCCGGTCAACGGGTCGGCCGTTTAAAAATACTGCTCCGGGAGAGCTGTCTGCATCTATCCTTTCAAACATAGCGCTGGCGCCAGTCAGCTTTGCGGACTTCCCGTCGGATGAAGAGTGGGCCTTAATCAGTATCGCATTATTGGTGCTGCTTGATGCATTCACATCAACAAGGGATGTCAGGCCTATAGTCGAACCCTCAAGTAACAGAGTTCTTCCTATTATTTTCCCGCCGTTTATTGTGCCGTCCGCATTCAGATTGACATTGTAGCCCGCAGCATTAATCTCCGATGCAGCCCCGGACAGGTTGATTGTGTTGGTTTTGATGTATACGTTACCGCCTATAGTCAGTTTGTTTGTCAGCAGAGTCGTGCCGGTGCCCGCTGACTGGGTTAGGCTTGCTGCCCTGAAAACGCCGATAGTTACATCCTTGGCCGAGCTGATCGTTACTGCGCCAAGGGGCGTTGTACCAATAATACCCGCGAAGGTGATGTTGCCGGTGCCTGCGGTAACGCCAAGATCAAATTTTCCGTCAATTGCACCGGAAAGCTTAAGCGCTGTTGCATCTGCAACATTGATTGCGCTGTTTGCTCCAAGCGTTATTGGTCCGGAAAATGTACTAACGCTACTGATATTGCTGATTGTTCCGCCATTGACCGTAACCGGTTCAGCAGTTGAATAATCAATTGCTGAGAACCCAAGAACCGCTCCGTTAGCTACCGTGGTATTGCCGGCAGCGGTGCCTAATGCATTGTTCGCTGTAACAACAACAGTGCCGCCGGTCCGGATCTCTGTTGCGCCTGTATAGTTACCAGCGGAGGTTAAGGTCAGCGTACCACTTCCGCTCTTGGTCAATGTACCGCCGGAGCCTGTATTCAGTCCGCTGGAGAGCGTCGTGTTGCCCGCACCGTCAATTGTGAGTCCGAAACCTGTACCTGTTACTACACCCAGAGTTGTTAAACCGATTGTATTGCTGTTGATCGTTGCTCCGCCTGTCAGGGTGGCAGCACCAAATGTTAACCCGGAGGTTGTACTGGTTACGTTGCTGCCCTTATTGATCGTGAGCGTATTCGCACCAATTGAGAGCGTACCCAGTGTGTGAGTTATACCGGCACCGCTGGTTAACGTATCCGACTCGATTGTCACGTTGCCGCCCACCGTTGTGTTGCGGCCAAAGTTCGTTGCAGTATTCGAGGCCAATTGCAGCGTTCCGCCGTTAAGAGCCAGTAAACCTGCGCCTAATGCAGAAGCATTGTTCTGTGCACGTAGTGTACCCGCACTCACTGTTGTTGTACCGCTGTATGTATTGGCACCGGAGAGGGTAACCGTACCGGCTGTGGTCTTGTTCAGGGCTATACCCGAACCTGCCAGAATTGCACTGATTGTGCCATCCATCACGCTATAGCTTGAGCCCGTCAATACGCCTCCTGTGCCCGTGATGCTGCCGCTGGTCAGTGTGACCGCACCAACAGTGTCGGAGAAGGCGCCCATAGCCAGGGTGCCGCCATTGATGGTTACTCCGCCGGATAACAAAGCGTTTGCAACTCCATAGGCCAAAGTGCCGGCACTGATTGTGGTAAGACCTGTGTAGCTATTGACACCGGAAAGAGTCAGCGTACCAGCGCCATCCTTGGTCACGGTACCTGTAGTGGTCCCGATGACTGAGCTGATTGTGGTGTTCCCGGCACCTCCTATGGTCAGAGGCTGTGTGTTGCCTCCTATTGTCCCGGATAGTGTGAGAGTGCCGCTATCCGAGTTGATGCGTGCGCCTCCCGCACCCAACGTGATTGCCCCACCCCAAGTGTTGCTGCCGCTGATGTTGCGCAGAGCCCCAGTTCCACCTATGCCGTCACTATTGAGGGTGAGTACCTCCGTTCCGATGGTAATACCGCCTTGCAGCTCCAGTGCCGCCCCGCTGGATACCGATACCCCGCCCGCCGTGGTACCTGTGGCAGTATTGTTCTGTAAGTTTAACACTCCTGCATTTACAGCGGTTGCACCTGTATATGTATTCGCCCCAGACAGTGTTACCGTACCTGCCGTGGTTTTGGTCAGGGCTCCGGTCCCACCCAGAATAGCGCTGATGCTGCCATCCATAACACTGTAGCTCGTACCGGTCAGTATCCCGGTAGTGCCGGTGATGCTGCCGCTAGTCAGGGTAACCGCACCTACGGTGTCAGTTCTGGTATTGATGTCGAATGTGCCGCCGTTCACTGTTACCGCACCTGAGGACAGCGCGTTATTGACTCCTTCAGACAGGGTGCCGGCATTCACTGTGGTGGTACCGGTGTAAAGATTGGTGCCGGATAGAGTCAGTGTACCACTACCGAGTTTGGTCAGTGCGCCGGTGGTGCTGGTGCTCGCACCCGTCATGGTCAGGTTATTGGCTGTCACGTCTATAGATGAGGTGGTGCCGGTAGTTAATGTGAAGTTGCGATCTGTCGAAGCGCTCGCACCTGTGTATTGCACGGTGCCGCCACCAAGCACCAGATTAGCGGCTGCGTTGGTAGCTGCACCGAGGTTGCCCGCAACGCCGCCGTTGCCGATGGTAGCAATGCTCAGCACCCCGGCATTGATGGTAGTCGCTCCGGTGTAAGTGTTCACCCCGGACAACGTGAAAGCACCGGTACCGGTCTTAGTAAGTCTGCCGGTTCCGCCGATTACGCCCGCATACTCGGTTGTGCTGTTATTCCCGCCAGTGGTCAGCGTGGTAGCTCCCAGGTTTACGTTTGTACCCGTCACTCCGGTCAGCGACCCGATTGTCTCGCTGGTCGATAGTGTCAGTGCCGCCCCCGACGTACTCAAGTTCACCGCACCTGCATTCGCGATTGCCGATCCGCCAGAGAGTGTCAGTGTACCTGCGCTGACTGTGGTCAACCCGGTATAAGTGTTGACACCGGAGAGGGTTAGTCCCGAAGTGCTGCTGTTCTGAACCACACCGGTGATATTCGTACTGATAACTGAACTGATCAAAGTCGAGCCGCTGCCGGTGCCCGAGTTGGTGATCGTGCCCGTGTTGTTGACTGTTCCGGTCGAGATTGTGATGCCGCTGGCGGTCGCACTGTTGTTATTGAGCACCAGGTTGCCTGTGCCACTCACACCGCCTGAAAGGGTCAGCAGTTTGGTACCTGCGGTATTGGTGAGGGTGGTACCGGCGCTGTTCACAGTGAGGGCTCCGCTGACTGTCAAAGCCGAGGTCGTGCTGTTTTCGTTGATGGCTGTTACGTTCGTACCCACGCCACCGCTGATTGTTGTCGTACCGGTATTGGTGCCTGAGTTGGTGATTGTACCGGTGTTGTTGACGGAGTTTGTGGATAGCGTAACGGCTGCAGTTGTGCCCGAACCATTAATAATGAGGTTGCCGGTTCCCGTGATACCACCGCTCAACGTGAGCAGGTTGGTCAAAGTGGGTGCCAGTATCAGGTTATTGTTCAGCGTGACAGTGCCACCGAAGATGCTGGCGGCGCTGTTGGTAATTTTCAACGTATTCCCGCTGGTACCGGCGGCAACCGTGATCGGATTGGTAAAGGTGCCCGCAAACCCGCCGTTTAACGTGGCATTGGCGCTGCCGCTGGTATCGCCCAGGGTGATCGTGCCCATACCAAAGGCATTCGCGCTGGTTGTGCCGGTGACTGTACCTGACTTGATTGTGAGGCCACCTGTATAAGTATTGACACCGGAGAGGGTTAGCGTGCCGGTACCGGCCTTGGTTAAGTTGCCGCCTGCTATTACTCCGCTTAATGTTGAGGAGCCGCTTGTTGCGGTAATGCTCAATGTGCCTGCAGCGCCGGTGGTAATAGTACCGGTTCCTGTAGCTGAAGTTGCGCTATTTAGAGTAATGGAACCGCCTGTAGAAAGATTTGCGTTATTGAGGGTAATAGCGCCGGAGTTAGTATTGAAAACGAGATTGCCGGTAGAGCTGTTTGTAACGTTAGCATTAGCTGAAAAAGCCATGCTGCTGGCTGCTGTTAGAGTAAGTGAGTTTGCAGTAGCCAAGTCGGGGCTGACTGCACCGACTGTTATAGTTCCGGTTTCTACGCCGGAGTTTGGACTTCCAACGGTTGTCACAGTTACGTTGCCGCTTCCCAAAGCCGTCTTTATCGTAGCCCATGTCAGAACTGATGGGGTTGCGGTTGGAATAAATGGAGTAGTCCCGTTGATATTGCTATTAGCACTGTTATTAATGGTCAGATTTGTGGGGTCCAAGAGCAGCATTCCGGCCCGGCCTTTATCTGCGAGTGCGTTTACATGCCCATTAAAATCCAGATAATTCTTCCCCGATACTTCCACAAAACCGCCATTACCGGAGAGAGCACCGCCTTTTGTGCTGATGTTGCCGTAGAACCTTGTTGCATCGTCGGACCAGACGATGACCTTGCCGCCTTCACCGGTTTTCACGGCGTCAGCATTGATCGCAGTATCAGGACTGATGTAAGTGCGGTAGGCGTTGGCTTCGGGGCCTTTGCCCTGGAAGTTGCCGCCTACAAGAATTGCACCGCCACTTGCGTCACCGGAAGCATCAAGTCTGGCCGCACTGAAAAGACCGACATATTTGCCGAGGAGGCTTATTGAGCCGCCTTTTAAAACACTCTCTCCCTGACCCACGGCAGTGAAGGGGAGATTGGAAGATAGGCCGGAGGCATCGAGGGTACCGCTGTTTGCAACTATACCGGCGTCACCGCCGTCAAGGATAATTCTCCCTTCTTTTTCAACAATAGAGCGCGCCTGGATGATACCTTCATTATTTACTACATTCTTTAATATATCTGAGGCAATTCTTGCGGTGAGCACTACCTGACCGCCGTCCGCTGTTATTGTACCTGTGTTCTTAATACCCAGAGCATCCTGTGTGGCTTTATCTATGACAAGATTTATAAGCTTATTACCGGCAAAATTAAGGGTCATCTCTTCGCCGGATGCAAGGAAGACTTTTCCTGCATTGGCAAGAATTGTGCCTTCATTCGTGACGGAAGGAGAAAGGAGGGCTACATAACCACCGTTCGATACGGCAATATTTCCACGATTTATGATAGATGCAAGAGATGAGGAGGGAGAGCCTGTAAAAGTATACTTGCCGGCAAGAAAGTTCTGATCGGATATGTTCAGGGTCGAACCGAGAAAGCTTCCTGTCTGTATGCTGGCGCCCGGACCGATGAGCAAGCCGTTCGGGTTAATGACCCATACCTGACCGTTGGCGGAAAGTTGTCCATATATTAAGGAGGGGTCAAGGCCTATAACCCGGTTCAGGGCAATCGAGCCGGTTCCGGGCTGGATGTATTTTACCGCTTCATTGCCGGCAATGCTGTAACCCTGCCAGTTGATGATTGCCTTGTCGGTATTTTGCTTTATCTGCATGGCGACAGTGGTGGGATTGGAAATGGTTGCGTTCCCGCCTGCGACGGCGCCGCCCTGGGGTAAGGCATAGGTGATGGTGGATAGTAAAAAGAGAATACATACAAAACAGAAAAGTATTCTGAATAGATATTGTTTAATAACTACCACAGTGAAAGAATGATCCCCCTCAATAAGATTTTACTAAAAAAACAAAGTCAACTATTGCCGCTTCATCCGGTAGTTTGAGTTTCGGCTCTAAGCCGACTAAAGTTTACCGTAATGCTTTTTGGCGTATTCAAGAAGCTCCTGTGTACATTCGAGGGCTTCATCAGTTTTTTTCTGTTGCCGGCTTTATAACCACTTTATTAATTTATTTCTTTCTTTCCACTCTGTTTCATATTTAGATTCATCTGTTTTCTTATTGAGACATATTTTCTACCTTTTAAGAATCCTGTTAAAATTATTACAGAATACATGTGTGCATTATATGATTGAGGGTATGTAGCTCCACGGCTCATGAGTTTAACAATCTCTCAGTAGGATAGTTCGAACATCGCATTATCATCCACCATCAGAAGGTGCCGGAAAATAAAATTTTCCCGTCTATCAGCATAATATATTATTGTATATAATTTTGAATATATTATATATTATTGTATTTTTTGTAAACACCTTTGTTGCATTATCTGATGCAGCGAATACTGTTGGATAGAATTTTTCCGCTTATAGAAGCTCCTGACTCAAAACCACACAAGAGTTCATTTCCTTTGCAAAAGCGTTGGCTGTAACCGCGTCAACACTTACATCTTTATGGATTATTGAACAGATGATAACGATTTTCTTATACGTGTATTGGTACTTATTTAAAAACTTATTATTCCCTGCACATATGTTATAGATTTCCTTGTTTCAAAACTTGAACCTACCTTTGGAATTCCATAATCCAGTTTAAATGACAATACCTTTCCGGCATATAGTCTAATGCCGCTGCCTATACCTGTCATGTAAGTTTGCTGGTTATCGCCGGGTAACGGGCTGTTTCTGCGGACATAACCTGTGTCAGCAAAAAAAGCAAATTTTATTGTATCGCCGATTTTCTGATTATAAACAGTGCTCTCAGGACAAATTGGCGAAACGGCTAATTCTATAGATCCTGTATAACCAATATCGCCGGTTGCCTCAGCAGGGTTAAAACCTCTCACGCTTCCCGTGCCGCCCAGCATAAATTGCTCTGCAAGGAAGAGCAGGTCGCTCGAATACTGCCCGGAAGCTCTGAGGGTGAGATAATTATATCCCGGCAGTTTCTGGATCCTGATTGCATCAGCAGTAATCTTACTAAAATTCCCATTCGCATCTAAGCGGCTTACATTAGGATCATCTTTTCCTGTACCATTGAGAAAGTTTTTTATGCCATGATAATATGTAACATTCACAAAATTTCTGCCTAAAAACATGTCTGTCAAATCATAGCTCATTCCAAGACTTATTGGTCGGATACGGTCTGTGGTCATTAAATCTGACAGAGCATATTCACGAATATCTTTATAATCAAAACCTATTTTGGCGCTCAGCGTGGCCTCCCTGGTCCTGATGAGAGGGTGGGACACATAGATGCCTGCTATGTTGGAGCTGCCCTGGAAGCCCAGTGGAGCAAGGTCTCCAGTTGCCTGGTATAAGTTGTTTGCATAGTAAATACCCGCTCTTGTCCCGTTGTACCAGATGGGCAGATTGTATTCTGCCCTGCCATAGGATAACTGGTTGACACTGATCTTATCAAGACCGGTAATGCCCCACAGGTTTACAACGTCGCCGTCTGTAAGGATATTCCCGATATCGAGGGCAAAACCTGCACGGTTTTTGTTTGTAATGTTTGATCCATAATTATCATAAAATAGCCTGCCCGACATGGGGAATTTATCGGCGGCTGTTGCAACCACATCGGTTGTGCCCGGCTCTTTACCCGCCTTGAGCGATACCGACACATTCAGGGAAAGATTGTCATTCAGGATAAGGAGCGGCCTTTCGAGCCCTTCTTCCTTAAGCGACGGGTCTTTATTAATTCTCGCAAGGTGTTTTTCTATAAAGGATGAACTGTAGCGTTTGTTGCCGGTAACGCTTATCTTCCCGACCTTTCCCTCAACCACTTTAATTACCACAACACGGTCCTGTACCTCCTGTGCAGGCACAAAGGCATTCACTATAATATAGCCTGCATCACGGTATTGGGCCGTTATAAAATTGGCCAGGTCTTGGATTTCTTCAATGGCCAGTTCTTTGTCTTCATAGGGGGCAATCAGTGCGTACAATACTTCGGGTTTAAGAAGGGTATTGCCCTCAATCCGGAATTTTTTAACAAAAAGTTTTCGGCCGGTAAGGGGGGGCGTTTTCTTCGGAACTTCTTTCTCCTGCTCAATGACCGGTGGTTTCTGGGGTGTCTCTTTTTTTTTCATTAACTCCTGCTCTTGCCGGTCTCTTTCAATCTGTTGGAGAACTTCACCCGTTCCCCGCTGTACGAAAAGCTGGGCATAACTGATAGCTGGTGGAAAACCCATGATAAGAATAAAAAAAGATAAAGCGAATACCCTGCTGCATATTATTTTCAACATTCCCACGTATCTAACTTAGAACTCCTTTCTATAAATTATAAATTCTACTTTTGACCTCTGTGTATTTCTCCCTTTGCGCTTATTGCCGACCTTTTTCTTTTCTATTATTAATGGTTTTGTTTTCTCCGTTCTTCCCATTTTAATAATTCAATCTTCTCCCCTGTCCGATCCATCTACCTGAGCACCTCATCGGAACGGCTCTGCGCATACAACAGTGCAGGTAAAAACCCGCAATGGAGGTGAAGGCAAGCAGACATAGGCGACTGTGGACTTATACAGTCACGGTATATGTCGAACAGTTGCTGACAGATGACATGCAATCCTGTTTTTCCAAGCCATGCTTGTTTAGAATATATTATTAACTAAAGTTTCGCACTTAATTTCTCTTCCAAAATATTCCCTAATGCCTTGAAAATACATGTTGTTTAATGGAAAAGCAGCCCCGAATATGGTATGATTGACTTTGCCAAGTTATCAAAATCATACGACAAATTAAGGAGCTGCCATGCAATATGATAAACCACTTTCTCTCTCATTGCAAAAGGAAATAGAGAAGAGAAACCTCTCTCTGGACTCGGAGATTCATACCGCCCTGCAGGCGTTAAGGATAAAATCATTGCTCTGTCGATCCAATATAATGAAGGCAAAAGGCTATACAACCGTTTCTCTTCTGTACTAGCTTCTCCTGCTTCCCTTTATTATGAAACGGACCACCTTCCTCTGGACCGGGAATACTTTCCTTGATGCAAAGAAAGATACTTTTTATCGCTTTCTCAACAACGAATATTTCCATTGGCGCACCTTCATCTATCGGTTGGTTCTGAAAATGACTGCTTTAAACGACGATGTTCCGTTAAAGGAGAAGACCCTTATCCTTGATGATACCATCGAGAAGAAGACCGGGAAAGAAATGGAACTGGTCAGTTATCACTTCGACCACACAACGCAAAAGAGCGTCCTCGGCTACCAGTGCGTCCAGTTAGGCTATCACAACGGGAAACAGTTCTTTCCTCTCGATGCAGGATTCCATGTCTCCAAAAGCCGACCGAACACACAAATGAAATCCATCGATAAACGGAGCACCGGCTGGAAGAGGAGAAAAGAAGCGTTCCAGAAGAAGACCACCGTTGCCGTAGATATGTTGAGACGTGCCTGGAATCAGGGGATTATTGCATCCTTTGTCCTCTTTGACAGCTGGTATGCCCATGATGTCCTCATTGCTGACATTCTGGAGATAGGAGATATGGCGTCATCTGCCGGTTGAAATCAAACAGGGTAAAATATTCCTGTGAGGGCTGTCAGTATACCCTCAAACAACTCTGGCAGAACGTGGCAAAGAATAAGGCACGGAGTATTCGTGGTTTTCCCTATAAAGGCATATGTCTGAAGGCAACCCTGCCTAAATCGGGAGAAATAATGATTCTTTTTGTATCAGACGGAAAGAAGCAGCGGAATGCCTTTTTGTGTACTGATACGGAGTTGGAACCATCAGAAATTCTTACCTATTATGCCCGCCGCTGGGCTATTGAACTCTTTTTTAAAGATGGAAAACAGATGCTCTATCTGGGCAAGGAACAGAGCGAAACCTTTGAAGCCGTCGTTGCCTCCTACAGCCTGGTAATGATCCGGTACCTTCTCCTCATCTTCATTCTCCGCAAATACCACCGGGCTGTGCCGCTGGGCCCATTATTCCGGGAGCTACAGGAAACCCATATCCAGCTTATCATGATGGAGACCATGTGGGGCTATATCAAAGATATACTCATTCTGTCAAGCCACCTACTTTTCGTAGAAATAGAGCCGGATCTCTTTTTGCACTTCCTTGATATTGTTGAAGATGCTATACTGATGCAGGCGCAGGGAGCAACTGCGAAACTTTCAGTTATTAACCTAATATAATGCAAGTGTTAGAATTTTGTTTTCTCAGGCAAAACATCCCAATAATGGATACAATTTGGACGGGGTGATGAGTGAACTTGTGAATTACGATAGAAGACCCGAAGACCTATCTGGTAAAATTGCAGACACAGTGTCTGCAATTTCTAAAATCTCTGGAAAGTCAATGCGGACGCTGTCTCGCACGATATCCCTTCTAAAACTGGTTCCCAAAATTCTGGACGCCTGCCCTCGAGTGTTTTCCAGCTTCCGTGGACAGGCTCGGAGGTAATTGCGAAGGGCACCCCGCTGCAGCCTTTACTTGCGTAATCCGCTTGAGTTCCCAAATAGAACCTGGAATTATGTGTTATTTTCAAAGAAAATATAGGCTCTTTCTCTTGCTTCATCCACACTATTACTGCTTTGAATGTTGGAACTCAGTTGGTGTCCAAATTTATAGTTTTTGGCAAAATAATGTGTAAATTCCTTAATCCTGCCCAGCCGACGTTCAGGTCGGAAAAGGTTGTTGACGAGATTTATAAAGTTACCATAAACTTCAGGCAGCAATACTGCCGGTTTCACGATGTCGCAGTCGTACAACTCGCGGGCAATTTCTGCAAAAAGCCAGGGTTTAATAACTGCTCCGCGACCAAGCATCAGCCCGTCGGCGCCGCAGACATGCAGACAATCTCTGGCATCCTGGACGGTAAATATCCCGCCATTGGCAATAACGGGAATCTTGAGCCACTCCTTTATTTTGGCAATCCACTCCCATCGCGGCCTTCTTTCAAATGATTCTTTTTTGAGCCGGGCATGAACCGAGAGCATATCAATACCTTCATCTTCGAGCATAGTACAAAAAGTTTTCAATGCCTGTTCATCGAGTTCGACGCCGAGGCGGATTTTTGCGGTAAGGGGCAGCGGTGTATTTCTTCTTGCTTCAATAACGATGCGGCGTGCATTCTCCGGTTCTTCCATCAGTGCGAATCCAGCACCAAAATTACCGACCGACCGGGCCGGGCATCCCATATTCAGATCAATAACATCGGCCTTAAGTTTATGAAGGACGTCAATGGCCGGGGCAATTTCTCTGTCTGTGGAAATCAGGAGCTGATAGGAAAGTGGGTTTTCCAAAACTGTTCTTATCAGACATGGAGAAACCCTGGGGTTTTCAGTGGGCAGCCTTTTTGCCGAGAGCATTTCCGTTGATAAGAGACTGACCCCGCCAAATCCGGAGAGTATCTGCCGGAGGGCGCTGTGGGTAAGACCTGCCATTGGAGCCAGAACCAATGGTGGATAGAGCTTAAGATTCCTAATTTGAATTTGATGGAGAGGTATGCTTTTAATTTGTCTTACACTCACTTCCTTTTTGATCCTATAATATATGCTCTAATGCACCCTATGGCAAGTATGCGATGGAGGCATCCATTATTATTAAAACTCTTTACTTGACCCCTTTGAATGTAGCCTTTATATTATGTTCAAAAATTACTTGCAACAGTTGGAGATAAGATGGATATGATAACAATTGAAAAGCTTCCCAACACAAAAGATGTGGATGGCGCAAAATGGTGGGTAGAGGAAAAGGGAGTTTTTGCACAGATTGCATATAAAGAAGAGATACGGCATCTTGCTTTTTTTGAATTGAAAAAAGGTTTCTTCAGGGGAAGTCATGTTCATAAGCAAAAAGAAGAGTCATTCTATGTAATAAGCGGCACGATACGGTCAATATTCCGTGACATGGAGACACTTATGCAGGAAGAACATATTTTGGTAAAAGGCGACAGGATAAGGGTAAAGACAAATTGTGGGCATATCTTCTACGGGATTAATGATTCACTTGTTGTGGAATACAGCCCTCAGGAATATGACAAAGGCGATTCCTATCCGGTTAATTTTGATAATAAATAGAGTCATAAGATGCGATAACATTGATTATAAAAGATAAGAAATCAGGGGTATAGGATGTCAGCGATAAAAAGTACAATAGAATTGGCCATGGAGAGAACAAAAGGTCTTGTTATGAATGAGGATGAAAGGAAGTCCATAGCTTTAAAGGAAACAGAGAACAAAGTCAAAGCGGTAGTGAAACGATATCTTGAGGGGATTATTGAGAGCGATGGCGTTGACAGGGAGATTACGAGGATTGGAGCAGACGAAGGGCTTAAGAGATCGATCCTGATAGACCGGTTAATTGACGAGTTTGATATCAAGAATAATAACGGACGTTTACTTGAATTAATTAATGTTATATGTGATGGTTTGAAGGAGCCATCCAAACATGAGATGAAAATGATGCAGAAAGACTTTTTGGATGAAACTGGAAAAAGCGAAACAACGGTCAGGGAAAAAATAATAAATCTTCTTGGGGAGATGGGTATTTCGGGCGGCGGCGTAGAACCTAATATCCAGGAATGGGATGAATGGAGCGAGTGCGTGGAAGAAGCAGGCAGAGCATTCAAAGACCGTATGATCGGATGGAAAGACAGCCTGAAAGCAGTTAATAGTGAATGAACTGTTAGTTTTGTATGGCACATTTTTGTTTGCTTTTAGTGTGAACCATTAAATATAAATCTGGAGATAACAAATTAATCTGGAAGAAATATATAAATGTGAAAAACAAAGCCTGCCGGGAATCGCAAAAAATGACCCTGTTGAGTTTGTGCACAGATATAGCGAAAATGTGGATAGAGAAGTTGCAGGGTTTCTTGCCTCTCAGTTTGCCTATGGGAAAATAGAGCTATTTAAAAGATTTCTCACCGGCATTTTTGAGCGTATGGGAAGAAATCCAGGCAGTTTCATTCAGGAAGGCATTTTTAAGGGATTTAACGATCTGTATTACCGGTTTCAAAAAAGCGAAGACATTATTGATTTATTTAATATTATGAAAATAATCATGGATGAATTCGGCAGTATTGGAAATATGATGGAGCACTTTTATCAAGGCGACATAAGAGAGGCGCTGTGGAAGGCGAGGGAACATTATTTTAAAAACAATAATAAACTTACATTCTTTTTCCCAAAACCCATACAATCCAGTCCTTTGAAGAGATGGAACCTTTATTTTCGCTGGATGGTCAGGAAGGACGAGGTTGACGCCGGTTTGTGGAGTTTTATCGATAAAAAGAATCTCATCATCCCTCTTGATACTCATATATTCAAGATTGGAAGATGTCTCGGATGGACTGAATGCAAAACCCCGACATACAGGGCAGCCAAGGAAATAACAGAGGCTCTAAAAAAGTTTTCTCCTGAAGATCCTTTAAAATATGATCTCTTCTTGTGTCACAGGGTAGGGATAGGAGCAGGGTGTACCGGAAAGAAGACTGTTGAATGTAAAAAGAGATGTGTTATTTATTGAGGTAATGCATTTATCCCCATTGCCTTTCAAGAGCAATCACGCGGCAAGAAGACTTAGCGTCAATTATATAAATCCCTTGATAATCTTTAAATTATAAAGTAATTTTAGGTAATCTGAAAGTGACAAAACAGTATCTGATGCAGATTCTGAGAAATTAAACAGGTCTGATTACAGATTCAAAAAATCGTGCTTAATGCATTGTAAAAAAAGGAGGCAAAATGCTGCTTTCAAAGATGTTTATCCCTACAATGAAGGAAGTTCCGAAGGAAGCTGAAGTAATAAGTCACAAATTGATGCTAAGAGCTGGATATATAAGAAGATTATCATCCGGTATATATACATGGCTGCCTTTGGGTTTAAAATCCATGCGGAAAGTTGAAAACATTATCCGGGAAGAGATGAATAAGAAAGGGGCGCAGGAAATATTGATGCCTCTTGTTCAGCCTAAGGAACTATGGGTAGAGAGTAAGAGGTGGGATAAATATGGAAAGGAGTTGCTGAGGTTTACTGACAGAAATGACAGAGAGCTTTGCCTTGCTCCGACCCATGAGGAAGTCGTGACTGATCTTGTGAGAAGAGAAATAAGGTCATATAAGGATCTCCCATTGAATTTATACCAGATACAGACAAAGTTTAGGGACGAGATACGGCCAAGATTCGGGGTTATGAGAAGCAGGGAGTTTTCCATGAAGGATGCCTACAGCTTTGATTCGAATGAGGCTGATGCAGAAAAGAGCTATATGGATATGTATGAAGCATATAATAATATATTTAAAAGATGCGGGTTCAGATTTAGACCGGTAGAAGCAGATACGGGCCAGATCGGAGGGAATTTCTCCCATGAATTTATGGTACTTGCCGAGACAGGTGAGGACATCATTATATCATGTGATACATGTGATTACGCAGCCAATCTTGAAAAAGCAGAAGCGGGCAATAGAGGCGGTAGTTTAACAGGCAAAAAAGGTAATCACAAGCGCGTTGAAACACCGGATCAGAGAAAAGTTGAGGAGGTGGCTGCATTTTTGAATGTGGCACCCGATCAGATTTTAAAAACAATGATTTACAATACGAATAGAGGTGTTATCGGTGTATTGATAAGAGGAGACAGAGAAATTAATGAAACAAAGCTGGCAAACATCTTATCCCTTGATTATCTGGAGCTTGCAGATAAATATACCATAGAGGAACATACAGGCGGGCCGCTTGGCTTTTCCGGACCAATTGGGCTTAAAATACCCCTCTATGCCGACAGTGATGTTCAAAATATGGAAGATTTTGTAATTGGCGGAAACGAGGAAGATGTTCATGTAATAGAAGTTAACCCGGGCGATTTTAAGGTTGAAGGTTTTTATGAATTAAAAACTGTTCGGGAAGGGGATTTGTGCCCGAGATGCAGCGGCAGGCTCTTATCCACAAAAGGAATTGAGGTCGGACATATCTTTAAACTGGGTTTGAAGTACAGCGAAGCAATGAATGCAACATTTCTTGATAAAGAAGGAAAAGAAAGAAATATGGTCATGGGATGCTACGGGATTGGCATAGGAAGGACTGTAGCGGCAGCAATTGAGCAGGGATATGATGAGAATGGAATAGTGATGCCTGCGGCTATAGCGCCCTTTGAAGTAAACGTGCTCCCTGTAAATAATTCTCATGCTGAAAGCATGGAATTGGCCGATACAACATATAAAGCTTTATTGGATAAGGGTATAGATGTTGTAATGGATGACAGAAATGAACGACCTGGAGTAAAATTTAAGGACTGCGACCTTATCGGCATACCCTTAAGGGTTACTATCGGTGAAAAAAATTTAAAAGATGGGTATGTGGAGTTGAAGATGCGCAATGAGAAGGAATCCCAGCGGATCAGCAAGGAAGATATTATCGGGAGGGTAGTAAGCTATGTTGAAGAGCTTAAATGTATGTGATCTTACGCCTAAAGCAGAAATTGAAGGCCGGATAGACAAACTGAAGCAAAGAATGGTTGAAAATAACATTGATTTTGCACTTATTTTACAGAATGTGGATATGTTCTATTTTACAGGTACATTGCAGAAGGGCGTTCTTATTGTTCCCGTTGGAGGGGACCCTTTATTTTTTATTGAAAAAACTATGGAAAGGGCTGTTTACGAAACACCTCTCAATATAATACCCATCAGGAAAGATAAAGATGTGAAGAGTATCCTTGATGATAAAAAGGTGTTGAAGGGTAGGGGAGCAATGGAGTTTGATGTATTGCCTGTATCCGTCTTTGAACGCTGGAAAGGGTTGCTCGGATTTGATAACTTTGTTGACCTTTCTTTACTGATTAAGGATGTAAGATTGATAAAAAGTCCCTTTGAGATTGAGCAGATTAAGAAATCAGGTGAAATCGTGTCTCATGTGCTTGAAAAAGCAAAAAATGTTGTAAAAGAGGGCATGAGTGAAGTTGAAATTGCTGCCATACTGGAAACCGAAGGTAGAATTTTCGGTCATCAGGGGTTTTTGCGGATGAGAGGGCTGAATCAGGAAATGATGAATATGTATATTACCCATGGTTATTCAGCTACCATTCAATCACATGCAGATGTTCCTATTTCCGGCGTGGGTGTTACTCATGCCATTGCCCAGGGTCCTTCGATAAACAGAGTTGAAAAAGGTGTGCCGGTTCTTATTGATTACGGCGGGGGATATAACGGATATATCACCGATGAAACAAGACCCTATGTAGCAGGGAAGATGAAAGAGATTTTTCAAAGAGGATATGATGTTGCAAGAGAAATTATTGAAGATACCCAAAGGTTTGCTCGGGAAGGGGTAAACGGAACGGAAGTATTTATGCGTGCAGCGGATAAGGTAAAGAGCGCAAAGCTTGAAGACTATTTTATGGGCTACGGAGATGGAAAGGTCAGTTTTATCGGGCACGGACTTGGCCTTGAAATCAATGAACTTCCCGTAATTACGCCAAGGCACGACATTGTCCTTAGAGAAGGGATGGTATTTGCATTTGAGCCAAAATTTATTGTTCCAGGTGAAGGTGCAGTAGGCATAGAGGTTGATTTTATTGTCCGCAAAGACGGTCTGGAAAGGGTTACTGATTTCCCCATAGATATTGTGCAGGTTTAGATGTATTAGATTAAACATTTGTGTCGGTTAGGACGGCCAAATAATTTCATTGCAGATATAATAAGAATCTGTAAATATCTTGTTTGGTATTTTGCATTTTTTTATGAGGTAATTTGATATTCAGGCAAATAAAGGGTGAGCTTATGGCTCACCCTTTATAATTATTGAACTGAATCAGCCGAAGAATTATTTACGATCTGCCGGATAATCTTTGGGTAACAAAGTAACCATCAAAATGCCTTTATTTTGAGTTGAACCCAGATTGAACTGGCATTTAAAATCAGGGTTCTTTTCCTTATCCCTTCCCCCGGCTTTGCAGCCGGTAGTCCAATCATTATTATAATCAGGGCAATTCGGATCTGTTTGTCGTCTTGGAGGGTCTAGCCTATAAGTACATATAGTGCATCCGGAGGGAAAAACACCTAATTTATTCTGATTGCCGGATTGTGTGCCCATTGCATTGACCGGCACATCCGTTTTAAGTATCTCTCCTTTACCGTCCGGCTGGAAAGTCATCTGGATTTTTTCATTGAAACCATTAACGAGGCTGACATTAAAGCCATCACCGCCAGGAGAAACATTGACATTATACTCTGCCTGGGTGACGGGACACCTGATCACATTGCCGGGAGCATTGAAAGCTATTGACATATTGTACCATTTCTTGTCGTTTGGAAAAGTTATACCTGTTGGACTTGGGGCTAAGTCGAAATTGCAGCTCCATTCATCAGTCCAATTAGTGCAAATCTTTTGAAACTGACTTTTTACTTCCGCTCTCCTTTGTGGCATATTTGGCGGGTAGGCGCCGAAGTTGATAGATACCTTGGCGGTTTTCTGTTGGCTGTTTATTATTTTGACTGTTATATCCTTACTTTGTGCTTCCACACTGCCAGGACTCACAAAAAATACCGTCAAGGCCAGTAAAAAGAACACTATGAAAAATCTTTTACTCATACAACCTCCTTGTAAATTTTTATTTACAATATCTTATCAAAACAAGATAGTCGTTGCAATCGTAAATAAATATTCTAAGCAGTTCCCGAAGATATACCCTTCTCGTTCATTTTCATGAAGTGCTATAATGGCCAGCATTACTTTTCTTAAGTAAAAGTAATGCATCGTCTTTTTACCGGCTCCCCGTGCGGTGATTAATTCAAATTTCATTGTAAGTTTCCATGTTTTATGATACTTATACGTAATTACCTTGATTTGAAGAAGCTGGTATCGATTGCCTTGATGTCAGCTTCTTTTTCTACATGTTTGGAGAAATTGATCTGTGATGAGATATAAAATAATCTTATTTTTCCTGATGATTTCTCTATTTTCTCTATCAACTGTCACCGGCAGCGATATGCCAACAGCCGGTTCTAATTCACAGTCTGAAATCAGTTCTTCTTTGTCAAAAGCTCAAATCGAACCTTTAGCTGCATCACAAGCACAAGCTGGTTCTCAACCTGTCCTGGAGGCGGAAGCCAGTCCTTTAAATTTCAAGCTAAGCCCCGACGGCACGGTAGCAACCATACTTTTTGACCGGGAAAGCATAGAAGCAATGCGTGCTTTGATAATGCAACTCGAACAGAACGGTCACCTCGGAAAAGTTAAGGGAATTGTATACTCCTCGACAGGTATTACGCCGATGCTTATTCTTATGGGGGAAAAGGAAGAGTTACAACAGAAAGTTGAACTTCTCAAACAATTTCTTCCCGATCAAACTCAGGCACATATGGTTGTTATATCTGCAAGTCTGCGGGAGTTGACAGAGGAAGATGCAATGAACATCGGGCTCACACTGATGCCGGATTTGTTAGGCGCCACAGTATCAACTACTTCACGGATGAACTTTCAGTCGTCAAACCCGGCCGAATACACTCTTGATGCACGGGCCGAACTTACCAGTATCCCCGTTACTAAAATCTTTCAACTCAACGAGGCGCTGGACAGAGGCAGGGTGCTTGTTTCCAGCGAGGTATATACGCGTAACGGCACCAAAGCCCTTTTAACAAATACACAACAGGTCCCTATTTTCAGCACGGACTCCAATAAAAATGTTATGACTTCCTATCAACAGCTTGAAACAAGCGTTGATGTTGTCCCCACCACCATTGATTATAAAAAGGATACCCCAGTGGAAAGTCAGGTACGCGTTGATGTACTGGTAAAAATCAGTGTTATTACCGGTTGGTCTACCTACGGATCGGCATCAGCACCGTATTACACGACAAAATCATTTGCAACCACCAGAGTTCTCAAGGCCAACAACGAGAGATACGTCGTCGGCACCTTTGTCAATGACGGTGCGTACAAGAACCAGTACGGAATCCCCCTGCTGTCGAAGATACCCATTTTAAGATATTTCTTTTCACAAGACTCTACCAAAATGGAACGTAAAGTCGCGATACTCACACTGGCTGTAAAGCTGATCCCGATGCATGTGAAGGACTTGACAATAGACGTGAAGCACGAAGACCCTCTTGAAATTCTCTACGAAAGAAAAGGGGTTAAAAAAGACGCCAAATAAGACCCATGGCTCAATGGCTTCAATTCCCCTTCTTTTGAAAATACCAATAATTCATTGGATTTATAAAATTGGATTATAGGGTTATTCATGAGTATCTTTTTATTTCCAACCCTGTTCCTGTATTGTATTCCACATAGGTTAAGGATTTGATAATATCACCTGTATTCAAATAATATTTTTTTATATCTCCTGAAATATATTCCATTTTATCGGGTATATGTGAGTGTGCAAGTATGACACCATCGCAACCTTCTTCAAGCTTTCTTTGAGCGAATTGTCTGAAGATATTCATTATGTTTTTATTGTAGGCCTTTTTCTTTCTGGATAAAAATATGCCTGAAAATGCAGCAATTTTCCATGTAAGACGCGGCCCGAAGATATCCATTATTGCATAAACAAATGAAGTTTTCAGAAATTTAACGAGCAAATTATTCTTAATATTATAGCCATGGGTAATGAAAAACTTTTTATCGTCAATGTTTATGGTCAGGTCTTCCGTGCATGTAATGCCTGTATATGATTCGAAAAAGCTGCCCATGTGAAACTCATGATTTCCCTCAATAAGGTAAACTCGCTTATCTTTATTGACAATGTTTTTCAGCGCGTCTATGACTTCTCTATACCATGGGTAGATATATTCGTCATAGCCGTGATAGAATTCGAATAAATCTCCAAGGATAACCACCACGTCTGCATCTTTGCACACATCGTTAATGAATCGAATGAGAAAAACTGTTCTCCCATCATCATTTTTGTCAAGATGCACATCTGAAAAAAAAACTATCCTCATACTATAATTCAGCCAAGGTATTCTTTAAGAGCTGCCTGCCAGGTTCTCATAACGATGCCGGTGTCTTTTTGAAGTTTAGAGCAGTCGAATACAGAACAGGAGGGCCTTTTTGCCTTCCTGTCAAGTTGGACAGATGAAATCGGTTTAACCTCTATTTTCATATGAAGCTGTGAAAATATTTCTTTTGCAAATTCAAACCAGGTGCATGAACCGCTGTTTGCAATATGATAAATCCCTGAACTATTGTTTTCAATAAGAGTTTTTAACGGAAAAGCCAGGTCTTTTGCATATGTGGGCATGCCCCTTTGATCATCAACTACCTGAACCATGCCCTTTTCTTGTGCTATTTTTGTAATTTTCGTTATAAAGTTTTCTCCTCCGTCTCCGTATAACCATTGAGACCTTACTATGAGGGATGAAGGATTTTTCTCCATTGCGTTTCTCTCGCCTGTGAGTTTTGTTATGCCATATATGGACTGCGGATCGGGCATGTCTTCCTCAATGTAAGGAGCATCTTTTTTTCCGCTGAATATGTAATCGGTGCTCAAATGAACAAATTTAATACGATATTTATAACAAAGTTCTGCAATAAAACCGGGAGCTTCACCGTTTACTCTATGGGCAAGTTCGACACTATCTTCACAGCCGTCAACATCTGTAATTGCAGCAAGGTTTATAATTGCATCCGGTAAATATTGTTGTAAAAATTCCTTACCGTTTTCTTTATCCGCAATATCCCACTCGTCAATATCTACAGCAACCACTTCATGACAGGCACTGAAATGCGGTAGAATATTTTTTGCTAATAAGCCCTTGCCCCCGATTATAAGAATTTTCATCTGTTTTTATACATCATGTCGTAGTATTCCAGATATGCCCCGCTTTTGATCCGTTCCCACCATGACCTGTTTTCCACGTACCATTTTACCGTATCTTCCATACCTTTTTCAAAGCTGTTTCTTGTTTGATGACCCAGCTCATTTTTGATCTTGGTCTGGTCTATTGCGTATCTTCTATCGTGGCCTGGTCTGTCCTTGACATATTTTATCAATGAGTGAGGTTTCCCAAGAATGTCCAGAATCAATTTTACTATCTCAATATTTGTCTTTTCGCTTTCCCCGCCTATGTTGTACACGTTTCCCAATGCACCTTTGTGCAGCACCGTATCAATACCTGCGCAGTGGTCCAGAACATGTATCCAGTCTCTTACATTCATACCGTCGCCGTAAACCGGCAATTCAATATTCTCAAGGGCGTTTGAGATTATCAATGGAATAAGTTTTTCAGGAAACTGGTATGGGCCGTAATTGTTTGAGCACCTTGTTATTATTACAGGTGTGTTAAATGTCTTATAATATGCCATTGCCAGCATGTCTGCCGATGTTTTAGACGCAGAATAAGGACTGTTCGGAGCAAGAGGCGTGTCCTCCTTAAATTTTCCTTCTTTGCCGAGAGAACCATAGACCTCGTCTGTTGAGATCTGTATGAATTTTTTAACCTCTTTTTTCTTTGCTATTTCAAGGAGATTGAATGTACCATTGATGTTCGTTTTTATAAATGTATCAGGGTCTATAATGCTTCTGTCCACGTGAGATTCTGCTGCAAAATTGACAACCATATCAATATTTTTCTCAAATACTTTTTCAAGGTCTGATTTGTTTATAATGTCACCCTTTATAAAGGTGTACCTTTTATCATCTTCTATGTCTTTCAGGTTTTCGAGATTGCCGGCATAGGTAAGCTTGTCGAGGTTTATTATGTTGTAGGGGTATTTTGAGAGCATATAATGGATAAAATTGCTTCCAATAAAGCCGCAACCGCCTGTAACAAGTATGTTTATATTATCCATCTTTTCTCTCCCAATTGTATGGTATATCGTTTTTATGGGGGTCTATCCTGTATTCGTCAGGTTTTTCCCTGTTATATGGTTCGGTTGGAACATTAATTGCGATGGCTTCTTCAACGCTCACGCATTTCCAGCCATGATAAACAGCTTTAGGGACTTTAACAAGGGTTGGATTGAGCTCGCCTGTAAAGAATTCGTTCACCTCCCCCTTTGTAGGGGAATCATCTCTGTTGTCATAAAGCACGAGTTTCAACATGCCTTTTATACATACGATATAATCATCCTGCTCCTTATGAAAATGCCATGCCTTGACTACATATGGGTATGTGGTCGATATATATACCTGACCGAATTTTGTGAAAATCTCTTCGTTGCATTTGAGTATTTCCATCAGCCTGCCTCTCTCATCAGGTATGTATTTTAGCTGTTTTACTATTACATCTTTTATCATCAGACCTCCTATATAAAGTTTGTTAAAACGAGAAGTTGATAATATTTTCAGACTTTCAACTTCCTGACTTTACAATTTCAAACTTTATCAACTCACATATGTTACCTTGTTGTAATACCTGTCAGATCAAAAGATAACCTGATAGTTGTATCTCTTGGTCTTTGTGATTGAATAAGGGCAATTGTTGTTGCCCAACATTTTGGACGATACGTAAGCTGGTACAATGTATCTATCCATATACCATCTTGAAAAGAATACCTCATCTGATATTTACCTTCAAAATATTTAAATTTACCGCCAAGATCATAAAATATTTCATTGGTTAGTTGATTTGTGTAATTATGAGTAACAGATATATTGTATAAATCAGTTATCCTGTGGTTCAAGGAATTCCTCATAGTTTTTAGGCCGTTACCGCCTGTATTTAATACACTTTCATTTATGTAATAAAGGTTTGTCTTCGGATAAATAGTAAATCTTGCTTTTACATCAGAAAACCGTCCCGTAGAGCCTTCATAAAGTGTTGAAGGCCTTAAACCCCCGGAAAGTCCGTAAGTCTGTTCAATTTCAAAAAGCGATATCTCTCTTGACCCTGCAGGGGTAAAAGCATTCAGGTAATGGTTCAATGAATATGTTAAAGTGTTTGTCTGATAATTTCTGTCGGACGAATCAATTGAAGGGATATCCGTAAAAGAGGTGTTCGGTATGAAGTTATATTTTAGTTTTGGTTTTACGAGACTCTGCATTTCACCGAGGCCAAAGGTTTCTGTATAATAATTTCTGAAAAATTGAATATTCATATCTGCCTCGATATTGGCAGTTTGGTGATATTTTGTATCTTTATTGTTCTTTTCGGCAGAATTAATAAGATAGGCTGTTTCATACAGGGTGCCGTTTATGAGGAAATTTACGCCATTGGTGGAGAAGGGCAGTCTCAAGCTTGGTTCAAAGTTCAACCTTGAATATGTATCACCCTTTTCCCTGTAAAAATTTGAATAGTCGGTGCGCACATTTGTGTAAAATATCTCTTTCATAACAGGGATATACTCTGTAAAAAAGGATGCAAAGGGCAGATATTTGATTGTATTATCGTTGTCTCTTTGTGTAAGATCTTTGATGTAGGACATTTCGTAAGTAATAAGAGATTTTTTCAAAGGCTGTTCAATGTAGGCAGTTGATTTCAACATGTTTTCACTTCTTTCCTGCACGCTTGTTCCAAAATCTTTAAGATAATCAATGTCAGAAACATGATTGACATTCATCTTAAAAACCGTGTTTTTACCGATAACTTGCTCATGCATACCCTTAATCTGATAGCGGGTATTATCATAATCTTTATCATTGATAATTGACGAATACCACGTGCCCTTCATATCTTCTTTGAGCGCATATCTGAATTCTGCGCCTGGTTTGAACCCTCTGTTACCTATATAATCAAGATAAAATGTTGCATCTTTATCCTTGGATATAGCCCAGAAATATGAATTTTTTAATATTGGTCCATCCCTGCTTGACATCCTTACTATGGGCATAAGCAATCCGGACTGTCTATCTGTTTTTACGGGAAAAATACCCCAGGGCATATAGAAGACAGGCTGATTCAATATCTGAAATGTTGTGCCTTTTGTTTTAGCATAACCACCAACATTCAGCTCCACATCTTTTGAAGTAAGTTTCCATGAAGGTCTTTCCCCTTCACATGTAGTCATTTCACCATTCTTAATGGTGTATGTCGCTTCACCTGTTTTTACTATCTGTGTACCGGTAATGTTGAAATTACCTGTTTTTATAAATATTTTCCCTTTGTCCATGCTGCCCATTTTGGTAACAAGGTTTAAGTGCAGTTTGTTGCATTCGACTATATCTTCTCCTTCACGAAGAACAACATTTCCTTCTGCAAGTATCTCTTGGGTATTTGTATTATATGTAACATAATCGGCATTTAATAGCCTTGTTCCTTCTCTAAGCTCAACCTTCCCTTTGGCTGTGTATATATTTTGATCTTTGTCCTGCTCAAGAAAATATGCTGATATATCTATAGGGGCTGTAAAAGCGGACTTGAAATCCTGTTGTTTCCCAAAGACAGAAAGAGGTGCTGCAATAATTAAAATAAAAATTATGACCCTAAAAAATTTCATTAATGATTATCTTTGCCTCCCCGATTGTATAAAACGAGCCTGTTACAAGAATCAAACTGTTTTTATCGGCAATAATTTTTGCTTTTATAAGAGCGCTCCGTACATCTTCTGTGATTACGGCGTTTTTTACGTATCTTTCCATTTCATAAGGCGATATAGCTCTTTCTGTTGCCGGTTTTGTAAGAATAACAGAATCTGTAAATGGTACTATTTTTTCAATAATCTTTCTACAATCTTTATCTTTCATAACGCCGAAAACCAATATTTTCTTTTTATCCTTATAGTGAGATTTAAGAAATTCTGCAAGGACACGAGCACTGTCGGAGTTGTGAGCGCCGTCGAGGATGATGGTGGGGTTTTCATTCACTACTTCAAGTCTGCCTTGCCATTTGATGTACGCGAGGGCTTTGCGAATTGAATCCTCGTTTATAGAGAATCCGTAAGACAATAATACCTCTACAGCGCACAAGGCTATTGATCCGTTGATGAACTGATGGTCTCCCATTAGGTTTATCGAAAGATTATCAATGTTTTTCATAATGCCTGCGTAGGACATTATCTGATCTCCAATCTTTTTACAGGAAAAGTCTCTATTAAGTCTATATACCCGGGATTTGAAGATTTTAGCCATCACTTCAATTATATCTGAAGATTTACCATGTGCTCCAGTAATAACAGGTATATTTTCTTTTATTATGCCTGCCTTTTCTTTTGTTATATCGGTGATATCTTTCCCAAGCTGTTGCGTGTGGTCATGCGATACGTTAGTTATAATGCTTATTAAAGGCTCTATCACATTTGTGGAATCAAGCCTGCCTCCAAGGCCTACCTCTATAATTGATATATCTGTTTTTTTTCTGGCAAAATAGTCAAATGCAAGGGCTGTTGTAAAATCAAAGAAAGTAAATAAATTTTTCTTGCCTTCTTTTTCAACCTTATTTCTTATCCTTTCCGTTAATTCTGCCACTTCATTTTCTGTAATCTCTTCCTCATTGACGGTGATTCTTTCGGTAAAGGATACAAGATGCGGCGACGTATATTTACCTACCGTATATCCCGCTTCTTTTAAAATGTGTGACAGCATATTTGCAACAGAGCCTTTGCCGTTAGTGCCCCCAACATGAACAGTTTTAAGGCGGGAGTGAGGGTTGTCAATAAGGCTGAGCAACCATTTAATATTTTCAAGCCCGAATATCATTCCGAATTTTTCAAGACCGTAAAGGTAGCTCAGAACATCGGAATATCCCATCATGTTACTAAAGCAAGTATTCTTGATAATCCCAGTTTCAGTTCTTTTCTTGGTAAAATCATATCCAGCATTCCGTGTTCAAGAAGAAATTCCGCCCTCTGGAATCCCTGGGGCAGTTCCTCTTTGATTGTATCCTTTATTACACGCGGTCCTGCAAAACCGATCATTGCTTTCGGCTCGGCAATGATGATATCTCCCAACATGCCCATGCTTGCAGTAACACCGCCCAGCGTAGGATCTGTAAGGATAACAATATAGGGAATGCCTTTGGATTTCAATCTGTATATTGCTGCAGATACTTTCGACATCTGCATAAGCGACATAATGCCTTCCTGCATGCGCGCACCGCCTGATGAACAAAACACAATGACGGGTATCTTTTGATTTGCGCCTTCTTCAAGTATTCTTGTAATTTTCTCGCCGACAACAGAACCAAGGCTACCTCCCATAAATGAGAAATCAAAGATGGCTGCCAAAACATCGATACCATTTATTTTTCCTTTTCCGCATATCATTGCATCGGTTTTTTTTGTTGATTCCTGTGTTTCAGTCAATCTTGCTTTATATGGTTTTGTATCTTTAAATTTAAGGAAATCAACGGGCGCTATTTTATTAAAAAGTTCGGTAAAGGTGTTCTTGTCGAATGTTAATGCTATCCTGTTTTCAACGCTTATAGGGAAATGATAAAAGCATTTCAGACAAACATGCAGGTTTCTCTCAACCTCTTTTCTGTAAAGTAGCTCCTGGCAGGAACTGCATTTGATCCAGAGTGATTCTTCTTTTTCGGCTTTTTTTATTTCCTTTTGAATATCGATTTCTTTATACGGTTTTATGTTTTTTTCTTTCTTCTTAAAAAAACCCATAGCATTTCCTTCTTGATTTTTCGATAGAAAACTACCAAAATAAATACTGTATGTCAATAAAAAGGGTTTCCATAACATCCGACTATCCGCTTGAGGGAGTGCTGCGGGAAAACGGGAAAAAAGCAGGTGTTGTTATATGCCACCCCCACCCTTTATATGGTGGGAGTATGCAAAGTAACGTTGTTGATGCTATAGATAACGGCTTTTTTGAAAAAGGATTTACCACGTTAAGGTTTAATTTCAGGGGTGTCGGAATGAGCAGTGGCATGTACGATGAAGGAGAAGGGGAAGTTAAAGATGTGGTTGCATCATTGGCATTTCTTAAAGAGAATATAAATGAGGATGCCTATGTGGTGCTTGCCGGATATTCTTTTGGCGCCTGGGTGGCAAGTAGGGCCATTGCAATTGCTGACTATGTGCATGCTCTTTTTCTTGTCTCCTATCCCTTTGCATTCTATTCAACTGAAGAATTAAGGCGATTCAGAAAAGATATTTATTTTATAGGTGGTGAGCATGACGATGTATCCCCCATAGATAGCCTGCTAAAATTCTACAAAGACCTCCCTGTTTTGGAGAAGTCGTTAAGGATTGTCTCAACCGACCATTTTTATTGGGGAAAAGAAAAAGAAATCGAAGAATTTATATTGGATAATATAAAAATACAACATTCATAGCCCTCTATCTCCCTGTAGATGTTTTAGCTGCACTCGGAAAAGAAGAATGCCTTACATGGGAAACTATCGACTTTAGCCGATTGTAAAATAAGTTAATTTCTTGCATAGACAACCTTCTTTATGTTAATTTTACTAAATTTTTAATAAAAGGACAGGCATAAAATGGATTATAAAGACACATTGAATTTACCAAGGACGCCCTTTCCAATGAGAGGCAATCTGCCGACCAAGGAGAAGGAGATTTTAAAATTCTGGGAAGAGACGGAGGTCTATAAAAGACTTACTAAAAAAAGTGAAGATTGCCCTTCCTTCATACTCCACGACGGTCCCCCGTATGCAAACGGGCATATTCATCTCGGGACTGCACTGAATAAGATATTGAAGGATATAATAATAAAATCAAAGTTTATGTCAGGATACAGGGCTGATTATATACCCGGCTGGGATTGTCATGGGTTACCCATAGAACATCAAATAGAGAAGGATACAAAGGAAAAAAAGCTGTCTTTGTCTAAAATTGAGATAAGACGCAAATGTCGTGCTTATGCGGAAGGATTCTTAAACATCCAGAGGGATGAATTCAGGCGGCTCGGCAATATCGGTGATTGGGATCATCCCTATATTACAATGGATTACGATTATCAGGCTACCATTATCGGAGAGATACGAAAATTCTTTGAAAGGGGCGAGGCATACAGGAAAAAGAAGCCTGTCCTCTGGTGCGCAAGCTGCCTTACTGCCCTTGCAGAGGCGGAGATAGAATATGATTCAAAGAAATCTGATGCAGTCTATGTAAAATTTCCTTATACGCAAAATAGAGAAGGTATATTTGAAGGCTACCCGGATAAGCCCATCTTTATGCTTATATGGACGACAACCCCTTGGACATTGCCTGCAAACCTTGCAATAGCCATAAACCCCGATTTTACATATGCAGCAATTGAAACACAAGAAGGGATCTATATTGCGCTCAAGGATCTTATTGAAGATATCACAAAAAAAGCAGGTATCGAAACATATAAGATAATCGATGAGATAAATGCTAAAAAACTTAAAGGGCTTACATTCCGGCACCCCTTTATTAAACGGGACTCTGTGGTTGTATATGCAGACTATGTGGCAAACGATACAGGCACAGGGTCTGTCCATATTGCTCCAGGGCATGGCGAAGAGGACTATGAAACTGGATTGGAGTACGGACTGGATGTTTATTCACCGGTAAATGATAGAGGCGAATTTCTTGAAGAGGTTGAGTTTTTCAAAGGCATGAATGTCTTTGAGAGCAACAAGCATGTTATCGCCAAGCTGCAAGAACTCGGGCTTCTTCTTCACAGGGAAGAGATAGAGCATTCCTATCCTCACTGTTGGCGTTGCAAAAAACCCGTAATTTTCAGGGCAACGGAACAATGGTTCATCTCCCTTGATAAACTTGGCCTTCGACAAAAGGCGCTTAACGAAGTAGACAAGACAAAATGGATACCTGCCTGGGGACATGATCGGATATACAACATGCTTCAGGTGAGGCCGGACTGGTGTATCTCACGTCAGAGGACATGGGGAGTACCGATTACCATATTTTACTGTGAAAAATGCAGGGAACCGTTCTGGAGTAATGAGACATTTCAAAATATTGCCAATTTAGTAAAGGAACATGGAGCAGACATATGGTTTGAAAAAGAGGCATCTTATTTTCTGCCTGAAGGTATAACATGTAAACATTGTGGTAATGATACTTTTGTGAAAGAAGAAGATATTCTTGATGTTTGGTTTGATTCCGGAGTTAGCTGGGCAGCAGTGTGTAAAAAAAGAAAGGAACTGAAATATCCTGTAGATTTATATCTTGAAGGAAGTGATCAACATAGGGGATGGTTTCATAGCTCTCTTTTGACTTCTGTAGGCAATGAAGGCGCTGCTCCGTATAAATCAGTGCTGACGCATGGTTTTGTTGTAGATGGCACAGGCCGGAAGATGTCGAAATCCTCTGGAAATATCATATCCCCTGAAGAAATAATAGAAAAATACGGCGCCGAGATTTTAAGACTCTGGGTAACGTATGAAGACTACAGGGACGATATAAAGATATCCAAGGATATTATAAACAGACTTATTGAAACTTACCGGAGAATTCGGAACACCTTGAGGTTCCTCCATGCAAACATTCACGATGATTTTAATCCTGAAAAAGATATGGTCCCCTATGAAGAGATGTCAAATCTTGATAAATGGCTGCTCTCGCGACTGCAAAGATTGATAGATAGGGTTACAACTGCATATAATGATTATGCATTTCATACTATATATCACAGCATTCATAATTTTTGCTCTGTTGATTTGAGTTCCCTGTATCTGGATATTGTTAAAGACAGGATTTATGTGGAAAGAAAGGACGCGATTAAAAGAAGGGCATCTCAGACTGTAATCCATGAAGCCCTTATATCGCTTCTTAAACTTATAGCACCTGTGCTTTCTGCTACTGCCGAGGAGATGTGGTCATATTTAAAAGGAATGGTCAAGGAAGATAGCGTGTTGTTAACAACATTTCCTGTTGTTAAAAAAGAGCTTATCGACACAAAGATTGAGGAAGAATGGGAAAATATCTGGAACATCAGGGAAACGGTTAATAAAAAAATTGAAGAAAAAAGGGTTGAAAAGGTGATAGGACATTCACTCGATGCAAAAGTTGTCCTCGGTCTGCCTGAAAAAGAATACGAGTTGTTTAAAAAATTAGGCGATGAGTTTAAAGATATTTTCATTGTATCTCAGATTGAACTTAAAAAGGAAGATGAGATTGAAATCAATGTCTTTAGGGCAGAGGGAGAAAAGTGCGGGAGATGCTGGCAGTATACAACAGATTTGATCGAAACCGGGCAATTTACCCATGTATGTAAGCGATGTGCCGACACCTTATATTCCTTATAGTCCCTTTTATTTTTCTTCTCGACAGATGGACGAAGCTGCTCGTCATACACAGTCTGGCATTTGCCCGGCAGATTGACGTTACACCTTTTTTTTCCATCGTTCATGCAAGAAATTATGGGGGAGCTTTCAGCCTCCTGTCACAGTATACTTATGCAAAGTACATATTTACATATATTCCCTTGCTTATTATAGGGTTACTTATATTTGTTATCATCGCATACAAGATGGAGTTTTCCAAGAGGCTTTCCCTGACATGCATATTGTCAGGGGCAGTAGGGAATATATACGATAGGATTTCTTACGGATATGTTGTTGACTTTCTTGATGTATATTACAAAAGCTATCACTGGCCGGCATTCAATGTCGCCGATATTTCTATTTCTTTCGGCATATGTCTGTGGATTTTTATCGAGTTGCTTCAAGCAAGGCATAAAGTTAAAGATGAAAGACATGGATAAACTTTTGCCTGTATAGGGATTTCTTCCATGTTTTATATAATAATGGTCAGTCATGAATAAAGACATTCTTGAGGAAGAAAGAAGACTCCGGCAATTAAGATTTGTTGTGGATTTTGCAATGGAATATATTAAAAATCAGAATATTACTCATGACGAAGCGATAAGAATTGTGGAAGGGGTTAAAAAATATGCATTGAAACTTTTTCCGGATAAGGAAGAGGCCTTTGACATTATTTATTTACCGAGATTTAAGAGGCTGTTGAATGAGAAGTTTATGAGAGCTTGATGTTGGAGGAGAATAAGAGAATAGGAGAAAGAGATTAGGAGATTAATAGTTTTAAAATCTCAACAAGTCTCTATTGCGATATGATATCAGGAGGTAACTAAATGAGATCGGATAGAATGAAAAAAGGGATAGACAGAGCGCCGCACAGAAGCCTCTTTAATGCCATGGGATATTTGAAAGAGGAAATGGAAAGACCTATTATAGGTGTAGCATGTTCTGCAAATGAAGTTATACCCGGTCATATACATCTTGGTAAAATAGCTCAGGCAGTGAAGGAGGGTGTACGGATGGCCGGTGGTACCCCTATGGAGTTTTCAACCATCGGTATTTGTGACGGCATTGCCATGGGGCATGAAGGCATGAAATATTCCCTTGGTTCCCGTGAACTTATCTGTGATTCTGTTGAGGTTATGGCAAAGGCATATCCTTTTGACGGTCTTGTACTTATACCTAATTGCGACAAGATAATTCCCGGCATGATGATGGCTGCCATGAGGTTAAATATCCCCTGCATTATGATAAGTGGTGGGCCTATGCTGGCCGGAAGATTCAGGGGAAAGGCAGTAGACCTGATATCGGTATTTGAAGGGGTTGGCAAAGTGGCAGCCGATCTTATGGAGCAGGAGGAGCTTGACTTACTTGAAGAATGCGCTTGTCCAGGGGCAGGCTCATGTGCCGGCATGTTTACGGCAAATTCAATGAACTGTTTATCCGAAGCATTGGGTATTGCTTTACCGGGGAATGGTACAATACCTGCGGTCTTTGCCGGAAGGATAAGACTTGCAAAAATAGCCGGCAAGAGAATAGTTGATCTGATAAGTAAAGATATAAAGCCGCGCGATATTATGACAATTGAGGCGTTTAAAAACGCTATCACAGTAGATATGGCTTTCGGCGGTTCATCAAATACAGCTTTACATCTGCCGGCAATAGCCCATGAAGCCGGGATTTCATTGCCTCTCGCACTGTTTGATGAGATCTCCGAAAAAGTTCCACATATTTGCAACATGAGCCCTGCAGGCCCACATCACCTTGAAGATTTAAATGAAGCAGGCGGTGTGTACGGTATTATGAAGGAACTTTCCAAAAAGAATCTTGTAAACAAAGAATGCTTAACAGTGGAAGGGAGAAAGGTTGGTGATCTTCTTAAAAATGCAGGTATTGCGGACAGTACCGTAATAAGACCGATCAAGGAGTCCTATCATGAGAAGGGCGGGCTTGCTGTACTTCACGGAAGTCTTGCTCCTGACGGCTCAATAGTGAAGAGAATAGGCGTTTTAGAGAGCATATGGCATTTCAAGGGAAAAGCCAAAGTATATGAAAGTGAAGAAGAGGCAGGAGCGGCAATAATGGCCGGTAAAATCGAAGCTGGAGATGCTGTAATAATAAGGTATGAAGGGCCGAAGGGCGGTCCCGGAATGAGAGAAATGCTTACCCCTACAAGCATTCTTGCCGGCAGGGGTCTTGATGCGGTATGTGCCCTTATTACGGATGGAAGATTTTCAGGCGGGACAAGGGGGCTGTGTATAGGACACGTATCGCCTGAGGCAGCAGAAGGTGGTCCCATAGCATTAGTAAAAAACGGAGATGAGATTGAAATTGATCTTAATAAGAAGACAATAGAGCTTAATATAAGTAAAAAAGAGATGGATAAACGGAAAAAAGCCTTGAAAGAGCATGAGCCGAAGATAAGGGATGGTTATATGGCAAGATATGCAAAACAGGTAACATCAGCCTCAACAGGAGCTGTTTTTAAAAAATAGCATTTTAATGCGAGCTGGAATGCATGGGTTATATTGACGACAATCTTATAGAAAAAGAACGTATTGTATACCGTACAAAGCTGCATTGGGCCACACTTCTTGGTCCGGCAGTTCTTATAATTCTTGCAGGGTTATGGATACCTTCAAAAGGTATGTCTGCCTTAGTTCTGCTTGCTCTTGGGGTGATGTGGGGTGTGTTCTCTTCCATAAGCCTGCAAAATTCTGAAATAGGTATTACAGATAAGAGACTTCTTTTGAGGGTCGGTTTCCCGTTGAGAAGATCATACGATATTCTGCTTGAAAAAATACAGATGGTAGATGTATACCAACCTTCCTTGGGAAAGTTTCTGAATTTTGGTAAGATTATCATACAATCTGGAGGTGGAAAAAGATATGCCTTCAGAATGATTGCATCACCCATAGAATTCAGGGATGAGCTTGTGAGGCAGGTTAATTCAATCCGTCAGTAGTAAAGTCTAAAGTTTTGTGAAAAGGATTTAAATATTCAATATATGAGGGGAAAATGGACGGAAAAATTATTGATGAAATTATAAAGATTGTGGGAAAGGAAAATGTCCTTACCTCCCTTGAAGACAGAAGATGCTATTCCTATGATGCAAGAACTGATGGGGCGATACCGGATGTTATTGTGTTTCCTTCTTCTTCCGGGGAAGTATCACAGATACTTATTCTTGCAAATAAATATCTCTTTCCTATAATCCCCAGAGGACAGGGTTCAGGTCTAACCGGTGGAGCCGTTCCGCTCAACGGCGGAATGGTGCTCTCTTTTACAAAGATGAACAGAATTCTTGAAATTGATATAAAAAATCTTGTTGCCATTGTTGAGCCGGGGACCATCACTTTTTTACTTCAGGAGGAAGTTGCAAAATTTGGACTTTTTTATCCGCCCGACCCGGCATCTTATAAGTATTCAAGTATAGGAGGTAATGCTGCGGAATGCGCAGGTGGTCCAAATTCTTTGAAATATGGCGTTACAAGGGATTACGTCCTTGGTCTTGAAGTAGTAAAACCTACAGGTGAGATTATACAAACCGGAGTCAAAACTATGAAAGGTGTAGTGGGGTATGACCTTACGCGGCTTTTTGTAGGCAGTGAAGGTACACTTGGTGTGATTACAAAGATTATCTTGAAGCTTATCCCTCTCCCTGAAGCTAAAGCTACTATTTTAGCCCTTTTTCAGGAGGTCGAGGATGCCGCCGAAACAGTTTCGGCAATCATTGCAGCACGTATTGTTCCTTCAACAATTGAGTTCCTGGATAGGGCATCGATCAAATGCAGCGAACAGGCTAATCCAATGGGGCTCCCTGATGGTATAGGGGGTATGCTGCTCATTGAAGTTGATGGAGATAAAGAGTCAATTCAATCTCAGGCTGAGAAGATAAAAAAGATTGTTCTTGAAAATAAAGCCATCCAGTCCAATGTAACGCATGATCCTAAAGAAGCAGATAAACTTTGGCTGGCAAGGCGCACCCTTTCGCAGGCCACATACAACCTGAATCCGGTAAAAATAGCCGAAGACGTGGTAGTGCCCAGATCAAAAATTCCTGTTCTTATTCGTGCCCTTGAAGAGATGCAGAAAAAATACGGTGTCCCTATCTTAAGTTTCGGACATGCAGGTGACGGCAACTTTCATGTGAGCATCATGATTCAGGATACTGCAGAAGACAGGGAAAAGGCAGAAGAGGCGGTCAAAGAGATATTTACTGAAACTATCAGACTCGGAGGTACACTTTCCGGTGAACATGGGATAGGTATTTCCAAAGCACCTTATATTGGGATGGAGCTGTCTCCAGAAACGATTGCCACCATGAAGGATATTAAAAAGCTCTTTGATCCTAATAACATATTGAATCCCGGCAAGATATTTTCGACATAGCAGTATTTGATAATCTCGAAAGAACCTCAAAACCGTCATAGAGCCAAAGATAAGATTTCTTTTCGTTTCTTATCCGGTTTTTAGATCTATACTTGGCTTTAGAACGATTGTTCAAATGTAAACAGATAATCATAAATATCTACAATAAAAACTGTTCCAATTAAAAAAATATCATAAAAAAGCTGAGGAGCTTGACATATGCACGTCATGTGCTATTTATAAACAAGGGGTATCCACAGCCAAATATGGCATTAAGCCCGCAGCAACCGTGCGAGGTGGAATAAAGATGAAGCCCGCGACGTTTTTGCGTGCCAATCAATGGTGGATACCCCTTGTTTTACAAATAGTCTATAGAGTTATCCAGATAAAGTATGATAAAAAGATAAAACCCCTGAAAAAATCAGGGGTTTTATCTTTTTATGCTAATTGATCGCAGCTTATTTATTCCTGGAAGCTCTCAAGCCTTTTTCGCCTTGACGGATGTTGCAACTTTCTCAGAGCCTTGGCCTCAATCTGACGGATACGTTCACGGGTGAGCCCAAAAACATCACCAACTTCTTCCAGAGTATAATCGGTCCTCTCACCAATACCGAGCCTCATCCTGATAACCTTTTCTTCTCTCGGGGTAAGGGTTGACAAGACTTTATCTATCTCTTCTTTCAGTGAGACACCTACTAACTCCATAAACGGTGAAGATGCTTTTACATCTGCAATAAAATCACCAAGTTTTGATTCATCATCTCCGATGGGGGTTTCAATTGATACGGTTCCATTTGAGATTTTCATAATTTTTCTAACTTTCTCCAGGGGAAGGCCAGCTTTCAATGAAATTTCATCGAGGCTCGGCTCTCTCCCTAACTCCTGGAAGAGGGACACGGTAACTTTGCTGATCTTATTAGTTGTTTCAAGTATATGGACAGGCACCCTTATTGTCCGTGCATAATCTGCAATTGCCCTTGTTATGGCCTGCCTGATCCACCACGTTGAGTATGTAGAGAACTTGTAGCCTTTCTGATAATCATATTTTTCAGCAGCCTTCATAAGCCCCATGTTTCCTTCCTGAATAAGGTCGAGGAAAGAAAGACCTCTGTTCATGTATTTCTTGGCAATATTAATGACGAGTCTCAGGTTTGCCTGAACGAGCCTGCTCTTGACAACCTTCAATTTGTTGTCAATTTCGGTCAATTCCATCAGCTTCCGCCTTACGATATCAGCCTCATTATTGTCCATAAACTTCATCTGCCGTGCAATTTTTCTAATTATTTCTACAATAACCTTCTTGTTGAGCTTAAGATTAAGAAGAACGTCCTCTAACTTGTCCTCAATTTTCCGGAGATCATTGGCAAGCTCCTTTCTGCTTGATTTATCTGCTACAGACAACTTGCTCCTTATTTCTTCCTTTTTATCGTGAAGATTTTTTATACTTTTAATGGAGGATATAGTTTTCTTCTTATATTTTTCCTCATCTTTTTGCATATAGTTTATTTCGTCGATGCTATTGATAACATCTGCTATGCTTATAGCTTCTTCCTTCAACTGCCGACCTATTTCTGAAATCTCGTTTATTGCCTGCGGCAGTTCAAACAAAATATTCTTTGCTATCCTTTCGCCTTTTTCTATCTTTTTTGCTATCTGGTGTTCTTCGTCGGGTGTTAGGAGTGATACATGTCCTATATCCTTTAAATATGCCCATATTATGTTATCAGTTTTTTCTGAAGGTATTTTTTCAGTTTCTTGCCAGTCCGGGTTTTCCTCCTCATGGGTCTCAACCTTCTCTTTTATCGTTTCAACTATGTCAATATCAGATTCTGAAAGAAAGTCAAATACATCTTCAATATCTTCAGGAGAAAAGATGTTATTAGGGAGGAAATCGTTGATTTCTTCGGACGTAAGAAAACCCTTCTCCATTCCTATGTCCGTAAGATGTTTTATTGCAGTGGTATTTTTAATTGTCATTCTCAACCTCAGAAGTAAAAATGCCCTTTTTCTGGAAAAGGGCATTCCAATCTATTTATCTATTTTTTTGGTACATATTATACAACACTTATCTGCCTTGCGTCAAGGCCGTTTAGTGCCGACATTAATCTCTGCAATGTAATTATGTTCACTAATTATATTGCATAATGAGGATGCCAACCATTTAGAATTACACACAACCAAGGATGCTGCCGAGACTACAGGAAGCGCTGTTGCTTCACTCTGAAAATATTTGGGCTGTGAAGGTGTAAATATTTGTTCCCTTTTCTTTCCAGGCATTCATGGGCAGACCAGCTTTGCGGCATGCCTGTTTCAGGAATTCCTCTCTGTTCCATCTTTGCTCTACGGCAACCTGGGGCAGCAGAAGACCTGAATAGTTTCCTCTGGTTATGTATAGCCCATGTTTTCCTGTTTCAACTTCATCCGGGCTGTCAATCAATTTTAACGGGCTGAGCACGGATAGCTCAATGTGAATGTCTTTTAGCTCATCCCTGGAAACAGGCGGGAAACGGGGGTCCCTGCTTGAAGCTGCAACAGCCATTTCTGAAACTGCCTTGTAAAGCTGCTCAAGAGCCGTAATATACCCTATACACCCCCTCAGTTCACCTTTTTTTGTGAGAGTCACAAAGGCTCCTCTCTTCTCAAGGAGGTTACCTTCTTTTATTTGAAATTCAGGAATATTCCCTTGTATAATATATTCATTCAAGGTTTTCCGAGCGATCATAAGAAGTGTTTTCTGTTCTTTCTTATTGAGTGCATGGTTGTTGTCAGGATAATAGAAGGCAACTGAGCCGTAGCCGACTACACGACCCTTATCACTTGTAATATCCCCTGAATTGGCATAATGCAGTATCTTTGCTTCGGTACCCAGTGTTTTTGATGCCATTAATAAAGCAATAACCCCCTGGGCACCGCACAGTTCATATTCTCCATTATTTAAACCACCAAGAAGCTTATCTGCATTTAGCGCCTCAATGTCTTTTAAAGCGGATTTATCCATCTGATTTGCTTTATTGTATGTGTGATAATGAGACATATCCGATGAAACTACGATAAGGGTCTCTTTTGGGCTCTGCATCAACATCTTCACAAGAGCATCGGAAAGTGACCTGTAATCATCAGCATCCATTGACCCGATAAGCAACGGAACGATCCTGAAGTGTCTTAGTATTTTTTGTAAAAAAGGTAACTGGACCTCAAGGGAATGTTCTTCTTCAAAGCCATGAGAAAAGACTTTAATAGCCTTGCATTGTACCATAAGCGTTTGTACCGCTTTCTGATCTATCTCCACTTTGCCCAAGGGCGTTGCCCAGGAGCCGGAAGGGTAGATGGAAATGCCTTTGAAGGGCATTCTGTGGCTTGAGCCAATGATAATGACTGTTTTATAACGCCTGCCTCTCAATTGACTATATGCATATGCGGCAACTTCTCCGGAGTATTCATAACCTGCATGGGGGACCATGATGCCGATTAAAGGAGAACCTATCTTTTCACCTTTTGACTCTACTTCTTTTAAGAATCCGTCAATTTTCTTCTCAAGCGCACCTTTATCTGCCGGATAAAAAGAGCCGGCAAAAACCGGTTTTCTTATTTTCTGTGACCCTTCTTCAGACGCTGCAAGAGATGGAAAGAGGAAAAAACATATAAGAGATGCTATTACATAGCGGTTTCTGAAATTCAAAATTAATAATTCAAAATTAATAATTGCTTTTAAGCGTTCCATATGCCCCCAATCTTTTCATCGCAAAATTTACATCTTCCGGCCTTCATGTTGTTTTCCAACATGCTGTATCCGGCCCTCTTTATAACTATTTTTCTACATTTCGGACAATAAGTGTTTTCCCCTGGATGGCCCGGTACATTCCCAATATAAACGTAATGCAGACCCGTCTTTAATGCCGTTTCCCTTGCCCTGTCTAATGTGCTCACCGGGGTAGGAGAGATGCCTGTCAACTTATACATAGGGTAGAACCTGGAAAAATGCACCGGTGTATCAATTCCAACATTGTTTTTTAACCATTCACACATTTTTGTGATCATCTTCGGATCATCGTTATAGCCTGAAATCACAAGGTTTGTAATCTCCACCCACACCCCGGATTTTTTTAATGTTTTTATCGTTTCCAGGACCGGGTCAAGCTCTGCCTCGCATACCTTGTTGTAGAACTCCTGACTGAATGCCTTAAGGTCAATATTTACCGCGTTAAGATATTTGCAAAGCTCTTTTAACGGTTCCGGATTTATATAACCGTTTGAATGGGATACATTAAGGATACCCTTGTTTTTTGCTGCTCTGGCAGTATCAAGCATATATTCAAAAAAATTTGTCGGCTCCGTATATGTATAAGCAATGCTTTTGCAGTTGTTTGCCTTTGCAAGGGATACAATATTATCGGGCGGGCTGTAACGGTTTTCCGTTTCAAGGGGGGAGACCTGCGATATTTGCCAGTTCTGACAGAATTTACATCTCAGATTACATCCCGCGCTGGCAATGGAAAGGCTGAGACTTCTTGGAAACACATTAAAAAAAGGTTTCTTTTCTATAGGGTCAATATGGATGGCGCAGGGTAGGGCATATCCGAGTGAGTAGAGCTTTCCTTTTATATTTTTTCTTGCACGGCAGAACCCTGAACTACCTTCAGAAATGGTGCATCCTCTGGGGCACAATTGGCACAATGCTATCTGCTTTTTTTCGTCATATTTTTCGTAATACAGGGCTTCTTTTAGAAGATTATTATTGCTGCCGAGGAGAATCTCCGGTTTTGTGTTAAGAAAAAGCGGGGTAAGACATGCTATTTTTATGAAGTTCCGTCTGCTCAGCATAACATATTATAAATTATACTACTTTTTGTGTGATGTTAACAATAGCAAGAGGCTGCTTATTTTTAATGTTATCAGAACAATACACCCGTCCGATAAACCAAGTATGGGAAACAGTATGATGCCGCCGGCAATTCCCCCGATCCAACCGCCAAAAAGATCAGCTCCGTATAAAATCCCGGCAGATCTACCTACGCTGCTTGCCAGATAAACTTTGTTTGCTAAGGGAAATTCCACACCTGCCAGAGCTCCTGAGACAAATAAAAGGAAGAAAAACATGGCACGAATAGATAGGGGGTGAAAAGCGGCAGCAGGTTCAAGAAAAAGGAGTATCAGAAGCAGGATTAAGCAAAAGAGGGTAATTGCCGCCTCTGTAAAGATAAAGGCAAGGAATGCCTTTTTAAAATGGTTGGGAAAAAGAACGACGATAAGACTGCCGGCAGCCATGCCTGCCATGAAGGTTGTTATGAGAATACCGATTTCATGGAAGATATAACCATAAAAAACCTGAAAACCGAAGAGCAGGATCAGCTCAAGGATCATCACTGCAAAGCCGGTTGTTGCAATGCCATAAACAATAGCCGTGCCGCTGTACTTTCTTTGAAGCAGAAAGAATATCAGAAAAAGGGCTGCTATGAAGACAATGGAGACAATGATGTTAATTCGTTTTGCATAATCGAAAAATATTTTCAAATATGGCGAAAAAAGCAGATTGATGTATGTTACATGATAAAAAAGACCCTTCGGAGAAAAATCTTTATTGAGAGATGCTGTTGTGCCCTGCATTTTGGATCGGAACCAGTTGCGCCAATTTTCTTCAAAGCGGTAATTCAAATGTGAAGAGTTGATGAGGTTTGTTTTTATCCCGTACCCTCTTAATCTGCTGTAAAGTAGGGCAGGGGATATTAGGGCAACCTCCTGGGTTTTAGATGCCATAAAAAGGTTTAAATCACCGGGCAGCACATACACATAGGGGAAAACATTTTCAATGGTATGCATAATACTTACATTGAGTTCCTTTAATTCCTTGCTGTAATATGTGAGAGAACCTGTCAAAGTTAATGTAAATATACCATTATCATTCAATCTTGATTTCGCCGCTGTGAAAAATTCCTTTGTAAAGAACCTGTTTGCCTGAAGTGTGTAAGGCGGGGGTAAACCAAGGAATATCATATCGTATTTGCTCTGATTTTCTGTTAAAAAACGTTTTCCGTCAATGTAATAGAGGTTGACAAGTGGGCTGTCAAGTTCTCTTTGTGTTAGCGGAGTAGAGAATATTCGGATGACTTTAAGAAGGAGCGGGTCTCTCTCAATATAATCTATTTTTTTGACACAAGGGTATTTTAGCAACTCGTTTATAATGCCCCCTGCGCCTGCTCCTATGATGAGTATATTTTCCGGGGAAGGGTGGGCAAGCATGGGAAAATGTACAAATTCTTCAACAAAGACAATATCAGGGATGGGCGCAGTGAGGGCTGGGATGCCGTTAGAGAAAAAAGTATACTGACTGTCATTCTGGATAACAACGATGTTTTGATAATGGGAGTTCCCGTAATACACCATGTTTTGATCAGGCCATTGTTTTTTCAGAGCAAAGTTATTTATCTTATCCGCCCCGCTGTCCGTAAGCAGGACAATTGAAATAACGGACAGGCATATTGAGAGGGCTATTATAATGCGTTTTTTTGAAAGGCTTGTTGAGAAGGCAAAGGATACACATGCCAATGCGCTGATAAGTGCGACCCCTATGCTTATCTGAAAGGAGTTATAATGGGTGATAAAAAAATAATTAACAGCTATACCCCCGATAATTGTTCCCAGCATTTCAATAAAATAGACCTTTCCTGTTGAAGAAGTCCCTTCTCCTGTTATTTCATCGTGAACTGAGCATGCGAGGGTAAAGAAAAGACCGTGAAGAAAACCTGTGGGCAAAAGAATAATAACTGAGGAATAGAATGTCGGCAATAATCCGATACCCACGCCGGGATCAATGCCGGCAATTGTTTTGAATATCCGTGTGATATATATACTTACCGGAAAGGAGACTGAAAACAGGATGATAGATAATATGAGGGCCATCATACTATCCTTTTTGTTCCATCTCCCGCCGATGAAAGACCCTATTGCCTCCCAGATTACCCAGGAGCCTATGATGACACCTATGGAGAATTCATTGCCTGAGAAGAGAATCAGCAGTTCTCTTAACAGGACTGTCTGGGCAATAATCCCGCCAAGTCCGCCGGCCACTAATACAATAATAAAATAGGGAAGTTTTCGATTAATCACTATTCATATATGTCCGATAAGGCTGACCGGTATGGGGTGTGGTCTTTATCCTTACATGTTTTCGCAGGCTGTGCCCTGGTTCCAATATGGCGACATTTCCCTTAATCGTGCAATGATGGGCGGTAATTTCCCAATGACAAGATCAATATCTTCATCGGTGTTATATGTACTCAAACTGAATCTTATAGAACCGTGTGCCATTGTGTAGGGCACGCCCATGGCGCGTAATACATGTGAAGGTTGTAAAGATCCCGATGTGCAGGCAGAGCCTGAAGATGCACAAATCCCGTATTCATCCATAAGGAGCAGAATGCTTTCTCCTTCAACAAACTCAAAACTGATATTTGTTGTGTTCGGAAGGCGTGGCGCACCGCCGCCGTTTACCTTGCTATTAGGAATACGTTTCAGGATTTCATTTTCAAGCCTGTCTCTCAGTTTCAGGACTTTCGTGTTTTCATCTTCCAGATTTAACGCTGCAAGCTGGCAAGCCTTTCCCAGACCGATAATGCTGGGTGTATTTTCTGTTCCACCACGGCGGCCTTTCTCCTGATGTCCTCCGATCATAAAGGGCAGAAATTTGGTCCCTCTCCGGACATACAACACGCCGATTCCTTTCTGGGCGTGTATTTTATGACCTGAGAAAGAGAGCATGGAGATGTCTGTTTTTTTAATATCTATCGGCACTTTTCCTACAGCCTGAACAGCATCAGTGTGGAAGAGGATGCCTCTTTCGTGAGCAAGGGCTGCTGCTTTTTCAACAGGAAAGATAACCCCTGTTTCATTATTGGCCCACATGAGGCTTACCGCAGCCGTATCGGCAGAGAGGCTCTTTTCATATTGTTCCATATCGAGGTTGCCTCTGCTGTCAACATCCAGTGTTGTAACACGGTAACCCTTTTCCTGGAGGTGCTCGCATAGAGCTTTTATAGCAGGGTGCTCTACACGGCTTGTAACAATATGACGTTTATCAGGATTAACGGCCAGTGCTGAGAGAATGGCCGTATTATCACTTTCAGTGCCGCAACTTGTAAATATAATCTCATCAGGAGAAGCATTAATTATATCTGAAACCTTCTGTCGTGCATCATTGAGTTTTTTTGCTACCTGTCCGCCAAAACTGTGCATGCTGGAGGGATTCCCGTATAAATCACTGAAATAGGGAAGCATCTCTTCCAGCACTTCAGGAGCGACGCGTGTTGTTGCGTTATTGTCGAGATAAGTTGCTTTCACTGTGATACCTCCTCAACAATCAGTTCAGGCGAAACGAGTTCGCGTAATTTTGATTCTACAAAGCCCTTCAGGGTTTGCTGAGATGCAGGGCATACAGCGCAGGCACCGCGAGTGGCAACGATGACCCTGTTGCCTATAATATCAACAAGATCAATGTCCCCGCCGTCATGTTTGAGGGATGGCCGTATCTCCCGCTCTATCGTTTCTTCAATAAGTCTGATTTTCTGAATATTAGTTAATTTTGGCCGTTCTTTTGGTTCCGGTTCGGCAGTGGGCTGGGAGTATGCTCTATCAATAATCTTCTGAATTTTATCATGGCACTTCTTACACCCGCCGCCTGCTTTTGTGTAATTTGTAATTTCTTCTATAGTGGTGAGATGATTTTCTTTTATCGCCTTCTCTATTTCTTTATCAGTGATGCCGAAACATTCACAGATAACTTCACCTTCTTTGACAATAGAAGGCACCCCTCTATAATATTCGATAGACTTTTCAAGTGCCTCCTGTCCCAACACAGAGCAGTGCATTTTCTCCGGAGGCAGTCCTCCCAGACAATCTGCAATATCCTGGTTGGTAACATTCATAGCCTCTTCAACAGTCATTCCTTTTATCATTTCCGTTAACGCAGAAGCTGATGCTATAGCGCTTGCACAGCCGAAGGTTTTGAATCTGGCTTCTTTTATCCGTTTGTTTTCATCGAGCTTAAAGGTCAGTTTCAGGGCATCTCCGCAGGCGATGGAGCCGACTTCTGCGATGCCGTCAGGGTTCTCTATTTCACCTACATTCTTCGGATTTAAAAAGTGCTCTTTTACTTTGTCGGTATATTCCCACATGAAGACTCCTCCTCTATTTTGCAATCACGATCTCCGGCAGGTCCGGAGTCTTGTCTATTTTGTTAATATAGAGTTTATATGTTAAGAATTCAAGGACTTTCAGGGATGGTATGGAAGATTATTCCGGTATTACAGGTATTTTACAGAGAGAGGAAAATCTCTTTTTCAACCGGTAAAATGAAATAAAAGGTGGTGCCATCATCCGGCTACGCTACAGTCCAGACCTCTCGGTCATGTTTTTCAAAAAGTCGTTTCACATTTAATTATCCCCTGAACTACAACATGCATTTTTTAGAGATAAACTCGCAAAATGTTATCTGTCTTGCCTTTGCAGAGATATTGCAAATCGTTCTCACTGTGAGAACGATTTGCTCCGGCAGTGGAGATGCGGGTATTTTTCAGGGCCTTGGATGCTGTAAAATGATTGAGATTTCAGATAATATTCCGTAGTTTTGCATGGTGAATCAAGTAAATATGTCTGTCTTCATGCCATTATGTCTTTTTTTGTCTCCAAAAATCTGTTATGATAATTTGTTATGGACAATATAAAGATAAATCTTGAAAATCTTATAGCTTTTTTCTTTGTAGCAAAGGAAGGGAGTTTCAGCATTGCAGCATCAAAACTATTCCTTACTCAACCGGCAGTGACCACTAAGATAAAATGCTTAGAAAGACAATTCGGTGCGAAGCTCTTTATAAACACAGGCAAACAGCTCCAACTCACAGATGTGGGCAAAGAAATTCTCCCCATAGCTGAGGAAATATACACAAAATCAAAAGAATGTGAAAATATTCTGTCATCATATACGAGCGCAGGCAGAGGCGTGTTGCGTATAGGCGCATCAAGGTCTCTTTCCCAAACATATCTGCCCTTATTGATAAACATCTTTAGCGACCATTATCCGAATATACAAATAAGCATTACCGAAGGCAGTTCACATGAAATCATTGAAAAGATAATGCAATTCAAAGATAATATAGGCATTATCCCTAAAGTTCCCATAAATGATAAGATTACGGCCCTTACAATATCGAGTGAGAAGATTGAGTTTGTAGTTAATGCCAAGAATCCCCTTGCACAACAGAAGCATATTTCAATAAATGACATACTGCAACAGCCCATACTTGTTGCAGGAGAAGGTTCTGCTACGAGACTGGCTATTTTGGATTTTTTTGACAAATATAAGGTAATTCCTCATGTTGTCTTTGAAGCAGAAAATCTGGAAATGATAAAGAAATATCTTTTGACAGGCCGGGGCATGGCACTTATGTTCCCGGCAGTGGCCAAGAGTGAATTAGATAAAGGTCAACTGAAAATATTGAGTATGCCAGATATCAATATATACATAGATGTACAGCTTATTTTCCTTTCAGAACACCTGCTGAGTCCAAGCGCTAAAAAGCTTATTGAAATTATTCACACGACTTTTGCAGTCTGATACCAATTTGTCTTCAATCTTATAACTTCTTCGTTGACTCCTCCTCGCGCTCCTCGACGTACCGGTATAGTACAGTACACCTGCGTCGGCTCGTAGTCGTCGCCCCGTTCTATGCATGAAACTGAATTGGTATGAGTCACTCATCCAGGGAGGGGGCGGCCAAAAAAAAGCTTCCTTTGACCGCCCTGTGGGGGTGCTGATATTTGAATTTAAAACATAAAAGCCAAAAAAGCTCCCATGTTCTTTTTCTTTCAATAATTACGTAGTCAGGTTTTTTAATCCCATAGTCATACTTTTTATAAAATATGGTAATTCCACCCTTCTGGTTGGAGCCATTATCCTGCTTTGAAAATTCATGATATAATTTGATTTCAATTCTTTCATAAGAGTCCTGTATTCATCTGTATCAATGGCCTTGGCAATATCCTGTAAACCGGGACTACTGCCTTCAGCAAGAATGAACGGACCTGAACCGATGACTGCCTTCCAGATATTTGTTATCTTTATTCCCAAGTGTTCCATTCTCGGAATGAATTCATCACGGACAAATTTCTTATATCCCTCAGCCTTACCTGGAATAATGTCAAAATATTGATTAAACTTCCACATACCGAACTGGATATCATATCTACCTACTTCAATCGGACCATAGGATACATAGAGCCTGCTTGAATAATTCATTATAAGAGGAAAAAGCTGTTCAAGAAGCTTAGTATATTCAGCAGAAGTCACAATTTTTTGGAACTCCTCAATATTTTCTGTTGTGGATATGGCGGCTATATGAGGTCCTGCCCCTACCACCACGTAAAAGCCTCCGACAACTCTGAGTCCCAGCTTCTCCATAACAGGCATGTGAGTGCTCATAATGAAGTCTTCATATTCCTTTTCCTTGTTTTTCATAACTCCCCAATGTTGCACAAAAAGTATGGCCATGATGCCTCCTTTAAAAGATTCGTAAGATTATTGGTTCAGAACTTGCAGTGACCTCGTAAGCATTGAGAATTGGTTCCTCGGCAAGCATTGCCCGGAATTTTGCAACAAGCTTATGATATTCTCCACTTTTTTCATAGGTTTCAAGATCGCCTTTGGTATCCCAGGCTGTGACAGAAATGCCTTCATCTTTTGAATCAAGCGCTTCAAGCAAATGGACAAACCGTATGCCTTTATGTGCCTTGTGGGCAGGTATTACCTCATTTACATAGACATTCCGCAATTCATCCATCGTACCCGGTTTAGCCTTGAAAAAAGTCATCCTTATATACATATTGAACCTCCTACTTTTTAAAGAGTTGAAGCATCAGGTCTGCAACATAAGCTTCATCCTTCCCCGCCTCTTTCTTTGCGTACTTCGCTGCTCTGGCCTGTACCCAGAAAATATTTTCCGGAAAAGGAAATCTTTTATCTACTGCCCATTCCATATCCTGGGGGAACCCGAAATAATTTTCAACTTCCTTGCCGATTCTTACTATCTCGAGTATTTCATTATCCTCAAGACAAGGTGCTTTTCTAAGCATTTCCGGTATGTCTCCGATTGTTGTACCTGTTTCTCCATATACAACCATCTTAGTTTTTTCAGCCACAGATCTTGATTCTATTGCCATATCAATTTTGTTTATTATAAAAGAGTCAGGTGTTATATCTCCGCTGACAACACTTTCTCCAAGGCCAAAATTGCCTTCAACTATGGTACGATCAAGATCACCTGCACTGGGAAGAACAGTTAATGTGACGCCGGCGCTTTTTGCATCAATCATCATGATCACAGCAATACCGATAGGCGCGTATGACATCGGCATGTTGTTTTTCAGCCTGAAGACAATTGCCCGTGTTGTATAGGCGCTCGCCCAAACCTTCTTTACATTCCTGATGATTTCAGATTCACCCTTTATATTCAAATAGGTTTCCATTTGGCCGGGCATACTTACGGCACCGCTTGATCTTACTGCACAGGCCACATCGGTTATACCTACCTTTTTTTGAAGCTCACTGTAGTATCGTGCGATTTGCTCAGCAACTACGGGAGGCATTTCACACTCCTCGATAAGCTCCCTTATTGTTCCACTCATTTCTATCATTCTGTCAATTTCTTTATCTACATCAAGACCTGCCTTTGTTTCCTTTTCAACTATATTGTCCACTTTTTCCTTCAGCCCTGACTGTTCCATAAACGTATCATAGGCTTTTACGGAAAGAGCAAATCCATAGGGCACCCGAAGGCCGATTTTTATCAGCTCGCCCAGGTTTGCGCATTTGTTTCCCACAGCTTCTCTGTATTCCTTGGATAGTTCATCCAACCAATATATTTCTTTCATATTATCCATAACGGTCTCCTAATAAGCCGCCATTCCAAAAAGATCGGCATGACATGAGTTGTTAAAATATAAAAGGCCCGGGGGCCAGGTGATGAACCTGGGCCCCCTGATCCTTAAATCTAAAACATACTTTCCAGTTTTCCAATCTACCGAATGGAAGCATTCCTTTCGATTTACCCCTTGTTGTTAATACTATTTGTCAAGTATGTATACTGCACCCATATTTGCGTCTACTCTTATTTTCATGCCGTCTTTCAGCATCTTGCTGCCCTCAAAGGTATTCATCACAACAGGTATGCCGAATTCTCTTCCAACAATGGCGGCATGGGAAAGACTTGCGCCCCTGTCTACTACAACACCTGCCAGCAATGAAAATACAGGAGTCCAGCTTGGAGATGTGGTAGGCGCCACCAGAATATCACCTTTTTGAATCTTTGACAGTTCTTCCTCTTTCCAGATAACCTTCACAATTCCTTCTGACACGCCAGGTGAACCGCATACGCCATAGAGATCGGCCTTCAGTTCAGGTCTTGCTACAGGCATAGTACCAACGACTACTTTAAGAGCGATAGGATCGAGTGATCCCACAAGCCCTCCCATTGCATCCTCAAAAGTGAAACCTTCCTTCATAAACGCTGGTGGGTTATCTTTAGCGGTCCAACTCTGCCACTCAGCCTTTCTGCGGTCTACAACCGGCCTGAGGTTGAACATATCAGGGTTAATGCAGGCCTTTCTCACCTCATCGGGCATCAGGAAAAATATGTCATCAGCATTTTCAATCGTACCTAATTTCGCAAAGCGTTTTCCAACACCTACAACGCTTCTTCTGACCATTGCATGTCCATAAAGATCAAGATAATGGTTATGTTCTTCGCTGAACCATGCACAGTTCTGTGCAAGTGTTAGAATTGTTTTAAACCAGCCTCGCTGTTCCGGGGCTATCTTTTCCATCACCTCTTTTTCTGCTGCCAGTCTTGCGATTTCATTCTTCTTTCTCTCTTCCTCAAGGTTGAAATTAATATTCTTATCAAGGGCCATTTTGATTACATTAAATGCAGGAGTCGGATCTTCTGCCCATGTGGGGACATTGATCTCTGCCATCCTCTCCAGCCTCCAACCTGCCTCTTTATCCATAAAATCATCAAAGGCCTTGAGAAATTCCTGTCCATTCTGCGATGATTTAAGACCATTTCTCATATCTGAAGCGGCAGTAGAAGCAAAGACATCCTTGAGCCCAAAATCTACAGCTTTCTTGGCCAGATCAAAAAGACCTTTGTCTACCTGGAAGCTCTTATTGTCAAAACCACTGGTTAGTTTATGAAACTGAGGGCTCGTATCATCAATATTGAGGAGCTGTTTCGCCATCTGCTCAAAAAGTACAAAAGCTGTATAGACGCCGTACATCATGTACATATGAATTTCCCACATACGCCTGCAAACATTGATTGTCCCCTCAAAATTTTCAAGTATTTCAATGTTCGAAGCCGCATCCAGATCTATCTTTAGCTTATCGTACTTACCTACAATCTCAGTAATAAAACCCTTCCACATACCGGTAAAATCCTGGATGAAAGGCATAATGGCAACCTTGAAACGCTCCTCGCGCGCTTTTTTCTCCTCCGGATCTTTCACAATAAGTAAAGCAAGATAGGCACCTCCATCCTTAAACCGCCAGTCCCATCCCTTTACCGTGGGCAAAGAAAGTTTTTCTGCGCCATACTGCATGCCATGCCGGCAGAAATTGATCCAGAACCATCCGAACATAGGCGTCCATGGCGGCACTGAATGTGTTGCATCCAGAAACCAAGCCGGCGAAACTTCAAAATCCAAACTCTCATCAAACTCAAGACCAGGAACACAATCGTACATCTTCATAAATAAATCCTCCCCTTTTTAATTTTTTTAATGCATGGCCTTTCCGCCATCCACAAGGATGGTTTGACCGGTTATAAAATCTGCCGCATCTGAAGAGAGAAAAAGTGTTGCCCCAACAATGTCTTCTGCCACACCGAGTCTTCTCAGTGGGGTTTTTGATGTGTCGTACTTGGTGACATCTGCAATTGTGCGGCTTGCTTCCGTATCGGTAAAACCGGGAGCAACGGCATTTATACAGATGTTGTGGGGACCGAGTTCAATTGCGAGCGCTCTGGTGAGACCAACAACTGCGCCCTTTGTTGCTACATAATGCACAAATCCCTGAGATCCCGTAAAAAAGACCTCTGATGTTAAATTGACAATCTTTCCCTTTCCGGCCTGCTTCATAAATGGAAAAACAGAAGCGGTGGGGAGCCAACTTCCTTTAACGTTTACCGACATCATCATGTCCCATTCTTCCTCGCCGATTTCATTAAAGGGCTTGCGCTCAACACCATAGTAGAAGGCTGCGTTATTCACGAGAATATCAATTCTGCCGAATCTTTCCATTGCAAATTTTGCCATTTTATCCGTATCTGCCCTCTTTGTAACATCGATCTGCAGATATTCCGCTTCACTTCCTAACGCCCGCACAGATTTTACAGTTTCCTCCAACCCCTGCATGTCTTTACGGGTTACTGCTAAAACTTTTGCCCCCGCCCTGGCATATCCTTCACAGAATACCCTCCCGAGTCCTTTGGCACCGCCTGTTACTATCGCAACCTTTCCTTCCAGACCAAACATTCCTTTCCTCCTTTCACTGGATTTTACAGCCTTACAAACATTTTATTTATTCAGCTCTGCATACAATAAAGTTTTTATTATATATTATATTGTATACAGTACAGTTATTATTCAACCTTTACAACTATATTTCCATCTTCCATCCCCAATTCTCTTGCAATCGGTTTACATTTGACTTTAAGCATAAAAATTGCTTTTTTATTCTGGACTTCTCCGTGTAAAGCTTCGTAACTTCCGGTGCCCTTGGCAATTACAAGATCACAGGACTTGAAGGATGCTGCAGTTTCTTTATTCATTTCATCGGGGGCAAGAAAACCTGGAACCGTTATTATTTCGTCAACCAGTCCCTCAAGACTGAAGGTGCGGGCATCAACCATGGTGGCATCTTCAAAAAAAGTCTGCTTTTTTACTACAAGGGTGATTTTCAAGCCTACATCTTTAATTAAACGCATAACAAGAGAATCAAATCCTATTTCGCCTGCGTTATCCGTTACATAAAGCACATGATGGGAGTTCTTCACTGCCTCTGACAAATTGCCAATGAGAACTTTCTTTACATTATCATGAAGCATGATGTCACGGATTTCCTGAAATGTATAAGGACTTGAGGGCGCATTAAGGGGGGCAACATTTGAGGCAGCGGCAAGAAAACATGCCCTTGTCAATCTGCCTTCAAATGTTGGTACATTATTTATATATTTTATAGCTTCCGGAAGGATCTTATTTGCATTTTCATTGCTCTTTTGTTTTAAATCTTCGTAATGCAAAGAAAGTCCAGATGTTGATTCAAAAACAGCATTAACCGTGCTGTTGCAGAGAGAGCCAACATTAGCCTCCGGTGAGACATCACGAAGAAGAACTCCCACAATATCTCGTATGAGACGGACTTTCTCTCCCTCGGGGGTATAGGGGGCTGTCCTCTCAAATACCCAATGAACAAGACAGGCCCCGCATTCCGGATGAGGCTTCATAATTTAACCCCTTTTTCTATAAAAAAACAGGTTGTACTGATTTAAAAATAACTAAAAGAGCAAACCCCCGGCTTTCCCGGGGGCCATAAAAAACTTAACTAACTACCACCCGCGTTCTTCCCACGGCTTATATTTAAGACCAAAGTCTTCTGCAATCGTCTTGTAGCAGGCATAGCTGCTGCCGCGCCCTATACCGTGCGCAGAGTGTGCCGCCGACGAACAGAGGTAATAATTCTTTAACGGCATGCGATATCCCGATATTTCCGGGAACGGTCTCAGCCTGCCGGAACACTCATAATGGGCATCCAATGCCCCCCAGCCGCCTTGAGGCATACATGGGTTCCTGTTTACTACATCATCTGGAGTTGCAATCCAGGCAGATATGAAATTTTCCATATTTACATTGGGTGCATATTTCCCCCACTCTTCAATCATCCTGAATTCTACTTCCTTCTTCATTCTGAGCCACTCTCTTTCCGAGAACTGCCTCCACGGACACGTGAACTCTTCAACAAGTGCTGCAAACCGACCAGCCGGTGCGCGGGTCTTATCCCATTGAACATCAGGGGCAACAAGGAGGTATAATTTGTCGGAAATACCTTTTTCCCAGCGATCCCTCTGATACTGTCCGCTCAGGAAATACTCGGGGTTTGCTTCACCGAAGTATAATCTCGGGACCATGCCCAGTTCTGGATTCTGCGGATAAACCGGTGCATCCATAAGGGCAACATTACCCCATAGGAGTTGGGTTCTCTCATATCCTTTATCATCAAGTGTCGGGGGTTTCTCTTTAAGCTTCTGCCCTCTTGCCCAGAGATCATCCGGCCAGTTTTCCTTCCCTGCGAAATCCATGGTGAGTTCAATGCTTAAATCACTGATTACCATATCGGCAAGAATCCTGTCGCCATTTTTCAGTTCTATTCCAGTAGCTTTTTTGTTATCGCTCAGTACCCTCTTGACCTCGTTGAGGACAAAGAATTCTCCGCCATATCTTTCAAAGGCTCTAAGAAGAGCATGTGTAATGCTATGAGTTCCGCCGGTTACGATTGCAGCGGCATCGACGGAAAGTATAAGACCCAGAGCATGTATGTGCCAGTATGGTCCTGGTCTGTCCTGCGGAAACAGACCGTTTGAAGTCTGAATTGCTCTCATATAAAATGTTTGCATCTCAGGACTCTTGAACATCTTCGTGGCAATTTCGCCAACAGTACCTAACGCGATATCACGGTCAAGTCCATCTACCGGGTCATCAAAAAGAGCTTCAAGAGGATCGGGTCCATTACCCCATTCAGCCGGACCCGTGTATCGGTACAGTCCAAATGCTTTTCTCCACTTGTTTTTAAATCTTCTTATGATATCCTCAACAGTATCCGCATCATCTTTATTGATTTTTGCTATTTCTTTAATTGTATAATCAGCAGCCGCCTGAGAGAACTCGGCCCTTCCTGTAAGAGGATCAACAACCGGGAAGATTGTCTTCCCAAGTATGTAGCTCCCGTCAGGATAAATCCATGCCTCATTGTTCTCAGGAAACAGGTAAACCAATCCATGATCTCTCAGGTCAAAATCACTGTATGCCGGGTTTGTATAAAAACGTGTAAAATGCGCACACACATTCTGGATAAAGCCCGGAACAGGCAGTTCTTCCCCGCATGCACCGCCGCCCATCTCGTGCCACCTTTCAAACATTGCCGTCTTTAAGCCGGCTCTCTGCAAATAGCAGGCTATGATTGTAGCGTGGTGCCCACCACCTACAATA